>Ga0075420_100002505_pt1 | contig 15899 bp, 15 predicted proteins | sample SoiMetdeltSBSDD4_FD_75296 | JGI IMG/M metagenome (GOLD analysis project Ga0075420, IMG submission 75296) | Bulk soil microbial communities from a Populus tree surrounding site in Tennessee, USA - Soil MetaG P. deltoides SBSDD4 | ecosystem: Environmental > Terrestrial > Soil > Tree plantation... | reverse complement strand
CTTGAGGGTGAGCCAGGACGTACGAGAGCAGAATGCCCTGGTCGATCTCGAAGCCTTCCTTCTCCTTCAACTGCCGGTCGTCGTCGCGCGAGACGATCTCCCGCATCGGGGTCAAGCCCGGAAAGGCGGCGGCCGCGGCATAAACCAGGTCCTCGGCGCGGATGAAGCTTCGCAAGTCGTTGGTCAGGCGCCGATAGACGCCTTCCACGTGCCGCGAGAGGAACCGCTCGCGCAGCTGGCGCTCCGCCTCGAAGATCGACTCGGCTGCGAGCTCCTCCTCGGCGCTGCGCAGGGGCCTCGGCGGCAGCTTGCCGCGCAGCTCCGCGCCCGCGCGCCAGAACGCAGTGCACGCGTGCAGGTCGCGCTCCAGCTCGCCGGTGAGGGCCGGGCTGGTTTGGCTCCAGGATCTCGCGACCTCGCCGATCCCGGTGCTTGCGGCCTTGCCGGTGTCCTTGCGCATGCTCAGTCCTTCGCTCGAAGGTCGACGACGCGGCGTGCCTTGCCGGCGGAGCGCTCGATATTACCGGGCTCGCTCACGACCACCTCGGCGCTGACGCCGATGCTGCTCTTGACCAATCCACCCAGGAGGTCGGCCTGCGCCGCGCGCGCCGCCGCATCGGCCGAGGTGGGCCTCGCCTCCACCAGGAGCCGCATGACGTCGAGCCGCTGGTCGCGCCGCAGCTCGATCTGATAGTGCGGGCTGAGCCCGTCGCAGCGCAACAGCAGCTCCTCGATCTGGGTGGGAAACACGTTGACGCCGCGCACGATCATCATGTCGTCGGAGCGCCCTGTGACCTTCTCCATGCGGCGCATGCTGCGCGCCGTGCCTGGCAGCAGCCTTGTCAGGTCGCGGGTGCGGTAGCGGATCACCGGCATGCCCTCTTTCGTCAGCGAGGTGAGAACAAGCTCGCCGCGCTCGCCGTCGGGCAGCACCTGGCCGGTCTCCGGGTTGACGATCTCCGGATAGAAATGGTCCTCCCAGAGGTGCAGCCCGTCCTTGGTCTCGATGCACTCGCTGGCGACCCCCGGGCCGATCACCTCCGACAGCCCGTAGAGGTCGACGGCGTCCATGTCGAAGGCGGCTTCGATCTCGGCGCGCATGGCGTTGGTCCAGGGCTCGGCGCCGAAGATGCCGATCTTGAGCGAGCTCCTCTGCGGATCGAGCCCCCTGGCCCGGTACTCGTCGAGGATAGCCAGCATGTAGCTCGGCGTGACCATGATGATCTCGGGCTCGAAGTCGGCGATCAGCTGGACCTGCCGCTCGGTCATGCCGCCGGAGACGGGGATCACCGTGCATCCCAGCCGCTCAGCGCCGTAGTGGACGCCGAGCCCACCGGTGAAGAGCCCGTAGCCGTAGGCGATGTGCGCCTTCATGCCGGGCCGGCCGCCGGCGGCGCGGATCGAGCGCGCCATCAGGTCCGCCCAGGTGTCGATGTCGCGCTGCGTATAGCCGACCACGGTCGGCTTGCCCGTCGTGCCCGAAGAGGCATGGATGCGCACGATCCTTTCCCGTGGCACGGCGAGCAGGCCGAAGGGGTAGTTGTCGCGCAGGTCCAGCTTGGTCGTGAATGGAAAGCGCGCGAGGTCCTCGAGCCGCTTCAGGTCGGCCGGCGCAACGCCCGCCGCATCGAGCTTCCTGCGGTAGGCCGGGACGTTGGCGTAGGCGTGCTGCAGCGTCCATTTGAGGCGCTCGAGCTGCAGAGCGGCGATCTCGTCGCGCGAGGCCGTCTCGATCGGCTCCAAGGCATAGGGGATGTACGTCGATCGGTCCAGCATAGGCCTACCCCGGGTTCGGGCTCCAGGACACGCTCCAGCGTGCGGGCGCCTGGCGTGCTTCGTCCGCCATGTTGGCATGATCCCGGGCCGGCCGTCTCGCGGCGCGGCCGGCGTCGTCTCGCAGGCGGTGCCCGCGCCAGGGCACACGATATCGTCCTCGGATGTGCTCTGCTGTAAAGTGCCCATGCACACTACGCCTACGTCCAATTGGAACGCAAATGAAACGAACCCTATGGATGGCCGCTGCCTTCTTCGGTGTCGTCGCCGGCGTGGCTCTTAGCTTGCTCATAGCCCGTCAACCACCCGGTAGCCTTCTGAGATTGCTTCAGGCGGACCCGGGCATTTTTTTTCTACTGATCTTGCTTGGGGCAGAATGTGCAATGCTGGCCAACGACATTGCAGCACGCAAGGGCTGGAAAGGTTTCAATGAAACTCTCATGTACCCTGGCGATCCCCCGTCGGGGCCACGTGTGTCGCTTCGTACCAAGCTGTTCTTCGTTTATCCCTTCGCTATCGGTTTCATTGTGCTAATGCTGACGGTCATCGTCGCTCGCGCGCACCATCCCTGACGCGGGCGCGCGCCCTCGCCATTACCACACGAGCGAGGTCCGCTTGGGGGTCAACCACGGCAAGTCTCACCTGCGCGCAAGACTTCCGCTTCGCATCCGGCGACAGAAGTGAGGCTTGGCGCTGCTACTGTGGCTGGGTCGCCACCTTGCGGCTCGGGGCGCGCGGCGCGTCACTCTCCTCGCCGAGCAGGGACAGATCGACCGGCACGCCCTTGGACTGCTGCGCCCACATCAGCTCGGCCTGGTAGGCGCCGGGGCGCAGCCGCATGGGCGGAACGGACTCCTGCTGCTCCATCAGCTCCAGCACCTTGCTCAGGTCCGGATGCACCAGCCGGACGAAGGCGGGGTCGTCGGCGGACGCGGTGGCGGTGAGCAGGGGCGCAATCGGGAACGGCCGGTACGACAGCTCGTCCGGGTGCTCCTCGTCGTAGGCGGGCGCGGCCACCACGGTGGCGGCCGGCGGACGCTGCGCCAGCGCCGGCGGCCCCACGAGGCGCGACGGCGGCTCGGTCGAGAGCGAGGCGAGCTTGGCGCGTTCCAGATCGGACACGACCGTGCTGGCCGGCGGGCGCCGCTCGACCAGCTGCGGTAGCTGCAACAGCTGAGGCAGAGTCGGAGCGAGGGCGGCGGTCTGCACCGGCAGCCGCGGCTGGCCGCGGTAGGCGTGGAACTCGGCCATCTGCTGCGCCAGCTCGCCATGCTTGGCGCGCGCCTCGCGCACGTCGGCCGGGGTGATGGGGTGGCCGTCATCCGGCATATGCTGAGTCCTGCCGTTCGGGAACAGGAGCGCCAGCTCGGAGCGCGGCAGCCGCGGCCAGGCGCGGACCCGGTCGATATCGACGTGAACGAACGGAATGGCCGAGGTCGGGTAGTAGCCCACGCCGCCCTTCTCGCGGATCAGCGCGGAATAGCGGAGCATGCGGATCGGCACATCCGGGAAGTGCACGTCGGCGGCCTTGCCCAGGATGTGGCGGCTCTGGCTGGCCTGGCCGCCCACCGTGCGCCTCAACATGTCGTTGGTGCCGCGTGAGCGGTAGCCCGAGATGATGTGGATCGGCTCCTTCGAGCCCAGCTCGCTGTGGATCTCCCAAAGCAGATCGACCAGCTCCGGATCCATGGCGGTCGCCTCGTCCTTGCGCCAGTCCCGCAGCATCCAGTTGATCTTCTGCATCTCCTCGGGAACGTACTTGCCGTTCTTCTTGTAGACCGAGGTCAGCCGCTCCTTGGTGTGGATGTTGTAGAGCGAGAGCGTGCGTTGCGCGTCGGCGCCGGTGCTGCCAGCACCGGCCACGAGGCCAAGCGCAAACACCACAGCGGCAGCTGCCGATGCCCGGAGGCGCACGCGCAATTCGTTTGTCCCCTCGGCTCGTCCGGCCGCGTGCCACGGCAATGTCCGCCACGGCTGACCGGAACGTGTCATCCCCCGTCTTGGCAATCCCCGCATGCCGCGCGTTGCGCCGGCCCTGCGCAAAGAGCACCCAGCGGCGGGATAGAACCGCGCCTATGCGGCAATATCGGGGCGGTCCGTGCCGGGAATCGTCGCGCCGCCAACGGCTTGAGCCGGCATGGCAAAGGATGCGTTACGCTCCTCGCGCTCCTTGGCCGGCCCGCGCGGGTATCCCTCCAGGCCGAGCTCGCGCATCTTGCGGTAGAGCGTCGACCGGCCGATGCCGAGCGAGCGCGCCGCCTCGGCGCGTCCGCGGCTGCGGCCGAGCGCCAGGCGGATCATGTCTGCCTCCATCGCCTCCAGGGAGCGCAGCTCGCCCTGGGCGGTGACGGCTAGGATGCCGAGGCCGCCGGCGCCGATGGCGACGGTCTGCGGTACCGTGCGCTCTGCGCCGAGCATCACCGGACCGGGAGCGATCGTAATGGGCTGGGCGAGCGCCGCCAGGGCGGCCGCCGGCGCGATTCCGCCCGCTCCGTCCGCCTGGGCGGCGATCTGCGGGAACTCGTTCACGGTCAGCTCGTCGCCGTCGCTCAGCACCACGGCGCGGAAGATGGCGTTCTGGAGCTGGCGCACGTTACCGGGCCAGGAATAGCGGGTGAGGAGGTGCAGCGCCTCGGCGCCGATGCTCTTGACGCTCCGCCCCTCCTCACGCGCGACGCGGGCCAGAAAGTGCCGCGCCAGCTCGGGCACCTCGTCGCGGCGCTCGCGCAGCGGCGGCACCCGGATCGGGAACACGTTGAGGCGGTAGAAGAGATCCTCGCGCAACCGTCCCTCCTTCACCAGCTGCACCATGTCGCGATTGGTGGCCGAGATGAGGCGGAAGTTGACCTTGACTGACCGCCTGGCGCCCACGGGATCGACCTCGCCGTCGTGCAGGGCGCGCAAGAGCTTCACCTGGGCCTCCAGGGGCAGCTCGCCGATCTCGTCGAGGAACAGGGTGCCCCCGTCGGCCTCCTGGAACTTGCCGATGCGCCTGTCGATGGCGCCGGTGAAGGAGCCCTTCTCGTGGCCGAACAGGATGCTCTCCACCAGCTTCTCGGGGATCGCGCCGCAGTTGACGACGACGAACGGTTTGCCGGCGCGCTCGCTCTCGCCCTGGATGGCGCGGGCGATCAGCTCCTTGCCGACGCCGCTCTCGCCTTCGATCAGGACCGGGATGGTGGAGGCGGCGGCGCGGCGGGCTAGGCCTACGACCCGCTGCATGGTCTCGGCGCGCAGCACCAGGTCGGCGAAATGGAGCACGCCATCGAGCTTGGCCATGGACTGGGGAACTCGTCTTACGCCACTGGAACTGAAACGCCGCCCCCGAGGTACAACGTGGGCGCGAGGCCAAGCCGAAGCACACGGTCGACCGCAGGGAGCAAGACTGCCCCATTTGGGTAAATGCATCCTTTCGTTCCTTGGGCCGGCCGAAGCGGCACCGTGGCGGGCGCCTGCCAGCCGAAACCGTTGCCTACAAGCTCGTCCCGGGGGACAGGGGGAAGCCGCGCAGGAATTCCGCCGCCGGCATCGGCCGCTTGCCGCCGCGCTGCAGCTCCAGAAGCTGCACCGCGCCCTCGCCGCACGCCACGGTGAGCGCGGCATCGAGAACCGTGCCCGGTGCCCCCGAGCCGGGTGCAACGCGCGTCCGCAGGACCTTGATGCGTTCCCCCTTCTCCCCCGCCGCCAGCCAGGCCCCGGGGAAGGGCGACAGGCCCCGCACATGGTTGTGGACCTCGCCGGCCGGGCGCGTGAAGTCGATGCCGGTCTCGCTCTTGTCGATCTTGGCGGCGTAGGTAGCGCCCTGGTCTGGCTGCGGCACGCAGGCGAGCGCGCCGCGCTCGATCTCGCCGAGCGCCTGCACCATGAGGGCGGCACCCCGCTCGGCCAGCACGTCGTGCAGCTCGCCCGCCGTCATGTCGGGACCGATGGACACCGGCCCGGCGAGGCATACGGGACCGGTGTCGAGCCCCTCCTCCATGCGCATGATCGAGGCCGCTGTAGCGGCGTCTCCGGCCATGACGGCTCGCTGGATCGGGGCCGCGCCGCGCCAGCGCGGCAGAGCAGAGGCATGCAGGTTGAGGCAGCCGTTGCGGGGCGCCTCCAGCACAGGGGGCGGTAGAATCAGACCGTACGCCACCACCACGGCCACGTCCGCCGCGTGGCCGGCGAAGGCATCCTGCTCGGCCGTGTCGCGCAGCGAGCGCGGGGTGAGCACGGGCAGCCGGGCTGCCTCCGCATAGGCGTGGACCGGCGACTTGCGCTCCCCCATGCCGCGCCCGGCCGACCGCGGCGCGCGTGTGTAGACGGCAGCGACCTGATGGCCCGCGGCCATGAGCGCGGAGAGCGTCGGCACGGCGAAGTCCGGGGTGCCCATGAAGACGAGGCGCATTGTCGGGGCGGGTTCCCTCCGTGGCTTGAGGCAGTAAGGCAGTAGAGCAATGGAGCATCCGGGCAGATCGCTACTGCCTTATTGCCCCAGGGGGGTCACACCCGCAGGGTCTGCCCCCTTGTCCGACCCCTTGTCTCGCGCCTGCTTCTTGAACTTGCGCACGATGATGTCGCGCTTCAGCCGGGACAGGAAGTCGATGATCAGCCGGCCGTTGAGGTGATCGATCTCGTGCTGGATGGCAGTGGCGAGCAGGCCCTCCGCCTCCAGCTCCTGGGGCTTGCCGTTGCGGTCCAGGAACCGCACCCTGAGCGAGGCTGGCCGCTCGATGTCGACCCGCACGTCTGGGATCGACAGGCAGCCCTCCTCATGCAACCGCATCTCCGACCCGAGCGTGAGAATCTCCGGGTTGATCAGCACCAGCGGGGACGCCTCCTCGTCCTTGCCCGCGGTGTCGAGCACGACGAGCCGTCGCAGGATGCCCACCTGGACTGCCGCCAGGCCGACGCCCGGTGCGTCGTACATGGTCTCCAGCATGTCATCGGCCAGCCGGCGCAATTGGTCGTCCACGCGCTCGACGCGCGCGCTCATCTTGCGCAGCACCGGATCGGGCAGGGTGACGATGGGAAGAATGGCCATGGCCATGAGATAAGATGGAGCGGAGAGCCGGTCAATTCCCTGTGACCCGGGTGCATCCGGGTGCTGGCCAGGCTGGCGGGAACGGCGGGAGGGTGTAGCAGTGGCCCGCGGCCGGGGCAGGCGCAGTCCAGGCACCCTTGCTCTCGTGCCGTTCGAGGACGTAGCCGTGGCTTCAGACAGGGAGGACAGAGCCCATGTCCGATGATGAACGCGCCATTCGCGAGGTGGTCGCGACCTGGATGGCCGCCTCCAAGGCAGGCGACCACGACACTGTGCTTGGCCTGATGACCGACGACGTCGTGTTCATGGTGCCAGGCGCCGAGCCGTTCGGGAAGGAGGCGTTCGGCGCCGCCTCCAAGGGGCAGCGTCCCGGTCTGATGGAGGGCAGTGCCGACGTTGTGGAGCTGCAGGTGCTGGGCGACTGGGCGTATCTGCGCAACCGCCTCAAGGTGACGATTGCTCCGCCTGGTGGGTCGCCTGTGACGCGAGCGGGCTACACGCTCACGATTCTGCGTAAGGAGCCCGACGGACGCTGGCGGCTGGCGCGCGATGCCAATCTGCTGGCGTAGTCGCCTGCGCGTCTCAGCGCAGCCAGTTCACAATGGACAGCCCGGGGACAGGGCGGAATTCCCGCTCGTTGTCCGTGACCAGGGTATGGCCCAGCGCGAGCGCGTGCGCCGCGATCAGTAGATCGTTGGCACCGATGGTCCGTCCCGCCTTTTCCAGGTTGGCCCGAATGGCCCCATATGCGGTATCCGCAGGGGACTCGAAGGGTAAGATCTCAATCACGTCGAGAATGGCGTTGATCCGGTCGGTCAGCTGCCGCGAGCCCTTCTTCTCGGCGCCGAAGCGCAACTCGGCGGCCACGATAATGCTGGTGGCGATGCTGGCCTCCCCGACACGCTCAATGTGCCGGGCCGCGACGCCCTGGGGCCTTCGCACCAGATCGGACACAATGTTCGTGTCGAGGAGATAGCGCGTCACAGATCGACAGGCTCGGGCAGCGGATCGGAGATGGGCGGCATGCCCTCGTCCAGCGGCTCGAGCGTCGCCAGCAGCCCGAGCAGGGACCGCGCCTGGGCCGGCTCGATGATCAGTCGCTCACCGTCCTTGCGCATGATCGCCTCCTTTCCCGGCAGCTCGAATTCCCGTGGGATACGAACGGCTTGGCTGCGCCCGTTCTTGAACAGCCTCACGAGCCGCTCTGCCTGGATGGGCGCCGAGCCGACGAACGGCCGGCCACTTTCCTCAAGCCCGTACGCCTTGGTCGCCGGCTGCTCGTATTCCGAGCGACGGGATTTAGCTTGGCGCCGCTTGTGTCTTGTCAGCTTGCCGGTCCGCTCTCCCATACCCACATCCTGTCATTGTAAGCATATGCCTAAGCATATGCCAACTCGTCGATCGGAGTCAAATGCCCTGCTCCGTGAAGGGAAACGGGAGGCAGGCTGTCACCGGCCCGTGAAATTCGGCGCGCGCTTCTCGACCCAGTGGGCCACGCCCTCGCGGAAGTCATCGGTGTCGCGGCAGGCCTCCTGCTCGCGGTAGGCGATGGCACTGGCCTCGGCCAGCGACTGGAACAGGGCTTCGTAGACCTGGCGCTTGATGATTCGCGTGGAGCGGGGAGAGGAGAGATTGGCGATCTCGGCGGCGCGTGATTGCACGGCCTCGGCGAAGCCCTCCGCCGGCAGCTGGCGTACGAGGCCCAGGGTGGCCGCCTCCTCGGCCGTCACGGTTCGCGCGGACAGGAGCAGGTCCATGGCGTTCATGGGGCCGATGAGGCGCGGCAGCATCCAGGAGATGCCGTGCTCGGCAATCAGGCCGCGGCGGGCGAACGCGGTGGTGAGCTTGGCGCCGGCCGCCATGTAGCGGATGTCGCAGAACAGCGTGATGACGAGACCGATGCCAGCCACGGGGCCGTTGATGCCGGCAATCACCGGCTTCTTGACTCCCAGGATATAGCTGCAGCTCTGCGCGAAGTTGGCCGCCAGGCCCTCGGTGGGGTAGCTGGTGCTGGTCTTGAGGTCGGTGGCGCCGGCCACCGCTGAGGACAGCCGCTCCATGTCGGCGCCGGCGCAGAAGCCGCGGCCGGCGCCGGTGAGGACGATGGCGCGCACACTCTCGTCGGCGTCGGCCGCGGCAAATGCGTCGCGCAGCTCGCCTTGCATAACTTGGGTGTAGGCATTGAGCCGGTCCGGCCGGTTGAGCGTGATGGTCGCGACCCTGTCATCGACCTTGTACAGCAGCTGGGTCCAGCTCATTGGTGCGTTCCTCTCCTCGTTCTGTGCGCCGCAGGTGAGATGGTGGGTGGTGAGATGGTCAGTTTCGGTTGGAGCCTGCGACAACGGTAGCTGACAGGATCACGCCTCCAAAGTCTCGTCGAACCACACATCGACGTAATCGCCAGAGATCAGGAAGCGCCACCCTGGCGCCAGACCAAGGAACGGCAGCGCTTCCGCACACCACGCATCAAGATGCGCAACATGGAGTGGCGCAAAGAAATCAGGCGATTGGCTGAGTTCCTCGCCGCGCCATATGTACCAACCGGTCGTGCCATGCTCCGGCCGATGACGAAGGCCGTTCAGTGGCACCAAACCTTGCTTGGCATTCTCGCTGATGCCCACTTTCAGATGAGGGGGTGAAGCGATGAACACACTCCCGTAGCGTTCGCAAACCTCTCGTTGTATTGCGTCCAAGCCTTTGGGGTCCATGACGTGGCCGTGTCTCGATTTTTGTCACCCGCCGCCGCCGACAGACACCGCCCCAAACCTCACCATCTCACCACTCACCATCTCACCCTTTCCAGAACGCGGTCCCAAGCCCTATGGTTGACGTAAACGGCAAGGAGGGCAACTGGGGATGATCCGCACGCGATTCACGGAGATGTTCGGGGTGGAGCATCCCATCGTGCAGGGCGGCATGCAGTGGGTGGGCCGTGCGGAGCTCACCTCCGCCGTCGCCAACGCCGGGGCGCTGGGCTTCCTCACTGGGCTGACCCAGCCGACGCCGGAGGCTCTCGCGAAGGAGATCGCGCGCTGCCGGGAGATGACCGACAAGCCGTTCGGCGTGAACCTGACGATCCTGCCGACGCTGGTACCGCGGCCCTATGACGAATACATCGACGCCATCGTCTCCTCCGGCATCACGATCGTCGAGACCGCGGGCAACAGTCCCAAGCCGTTCCTGCCGAAGCTGAAGGCCGCGGGCGTCAAGGTGATCCACAAGTGCACCTCGGTGCGACACGGTCTCTCGGCGGAGAAGGCCGGGGTGGACTGCATCTCCATGGACGGCTTCGAGTGCGCCGGCCATCCCGGCGAGGATGACGTGCCGAACCTGGTGCTGCTGCCGGCCGCCGCCAACGTCATCAAGATCCCCATGCTGGCCTCGGGCGGCTTTGCGGACGCGCGCGGGCTGGTGGCGGCGCTGGCGCTCGGCTGCGACGGCATGAACATGGGCACCCGCTTCATGGCCACCAAGGAGGCGCCGATCCACCAGAAAGTGAAGGAGGCGATCGTGGCGAGCGACGAGCGGTCTACCGCGCTGATCCTGCGCTCGCTGCGCAACACCTCGCGGGTGTTCGGCAACTCGGTGGCCAGGCAGGCCATCGAGATGGAGCGCGAGGGCAAGGGCATCGCCGAGATCGGCCCCGTGGTGGCGGGCGCGAGAGGCCGCGTCGTCTACGAGACCGGCGATACGGAGCACGGCATCTGGTCGGCCGGCACCAGCATGGGGCTCGTCCACGATATTCCGAGTTGCAAGGAGCTGGTGGAGCGGATTGTGGAGGAGGCCGAGGGCATCATCAGGGGAAGGCTTGCGGGGATGGCCGCGGCTTAGCGCCTCGCCGCCTGCACGCGAACTGCACGTTCGCCGCCGATCAAATGCACGAATCCGACATCGCGCGACCAACTGCGCCCGCCAGGCTCATGCGCGGAACAAGCGGGGGCGGCGTTGAAGGTCAAATTCATCCTGCCGGCGTTGACGGAGGCGAAGAGCCCGTTCTTCCGACCGATCAAATATTCGCTGTTTCCGCCGCTCGGACTCGCTACGCTTGCCGCGTTTCTTTCGCCCGACGACGAGGCCGAGATCGTCGATGAGCATGTCGAGGAAATCCGAACGGACGATGCCCCCGCTCTTGTTGTTATCCAGGTCTACATAACGAACGCTTACAGGGCTTACCGGCTCGCCGATCATTATCGCGCCAAGGGATGCTTCGTGGCGCTGGGAGGGTTGCATGTGACGTCGCTGCCGGATGAAGCTGCGCCGCATGCTGACGCAATCTTTCTTGGGCCTGGCGAGCAGACCTTCCCGCGATTTCTCGAGGACTTCCGCAATGGCGTGCCGCTGCCGCGCTATGTTTCGACGTCCGGCCGCACCATCGCAGGATTGCCCCCGGTGCGGCGCGATCTCATTCGGCGCAATCGCTACCTCGTACCGAACTCGATCGTGGTGACGCGCGGGTGCCCGCAGCATTGCGCTTTCTGCTACAAGGACGCGTTTTTCGCGGGTGGGCGCGGCTTCTACACGCAGCGCGTGGACGAAGCGCTGGCGGAGATCGAACGGTTGCCTGGGCGGCATCTGTACTTTCTCGACGATCACCTTCTGGGAAATCCGAAATTTGCCGAGGCACTGCTTGATGGCATGCGCGGAATGGGCCGGTTGTTTCAGGGCGCGGCCACGGTCGATTCCATTCTGCGCGGCGATACGATCGTGCGCGCGGCTGAAGCGGGGTTGCGCTCGCTGTTCGTGGGATTCGAAACGTTCAGCCCGGCGAATCTGCGTTCCAGCAACAAGAAGCAGAATCTCGCCCGCGACTATGCGGCGGTGGCGAAACGATTGAGCGATCTCGGCATTATGATCAATGGCTCATTCGTGTTCGGCATGGACGACGACGGGCCGGATGTCTTCGACCGCACCGTGGATTGGGCGGTACGTCATGGAATCACGACGGCGACGTTCCACATCCAGACGCCGTATCCTGGCACGCGGCTTCATGAGCAGATGAAGGCGCAGGGGCGATTGCTCACCTCGAACTGGGATCTCTACGACACGCGCCATGTCGTCTATCAGCCGCACAAGCTCACGGCCGAGCAGCTCAAGGATGGTTATGACCGCGCCTATCGCGATTTCTACGCCTGGGGCAACATCCTGCGCGGCTCCCTCACGCACGGCGGTGCAAAGCATCGCGCGAAGCATTTCTTCTACGCCGCGGGCTGGAAGAAGTTCGAGCCCCTGTGGGATCTTGTGATCAAGGCGCGGCGGTTGGACACCATGACGCCGGTGCTGGAGGCCGTGCTGTCAAGGGTGACCGCGCGGGGCGCGCCGGACTGTGCGCCTCCGGACGAGCATGCCGTGCAGGCACCAGCCGACCGCACGATCGAGACTGCACCGTGACGGCGATCATGGCTTCACCAGCGCAGCATGCGGAGCCGACGCGAGCTTCAGGAAGGTGCGGTCCTCGCGCAGGATGAAGCGCTCGCGCATCGCAAACGCGTGGTTCTCGCGGCCCACCGGGTCGGCGGCCAGCCGCTGCCGGTACTGCTCGTAGGCGGCCAGGCTGTCGACAGAATAGATGCCGTAAGCCAGCGTGGTTGAGCCTTCGTGCGGGGCGAAATAGCCTATGAGGTCGGCCCCGCAGCGCGGGATGACTTGTCCCCAAACGCTGCCATACCGCTCGAACTCGGCCTTCTTGGCGGGATCGATGTGATAGCGGATGATGCAGGTAATCACGTGGCGTCTCCTTCGTTCGGGTGGAACTGACGGAGGGATGCCACGCGGAGAACCGCCGATGCTTCGGCCTGGCTCGAAGGGTCGCTCGCGTTGCCTGCTGCCATCTTCGGCCGGGTTTTTAAGGCCGAGCGCTCGCCCATGACGCGGGCTTGTCGGCAACAGTTGTCAAGTGGTTAAGCTCAGTCCCATTCCGAGGTTGGATCGGGCCTTCAGGCCGCCCAAGAATCGCGCCATGTAGCGGCCCGCTGCGAGGATGCGGGAAGCGAGAGAGGCTGTATGAGCGACAAGATCAACCAGCGTATCGCGTCGGAGCTCGCCGTCGGCGTGGGTCAGGTGGCGGCGGCGGTGGGGCTGCTGGACGAAGGCGCTACGGTGCCGTTCATCGCCCGCTACCGCAAGGAGCGGACCGGCGGGCTCGACGACACGCAGTTGCGCAAGCTGGAGGAGCGGCTCGGTTACCTGCGCGAGCTGGAGGACCGCCGCGCCACCGTCTTCAAGACGATCGAGGAGCAGGGCAAGCTGACGCCGGAGTTGGCGCGCGCCATCGCCGATGCCGACACCAAGGTGGCGCTGGAGGACCTGTACGCGCCCTACCGCCCCAAGCGCCGCACCAAGGCGATGATCGCGCGCGAGGCCGGCCTGGAGCCACTGGCCGAGACGCTGCTCGCCAACCCGGCGCTGCTGCCCGATGCCGAGGCGGCCAAGTTCATCGACGGCGAGAAGGGCGTGGCCGATGCCAAGGCGGCGCTGGACGGCGCCCGCCACATCCTGATCGAGCGCATGGCCGAGGAGCCGAAGCTGGTCGGCGAGCTGCGCGAGTGGGAGTGGACGGAGGGCGTGCTCGCTTCCAAGGTGGCGAAGGGCAAGGAGGCCGAGGGCGCCAAGTTCTCCGATTATTTCGACTTCGGCCAGCGCCTCCAGGACATGCCCTCGCACCGCATCCTCGCCATGCTGCGCGGCCGCAACGAGGGTGTGCTGGACCTCGACCTCGATGTGCCGCACGAGCAGGGCAAGCCGCATCCGGCCGAGGCCAAGATCAAGGCCGCCTTCAACATTGCCGACCGTGGGCGGCCGGCTGACGCCTGGCTGTCCGACACGGTGCGCCTGGCCTGGAAGGGCCGCATGGGACCATCCACATCCGCCGACCTGCTGGCGCGGCTGAAAGAGCGGGCCGACGCCGAGGCGATCTCGGTGTTCTCGCGCAACCTGAAGGACCTGCTGCTGGCGGCTCCCGCCGGCCCGCGCGCCACCATGGGGCTCGACCCGGGCTTCCGCACCGGCGTCAAGGCGGCGGTGGTGGATTCGACCGGCAAGCTGGTGGCCACCGACACGATCTATCCGCACGAGCCGCGGAACGACTGGAACGGCTCGCTCGCCACGCTGGCCGCACTGTGCATCAAGTACAGGGTGGAGCTGGTGAGCGTCGGCAATGGCACGGCCAGCCGTGAGACCGACAGGCTGGTCGTCGATCTCACCGCCAAAATGCCCAACCTCAAGATCACCAAGGTGCTGGTGTCGGAGGCCGGCGCCTCGGTCTATTCCGCCTCGGAGCTGGCTGCCAACGAGTTCCCCGATCTCGACGTGTCGCTGCGCGGCGCCGTGTCGATCGCCCGCCGCCTGCAGGACCCGCTGGCCGAGCTGGTGAAGATCGAGCCCAAGGCTATCGGTGTCGGCCAGTACCAGCACGACGTGGACCAGTCGGGCCTCGCCCGCTCGCTGGATACGGTGGTGGAGGACTGCGTCAACTCGGTCGGGGTGGACGTCAATACCGCCTCGGTGCCGCTGCTGATGCGCGTCTCGGGCCTCAACCGGACGCTCGCCTCCAACATCGTCGCCTACCGCGACGAGAACGGCGCATTCTCTTCGCGAGCCGCCCTGAAGAAGGTTCCGCGGCTCGGACCTAAGGCGTTCGAGCAGGCGGCGGGCTTCCTGCGCATCATGAACGGCAAGAACCCGCTCGATGCGTCGGCGGTGCACCCGGAGGCCTACCCCGTGGTGGAGAAGATCGCCGTGGCCACGGGACGGCCGGTCAAGGCGATGATCGGGGACAAGCCATTCCTCGCCACGCTGAAGCCTGCGGCCTTCGCCGACGACACCTTCGGCATCCCCACCATCACCGACATCCTCACCGAGCTGGAGAAGCCCGGCCGCGACCCGCGCCCCGAGTTCAAGACCGCGACCTTCAAGGAGGGCGTGGAGAAAATCACCGACCTCAAGCCAGGGATGCAGCTGGAAGGCGTAGTGACCAACGTGGCGGCGTTCGGCGCCTTCGTGGACGTGGGCGTCCACCAGGATGGCCTCGTGCACGTCTCCGAGCTGGCCGACCGGTTCGTCAAGGACCCGCACGAGGTGGTGAAGGCGGGCGATGTGGTGAAGGTGCGCGTGAAGGAGGTGGACGTGGCGCGCAAGCGCATCGGCCTGACGATGCGCTCCGGAGCCATCGACCGGAATGCCGCCGCGGGCAGCGGCCGCCCCTCCGGCCAGGGTGCCGGCCCCCGAGCCAACGCCTCGCCGCCACGGTCGTCGGCCCCGGCTGAGAGCGCCTTCGCCGCCGCCCTGCGTCGCGCCCAGGAGCGGCGATAGCAATCCGCCTGCGAGGCCCCAGTCCTGTCACGGGGCTGGTCCGAGCCTCGCAGGTCTGTGATGCGCCTGTCCTTGACGCCGGCACGCTTGGCGCCACAGTGGGGGCGCCACAGTGGGGTGACGGGGCGAAGGCCTTTCCCCGACAAGAATCCAGGCACCGGGAGATGCGCCATGGCGACGACGGCTGACAAGAGAGCGGAATTCCGACGGCTGCACGACAGCGGGTGCTTCGTCATTCCAAACCCCTGGGACGTGGGAAGCGCCCGCTATCTGCAGGGCATGGGGTTCAAGGCGCTGGCGACCACCAGCGCCGGCTTCGCCTGGGCCCGCGGCGTCTCCGATGGTGGCGTGACGCGCGACATGGCGCTGGCGCATTTCGCAGAGCTGGCAGACGCCGTCGATGTTCCGTTGAATGCCGACTTCGAAGGCGGTTTCGCCGACGCGCCGGAGGACGTGGCCGAGAGCGTGCGGCTGTGCGTGGAGACGGGCGTGGCCGGCCTCTCCATCGAGGACTTCACCGGCGACCGGGCCAACCCGCTCTATCCTTTCGATCTGGCCGTGGCGCGCATAAGGGCGGCGCGGGCGGCCATCGACAAGGCGGGCGCCGACGTGCTGCTGACGGGCCGCAGCGAGGGCTTCATCCGCGGCAAGCCTGACCTCGACGAGACTCTTCGCCGGCTCAAGGCCTTCGCCGAAGCCGGGGCGGACTGCCTCTACGCGCCAGGCATCTTGACACGGGAGCAGATCGCGGCCGTGGTGCAGGCGGTGGCGCCCAGGCCGGTCAACCTGCTGA
>Ga0075420_100002502_pt1 | contig 15915 bp, 18 predicted proteins | sample SoiMetdeltSBSDD4_FD_75296 | JGI IMG/M metagenome (GOLD analysis project Ga0075420, IMG submission 75296) | Bulk soil microbial communities from a Populus tree surrounding site in Tennessee, USA - Soil MetaG P. deltoides SBSDD4 | ecosystem: Environmental > Terrestrial > Soil > Tree plantation... | reverse complement strand
CGTCGTGCGCGCGAGCAGCCTGGACTGGACCTTCGCCTACCCGACGCTGCTCACCAACGGGCCGCGCACCGGGAAATACCGCGCCGGCGAGCGCCTGGAACTCTCCGGCATGCCGAAGATCTCGCGCGCCGACGTCGCCGACTTCGTCCTCAAGCAGCTGCAGGACCGCAGCTGGTCGAGGAAGCGCCCGGTGATCAGCTACTGACTCTCGCCCGGGCTAGCGCGCCTTCAGCACCCGCGAAGCCTTCGCCACGTCCTTCGGCTTTACCCAGAACAGCATGCCGAAGCGGCGGCTGCCCGCCGTCACCGCGCTCAGCGCCACCAGGTTGATCTTCGCCTTCGCCAGGCGGGCGAGCAGCTGGGTCAGCGCGCCGACCTTGTCCGCGCCCTGCGCGAGGAACACGGTCTTGCGCGAAGAGATCCTCAGCTTCGCCTTGCGCGCCACCTTGGTGAACTTCGCGTTGTCCTGCGGCACGAAGTCCACCTGCGCGCCGCCGCCTTCCGGGAAGCCGGTGAACGCGAGCAGGTTGACCTTCGCCGCCTTCAGCGCGGCGAGCAGCTGGGCGCCGGAGCCCGGGCGCTGGGGGACCTTCATCGAGTAGTAGGACGCTTTGCGCACGCTGGCCATGGTTCCTCCTTGGAATCGTGATGCAGCCCTATAATTCTGCGCTCCTCATGGGCAACAGGCTATCGAAGATCACCACCCGCACCGGCGACTCGGGCGACACCGGCCTGGGCGACGGCGCGCGCGTGGGCAAGGACAGCCTGCGCATCCAGCTGCTGGGCGACGTGGACGAGCTCAACTCCTGCCTCGGCCTGCTGCTCGCGGAAAAGCCGCCCAGGGACGTCCACATCGCCCTGCTGCGCGTGCAGCAGGACCTGTTCGACCTCGGCGGCGAGGTCTGCATCCCGGGCCACAGCATGATCACCGCGGCGCAGGTCGCGCGCCTGGAGGCGCTGACTCAGCGACACAACGCGAAGCTCAAGCCCCTGAAGGAATTCATCCTCCCGGGCGGCACGCGCGCGGCGGCCGCCGCGCACCTCGCGCGCACCGTGTGCCGCCGGGCCGAGAGGAGCCTGGTGGCCCTGGGACGCAGGGAAGCCGTGGGCGAGCGCGCGCGCCAGTACCTGAACCGCCTCTCCGACCTCCTCTTCGTCCTCGGCAGGGCGCTGAACCGCGCAGCGAAGCGCGGCGACGTGCTCTGGCAGCACGAGCGCAAGAAACGCTGAGCATGGCGCAGGACGACCTGGCGGGCCTGCTGGCGGCTTGCGCGCGGCGCGACCGCGCCGCCTTCGAGCGCCTGTACCGCGCCACCGCGCCGAAACTGTTCGGCGTCGCGCTGCGTATATTGAGGCGTGAGGACTGGGCCGAAGACGTGCTGCAGGAATGCTACCTGCGCATCTGGGACCACGCGCCGGCGTACCGCGCAGGGCTCGCCGCGCCGATGACCTGGATGACGAGCATCGTGCGCAACCGCTGCCTCGACTGGCTGCGCCGGCCCAGGCTCGAGGTGATCGACGAGGAAGGCGAGCTGATCGAGGCCGCGCCGAGCGCCGATCCCGGCCCGCTCGAGGAGCTCGAATCGAGCTCGGACGCGCGCGCCCTCAAGCGCTGCCTGGACGCGCTGGAAGCCAAGCAGCGCCAGGCCATCGCGCTCGCCTACTACGACGGGCTGTCGCACGCGGAGCTGGCGAGCCAGCTGCGCGCGCCCCTCGGCACGGTGAAGACCTGGGTGCGCCGGGGCCTGCTGCGCCTGAAGGCCTGCCTGGAGACGGCATGAACTGGCGCGGCAAGCCGCAGCTGCAGGAGCGCCTCGCCGCCGAGTACGCGCTCGGCACCCTGCGCGGCCTCGCGCGGCAGCGCTTCGAGCGCTGGATGCGCGCGGACGCCGCGCTCGCGCGCGCAGCGGCCGAATGGCAGGCGCGGCTCGCCCCGCTCGCCGCCGGCGTGCGGCCGGTCGCGCCGCCCGAGCGGCTCTGGCGCCAGATCCAGGCGCGCCTGGGCGCCGCGGCGCCGGGTAGCCTGTGGGAGAACCTCGCCTTCTGGCGCGGCCTGGGCCTCGCGGCGAGCGGCGCCGCCGCCGTGCTGCTCGCCGCGGTGGCGCTCGTCTCGCCGCAGGCGCCGGTGCCCGCCCCCGCGCCGGTGGTGCTGAAGGTGCCTTCGACGGAAATGGCCGAGGTTTACCTCGCGGTCCTGTCCGATCCAAAGACCAACAAGCCGCTGCTGCTCGTGACCGCCGGCCGGCACGCCGACCAGATGCAGGTGCGCACGCTCGACCCGTCGATCCGCGTCTCGGGCAAGGACCTGGAGCTCTGGGCGCTGCCCGCGGGCGGCGTGCCGACCTCGCTCGGGCTGGTGGGCGAGACCGAGCGCTCGATGGTCAAGCTCGCCGCGGTGGCCAGCCGCTCGCTCGCCAATGTGCCCACCCTCGCCATCAGCCTGGAGCCCAAGGGCGGCTCGCCCACCGGGCGCGCCACCGGGCCGGTGCTGGCCGTGGGTCCCTGCATCAAGTTCTGGTAATAATGCGGGAATGAGATCCCGCGCCCCCGCCGTCAAAGCCCTCGTGTTCGACGTCTTCGGCACGGTGGTGGACTGGCGCAGCTCCATCATCCGCGAGGGAAGACTCCTCGGCCGCAGGAAAAAACTCAAGGTGGACTGGGAGGCCTTCGCCGACGCCTGGCGCGCGGGCTACCGCCCGGCGATGGCGCGCGTGCGCTCGGGCGAACTGCCCTGGACCAAGATCGACGCCCTGCACCGCATGATCCTCGACGAGCTCCTCGTGCGGTTCGCCATCCGCGGGCTCTCGGAAGAGGAGATCGACCACCTCAACCGCGCCTGGCACCGGCTGATGCCCTGGCCGGACGCCAAGGCGGGGCTGGCGAAGCTCAAGCGCCGGCACGTCATCGCCACCCTGTCCAACGGCAACCTGGCGCTGCTCACCAACATGGCGAAACACGCCGGCCTGCCCTGGGACTGCATCCTGTCTGCCGAGGTGGTGCGCCACTACAAGCCCGACCCGGAAACCTACCTCGGCGCCGCCGAGCTGCTGGAGGTGAAGCCCGCCGAGCTGATGATGGTGGCGGCGCACAAGGACGACCTGCACGCGGCGCGCGCCTGCGGCCTGAAGACCGCGTTCGTGCCGCGGCCGCTGGAACACGGCCCGGCGAGGAAGCTCGACGTCGCGCGCGAGCCGGCCTTCGACCTGCACGCGCGCGATTTCAACGACCTCGCCCGGCAGCTGGCGGGCCGATGAGCGCGAAGCATGCGGCCGCGCCGCGCCACCGCCTGCTGATCGTCGACGACGAGGAATCCACGCGCTTGCTGATCGCGCGGCTGCTCGCCGCCGGCACGAAGTGCGAAGCGCAGCTCGCCGGCACCTGCGAGCAGGCGCTGCGCCTGGCGGGCGACTACGCCTACGACGCGATCCTGCTGGACCTCCTGATGCCGGGAATCGGCGGCTACGAGGTGCTGCGCGAGATCCGCCGCGCCTCGGCCAATACGGCGACGCCGATCCTCATCGTCTCGGTGCTCTCGGACCAGGAGACCAAGGACCGCTGCAAGGCGGCGGGCGCGGACGGCTTCCTGGTGAAGCCGGTCGAGCGCCGCGCGCTGCTGGAGGCAGTGAAGGCACTGCTCGCCGCGCGCGGCAAACCGAAGAAGACCTGAGGAGGCGGGAGCCATGGCGGAAATCAAGATCGGCAACGTGGAGGCCCTGGGCAAGCCGCTCGGGCAGTACTCGCACCTGGCGCGGGTGAAGAACGCGCAGGAGACGCTCTACATCGCGGGGATGCTGGCGCCGGGGGAGGATTTCGACGCGCAGTGCAGCGGGGTGTTCCGGCAGATCGAGACCGCGCTCAGGTCGGCGGGCGCCGGCTGGGGCAACGTCGCGCAGTTCACCACCTACCTGGTGCACTCGCAGGACATCCCGAAGTTCATGGCCTGGCGGCTGCGCGAGTTCCCGCGGATGTTCCCCGACGGCAAGTACCCGCCGAACACGCTGCTGATGATCGATCGCCTGGTGGGCGAGCAGTTCCTGATCGAGGTGCAGACCATCGCGGCGCTGTAGGCCGCTAGGTCGCCTCCTCGACGAACACCTCTTCGCGCTTCTTGCGGATGTTGGGCAGCATCACGATCACCAGCAGGATGATCGACACCACCAGGAAGCCGGCGCTGATCGGCTTCTGGAAGAACACCAGCGGGTCGCCGCGCGACAGCAGCATGGCGCGGCGCAGGTTCTCCTCCATCAGCGGCCCGAGGATGAAGCCGAGGATCATCGGCGCCGGCTCGCACTCGAGCTTCACGCAGATGTAGCCCAGCAGGCCGAACAGCGCCATCAGCAGCACGTCGAAGGGGTTGTTGGACAGGCTGTACACGCCCACGCACATGAACAGCAGGATCGACGGGTACAGGATGCGGTAGGGCACGGTGAGCAGCTTGATCCACATGCCGATGAGCGGCAGGTTGAGCACCACCAGCATCAGGTTGCCCACCCACATCGAGGCGATCATGCCCCAGAACAGCTGCGGCCTCTCGGTCATCACCTGCGGGCCCGGCGCGATGCCCTGGATCATCATCGCGCCCAGCATCAGCGCCATCACCGCGTTGCCCGGGATGCCGAGCGTGAGCAGCGGGATGAAGGAGGTCTGCGCGCCGGCGTTGTTCGCCGACTCGGGCGCGGCGACGCCCTCGATCGCGCCCTTGCCGAACTCGTGCGAGTTCTTCGAGATCTTCTTCTCCAGCGTGTAGGCGCCGAACGAGGACAGCAGCGCGCCGCCCCCGGGCAGGATGCCGAGCATCGAGCCGAGCGCCGTGCCGCGCAGGATCGGCGCCCAGATACGCTTGAAATCCTCCCTGGTCGGCATCAGGTGGGTCACTTTCCCGGTAAACACCTCGCGCTCGCCCTTCTGCTCCAGGTTGGCGATGATCTCGGCGAGGCCGAACATGCCCATCGCCACCGTGGTGAAGCCGATGCCGTCGGCGAGCTCCGAGACGCCGAAGGCGAAGCGCAGCACGCCCGAGTTCACGTCGGTGCCGATCAGCCCGAGCAGCAGGCCGAACAGCACCATGGCGATCGCCTTGACGAGCGAGCCGTGCGCCAGCACGGTGGCCGCCACCAGGCCGAGCACCATCAGGGAGAAGTACTCCGAGGGCCCGAACTTGAGCGCCACCTCGGCGAGCGGCGGCGCGAACAGCGCCACCACCAGGGTGGCCACGCAGCCAGCGACGAACGAGCCGATGGCGGCGGTGGCGAGCGCGGGCCCCGCGCGCCCGCGGCGCGCCATCTGGTAGCCGTCCAGGCAGGTCACCACCGAAGCCGACTCTCCCGGCAGGTTGACGAGGATCGCGCTGGTCGAGCCGCCGTACTGCGCGCCGTAGTAGATCCCGGCCAGCATGATGAGGGCCGCGATGGGGTTCAGGTTGAAGGTCACCGGCAGCAGCATGGCGATGGTCGCCACCGGTCCGACGCCGGGCAGCACGCCGATCAGGGTGCCGAGCATCACGCCGATCAGGCACATCAGGATGTTGAACGGCAGCGTCATGCTGACGCCGGCGATGGTCACCGCCTGCAGCTTGAAGACTTCGACGAAGCCGATGCCGAGGTTGCCGAGGATGCCTTCCATGGTCGGCGGCTAGCGGATCGGGCAGTTGTCGATGAAGCCGGGGCACACCGGGAAGGGCAGCGTCAGGCCCTTGACGAACACCAGCACCGAGAACACGACCAGCACCACGAACAGGATCGCCACCTCGCGCCACTTGAACTCGTGGCCGCCCAGGGCGCTGATGAAGATCAGGAGGAGCGAGGCGCCGACCAGGCCGAGCGGCTTCAGGGTGTAGCCGAAGGCGAGGCAGCCGGCGAGGATCAGCACCAGCGGCTTGGCGCTCGGGCGCCAGCGCACCGCGAGCAGCGACACGACGACCGCCGCCGCCAGCATGGCGCCGTCGAGGGACAGGCCGACGCGGTCGCCGTAGGCCAGCAGCAGCGCGAAGGTCCCCAGCCCGATCACCAGGTCGAGCAGGTTGAACGGCAGGGTGAGGCGCACTTCCTCGCCGCTGCGCCCGGAGACGAAGCCGCGCGCGAGGATCACCGCGCCGAGCGTCGCCAGCAGGCCGCCGAGCACGATGGGGAAGTACGCCGGCCCCATGCGCACCGCGCTGCCGATCTGGTAGCCGGGAACCTTCAATGCGCCGAGGACCGGGTCGAGGAAGGCCGGCGTGCCGGCGGCGATGAGGACGAACGCCAGGCCGAAAGCGACGAACATGACTCCTGCCCAGAAGTCCCTGGGGTTCCTGATCGTCATCGCGCCGCCGCCCTCCTCCGGGTCCAGTCGCGCCGAGTGTAGCATGCAGGCCGATGCGCACTCTGACCTGGCTCGCGGCGCTGCTGATCGCTTCCTGCGGCGACGCGCCGAAGCTCGCGCCGCTTGCCCCCGACGCGGTGGTGCTCGCCTTCGGCGACAGCCTCACTTACGGCACCGGCGCCGCCGAGGCCGACAGCTACCCGGCGCAGCTGGAAAAGCTGATCGGGCGCAGGGTGGTGCGCGCCGGCGTGCCCGGCGAGGTGAGCGCGCGCGCGCTCGAGCGCCTGCCCGGGGAGCTGGAGGAGCACCGGCCCGCCCTGCTCCTCCTGTGCATCGGCGGCAACGATTTCCTGCGCAACCTCGGCAAGGCGCAGGTGGCCGAGAACGTGCGGCGCATGGTGGCGATGGCCAGGGCGCAAGGCGCCCAGGTGCTGCTGATCGGCACGCCGGAGAAAGGGCTGCTGGTGACGCCGCCCGCCTTCTACGCCGAGATCGCGGAGCAGGCCGGCATGCCATACGAGGGCAAGGTGATCGGCGAGATCCTGCGCAACTCGGAGCTCAAGTCCGACCCCATCCACCCCAACGCCAAGGGCTACCGGCTGATCGCCGAGCGGGTGGCGGCGCTACTGCAGAAGGCCGGCGCGCTGTAGCCGGCGGTAGTCCTCGGGCCGGTCCACGTCCCAGACCGCGGGCAGCTCGCGCCAGCGCCAGCCGAGCGCCGCCAGGCGCTCGCGCGTCTGCGCCATCACCTGCGCCCCGCCCCAGGCGACGCCCGCGAACAGGCGCGGCGAAACGCGCCGCAGCCCGATGAGCGCGTAGCCGCCGTCCTCGGCCGGCGCGAACACCGCGTCGGCGCCGCCGGCGAGCCAGCGCGCGGCGCGGCGCAGGTCGCGCGCGCGCAGCACCGGGCAGTCCGCGCCGATGAGGATCGCGCGCGGCGCGCGCCGCAGCCCCCGCGCGAGCGCATGCTGCATGCGCTCGCCGAGGTCCGCGCCGCGCTGGCGGCGCGCCCAGAGGAGCTCCACCTCGCCGATGCCGGCGGCGCGCGCCGTGGCGAGCGCGCGCGCGACCAGCCGCGCGTGCAGCCGCGCGGCGCCCTGCTCGCCGAGCAGCGGGATGAGGCGCGTCTTCACCCGGCCGGCGCGCGGCTCGCGGGCGAACACGATCACCCTAGCGCGCATAGCGGCGGGCCAGCGCTTCCGGGTCGGCGCCCAGCCAGTAGGCGAGGCGCAGGCGCCACATGAGGAGCACCGTGGCGAGCACGCCGCGGCGCTCCCAGCGCCGCGCCGAGGTGGACACGCGCTGGCGCAGGCAGGCGGGCGCCGAGACGCGCTTCATCGCCCGGCTGAAGGCGACGTCCTCCATCAGCGCGATCGGCGGAAATCCCGGGAACGCGGCGCGCCGCACGAAGATCGCCTGGTCGCCGGTGGCGATGCCGCTCAGGCGCGAGCGCCAGTTCATGCACCAGCCGACCAGCGCGAGGCGCGGGTCGCGCGAGGCGATGCGCACGTCGAAGCGGCCCCAGGCGCGCGACTCGAGCGCCGCCAGGACCGCGCGGTCCGCCTCCGGCGGCAGGACCGTATCGGCATGCAGGAACAGCAGCGCCTCGCCCGTCGCGGCGGCCGCGCCGGCGTTCATCTGCGCGGCGCGCCCGCGCGGCGCGGCGAGCACCCGGTCGGCGAGCGGCGCCGCGAGCCGCGGCGTGGCATCGGCGCTGCCGCCATCGACCACGATCACCTCGTGGCCGCGCGCGCGCAGCGGCGCGAGGGCGGCGAGGCAGGCTTCGATCCCCGCCGCCTCGTCGAGGACCGGGACGACGACGCTCAGCCGCGCAGCCACGCGTGGAATCGCTCCACGTGGCGCAGCAGGCGCTGCGGCGCGTGCGCCTTCTTCCACACCCCGGCGGCGTACTTGTTGGCCTCGGCGAGCGTCGGATAGATGTGGATGGTGCCGAGGATCTTGTTCAGGCCGATGCCGTGGCGCATCGCGGCGACGAATTCGGCGAGCAGGTCGCCGGCGTGCTCCCCGGCGATGGTGACCCCGAGGATGCGGTCCTTGCCCGGCACGGTGAGCACCTTCACCACCCCGTGCGCCTCCTCGTCGGCGATGGCGCGGTCCAGTTCGTCCAGCCCGTAGCGCGTCACTTCGCAGGCGATGCCCCGCTCCTTCGCCTCGGTCTCGTTGAGGCCGACGCGCGCCACCTCCGGGTCGGTGAAGGTGGCCCAGGGAATCACCGCGTAGTCGGCGCGGAATTTCTTCAGGCCGCCGAACAGCGCGTTGACCGCCGCGTACCAGGCCTGGTGCGCGGCGGTGTGCGTGAACTGGTAGGGCCCGGCGACGTCGCCGCAGGCGTAGATGTTGGGATACGCCGTCTGCAGGTATTCGTTGGTCTGCACGGTGCGCCCCGGGCCCGTCGGGATGCCCAGCGCCTCCAGCCCGTAGCCCGCGGTGTTCGCCACGCGGCCCACCGCGACGAGCAGCGCGTCGAACTCGATCGCCAGGTCGCGCCCCTCGTGCTCGCAGATCAGCACCTTGCGCCCGCCCTCTGCGCGGAACTCTTTCGCCTTGTGCGCGAGGCGCAGGTCGACGCCCTCCTCGCGGAAGCGCTGCGCCACCAGCTCCGCGATCTCCGGGTCCTCGCGCACCAGCAGCCGCGGCAGCATCTCCACCTGCGTCACCTGCGCGCCCAGGCGCTGGAAGGCCTGCGCCAGCTCGCAGCCGATCGGACCGCCGCCCAGCACCACCAGCCGCCGCGGCAGCACGCGCAGGTCCCACAGCGTGTCGGAGGTGTAATAGCCGGTGTCCTCGATGCCGGGGATCGGCGGCACGAAGGGACGGCCACCGGCCGCAATGACTATTGACCGGGTGGTCAACGCTGTTTTCGACCCGTCCTGCCTTTGAATTTCCACGGTCCACGGGGAAGCGATTTTTGCTTCCCCGTGGAGGCATTCGACCCCCAAACTCTCGTAGCGCTCGATCGAGTCGTGCGGCTCTATCTGTTTAACGACCCTCTGCACCCGCTCCATCACCTCCGCGAAGTCGAACTCCGCACTGGCCGACTTCAATCCGTACTCCTTCGCCCGCCGAATGGTGGACAAAACCCGAGCGGTCTTGATCAAGGCCTTCGAAGGCACGCACCCCGTGTTCAGGCAATCCCCGCCCATGCGATGCTTTTCGACCAGGGTCACCTTGGCCTTCACCGCCGCGGCGATGTAGGCGCTGACCAGCCCGGCGGACCCCGCGCCGATCACCACCAGGTTGCGGTCGAATCTGGCCGGCCGCGGCCAGCGCGCGTACACGCGGCGCGCCTTGAGCGCCTCGAGGACCTTTTTCGCCAGCAACGGGAACAGGCCGAGCAGCGTGAAAGCGGCGATCAGCCCGCCGGAAAAGCGGAACTCGCCGAGCTGCGCGCCGGCGTACACGTAGACCACGGTGCCGGCGAGCATGCCGAGCTGGCTCACCCAGTAGAAGGTCCAGGCGCGGATCGGCGTGAGGCCCATCACCAGGTTGATGACGAAGAACGGGAAGGCCGGCACCAGGCGCAGCGCGAAGAGGTAGAAGGCGCCCTCCTTCGCCACCCCCTCGTTCACCGGCCGCAGGCGATCGCCGAACGTCGCCTGCACCCAGTCGCGCAAGAGGAACCTCGAGGCGAGGAAGGCGAGCGTCGCGCCGATCGAGGAGGCGAAGGACACGATCACCGTTCCCCACACGAGGCCGAAGACGGCGCCGCCGAACAGGGTCAGCACCGCCGCGCCGGGCAGCGACAGGCCGGTGACCGCCACGTAGACGAGGAAATAGGCGAGCGCCGTGCTCCAGGGGTGCGAGGCGTGGTAATCCTGCACCGCGGCCTGGTGCGCGCGCAGCTGCTCGAGCGTCAGGTAGCGGTGCCCGCCGAAGGCGAAGAACGCGGCCACCAGCGCGGCGAGGGCGGCGAGGACGAGGAGACGGCTGCGGCTCACGCCGCCCACCTTACAGCAGTCCGGCGGAGCGCTGCCCCTGCTCGTCGAGCAGCTGCATCAGGCGGTCGCTGGTGGCGCGCAGGCGCTGCGACAGCATCAGCACCAGCTCCATCAGGACCTTGGCGCCGAGCATCGGCTGCTCGACGATGATGCGCGCCAGGCTGCCGCGGTCGAGCACCGCCACCAGCGCCGGTTCCACCGCGACGCAGGTGGCGAAGCGCGCCTCGCCGTCGATCATCGACATCTCGCCGAGGATCCGCCCCGGCTCGACCAGCGCGATCAGCTGCGGGGTGTTCCAGCGGTCCTGCTTGCGCACCTCGACGCGGCCCTCGATCAGCATCAGCATGAAATCGCCGCCCTCGCCCTCGCGGATGATCTCGACGTCGGTGGGCGCGCGGTACACCTCCATGAAATGCGACAGCAGCTGCACTTCCGCGGTGGTGAAGTTCTCCAGCAGCGCGCATTTGGGGATCAGGGCGTGGATCTGGCCGGAGAAGCGCGTGGCGTCGCCGAGGTACTCCAGGTGCGCGAGCTGGTGCGGGCGTTCGGCCATGTGCGGGCGGGCCATTCTAGCCTAGCGGATCAGCCAGGCCACCGTCGCCACCCAGCCGAGCGCCGCGGCCGCGAGCATCGGGTCGCGCAGCAGCTCCTGCGCCGGGTCGCCGCCGCCGCCGCGGTAATGCAGGCGAAAGAGGTACCGGAAGCTGCCCAGCAGCACCCAGGGCAGCGTCCAGATGAGCTGCTCGGTGCCGTGCAGCGCCACCGTGGACTCGGCGACGGTGTACAGGGCGTAGGTCACCACCATGCCGACCACGCAGGCGAGCACCGCCTTGTCGAGGAACGCCGCGCTGTAGGCCTCGAGGACCGGGCGGTGCTGCGCGGCATCCTCCGCCAGGCGCTGCAGCTCGGCGCGGCGCTTGGCGAAGCCGAGGAACAGGGTAAGGAGGAAGCCGCAGGCGAGCAGCCAGCGCGAGGGCTCGATGCCGATGCCCCAGGTGCCCGCCAGCAGGCGCAGCATGAACCCCGCGGCGATGAGGAACACGTCGAGCACCGGCACGCGCTTCAGGCCGACGCTGTAGGCGGCGTTCAGCGCGACGTAGGCGGCGATCATCGCCGCCACGCGGGCGTCGACCCAGGCCGCGAGGGCGAGCGCCGCCAGCGCGAGCGCGGCGGCGATGGCGCGCGCGGCGGCGCTCGAGATCGCGCCGCGCGCCACCGGCCGCCGGTTCTTGTCCGGATGCTCGCGGTCGCGCGCCGCGTCCTGCGCGTCGTTGAAGGCATACACCGCGCTCGAGGCGAGGCAGAAGGCGAGCGTGGCGAGCACCGCGGCGGCCGCGTAGCCCGGCTCTTCCCAGGCGTGCCCGAACAGCAGCCCCGCCAGCACGAAGCCGTTCTTCACCCAGTGGGGCGGGCGCAGGAGCTGGAACAGGTCGCGCGCGTTCACCGGAAGCCGTAGCGCTCGAAGAAGTAGCAGCCGCCCACCGGCAGCCACGGCGGGATGCGGTACCAGCGCTCGCGCACCTCCTCGAGCACGCCCGCGCGGTAGGCGGCGTAGTCCAGGCCGCGGCCGAGCACCGCGTGGAATGCCGCGCCGCGCACCTCGAACCGCAGCGCCTCGACCTCGCGGAAGTAGGGCCGGTAGTCATCCAGCGCGGGCGCCTCGCGCCGCAGGATGAGCAGGTCGCGGCCCTCGAAGCGCCGCCAGTCGGTGACGATGTCGTCGTGGCGCGCATGCGAGGAGCCGGCGCCGAACACCGGCACGTTGCGCCCGGCGTGGTAGCCGAGCGTCGCGGCGAGCGAATAGCCTTCGGCGGCGAGGCGGTAGCGCGCCAGCTGCGGCCCGAGCGCGCGCAGCACCGCGGGCGCATCGAACAGCAGCACCAGGCGCGGATACTGGCGGTTCTCCTTCCAGGCCTCCAGCGGCAGGGCGAGGACGACGATCAACGCCGCCGCATGCAGCAGGGCGAGCGCCCCGAACCAGCGCAGCGTGAGCACCAGCGCGCGGCGCTCCAGCGCCAGCGCCGCCGTCAGCACCAGCGCCGGCATGAAGGCGAGCAGCCAGTGCAGGCCGATGCGCTTCACCGGCGAGAGCAGCGCGAACACTGCCAGCGGCACCAGCCAGGCGGCCAGGGCCACGCCCGCCGCCGGCTCGCGCATCGCGGCCGCGACCCGCTCGCGCCCCTTCCACGCGAACCACAGGAGCGGCGCCGCCAGGTAGGCGAGCGAGACCACGAACAGGATCGTCGTGATCCCCGTGAGCTCCGCGCCCTCGTGGCGGTTGATGGCGTTGAACATCACGTTGCACCAGCAGGCCTGCCAGTTCCAGTAGAGGTTGAGGAGGCCGAAGGGCAGCGCGCCGAGGAAGGCGAGGCCGAAGGCCGCCGGGCGCCGCGCGGCGAGCGACCAGGCGAGGTAGGCGAGGCCCAGCAGCACGGCGAAGTACTTGGACAGGAACGCGAGGCCCAGCAGCACCCCGGCCAGCAGGAACCGCTGGCGCGCGAAGGCGAGGAGCGACGCCACCGAGAACAGCGCCAGCGGCGTGTCGGTGGTGACGAGCACGTTCCACACGTTCATCGGCACCAGCAGCACCGCCATCCCGGCGAGATCCGCGGTATCGGCATCGCGCCGCAACCAGCCGGCGAGCGCGTGGCGCACGAGGAGCGCGAGCGCCGCGGGCAGCAGGATCGAAGGCAGCCGCAGCAGCCACTCGGCATTCGACAGCGCCACCAGCGGCGCCAGCATCCAGCCCACCATCGGCGGGTGGTCGTAGAACCCGAGGTCGGGGCGCTGGCCCCAGATGGCGAAATAGGCTTCGTCGCCGGTGATCGGCAGCGCCGCGCCCAGCCAGAAGCGGAACGCGAGGGTCGCGGCGAGCGCGCCCCAGAACCACTGCCGCGGCGTCAGGGAAACCACGGCGGGATTCTAACGAGCGTGCTACTTTCTGCTCTTGCCGGCCTTGCGGCGCTCCTTGACCGCGCCGGCGAGCGTCTCCAGCACCTCGAGCGAGTCCTTCCAGCCCAGGCAGGCGTCGGTGACGCTCTGGCCGTACTGCAGCGGCTTGCCCGGGGTGAGGTCCTGGCGCCCTTCCACCAGGTGCGACTCGACCATGGCGCCGATGAGGCGCCGCTCCCCGCCCGCGATCTGCGCGCCGATGTCGCGCGCCACGTCGAGCTGGCGCTTGAACTGCTTGGCGGCGTTGGCGTGCGAGCAGTCGACCATCAGGCGCTCGGGCAGCTTCGCCTTGGCGAGCTCGGCGCAGGCGGCGGCCACGCTCGCCGCGTCGTAGTTCGGGTTCTTCCCGCCGCGCAGGATGATGTGGCAGTCGTCGTTGCCGCGCGTCTGCACGATCGCCACCTGCCCGGTCTTGTGCACCGAGAGGAAGTGGTGCGGCCGCCCGGCGGCGAGGATCGCGTCCACCGCGATCCGCACGTTGCCGTCGGTGCCGTTCTTGAAGCCCACCGGCGCGGAGAGGCCCGAGGCGAGCTCGCGGTGCACCTGCGACTCGGTGGTGCGCGCCCCGATCGCGCCCCAGGACACCAGGTCCCCCATGTACTGCGGCGAGATCACGTCGAGGAACTCGCAGCCCGCCGGCACCCCGGCCTGGTTGATGCGCACCAGGAGGTCGCGCGCGATGCGCAGCCCCTCGTTGATGCGGTAGCTGCCGTTGAGGTAGGGGTCGTTGATCAGGCCCTTCCAGCCCACCGTGGTGCGCGGCTTCTCGAAATACACGCGCATCAGGATCTCCAGCTCCCCGTCGTGCAGGCGCCGCTCGGCGGCGAGGCGCCCGGCGTACTCCACCGCCGCCGCCGGGTCGTGGATCGAGCAGGGGCCCATCACCACCAGCAGCCGGTCGGACTTGCCCTGCAGGATGGCGCGCACCTTGCGGCGCGTCTCGGCGATCAGCGCCTCCATCGGCGTGCCCTGGATCGGGAAGAAGCGGATCAGGTGCTCCGGCGGCGGCAGCGGGACGACGTTCTCGATCCGCTCGTCGTCGGTGAGCGAGGTCTTGTCGGCCGGTACGGGGCCGAGGAAGGAGTCGGTGGGCGCGGTCATGGTGTCTGCCTCAAGTCAAAAAAAAACCGCCAGGCATTCCTGCTCTGGCGGTTTCTCGGTTTCGCTGGACTGCGGCTAGCCGTTCCCCTCCGCCAGAGGGCGCGGAAAGTAGAAGAAATAGCCGGAGAACCAAAGCGTCATGGCAGGCATTGAAACATGGCCGGCCCCGGCCTGTCTACTTGGGCCAAAGAACCATCTGGGTGCAGCGGAAGGTGGCGATCTTCCGGTCGGCGCCCTCGATGCTCACCACCGCGTCCCAGACCTGGGTGGTGCGGCCCAGGTGCACGGGGGTCGCCCGGCAGGCGATCGCCCCCTCCCGCGTGGTGCCGAGGAAATTCGCCTTGAGCTCCAGGGTGGTGAAGCCGCTCGCCCCCTGGGGCAGGAGCGCCACGCAGCCGTAGCCGCAGGAAGTGTCGGCGAGCGCGATCACCGTCGCGGCGTGCAGGAAGCCGTTCGGCGCCATCAACTCCTGGCGTATCTCCAGGCGGCTGTCCACGCCTTGCGGCGTCATCGCCAGGATCTGCAGGCCGACGAGGCCGGGCAGGTGCCCCGCGCTGCGGCCGTTGAAAACGTCCGGGGTCAGTTCGGATCGGAAAGAAGTCACGGCGCGAATCTAGCACTCGGCGGAATCGACTGCCAGAAACGCGAAGCGAAACTTGCTATATGCTGGGACGAATCAGGAGGCGCCCATGACGGCAAATGTGGCCATTCCGATCGCAGGCTTCAAGGACGTCTACGACGTCCCGCTGGTGGAAAAGGCCCTGCATTCCCTCCCCGCCGGCGCCAACGAAGCGCTGCGCGCGCTCTACGACAAGATGCTGCGCGTGGGCGGGCAGCGCTTCACCGTCAAGCCCTCCGCCATGCCGGCGATGGACGCGCTGTTCGACGAGCTGCCCAATTTCGGCGAGGTGCTCGAGGACATCCGCAAGCAGCTCGCCCTGTGCATCGATTCCGAGGACGCCGTCGAGCTGCCGCCGATGCTGCTGCTGGGCGAGCCGGGCATCGGCAAGACGCATTTCGCGCGGCGCATCGCGCAGCTGCTGGGCACCGGCTACGGCTTCGTGCCGATGAGCACGCTCACCGCGGGCTGGATCCTGGGCGGCGCCTCCTCGCAGTGGAAGAACGCCAAGCCCGGCAAGGTGTTCGAGACCTTCCTCAACGGCGAGTACGCCAATCCGGTGATGGTGGTGGACGAGCTGGACAAGGCGAGCGCCGAGAGCAGCTACGACCCGCTGGGAGCGCTGTATTCGCTGCTGGAAGTGGACACCGCCACGCGCTTCGTGGACGAGTTCGCCGAGGTGCCGATCGACGCCTCGGGCGCGGTGTGGTTCGCCACCGCCAACGACCCGGCGCGCATCCCCGACCCGATCCTCAACCGGATGCACGTCTACCGCATCGAGCCGCCCGACGCCGAGGGCGCGGCGCGCATCGCGCGCGCCATCTACCGCGAGATCCGCGGCGCGCACGACTGGGGCAAGGCCTTCCCCGAGGCGCCCTCGGGCGCGGTGGTGGAGAGGCTCGCCGCGCTGTCGCCGCGCGAGATGCGCCGCGCCGTGCTCGCCGCGTTCGGCAACGCCAAGGTCGCCGGGCGCAGGGAATTGCT
>Ga0075420_100002501_pt1 | contig 15917 bp, 20 predicted proteins | sample SoiMetdeltSBSDD4_FD_75296 | JGI IMG/M metagenome (GOLD analysis project Ga0075420, IMG submission 75296) | Bulk soil microbial communities from a Populus tree surrounding site in Tennessee, USA - Soil MetaG P. deltoides SBSDD4 | ecosystem: Environmental > Terrestrial > Soil > Tree plantation... | reverse complement strand
GGGCGTGTTTCGCGGCGAAAATGGGATTCCCTCGAGGGAAGCCGGACCCACGTGGCCATGGTTTTCCGGGGCTGGTGGGCAAGCTGGTGGGTATCCGAGGCGGACGCTACGCTGGCCCCGTGAAGCGCCGCCCGCCCACCGCTGAGGAGCTCGAGCGCGCCCGCCAGGCGGCCAGCGAGGCGCGCGTCCGGGCGGGCCTGCCGGCGGTCGACCCGGGCGACCTGGAGTGGGAGCAGCGGCAGGCGGAGCGGCTGCGGAAGCGGCCGAAAGGGAAGCGATGAGCGAGCTCCTTACACCCGAACGCGAAGCGGACATCCGCAAGCGCTCCGAAAGCTGGAGCGCGCATCCGTGGTTCAAAGACGGGGCGCCCGAGCGGGATATCCGCGACCTGCTCGCCGAGCTCGACGCCGTGCGCAAGGAGCGTGACGAGGCTGAGGCCCGTGGGCGCGCGGCCGAGCGCGCGGACGCGGTTGCGTGGATCGACGAGTCCTACGACGACAACGCCTGGTTCTTCCGGGACGGTATCGATACCGGCAAACACGTCGGGGCGAGCGCGAAAGGGAAGCGATGAGCCACTCGATCACAGGACCACGGGGGACGAGCTTCATCTACAACGGCGACGGCTCGGGGGACGTCGAGCTGGTGTCCGGCGAGAAGCGCCTGAGCGTGCCGGTCGAAGACCTGCTCTCGTTCGTCGGCGAGCTGGTGCGGAGTCAGCGCATTCGCGAGCTCGAGGACGCGAGCGCCGAGGAGCTGCTCGGGCTGGCCGCGAAGCCGCCTAGCAAAGCCGGCCTCTTCGTCCCTGCTGGGGACGGCACCAGCCGATGCGCCGGCTGTGGCTTTCGCGTGCGTGGCGAGCCCACTACCATGCGCATCAAGCTGCCCGACGCCTGAAGCGATGAGCGACGACCCGAGCGAGTACATGCCTCCGCCCGAACACGGCGCCTTCGACTTGGCCGCATGGGAGCGGGCGCGCGAGGCCGCCGAGCTTGCCATCTGGCGCGCTGTGCGCGTGGAGGACGCGCCTAGCCCCGTGGAGGCAGCATCGGCGTTGGCAGCCCGTGGTGTCCGCCGGTGATCGCGATCCGCAGCTCGGCCATCTCGCGAGCGAGAGCGTGCTCCCGGTCCTCTGCCGCGTCCCGGGCGCGCCGCTCGCCGGCCAGCTGCTCCTGCAGCACGTGCACCTGGCCCTCCCAGTGCTGGCGCGCGTCCCGCTCGGTCTCGAGCTCGCGCGCCTGGTTCGCCGACGTCGTCTCGAGCTCTTCGACGCGCGCCTCGAGCTTGTCGACGCGCTCGAGGGCGTCCTCCAGCGCCTTGGCGCCGGCGACGTCCTGCGCTGCTTCGGCGGTGACCTTGGCGGCTTCGGCCTGCGTCCGCGCCGCGCGCGCGCGCGCCATGACGGCGAGCGACTCCGTGGCCTGGCGGGCCGCCCAGCTGAGCGCGGCGATCAGCGCTGAGGCGCCGCCCGCCCACTGCACGAAGTCGCTGATGTCCATCAGGCGACCCTCAGGTACTCGCGCGCCAGCTGTTCGATCTCCTCAGGCTTGGCGCGCCGCACCTGGTCCTGCACCGCCACGGGCACCGCCTGGACGTGCGGCCCGTCCCAGTACTTGCGGCCCGTCTTGGGCTCGGTGAGGCGCACGCGCGTGAAGCCGAGCGCGAGCGCCTTCGAGTGCAGCCTGTCGAAGAAATCGCAGCGGTGGTTCGCGCAGCCCCACTTGTGCTTGCCGCAGATGATGTCGGCCGCGATGCGGTAGCAGTGCATCGACGGGCCGCCCTTCACCTGGCTCTTGCCGGCCGCGACGAGCTCGGCGCTGCGCTCCGGCGTGCGGTAGGTCTCGTGCAGCACCCACTCGTAGCCGTCCTCGCGGAGCCACGCCGTGAGGCGCGCCACGCGCTCGCGTACGGGCGGGAGCAGCTCGTCCGGGTCGCTGATGCGCTTCATGTCGCCCCCAGCCTGGCGTCGAGCGCAGCGACGCGGTGCCCGAGCTGGTCGACCGCCACCGTGAGGCGCTCGGTCGCCGTCGCGAGGCGCAGCATCGCGTCCGTCTGCCGCTCAAGCAGCCAGCGAAGGCGGGCCTCCGGATCGGGCGGCTGGCTCGGTCTCAGCTGGCGGTGATCGTCCATCGTCGCAACCTCCACTACCGGTACTTCTGCACTGCCTCGCGCACCAGCTCCTCGAGCTGCGCGCGCTCCTGCTCGTCGATGCCTCGCTTCTTGCCTCGCAGCCGCCGCGCGAGCGCGACGAGGCCGTGCGGGCGCTTGCGCTCCCAGCGGTCGAACATGCGCTGCATGCCGGGGCTCTCGATGATCCGCTCAGCGAGCGCGATGCCGAGCTCGGGCGCGTGCTTGACGATCGCGCCGCGCGCGACCTCCTTGATCTCGTCGCGGGTCATGGCGCACCGTCCGGCGGGTACATGCTCTCGCGGCGCGCGCGCGCCACGTGCTCCTTGACCTCGTCCTTGGTCGAGTCGCTGGGCCACTTCATCGCGTAGGCGACGAGTGCCGTGCAGACGAGCGCGATGAGGTGCGCCGGCGTGATCTGGATGTCGGCGCGCTGCGCGATGTCCACCGCCTCGGCCGCAGCGCCGATCGCACCGACCCCGAACATGATGCTGCGGACCGTGAGTCCTTCGAACCACCTCATAAGCACTCTCCGTATTCCGCCCGCGTCAGGGCATCCACTTCAACGCTGTCCACCCCTCCGAGCGGCACGCCGTAGACCTCCCACAGCTCGGCGCGCAGGTGGTCCGCGTCCAGGTCGCCGTTGGCGCAGTAGGCGACCTCGTGGACCCAGCCGTGGATGGCCGCCTCCACGAGCTCGTAGTCGTCCAGCTCGCGGTTGAGGTAGATCACTCCCGGCTGCGTGCACTCGCGGCGCACCTCATTGACGCCCACCGGTTCAGTGCACGGCGTGTTGGCGAAATCGATCACCTGCAGGTCGACGGTCTGGTCCAGCAGCGCGCACTCCGCTGGCACGTCGCCCAGCTTCGAGCGCCACGCGTCGAGCGTCGTGGAGAACGAGCGCTTGCACGAGCGCGTGATCGGCGGCTCGCCGGGATCTGTCGGCGCGCTGGGAGCGCACGCCGCGAACGCGAGAAGTAACCAGAGTGCCAGCTTTTTCATGTCCAATCTCCTGGTAGTTGGTCTACGGCGCTAGAGAACTCCGGACGCCCAGAGGCGAATGCGTCGGTGGCCACGATCGCGATCCGCGATCCGCTAGGCTCAGGCAGAATGCCGACCGGAGTCGTCCACCCGATCGGCGCGTTCCCCGTGCCGTCCCAAGTGGCGGGAGACAGCAGGGCAATGGAGATCCCCGGGTTGCCGCGCGTGCGCGCGGCTCGCCCAGGGGCGTCGAGCGACGCAATCACTCCTGGGGCTGCTGCTGCTGCGAGGATGCGGTACTTGGCCATCTCAATACCCGTAGTAGGCGGCCAGGTCGCTCTGCAGGGCGACGCGATCGGACGTGGACAGGACGGTTCCGGGGCAGACTACAAGACCGGCCTGCAGACCGGTCCAAAACGACCCTGGGGCGCCTCCAGATCGGCGCGCGCCCACGATGATGTCGTCGAGGCTTGCAGGCGCTCTCGTGTTCGCCCCACCGCCGGACAGCGTCTCCGCAACACCGTCCAACCAGGCGTCGTAGTCAGACCCGTTGTACACGGATGCCCACGTGTGGACGGTGGTCACCGTGACTGCGTCGCCTGTGTTCTGGGTGAGCGCTCCGGCCTGGTTCCTCTGTCTCAGAGAGACGTTCGAGGTGTTGCAGTCGTGCATGATTTTGTTGTCTGGGCTCGCCGCATTGAGCGAGGCGCACCACCGGCCCTGCGTCGCTCCACCCACCGTGCGGCTGGCGAGATGCAATTCCGAGTAGGACGCAGATCCCTGCAACAGCGCGGCGAGGCCCGCCGCCCCTGACAGGTAGTGCGCTCCTCCGAATGACAGGATGCGCTTCCCGGCCGGTCCGAACGCCTCGGCTGGAGCGATCGGAAGAGACGGGCTTGCCACGGTATATTGCGTGTAGATCGGCCGCGACTGCACTGCCGTGATGCGCCAGGTGCCGCTGTCGTCTTCTCTCACCACGCCTGGATCCCAGGCTGGATCGAACCAGACCGAGCCGGTGATCGTGGCCAGGCGCGCGAGCAACCGAGACTCCGGCGTGCTCTCCACGCCCACGCTCGTCCCGAGCCTGGCGCCCAGCCGCGTCCCGAGAGCCGTGGCGGCGTTGCTCACAGGCCGTACCGGGCCTTTGCGTAGTTGTCCAGGTTGGTGCGCTCGGTGGTGCTCAGGCGGCGAGCGAAGACCAGCACTTCGGCCAGGTCGATCTGGTTGTATTGCGTGAGCAGCGTGGTGCGACGGCACAGCGTCAGCGTTGCCGCGGGAGCATTGGAGCCGTACGTCACGCCGCCGGCGGTGAGCATCGAGGCGCCGTTGACGAACACCTCGTACTCGTTGGTGTCGCCGTCGTCGTCGATCGCGGTGTTGATTCGGATCGGCGTGTTGACCGCCATCACGGGAACAGTCGTGACGTCCAGCGTCGCCGCGCCGGCGTTGTTCGCGATCAGCAGTCGCACGGCGTCGTTGCTCGCGCCCGCGCTGAGCAGCAGGTAGTACGGGTTCGCAGCCACCTGCGTGTTCAGGAAGTACGCATTCGCGAGCAGCGCGCGCGGGATGCCGACGAGATAGACCTCGGAGCCGCCCGCGCCGGGCGCGTGCAGGAACGTCCAGGTGGACGCTGCTTCGATCGAGGCCAGGAAGTCGGATGTGCCGTCGAAGCGCAGCGCGCTCTGACCCGCGATCTCCGCCGGCGTGACGATCGTCGGCTTATCCGCGCCGGTGGCCTGGCGGAGGATGTGCCCGTTGCCGCTCTTGTCCAGCCAGTCGAAGTTGGTGGCAGTGTCCGTCAGATCACCGCGCCACCAGGCGAACGGGGCGAGCTGGGACGGGTCGAAGGGCGGGGGCGCGCCGAACCCGGAGAGGTCCGTCCCCAGCCTCCTGCCCAGGAAGGTCCCCAGCGCTTTGCCCGGCGCGACCATTCAGCCCGCGGCCTGCGCCTGGCGGCTGGTGAGCGTGCCCGTGCCGCTGGTGCGCGTGTACGCGATGCGCGCGAGCGTGCCTGGCATGTTGTACCAGTTCGTCGAGACGCTCCCCGCTCCACCTGCCGGCTGCGCCGTGAACTCGGCCGACGCACCGGGCGTGTCGAACCACGTGACGTCGTCGAAGCTGTGCTGCAGCTTCAGCGTGCCGGTGGGCGTACCCGTCCACGAGAAGCCCATGCTGAGGTGCGAGCTGACGACCGCGAACGATGGGAAGTTGACGGTCGCAGCGAGCGTGCCGTCGTGCGCAGCGCCGGCTCCGGTGTAGGGCTTCGATGTGGGGGCCGTGTTGGGCATGGATCATTCCTCCTGAAGAGACTCGAGCTCGCGCTGCAGGCGTGCGGCGTAAGCGGGGTTGCGTTGCTGCAGCGCGAAGTTCGTGCTGATCAGCTTGTCCATGTCGCCGCCGATGACGGCCTCGGTGAGGCGCTGCTCGTCGGCAGGCGGCAGGCCGGAGCCGCTCGAGAGCACGCTCTGGACGGCCCACGCCATCGTCGGCGCCGTGCCGTAGGCAACGTCGGGTGCGTCCTGCGCGAGCGAGCCCGCTGCCGAGCCCGCGCCAGCCGCGGCAAGCTGGCCGACAGCGCGCACAGGCGCGCCGAGTGCCTGCGGCATGGCGCCCATCAGGCCACGGCCCAGGACTGCGTGCCCCGCGCCCCTGGCTGCCCCGCTGAACGGCTCCGTCGGCGACGTCACCGCGCCCAGGCCCGCGCCCCAGAGCGCGCTCTGGCCGTACTGCGCGACAGTCGGGCGCGCGCCCAAGCGCGACGCGACCGCGCCACCGCCACCGGCGAGGGCTGCGCCAGCCGGCATCGCCGCGAGCATCGACATCAGGTCGCCGTCCGACTCGCCCGCCGCCGACGCGCTGCTCAGGCCCGCTCCCACAGCCGCCTGGCCCGCGACGCTGGGGCCTGCGAGGCCGCCCATGCCGAGCGCCGTCACGCCGGTGCCGACGCCGCGACCGAGCTTGCCTGCGCCGGTCTCCTGTGCGCGCTCCGTGAGCGACGAGAGCCAGTCCCCAGCGCCGCGCTCGCCGTGGTACTCCGGCGCCATCCCGTCGCGCTCCAGGCTCGGCGAGAGCAGGTCCGAGACGCGCGTCGCGATGCCTGCGCCAAGCTTGCCCAAATTGCGCGTGTTGCCGAGCGTGAGGCCCTCCTCAGCGCCGAGCAGGAAGTCCAGCTCGTCGCTGCCCGTGCCGGGTTCGGGCGCGGACTGCTCGGGCGGCTGCTCCGCACCTCCCTGAAGCGCGTCCTCGTCGAAGTCGAGATCGACGCCACGACGGGTGCGCGCGGCCTCAGCCTCGGGCTTGCGCTCGTCGTCGGGCGCCTCGTCATCGAAGTCGAGGAAGCCGGGCATTAGGGCTGCTCCATGTCGTCAAAGAGCCCCTTGTAGGTAGACAGCGTGCTGTCCCGGACCATGCGGAATCCGTCCCGGGACTTCTTCAGCCACGCGTCGATCGACGAGGGCGCGTTGAAGACGGAGACGGCGTCCTGAGGCAGGCCGATCTCAGTAGCGACGCGGCGCCACTCGTTGGCGGTGACAGACGCGCCGCTCTGCGCCTTGATCAGAGCGTCCGCGAGCGCCTGGATCTTGGCCGCGCGCGCCTGGTCCTCGTCGCTCAGCATCGCGCTGCGAGCCGTGCTCGCCGCCCACGAGTCTCCACCACCGACGCGGGCAATAACCTGCCTCGCCTTGGGGCTCATCTTGGCCCACGCCTCCGACGCCTCCTTGATCGCCGCGTGCTGCCCGAGCAGCGCGTTGCGCGCCTCGAGCCGCGCCGGCTCTTCCTTGTCCTGCGCCGCGCCCGCGCGCCCAAGCCCGGTAGCGATCACGTCGCCACGCTTCTGCGGCGACAGCGTCTTGAGCTGGGCGTGATTGACCCGCAGGCGCTCGAGCTTGCCGGGCGCGATCCCCTCGGTCTTGCCCGCCAGGTACGCCTTGGCCTCGTCCTCCGAAGCGTTCGCCTGCTGGGCGAGGAAGCCAGCAACCCCCGCGCTCTCCTCCTCGGGCGTGAGCGCCGGAGCTTCGCCGCGCGCGCGGGCCTGCGCCATCATGCGCGCGCGCTCGCCAGCCGCGGTCCGGCTCTTGTCGCCCTCCTCACGGATGCGCTGGTCGACCTGCTCCGCCCGCTGACGCTCCCAATCCCGGCTCTGCGCCGCGCGCGCGTCCGCCAGGTCCTGCCCGCGCAGCGTGACGCCCAGTCGAGCGTCGGTCATCTCGCGATCCGCCGCACGCTCGTCGGAGCGCTCGCCGGCCTGGATGTCCTGCATGCGCGCCTGCGCCAGGGCGTTCTTGTGCTGCTGGGCGCGCCCGTTGACGTTGTCCAGCGTGTTGGTGCCGAGCAGCGCATCGAAGAGCAGCGCGAGCCCGCCCTGCGCACGCGTGGGCGGCTGGATCAGCTCGGCGAGCGCCTGCTCGCGAGACTGCCGCGGCTCAGCCGCGCGCGGCGCGCCCTGCTGCTCGCGGTCCATCGCCGCGCTTTGCTGTGCGATCAGCTCGTCCAGGCCGTCGCCGGTGTCGAGCTCGGGCATCGTCGCCGGACGCTCAGACGCCAGGCCATCGAGCAGCTCGTCGTCCGTGGGCGCGCTCGTGACCCCCATGCCGCGCGACTTCACGAGCTCGCGCGCCTGGGGCGTGTCGATGCCGTCGAACGACGCGCCCCCCGGGCCGGCCGCGCTGAGCGCTCGCGGCGCTTGCGGCGGGTTCGCGATCAGCGAGTCGAGCCAGGCCTCGTCAGGCTGCTCGTCGCCGAGCTCGATCTGCAGCAAGTCGTCCCGCACGCCGCTCCCCGGCGCATCGAGCAGGCGCGCTTCGCCGATGTCGGCGGCCCACGAGGGCTCGCTCGACGCGGTCGCGCTGGCGGGCAGCGCCGGCACGGCCGCGCGCGGCGTGATCAGCGCGTCGAGCTCCTCGAGCTGCTCAGGCGTGAGGTCACGGTATCGGCTGCGCGGCGGCATCAGTACCTCACCTGGGTGGTTGGCTGCTGCTGACGTCCCAGCTGGTACGTGCCGCCGGTGAAGTAGTTGGCGACCGCGTTGCCCGCCTGCTGGAGGGTCTGCCCACCGGCACGCAGGCCGGCACCGCTGGCCTGAGCCTGCTGCCCCTGCGCGTCGTAGATGATCGGCGCCGTTCCCGTTTGGACGCCCAGAACAGTGCCGTTGTAGTTGCTCTGCGCGCGGTTGCGGGCAGCGACGTCCGATGCCGCGGTGTCGAAGCCCTGCCCGTAGCCGTACTCATTCTCCTGCACGTCACTGCCGAGCAGGTCCCGCGCCACCGCAGTCTGCAGATCACGCGTTTGCATGTCCCAGCGGTTCCGCTGGTCGAGCATCTGCTGATAGGAGTTCTGCATGAACGCCTGGTTGTCGGACGCAGCCTGGTTGATCGCGTTCGTGTTGATGGTGGACGCGTCGAGCAGCCGATCCGCGTTCGCGCCCACGTAGGCGTCGTTCGCGTTGCGCATGGCGGTCGAGCCCGTCTGCGCGCCGAGCAGCGCCTCAAGCGCGCGCGACTGGACGTCACCCGCGAGGCCACCGTACGCGTTCGCCGCGTTGGCCGCGCCGAGGCGCGCCTGCAGCCCACGGTTCTCGATGTTGCCGGCCAGACTGCCGTAGTCCCCCGCCAGGTTGCCGGCCCCCAGGCGTGCCTGCAGCCCACGCGCCTCGACATCGCCAGCCAGGCTGCCGTACGCGCCATAGGCGTCCGCGGCGCCCTCGAGCGCGTTCAGCCCGCGGGCCTCGATGTCGCCGGCCAGGCCGCCGTACGCGCTGGAGGCGTTGGCAGCCCCGAGACGCGCATTCAGCCCACGGTTCTCGATCGCGGCCAACACGTCGCTGATGTTCGCCGAACCCTGCGACGCGCTGTTGAGCGCGCCGAGGCCGCGCTGCTGGATGTCGCCCAGCGCGCCCGTGATCGACGCAGCGCCCTCCTGCGCGCCGCCGAGCGCCGCCAGCCGGCGCCGCTCCACCTCCGCCAGGCCGCCAGACAGGTTCCCCGCTGCGGAGCTGCCCCCGAGCAGCTGCTGCAGCACGCGCTGCTGGATGTCGCCCTCGCCAGCCTGGAGCTGAGCTGCGGTGCCGCGCGCGTTCAGCAGCGCGTCCATGCGCCGCGCCTCGGCCGCCGCATCCGCCTCCAGGTCGGCCGCGGAGAGCCGGCTCCCAGCAGCCTGGCGGTCCATGCTCAACGACGCGAGCTCGGCGCCCGAGCCGGACATCCCTCGTTCGGCGAGGTCCTGTAGGTCAGCCTGGCGCTGCCCCTGGATCCACCCCTCGGTGTCCGCGCGAGCGCGGGCTCGCGCAGCGCGGTCCTGCGCGTCCTGCCCCCCGGAGTCGTAGAGGCCGAAGAGCGTGTTCATCACGCGGCGCTGCGCGTCCTGCGCCTCGCGCTCAGTCGACGTCGCGCCTGCGCGCGCGCGCCCGAAGAGCTCGTCGATGCCCTGCCGCTGCTGGTCGAACGCCTGGCGCTCGTCCGCTGTGGCGCCCTGGTCGGCCATGCCGATCTGCCGGCCCACGATGCCACGCTGCTGGTCGAGCGAGGCCCTCTCCTCGGGCGTGGCGCCCTGTTCGTACTCGGCGAGCTGGCGCCGGATGATGTACCGAGAGGAGTTGATCTGCTGCCGCTCCTCGGCGGACATCGGACGGTCAGCGAGCAGGTCGAGCTCGTTGATCTGGTCCTGCAGGCGCCCCATCGCCTGCCGCTCGTCCGTGCTCGCGCCGCGGCCCGCGAGCGCGTTCATCCGAGTGGCCTGGTCGGTCAGCCCGGACATGGCCGAGCGCTCGTCGCCCGACGCGCCCCGATCCGCCAGCGCGTTCAGGCGCTGCATCGAATCGGTGATGCCGCCCATCGCCGCAGCTTCGTCTCGCGAGGCGCCACGGTCCGCGAGGTTGTTCAGCCGGTCGATCGAGCCGCCCAGCTCGTTCATCGCGTAGCGCTCGTCGCCCGACGCGCCGGCGTCCGCCTTCGCGAACAGCGCATCGATCGCGCGCTGCTGCTGAGCCTGCGCGGCCGGATCGGCCGTCGTGCCGTACTTGAGCGCGTCCTGCGTCGTGACGGGCGCCATGGTGGTCGCCTGGCGCTGGAAGGACGGGTCGAGCCACGCCATGTCGTTGCCGTAGCGGTCCTCGATCGCCTGCTGCTCGGGCGTCAGCTGCTGCGACGCCAGCAGCTCCTGCAGAGCCTGCTGCTGCTGCGCGGAGGCCTGCTGCACGGCAGTCTGCGTCTGCGCCGCGGCGGTCGGGGACCTGCGTGCAACAGCCGCGTCCTCGCTGAGCGGAAACGCCTCGAGCTGCTGGATCGCCCCGTCAAACTCCTCCGGCGACATGCCGGATCCCATCAGCTGAGAGATGCGCGACTCGCTCATGCCCGCGGCGCGCGCGCGACGCGTGAGCTGATCCCACTGCGCTAGCAGGTCGTTCGCGCCCGCGCCGAACGCCCCTCCTTGGAGTCCGCCCGGTCCGTTCGGCGCCGAGTTGGTCACGGCACTCCACCCTGGGGCTGTGAGGGAGCTGGCCATTAGAACGGCTTTCCGGTTCGGGGGTTGATCTCGACGCCGGCCGCCTTCAGTCGCTCCAGGTACTCGTCGCCCAGGCCCCAGGCGTCTTGGAGCTGCGCCACGGACTCAGGCGTCGAGCCGCTCTTGTCGATCGGGGCCGGCGCCGGCGCCGGGGGCGGCGCATCCGGCAGCTTCTGCACGGCCGGCGCATGTCCGTACGTCCCCGGCGCCCAGGGCGTCTGGGTCTCCAGCTCCCGCTGACGCGCGAGCAGCTGATCCATGCCGCCGAACTGGTCGTCGAACCCCGCCTGATCGCCCGCGCGCAGGCGATTGGCCCCGAGACGCGTGCCCTGCACCATCGACGGATTGGCGCCCGTGAGCAGGCTCTCGAGGAAGCTGCGCGCGAGCGGCGACTGCGCCTTCTGATACGGCTTCACCAGGTCGCTGACGTAGTCAGGCTCCCAGTTCAGACGCTGCGCAAGGTCCATGCCCTCTTGGCGCAGACGCTCGGCGTTCCGGACCTGCTGGTCCGCAGCCTTCTGGTCGGCCTGCGCCTGCATGTACTTGCCCGGCCGGAACATCGCGAAGGTTGCTTTGCCGAGCTTCTCTTTGGGCGATGCCACGTCAGCCTCCGATCACCAGGTAGGTGAGCTGATAAACGGTGTTCGCGGTGAGTCCGCTCGGCTCGTAGACCTGTGCCGTCTGCGATCCGGAATCCCACACGAACGAGAAGTTCGGCGTCAGCGTCAGCGACGCGCCCATGTCGAAATAAGGGCGCGCGTCCACGAGCAGCACCGCCGTGGGCAGCTTGCTCGCCGCGATCGGGATCTTCGCCGCCGTCGAGCCCACCGCAGCGTACCGCTCCAGCACGAACGTGCGCAGCTGCACCACCTCGGCCAGCGCCGCGCGCATGTCGCGCGACTCCTCGGTCCGACCGTATCGCGGCTCGAGACTCATGCCTTCACCTGCTGCGGGCTGCCGGGCTCCATCGGCGCGAGCTCGGCCGAGATGCCCTCGAGCTGCGTGTCGCCGTGGGCCATCGCCCAGCGCACGCGCGCGCGCAGCAGCCACGCACGCACGCTCGCATTGGGAACCCTCGCGGGCACCGCGATGCCAAGCGCGTAGTCCGCGTAGCCCGGCCCGGAGCCGGCCTTCACCAGAGAGGTGTTCGCGTCCTCCTCAACGAACACGGGGCTCTCGCTCGACTGGTAGGCGTACCGCATCCGCACGGGCCCCGTGAGCTTCGTCCAGGCCGTGAGGAACGCCCCCCAGCGCTTCTGCGCCGAAATCGGCTGCGTGAAGCCCGTGGCAACCACCGAGCAGCGCAGCGAGCGGTAGAGCGTCGCCGCGCCCGTCGCCATCGCCGCCGAGCCGCCCGCGAGCAGCACCGGCACCGTCGCGCTGTTGTTGACAGCCGCCGTGACGCGCCAGTAGCGGCCTGCCGAGTCCTTGATGATGTCGTCCTCGAGCGCGTTGATCGGCGCAGAGAGCGTGGCGTTCGGCGCCGCGTAGCTGTTCACCGTGACGGCCGTGGCGCGGTCGTTGCGGAGGTAGTCCACGCCCGCGTCGGTGCTCAGCAGCGTCTTGAAGTAGTTCACACCGAGAGCGAGCACGCAGCTGCCGGTCCGCTCGAAGTTGAACAGGGCCTTGTAGCTGTAGCTCTCGTTCGCGTGTCCGTAGTACGCGAGCGTGGTCCACGCGCCCGTGACGTCGTTGTAGACGAGCGGCGCGGTTGCGCTGCCGCGCGCGAGCGTGTATTCGCTCTCGCGCTCGAACACGCACGCCGCGTGCGCGCCGGCCATTCCGGACAGCTCGTAGAAGCTGGTGGAAGCCCAGTTCGCCACGATCGCGTCGATCAGCGGCTTGACCTGGTCGTTGATGGCCGCCGAGACGAGCTCCACGCCATCGTCGCTGACCATGGCTACGCCGCGGTCGCCGAGAAACACGCCGCGGCCGCGGATCGCTCGCACCGAGCCAGGCAGCACGCAGCGCGCGGTCGGATCGAACGGGTCGACGCGCCAGACACCGTTCGCACCCGTCAGGCGGAAGATTCCATCCTCCTTGAGGATGAAAAGCGCGTCGCGCGTCGGAACGAGGCCCAGGAGCGCCCTGCCCTGGTCGCCGATGTTCCTGTCGTAGTCGATCGACCGCACGTGCTCGGGTTCGTCCGGCTTGCTCCAGTAGATCGCGCCTGGCCACACGTCCTGATCGAGCGCGAGGGGCGTCCCGTCGAAGTTCGGGAGCGGTGGGTTGTACTCGCTGCCATGCGTCGCTTGGATCGTACGCGCAGTGGTCGCCCGCGAGGTCGCCTCGATCACGACGGTTTTGCCGTATCCGCTTTCAGCGGGAGTGATCTCGTAGGCAACCAAGCGCGTAACGGATGCGTTGAGAGCGATCACGCCCGGGATGTCGACCACGGACCGCCACACGCCGTCGACGTTCATCGTGTCGAAGAAGTTGCAGCTGACCCCAACCGTGTTGGCCGTCGCGGTGAGGCTCATCGTGACGGTCGTGCCGACGATGTTCGTGATGGTCGCGTTGGCCTGGATGCCCGCTCCGGTGATCAGCATTCCCTTCTCGAGCCCGGCGGTGGACGAGAGGTTCAAGATGTTCGCATTGCCGCTGGTGATGTCTCCCGTGTAGACGCGGCGGCCAATCCCGGTGGCCGTCGAGATGGAGGCCGAGGCGTAGGTGTAAGAGACCTTGACCCTACGGGGCCCGCGCACGTTCCCGAAGAACAGCGAACCGCGAAACAGCGCCGTGCACGCGCAGGCTGGCGGACGCTCGTTCTGCTGAGCAATGCCTCCGCGCGAGGGCGCCGTGTAGATCACCGCACCCATCGCCGCCGGAGCCACGTTATCCACGTAGTTGTTGGCTGGAAGAGCTGAGCCCGTGAACGTCGCCACGAGCCGGAGCTCTTCGTCAGGCGTGGCCGAAGTCGGAAAGTTGCGCGAACGATAAAGCTCCACCGTGTCCGCGGCGAATGGCGTCGTTGTGCCGCCCAGCGCGATCGACGTCTGCACGGCCTTCGCCGAGCCGCTCGTGTTGCTCACGAGAAGTGCGCCGCTGGGGATGGAACGCACCACCAAGCCGTTGGCGTCCTTCTTCGTGCAGACCAGGCGATACGCGACCTGCTCGTTGTTCCCAAGCCAGGTGCCCGTCACCAATGTGAACTGCGGGGACCCCGACCAGAGCGCGAACGGAAGAACGCCGGTGGCCACCCACGGACCAGCGTCGCTGGTCATCTTCAACACGCCAGCGTCGTAAGGCAGGTACAGGTTCGCCCGCCCCTCCGCCCGCGCGAAGACATCGCGCCGCATCGGTTGAGGGTCGACCGTGCCGAACGCCGAGTAGTCCACGTAGCGATAAAGCGCTCCAGCCGTGTCCCTCCAATCGAACACGTGCGAGCCATTGTTGCGGAGGATGAAGTCCTTCGTCCGCCAGCTGAAGCCGTACGCCGGAAAGCCGCTCGCGAGCGTGCCCACGAGCTGCAGACCGTCGCGCGGCTCGATGCAGCCAGGCCGGCGCACCACCACGTTCTCGGCCTCGATCAGCGTGCCGGGAGGCGCCTGGGTCTCCGCGACGTTCGTCACGAGCCCGCCGAGGCCGGTCTTTTCGTCGACCGGCATCAGCCGTCTCTCCGATCCCACTTCGGGATGCCGCGCGGCAACGCGCTGCGTGCGATCGAGCGCAGGTTGAACGCCTTCTGCCTGGCCGTCTTCGTTCGCGGCGAGATCGCATCCTTGGCGCGCGCCATCTCATCCTGCGCGTCCATCTGCGCGCGCTGGTACATCGGAGCGTCGCCGACGTACCCCATGATCTTCGCCGCGATCTTGCTGTTCAGCGCGCTGCGCAGCTCGAGCGGCAGCTGCACGTAGGGCGTCTTGCCGTACGTAACGGCCGTGTCCCCGGTGAGCTTCGCTGCCGTGAAGGCCGCGAAGGTGATGTTGAGCGTGAACTGGCTCGACCCGTGCGCAGTGACGATGACCGCGCCGTGGATCTTCGTGCGGTGCGGGTAGCGCACCCCGATGAAGTCGACCCATGCTCCGGCCACGAAGGCCGCCGGCGTCGTGCTGAGCGTGACGCGCGCGAAGCCGCCGTTGTCGGTCACGGAGTTCACGGTCGCGTTGTCGGTGCCGAGCGCGACGAGCTCGCTGTGCCGGCGCTGGTACGTGATCCGCAGGCTGCCCGCCGAGCTCGGCCGCGGCATGATCCGCAGCAGGTCGCCCAGCAGCTCGAAGTACTGCGGCTCGCCCGTCTGCTGAGGCGACGAGTACGTGTCCTCGAGACCGAGCGGAATGACGGCGAGCGGCTTGGGCTTCCCGCTCGCATCCAGCCAGGTGATGCTGTCGATCGCATCTCCCAGAGCCATGGGCGGGAGCTCGTAGTCCTGCGCGCTCACCGACAGCGTGTCGCCGGTCACGGCGCGCAGAAGCGTGGTAGCGAGCCGGCCCTCGCGCGCCTTGGCGAGCGCAGGGCCGGCGAAACTCCAGATGACGTTGGAGGCCTCTTCCAGCACGACCGCAGGCGTCCAGTCCACCGTGCCGGTGTCCGGCATGGCGCAAGCGCGATAGACCTCCGCGAGAAGGTCTGCCGCACCCCAGGTCGCCGCGTTGCTGTCAGTGCTCACCCGTCACCCCTTGCGAAACATCTGCTCCAGTTCGTCGAGCCCGCTTCGCAGCTTCGCGAAAGCGGCCTCGGGCGTGCCGTCCTCGGGCTCCACGGGCTCTTCGTCCTCGACGTCGATCACAGCGACGTCGGGCTCGTCGCCCATCTCCCCCTCGAACTCCTCGCCCTCGTCCGCCGGCGCGCTCATGAGCGCATCGAGAACGTCGGGCTTGGCTTTGCCCATCGGTCTCATGGCGTCCTGTTCAGCGCGAAGTGCTGGAGGAAGAACTGCGCCGCTCCTTCGTTGCCGCCGTTGAGCTGCGTGAAGGAGAACGCGGTCCCGTCGTTGGTACTGATCGCGATGTCGTGCAACAGCGCGGTCGGCACCTTGCCGGTCAGGTTGCAGTTGCCCACCGAGCCCACGGCATCCAGGAGCTTGCCCAAGACGGGATGCGCGACGATTGCCGCCGCGAGAGCCGCCGCAAGCGTGGTGTTGGACGCACCGCGCAAGAAGTCGACGCCCTCGGTCAGCACGATGGCAACGCCACCGTACGTGAACGTCACCGTGTCGCCGGCAGCGTTGGCCTGCACGCATGCGATCTGCCCGGTGGGCAGCGCCGCCGTGCTGTCGAGGATCGACGCGTACAGGTTGCCCTGGCGCGTCCCGCCGGAGCACGCCTTGAGCTCGCGCTGCACCATCTGCACAAGGCGCTGCGAGTACGCAT
>Ga0075420_100002498_pt1 | contig 15921 bp, 7 predicted proteins | sample SoiMetdeltSBSDD4_FD_75296 | JGI IMG/M metagenome (GOLD analysis project Ga0075420, IMG submission 75296) | Bulk soil microbial communities from a Populus tree surrounding site in Tennessee, USA - Soil MetaG P. deltoides SBSDD4 | ecosystem: Environmental > Terrestrial > Soil > Tree plantation... | reverse complement strand
CACGGTAATCTGCCCACGCGCCCCCACGGCTGCGATCCGATTGTCGCGGATGACGACATCGGCGTTCTCGATGACCTCGGTGCCCTTCATCGTCACGACGCGTGCGCCTCTGAGGACGGCGGCGCCCCGCGGGATGTCGCGCGGAGCCGTCACGCGGATGCGGAATTCCGTCGGCTTGTACTCTGCCCGTGAACGCACGCGCGCGGAGTCGCCGGCGGCGGGTCGCGGCGCAGCGGAATCACCAGCGGGCCGTGCCGGCGAAGCGCGGCGCACGCTGTCATCGAACGCCCGGGCGCGGTCGAGATCGTACACCGCGTGAGCATTGCCCATCGACCAGTGTACTCGCCGGCCATCCTGTGACCAGGACGGGAACTGTCCGCCGATGTCGGTGAGCTTCCGGATCGGGAACGTCGCGGCATCGGCGGCGCCGCCGACAGTGATCGACGGCTCGGTTCCGCCTAACACCGGGACCGTGACGACGTAGATGTCGCTGCTCACCTGCGCAAGCGCCTGGTCGCCCTGTGGCGCCATGAGCACGAGCGCTGCCGTTGGGCCTGCGCCGCCGCCGGGCCCGCCGCCACCGCCCGGCGGGGGCGCCATCGTCACGCGGAGGTGCGACTTTACTTCGGTACCGTCCCATCGCATCGACGCGAGCCGACCGCCGCCGTACAGGAAGATGCGCGTACTGTCTGCCGTGAAATGCGGGCTGCCAAGCCCCCCGGCCGGCGCGATGAGGGTCGCGTCGCCCCCGGCGGCCGGGATCCAGATGATGTCGTCGGCGTTGTTGAGCCCGCGCTCCAGCGTCTCGTTGAACGAGCGGTTCGCCGATCGCAGGACCACGATACGGCGCCCGTCCGGGGACCAGGCCGGCTTCGCATAGTAGGCCGAGGTCCGCGTTAGGCGCTGCGGGCGGGAGCGGCCGTCGACGCGGACCTTGTAGAGATGACCGCCGGTGCTGTCGGACCATGTGGTGTACACGAGCCACTGCCCGTCGGGCGACCACGTCGGCTCGAACTCGCCAAGATCACTGTCCGTCACGCGGCGAGGCGCGGCGGACTGCTGTCGGGGACCCGGGACCGGAGACTGCGGACTCGGCGCGGGACCACTGACTCGGCTTCCAGCATTGCCGTCAGCACTCAGTGGTGCGGTGCCCCGCGTCGGGAGATCCATCACGTACAGTCGATCCAGCGCGACGAACGCGAGGCGCCTGCCGTCCGGACTCGGCACCGCGTCGCGGACCTGCTTCGCCACGAACGTGGCCGAGTCCGCGATCGGATACTCGAACTTCACTTCGGGCGCGACAGCCTGGACGACGTCCGCACGAAACGGAATCTCCTGTGCCGCGCCACCGTCGATCGGCTGCTTCCACAATCGCCCGTTCCACGTCGCGATCAGGTACTTCGAGTCCGGCGTGAACGTCATGCCAGGGTAGGCATCGAGCGCGGCGGCAGATTCGATGTCGTCCCGCTGCGCGTTCATCACGAGCCAACGCTCGTCACCAGACTCGAGGTTGCGTGCGCGGATGCGTGTGGTGTCCACGTGGCGCGTTCCGTAGACGAGCCACTTGCCGTCCGGCGAGAGCGTGGGGCGAAACGCCGAGCCCCAGCGGTCCGTGCGAGAGGCAGTGCGGCCGGTCTCGCGGTCGTAGACGTACAGCTGCCAGTCTCCCATCGCGGTGTTGTAGCTGAACAGCCCCTGGCGCTGCGCATACCACAGCCAGCGGCCATCGTTGCCGAACGCGGCACCCATCTGCCGAGTGTTGTCGGCTCCACCGCCCGGTCCTCCGACCGGCGCACCCGCCGCCGGCGCCTGCGGACGAATGATCTGCTGTCCGCTGCCGCCGTCGGCGTGGAACAACCAGATCTTCGTGCCGCGCGTGGCGACGATGAACTTCCCGTCGGGCGTCCACTCGGGCGAGTAGTAGTTGTTCGTCTTGCCGCGCGTCACCTGCGCCGTGTCGCGCTTGTCGGCCGAGATGGTCCAGAGGTTCCAGCCACCGTCGCGGTCGCTGACGAAGACGACCTTCTTCCCGTCCGGCGACCAGCGCGGTTGGCCGTCGAACGCCATCCCGCGCGTGAGCGGAACGGCCGTGCCGCCGGCGACCGGCATCGTGTACAGGTCGCCTAACAAGTCGAACACGAGCGTGTTCCCGTCGGGCGACACGTCCACGGACATCCAGTGCCCGACATCCGTGCTGAACGTCAGGGTGCGGGTGGGTCTGAGCGGAAGGCCCTCCTGCATCGGGTCGCGGGCCGCCGGGCGTACCGGGGGGGTAGCCCCCTGTGCCGGCACCGGGGCCTGCGGGATGCCCGCGGCGATCAGGCCGCCGAGCGTGAAAGCAAGGACGTGACGCATGTTCGACTCGACTCCGGGTGAGCGCTCGTGCGGAGCAGCGTGACAGCGCGCCGTGGGCGCGTGGTTATGTTATGGGCAGAACCCTACCTACCGACAGCCGCCGAGCGAGACCACATGGCGCGACGCCGCCAGACCGCAAGCACTCCACGATCCGGGACAACCGGAAGCCCACGCGCCAGTCGGGAAGCGACGACCGCCGCCCAGTTCGAGCCCAGGCAGCCGACGCTGATTGCGACCCTGTGCTTCTCGCTCTGGATCGCGGTGCTCTCGATCCCGATGCTCTCCGGGGCGTTCGTGGCCTCGCCGTACAACGACCAGTACTCGTCAGGGTACGCGTATCGCGCGTGGGCCGCTGAGTGGTGGAAGACGCTCGGCCACGTTCCCCTCTGGAACCCGGAGATCTTCGGCGGCATGCCGTTCGTGGCCGGGATGCATGGTGACGTGCTGTACCCGACCGCCTGGCTCCGTCTGTTGTTCCCCACGCACGTGGCGATGAACCTCGGGTTCGTCATTCACTACATCGTCGCGGGGCTGTTCACGTACCTGTTCCTGCGCCGCTGGCGCGTGTCGTGGACCGGTGCGGTCGTCGGGGGGCTCGCATACCAGCTGGCAGGCGTGATCGGCTCGTACGTGAGCCCGGGGCACGACGGCAAGCTGTTCGTCACGGCGATGCTTCCGCTCGCCCTGCTCGGCCTCACGCTCGGGGTCCGGGACCGCCGGTGGGAAGGCTTCGCGATTCTCGCCGCGGCGGTTGGGCTCATCATGCTGAGCCCGCATCCGCAGATGGCGCAATACGCGCTGCTCGCGGCGGGAATCTTCACGCTCTACCTCGTCTTCGGCGAAGGATCGCTTCGCTCGATCCAGGCGCGCCTGACGGCGCTCGGACTCGCGCTGGCGGGAGTCGTCGTTGGCGTCGGCATCAGTGCCATCCAGTACCTGCCGTTCTACGAGTACATCCCGTATTCGCCGCGCGACGCGTCGGTGCTCAATGACTTCGCGTGGTCAGCGGCCTACGCGATCCCGTGGGCGCACGTACCGGAGCTCGTGATCCCACGATTCACGGGCGAGACGTTCAACGGCAGCTACTACGGCCCGAACGGGCTCAAGCTGCACTCGGAGTATCTCGGGCTCCTCGTCGTCGTGCTCGCGGTCGTTGGCGCCGCGCATCGCGAGCGACGGCGGATGGTTCTCTGGCTCGGCGGCATCGGGCTGGTGTTCCTGCTCGTCGCGCTCGGCGCGTCGACGCCGTTCTTCCGGCTCTGGTGGGAGGTCGTACCGTTCGCGCAGTCGATGCGGGCGCCGGGGATGGCGCTCTTCATCGTGGCGTTCGTGACATCGGTGCTCGCGGCGTTCGGTGTCGACCGCATCGCGAGCGGACAGTCACGGCGGTTCGCCAAGGCCGCGTTGATCATCGGCGGGGTGGTGGCGCTCCTCGGCCTCACCGACGCGCTCGGCGCGTGGGCGGAGTCGTTAGGCAGGGGGGTCGAGGCGCGGTTGGGGTATCCACAGTGGGCCGCTCGTGCCGCGCTCGCCGCGCAGACGATTCGGTGGAGCGCGCTGGTCGCTGGTATCGCGCTCGCGGCGGCGGGCGGATTGACGCTGGCGCTCGCACGCGGCCGGATCTCGCGCGGCCTCTGGGCGTCGCTGCTGATCGCGATCGTCGGATCGGATCTCTGGCTCAACGCGCGCGCGTTCTGGATGTACAGCCGCGTGCAGGACGAGCTGTTCGCCGGTGACGCGATAAAGGCGCGTCTCAAGGCTCTTCCGCGACCTTTCCGCGTGTGGGATGTGCAGTACGGCGGCATCCCGGCGGTGTATGAGGGCGCCGCGCTCATGGCGGACGACATCGCGCAGCTGTACGGGCATCATGGCAACGAGCCGCATGCGTTCGACGTGCTGAACGAGCGACAGGGCTCGAGCCTCTCGTTCGCTCGTGCGGGAGATCCGCGCATCCTCGACCTGTTCGCCGTGAACCACGTCATCCTGCAGGCCGAGGCAGCGCCGGATTCGCTTCCGGGCTTTCGTCGCGCACTGTCGGGCGTGGCGTCGTCGGCTGGCGCGACGGCAACGTTGTTCGAGCGCGAGCAGCCGATCCCGTACGCGCGCTTCGTTCCGGCAGCGATTGCGGCGGCGACGAGTGCGCAGGCGGCGGCAGCCGTTCACAATCCGCAGTTCGATCCGAATCGGGTGGTCGTGCTCGACTCCGTGCCGGGGGTCGCCACTCCGCCTCGGCCCGACTCGCTGCCCGCCGCGCCTAACGTGCCGGTGACGTTCACGGAGTGGCGGCCGGGGACGATGCGCATGCAGCTCGGTTCCGGTGCGCCATCGGCAGGCTACGTGCTCGTGAGTGAGAACTGGGACCAGGAGTGGCGTGCGACGGTCGACGGCCAGCCGGCTCCGGTGCGTCGAGGGAACGTCTCGCTGATCACGGTTCCGGTGCCGGCGGGTGCTCGGGAGATCGTGCTCGACTACGAGGGGCGCGCGTACGCGCGCGGCAAGGTCATCACGATCGTGTCGCTCATCATCGTCGCGTTGGGGCTGATCGTGCCGGTCATAATGCGGAAGCGAGCGATTCAGGCAACACCTGTGCAAAGCGAGGGGCCGGCGACGTCTCCCGGTTGAACAGACCAGGAGACCCGATGCTCGCGCACCTAGGCGGCGGCGCAATTGCGCTGGCGGTGATGGCAGTCGTTTCCGATCCGCTTCACTCGCAAGTCACGATTACCGGCACCGTGCGCGCGTCGCGTAACGAGCCGCTACCGGCGGCCGTGGTGCAGGTTCGCGGCACCGCGTACACCACGCAAACGACCGAAACCGGGCAGTACCGTCTCGTGGTGGCCGAGTCGCCGGAGTCGGTAACGGTGGTCGCGCGACGCATTGGGTTCGTGCCGCAGACGCGTCGTGTGAAGGTCCGACGCGGTACGGTGTCGGTGGACTTCGTCCTCGCGCCGGGGCCACGCAGGGTGTCGGAGATCGTCGTCACTGACGAGGGCGCTCCGGTGACCGTGATGGATCGCGCGCGGAAGATGGTCGCGCGTCTCGACGATCGAAGATCAGCTTCGCGTGAACGTCCAACGTCGGCGACGGCGGACGTCGTTGCGTCGGCGCCCGCCGAGGCGGCGGGTCACGCCAAACCTGTCGCAGGCGGACGCGGCGTGCGTCACGACCCACAGGCCGGCGTGCTCACGGCTGCCGTGTGGGACGACGTCGCGAACTGGTCGCAATATCAGCGCTTCGTGGGTCGCGCCGAGGAGAATTCATGGAATCCGTGGGGGCTCGAGCTCACTCGGGTGCAGCGGCGACCGGAGCGAACGGACGATCGCCCGCGATCACAGCGCCGCGCGCTCGACCTCGGCTTCCTCGTCGACGCGACCGGATCGATGGGCGACGAGATGACGTTCCTGCAGACGGAGCTCAAGGACATCGTGCGGCGTGTGCGAGGTAGCGAGCGCGACCTCGATATCCGCGTGTCGGTCGTGTTCTACCGCGATCGTGGCGACGACTTCCTCACACGATCGCTCCCGTTCACGCGCGACATCGATGCGGCGGTCTCGTTCATTGCGGGTGCGAGCGCCGGTGGTGGCGGCGACTTCCCGGAGGACATGAACTCGGGGCTCGAGGCGATCATGCGTCAGCCCTGGTCGCGTGATGCGATTCCGCAGATGCTCTTCCTGCTCGCCGACGCTCCGCCGCAGCAGTACGGCGGCGCCGACTACACGTATCACGAGGCGATCGCTGACGCGTCGGCGAGCGGGATGGCGATCTATCCGGTGGCCGCGAGCGGTGTGGACAAGCCGACGGAGTTCCTGTTCCGCGCGATGGCGGCGATGACGGGCGGGAAGTACGTGTTCCTGACGGACGATTCGGGCGTCGGGAATCCGCATGAGATCCCGGACATCACCGGCTATCAGGTCGAGAAGCTCAACGATCTGATGGTTCGAGAAATTCGGGCGTTCGTCGCACGCCGGATTGGTCGTTAGGCGTGACTGGCGCGGTGGGGTCAGAGTCCAAGGGCATCGTTCCATTGCCGACGGCAATGGAACGATGCCCTTGGACTCTGACCCCACCGCGCTCCTGGTAGCCACCGAACTCGCGAAAACGAGCGTGTCTGCTCATTATGGATGCCCCATGGTTTCCATACCGAGGTCCGTATGCTTGGTCGCGTCATCGGTTCGTCACTGGCGTTCGCGGCGGCAATCGCCGCCATCTCACCCCTCGGCGCACAGGACTCGGCCCGAACCGTGGCGGCGGCACAGCCAGCCCGCGGGCGTGACCTGCCGCTCGACCCGGCGCGCACCATCTCGATCGACACCGACGAAGGTTCCTGGATGTCGGTCGATGTTTCGCCCGATGGCCGCACCGTCGTCTTCGATCTGCTCGGTGATCTCTACACGATCCCGATCGGCGGCGGCGACGCGACGCAGCTCACGAGCGGCATGTCGTTCGACGCGCAGCCACGGTTCAGTCCTGACGGCAAGCTCGTCGTTTTCACGTCGGATCGTGACGGCGGCGACAACGTCTGGACCATCGACGTTGCCACGAAGCGGACCAAGCTGATCACGCGCGGGAAGAATTTCCGCTACCGCTCTCCCGAGTGGACTCCCGACGGGAACTACATCGTCGTCGCGAGGGCCACGGGCCCGATAGGAACGTCGAAGCTCTGGATGTTCCACAAGGACGCGGGCGGTGGAACGCAGTTGATTCGCGACCCGCAGCCGCTGCTCGCCGGAAACTTTCAGCTCAGCACGCTCGGCCCGGCGTTCGGCAAGGACGAACGCTTCATCTGGTTCGCGCAACGCTTCGGCGCGTGGGAGTACAACGCGGGGTTGCCGCAGTATCAGGTCGTGACGTTCGACCGGCAGACCGGCCGCCGAGAGACGCGCGCGAATCTGCACGGCTCGGCGTTCCGCCCCGCGGTCTCCCCCGACGGCAAGTGGCTCGTGTACGGGTCGCGCTACGAGACACAAACGGGGCTTCGCATCCGCGATCTCGAGACGAGCGAAGAGCGTTGGCTGGCGTATCCCGTGCAGCGCGACGAGCAGGAATCCGTCGCGTCGCTCGACGTTCTTCCGGGATACGCCTTCACACCTGACGGCCAGGCGATCGTCGCCTCGTACGGCGGAAAGATCTGGCGCGTGCCGGTGACCTGCGCCGCTGCGCAGGGGGCTGCGGCTGCGACGCGCGATCCGCGCCCGAGCGCGGCGTGTGCCCCGACGGCGATTCCGTTCCGGGTTCGCGCACAGATCGGGATAGGTCCGAAGCTCGCCTTCGACTACAAGGTCGACGACGCGCCGGAGTTCACCGTTAGGCAGATCCGTGATGCCGTCCCGTCGCCGGACGGCCGGCGGCTCGCGTTCGTGGCGATGGACAAGCTCTACGTCATGGACTATCCGAGCGGGACGCCACGGCGGTTGACGGATCTCGCGGGCAACGACGCGCAGCCGGCGTGGTCGCCGGACGGGCAGACGATCGCGTTCGTGAGCTGGACGCGCGACGGCGGCAGCCTGTACAAGGTATCGGCCGCTGGCGGTCGGCCGACGCCGCTGACGACCGGCAACGCGCTCTACCTCCAGCCGGCGTGGTCTCCGGATGGGCGGCGCGTGGTCGCGATGCGGAGTCCGGCGCAGACGGTCCGTGAGTCCGGCGGCTTCCTTGGCGGAGCGGAGCTGATCTGGGTGCCGGCCGCGGGTGGTCGCGCGACGTTCATCGCCAGCGCGTTAGGCAGGAGCGCTCCGCACTTCACCACCGACACGACGCGCATCTACCTGTATGGCCAGGGCGAGGGGCTCGTGTCCATTCGCTGGGACGGCAGCGATCCGCGTACGCACCTGCGCGTGACAGGCGCCCGGTTCCCGGAGCCCGCCCCCGGCGGGCCAGCCGGCGCGCCGGCCGCCGTCGTCCGCATGGCGCCGCGCGGCGATCAGGCGCTCGCGCAGATCGCGAACGACCTCTATGTCGTGCCGGTGCCGTTCACCGGCGAAGCACCGTCGATCTCGCTCGCCGATCCGACGGCGGCCGAGTTTCCCGCGCGGCGGCTGACGGACGTTGGTGCGCAGTTCCCGAGCTGGAGCGCCGACGGAAAGCGGGTGCATTGGTCGATCGGCAACTCGCACTTCGTGTACGACCTCGACCGCGCTCGGCAATATGACGACTCGGTCGAAGCCGCTCGTCGCGCCCGCGGCGACACGACCGGCGCCGCCGGTGCGCGCCCGGGAGCCGATACCGCGCGTGGGACGGGACCCGCGGGCAACCCGCGCGGTTATCAGCCGACCGAGACCCGCGTCACGCTTCGCGTTCGTCGCGACACGCCGGATGGTGTGGCCGTGTTCCGCAACGCGCGCATCATCACGATGAAGGGCAACGAGGTCATCGAGCGCGGTGACATTCTCGTGCGCAACAACCGCATCGTGGCGGTCGGAGCTGCGGGAACGGTCCAGGTGCCTAACGGTGCCCGCGAGATCGACGCCGCCGGCAAGACGATCGTCCCCGGGTTCGTGGACACGCACGCCCATCTACGCCTCCAGCAGGGTGTTCATCAGCAGCCGTGGTCGTATCTCGCGAATCTCGCGTACGGCGTGACCACGACGCGCGATCCGCAAACCGGCACGACCGACGTGCTCACGTACGAGGACGCGGTGATGGCGGGTACGGCGGTGGGTCCGCGCATCTACTCGACAGGGCCGGGCCTTTTCAGCACGCAGTACGTCCCCGGGAACGGTGAGGACATCAAGGATCTCGAGCACGCGCGCCGCATCATGCGTCGCTACAGCCAGTACTACGACACGAAGACGCTCAAGATGTACATCGCCGGCAACCGGCAGCAGCGGCAGTGGATCATCATGGCCGCGAAAGAGCAGCAGATCATGCCGACGACCGAGGGCGCGCTCGACTACCGCTACGACCTGACGATGGTCATGGACGGGTACTCCGGGCAGGAGCACTCGTTGCCGATCTTCCCGCTGTACAAGGACGTCGTGAAGCTGTTCGCCGAGAGCGGCATCGCGTACACGCCCACGTTCCTGGTGGCGTACGGCGGTCCGTGGGGCGAGAACTGGTTCTACACGACCGAGGACGTCTACAACGATCCGAAGCTTCGCCGCTTCACGCCGTACGAGGTGCTCGCCGCGGTGACGCGGCGCCGCGTGCGCGGCAGCTTCGGCGGTGGCAACTCGGGCGGGTGGTTCATGAAGGAGGAATACCCGCACTTCGAGCAGGCGAAGATCGCGAACGAGATCGTGAAGGCCGGCGGCCGCGTTGGGGTCGGCAGCCACGGTCAACTTCAGGGGCTGGGCTACCACTGGGAGCTGTGGCTCGTGCACAGCGGTGGGATGTCGAACCACGATGCGCTCAAGGCGGCGACGATCTTCGGCGCCGAAGCGATCGGTCTCGCGACGGAGGTGGGCACCGTCGAAGCAGGGAAGCTCGCGGACCTGTTGGTGCTCGACGCGAACCCGCTCGAGAACATCCGCAACACGAACACGATTCGTTATGTGATGAAGAACGGGCGCCTCTACGACGGCAACACGGTGGACGAGATCTGGCCTCGCCAACGGAAGATGGACGTCGTGCCTGGCATCGTGGACAGTCCGCATCCACCAGCAGGGACGAGGGACTAGGGGCTAGGGACTCGGCGGGGTCAGAGTCGAATTCCGCGCGGCGGGGTCAGAGTCGAAATCCGGGCGGCGGGGTCAGATTCGAATTCCGGACGCGATGCGTGGACGATCGCGATGCGTGCGGAATTCGAGTCTGACCCCTTGGCGAGACAACTGGCTCGCCCATCGCGGTCCCAAGTGGTGCTGTCTGTTCAATGAACGCCGGGATAGGCTCCAATGCCTGTCCCGGCGTCTCTTTTCGCCGGAGGCGACCCCCACACAACGGAGAGACGGTGACCCATCGGTCAGATCTGTCCAGCGCAGTCGTCCTCGCGTCCCTCGCTTTCGTCGGCGCCTGCAGCTCGGCATCCGTCGCGACATCCGACGGTGTCTCCACGACCGTGACGACGACCGCCGCCTCTTCGTTCACCGTGCCCGGTCGCTTACCCCTCAAGTTCACGGGCCGACCGACGCAGCCCGCGATTCTCGCGGCTGACATGATGACGCGCGTGTACATCCTCGCCGACGACTCGATGATGGGGCGCAGCGCGGCGACGGCGCATAACGCGATGGGAGCTGCCTACATCGAGCGTGAGGTGCGGCGACTTGGCCTCCGTCCAGCCGGCGAGAACGGCACGTACTTCCAGTTCCCCCTCGATCAGCGCGAGGTCGATCCGGCGACGTCGCTTGCGGTCGGGACCACGCAGTACACGCTGTGGAAGGACTTCGCACCACGCGACCAGGGATCCGGAGCGCGTGCGTTCGACGGCGCGACCGCCATCTATGCCGGATCCCTCGGCGATCCGCAGCGGATGCTCCCGTCGTCCGCGGTCGCCGGCAAGGTAGCGATCGTCACGGCGGCCAAAGACAGCCTCGGTCGGCCGAACTTCAACGTCAACCGCGCGCAGATCGCCGCCAGATTCGGTGACGCGGCGGCTATCGCCGTAGTCACCCTCGACCTCACACCGCCCGGGTACGTCGATCAGTTCTACCGCCCGGCGCAGATCGCCCAGAAGGGCGTGGCGGACACGCGGGTGGGACCGAGCTATTTCTACGTCACGAACGCGGTCGCGCGAGCAATGCTCGGCGCCGATGCGGAGTCGGCGCAACCGGGTCGGGAGGGCACGACGATCCGCGGACAAATGCGGTTCGTTTCGAAGCCGGCGCCAGCGCGCAACGTGGTTGCGATCCTGCCCGGGTCGGATTCCGCGCTGCGCAACCAGTACGTCGCGATCGGAGCGCATAACGACCACGTCGGGTTCGACGGGCGACCGGCCGACCACGACTCGGTGAAGGCCTACCAGGCGATCGCACGGCCGCAGGGCGCAGACAACGCGAACACGCCGGTCACGGATGCGGATTGGACGCGCATTCGCCACGTCACCGACAGCCTGCGCGCGCAGCACGCTCCTCGGCGCGACTCGATCTACAACGGCGCGGACGACGACGCGTCAGGCACGTCGACGGTGCTGGAGATCGCGGAAGCGTTCGTGAACGCGCGCGTCAAGCCGAAACGCTCGCTGCTCTTCGTCTGGCACACGGCGGAGGAGCTCGGACTCATCGGCGCGGCGTACTTCACGGACAACCCGACGGTGCCGCGCGATTCGATCGTCGCGCAGCTCAACATCGACATGGTCGGCCGCGGCGGTGCGAACGACATCACGGGCGTGACGAAGGAAGGTGCTCCCATCAGCGGCGGTCCGGGCTACGTACAGCTCATCGGCTCGCGGCGGCTGTCGACCGAGTTAGGCGACCTGGCCGAGCGGGTGAATACCGATCAGGCGCTGGGCCTGAAGTTCGACTACTCGCTCGACGCGAACGGTCATCCGCAGAACATCTACTGCCGCAGCGATCACTACATGTATGCGCGGTATGGCATCCCGATCATCTTCTTCACGACGGGTGGCCACGCGGATTATCACCAGGTGACGGACGAGCCGCAGTACGTCGATTACCAGCGCATGGAGCAGATCGGGAAGCTCGTGTACGGCATCGCCGATCGTGTCGGCAACCTCGATCACCGTGTCGTGGTGGATAAGCCGAAGCCGAATCCGCGAGGCGGATGCCGACAATAGCCCCTCTACCGTTACAGTAGCTGAAAGGGATTAACCGCGGAGGACGCGGAGGAACGCAGAGGCCATGCTCCGGTAACGCGTGCGTAGCCTGCGCGACCGAGCAGGCAGCAACGCGACGACGGAACAACCATCAATGAGGGAAGGGAATACGGATCAAAGCCGATGTGACAGATGGATCGGATTGCTCCCCACGGGTGATAGTTGCTCGCACGACCGGCATGATAGAGGAACTGCCACGGGATGCCTCAGCGTCCTGACAGGCAGTCGCCCATTTCTTCTCACGTGCCGATCAACGCTCAGCAGTCGAAAGCGATCCGCTCCATCCGCCGCACCCATCCGATCCGTACACCCTTTCGAGAAACTCGGACCCGTCGAGAGCGTTCTCGGCAGATGGTGGCGTCCCGAGCACGCGTCTCCCCCCAATCGCTTCGATCCAGACGAGCCGCACGCGACGCAGCCGCCCTCCGCGACTCCTCCGCGTGCAGCTCATCTTTGCTCCACTCTGCGTTCAAGGCGTTCACTCGACTGTGACGTAGAGGGTCTCCACGTGCGTTAGGCAGCGACCGCCAGCGTTGCGGTATCGTAAATGAAGCGTTCGTGAACGAGCTTCCCGTTGCGCCACGTCTGGACGGCGACCTGGTCCATGTGGAACTGCTTGCCGTCGGCCGCCGTGAAGTCGAACACCCAGTTGATCACGGCGCGGTCGCCTTCGACCAGCACCGATGCTGCCTTGAACTGCAGTGTCTGCAGCGAGCCGTAGAACGCGCGCTCCCGGTCGAGATTCGTCGCGAGCCCCACGGTCGGGGCGCCGAGGTTCTCCTGCATCGCGACGTTCTCGTCGTAGTACTTCTCGATCGCTTCGATCATGCGTCCCTGCTCGACCAGCGAAACGAGGTCGGTGACTTGCTGTTTGATGGACATGGTAGGATCCTCGAAGGTTGAGTTTCTGTACAACAGTTGCTAAGGCAAGTAATAACGAAGTCGATCTGTCCAGACATTCCTTTTACGTGCGTGAGGCAGACGCCCGGCGGGCCCGCGTGGACCGCGTCGACCCTGTCTCATCGCGCACGGCAGCGCTTCTTGGTGCACCACGCTCCGCGTTCGCCGCGCGGACCGCGTCCAGCAGCTCGATCAGTCGCTCGACCTGCTCATCGTCGAGCGAAGCCATGATCTCCTCGTCGCCCGCGTCTACCTCAGGATCGAGCGCATCGAGGAGCTTCCGTCCCGCGTCCGTCGCGTAGCAGAGGACCTGACGGCGGTCGGGGTAGTCGCGCTCGCGGCGAATGAGGCCTGCATCCTCGAGCTTGTCGAGGATACGAGTGATTGTCGTGCCTTCCTCGATCATCCGCTCTCGGATAGCGAGCGTCGCCACGCCACCCGTGCCGCTGCCCCGGATGATGCGAAGTGCGTTGTACTGGGCGAGACTGAGCCCTGACGGCTCGAGGAGTCGAGCCAGTGTCCGGTGGACAACGGACGCCGTGCGGAGAAGCGCGATGGTCGCCTCCTGAGCGGGGGAGCGGAACGGCCTCGTTTGCCGAATCTCGCTCTGGACCGCGCTCGCGCGGGATCTCGTCGTCGATTTGGTCGGTGCCATGGGACGCTCGATAAATAGTATCGTGCTAACAGTTGCTATGATAATCATTGTGCGGGCGCTGTCAACACCGCTTGTCCGCCGCCTCCGCCCGAGCTTGCCACACCGGACATCCTTCACAGGCGCCCGGCACCGCCGGGTGATGCATCCGCACCGCACGATGCGACGCCATTGAGGCCGAGTCACGATGATCACCGCCGACCTGCTCACGCGCATCCCGCTCTTCGCAGGGATTCCCGCGGACGAACGCAAATCAATCGCCGCCCGCGCGGCCGACGTTCGCATCCCCAAGGACGAATGGCTGCTCATGGAAGGCCAGAGCCCGGCGTTCTTCGGACTGCTCGAAGGCAGGCTCGCTGTCATCAAATCCATCGCCGGCCGCGATCATCACGTCGCGACGTACGAGCCGGGCGAGTACTTCGGCGAAGTCCCACTCCTGCTCGGGTCACCCGCTGTCGCGGGCCTGCGTGCGCTCGAGCCGTCGCGGATGTTGCGCCTCGAGCCGGCCGACTTTCACGATCTCGTCTCGCATTGCCGAGTGCTCAATGCGGAGATCATGAAGACGATGGAACGCCGCGTGAGCCATCTGAAGCAGGTCGTGGCCGACTCGCAGACGGTCGTCGCGACGGTCATTGGCACGCACCACGATGCCAGGTGCCTCGAGCTCCGCGAGTTCCTCGCGCGCAACCACGTGGCGTTCGCGTGGCGCGATCTCGACGATCCCGATGCGCTCGAGCGCCTCGTGTACGACGGATTCGTGCCGTCGGTTGGCGCGATGACGACACCGGAATGTGTGGCCATCCGGTCGTCGAAGTTGCCGCTCATGATCCTCGAGGATGGTCGCCGCCTCGACGCGCCATCACTTCGCGACGCCGCGACCGCCGTCGGCCTCCAGACCGAGCCGAAGCGCGAGGCCTATGACGTCGTCATCGTCGGCGGCGGGCCGGCGGGGCTCGCGGCCGCGGTGTACGGCGCGTCCGAGGGACTCTCGACGGTACTGGTCGAGCGCAGGGCGTGTGGCGGCCAGGCCGGCACCTCCTCGCGCATCGAGAACTACCTCGGCTTTCCGAGCGGGCTGTCCGGCGATGACCTGAGCGCGCGGGCACGCCAACAGGCACTGCGTTTCGGCGCCGAGCTGCTCGTCGCGCGGTCCGTCGCGTCGATCGAACCGGCTACGTTAGGCACCTCCGTTGCCATCGACGACAACGGACCTGGCGCTCACGCGATCGTGCTCGATGACGGCACACGTGTCACCGGCACCACCGTCATCATGGCGACGGGTGTGCAGTGGCGCCGTCTCGACACGCCGAGGATCGACCGGCTGACCGGCTGCGGCGTGTATTACGGAGCCGCCGGGACCGAAGCGCTGGGTGTGCGTGGGTGCAACATCCACATTGTCGGCGGCGGCAACTCCGCGGGTCAGGCCGCGATGATGTTCTCCAACTACGCGGAGTCGGTGACGGTGCTCGTGCGGGGACCGTCGCTCTCGGCGAGCATGTCGCAGTACCTGATCAACCAGCTTGCAACGAAGTCAAACGTGGCGATCGAGACCGACGTCGAAGTCGTGAACGTCGAGGGCGAGCCCAAGTTGGAGGCGATCGAGACCGTGTCGCGGTCGTCAGGTCGGCGCGAACGACGACAGAGTAACGCGTTGTTCGTCTTCATCGGCGCGCACGCGGAAACCTCATGGCTGCCACCGCGGCTGATTCGCGATCAGTGGGGATACGTCTGCACGGGGCGCGATGTCATGGATCTCCTCGAGGAGCGCGACGCCGGAACATGGCCGCTCGACCGTGATCCCTATCTGCTCGAGACGAGCGTTCCGGGCATCTTCGCCGCCGGCGACGTTCGACACGGATCGATCAAGCGAGTCTCGTCGAGCGTGGGCGAAGGCAGCATGGCGATCGCGTTCGTGCATCAGTATCTGGCGGAGGCGCGGGAGCGGGTGGCATCGCCACGCTGACGCCGTCATCCTGAGCGTCAGAACTTTGTCATCCTGAGCCGTCAGAACTTTGTCATCCTGAGCCCGTCAGAACTTTGTCATCCTGAGCCGTCAGAACTTTGTCATCGTGAGCCGTCAGGCGAAGGATCCTCATCGTCCCGACCGAGGGCTGGAGTTGACCCGGTTTCGTGGACACCTCACCGTACGGAATCACGGAGGTGTTCAGTGAGTCGATCCTCGCAGAAAGGGGCGGTCGCCCGGCGCACGTTCAGCGCGGAGTTCAAAGCCGAGGCGGTCGCCATGATGCGCGCGCGCCGGGCGCAGGGCGTGAGCCTCACGCAAATCGCGCGCGACCTCGACGTCCGG
>Ga0075420_100002497_pt1 | contig 15922 bp, 14 predicted proteins | sample SoiMetdeltSBSDD4_FD_75296 | JGI IMG/M metagenome (GOLD analysis project Ga0075420, IMG submission 75296) | Bulk soil microbial communities from a Populus tree surrounding site in Tennessee, USA - Soil MetaG P. deltoides SBSDD4 | ecosystem: Environmental > Terrestrial > Soil > Tree plantation... | reverse complement strand
CGGACTGGGAGCCGATCGTTCTGGTCAACGAGAACGTGCACGTCGAGCTGCTCGCCGCGGTGTACCGCGCGGCGGATCTCTGTCTCGTGTCGTCGCTGCAGGATGGCATGAACCTCGTAGCGAAGGAGTTCGTCGCCAGTCAGGTCGATGAACTCGGAGTTCTCGTGCTGAGCCGGTTCACCGGAGCCGCCGAAGAGATCGAGGAGGCGGTGTTGATCAACCCGTTCAACGTCGGCGGATTCGCGGACGGTATTCGCGCCGCACTGGAGATGGAGCCCGATGAACGGCGGCGCCGCATGCGCGCCATGCGTACACAGCTGCACCGGTCCACCATCTTCGATTGGCTGGAAGCGATTCTTGCCCGGTGCGCCGAGCTGATGGGTCACGGTGCCGACGGTCCGGGACTGCGCGATCGCCGCTCGCCTAACGGGCGCGTCCGTGAACCGGGCAGCTCGAGCCCGGACCCGGCCAGTGAGTGGAACGAGGCTCGTCCGTGATGACTCCGACAGCCGAAAGCGGGGCGGAGGATACGCCGGCAGCGCTGCGGGTTCCGGACGAGCGGCTCGTCGGGCGCCCGACGGTCGTGATGCTGGATGTGGATGGGACCCTCGCCCCGATCGTGTCGCATCCGTCGCTCGCCGTGGTGCCGGCCGAAACGCGTCGCGTGATCGCTCGGCTCGCGTCACGCGACGGCGTGTCGGTTGCCCTGGTGTCGGGAAGGGCTGCGCACGACGCTCGCCGGCTCGTCAGCGTGGAGAACGTCTGGACCATCGGCAATCACGGCGCGGAGGTCATGGACCCGGCTGGAGAGGTCGTGGTCGATCCGGAGATCGTTCGGTTCGGTCCGCAGGTCGCGCGCATGGCACGCACGCTCGAGCCGCTCCTGTCGCCACTGAAGGGCGTCCACCTGGAGAACAAAGGCTGGTCGCTCAGCGTGCACTACCGTGCCGCTGACGAAGGCATCATTCCTCGATTGAGCGCCGTCGTGGAGGGCGAGGCGGCGCGCAACGGGCTGCGCATGACTCTTGGCAAGAAGGTTCTTGAGGTCCGTCCTCCCGTTCTCGTCGACAAGGGAACGGCCGTCTATCAGCTGGCGCGCAACCTCGGGGCGTTAGGCGATGACGCCGCCGTCGTGTTCGCCGGGGATGACGTGACCGATGAGGATGCCTTCCGCGTGCTGCGTACGCACGTGCCGCGCGCCGTCACGGTGCGCGTGGGCCCCGCGGCGCACACCGCCGCCGAGTACCCGTTCACCTCGACCGAGGAGGTCTACTCGCTACTCCTTCGCATCGAGACCTTGACCGGCGTCACCCAATGAGCACGCGCGTCTGGCACGAGACGCCGGCGCCGTGGCGCCTGACGGAGTACCGCGAGTATCGACCCATCTCGTCGTACGCGCTCATCGGCGACCTGCACACCGCGGCGCTCGTTGGCCTCAATGGCTCCATCGACTGGTGCTGCTTCCCGTATTTCGACTCACCGTCGGTCTTCGCCTCGATCCTCGACACGCACCGAGGCGGCAGCTTCCAGATCGCGCCCGCCGTGCCACATACGTCCGAGCAACGCTATGCGCCCTCGACGAACGTGCTCATCACGGCGTTCAGCCTCGACGCCGGCGGCGTGGTCGAGCTGACGGACTTCATGCCCGTCACGGCGTCGGGTCACCGCGGCGACTTCGCCGAGATCCACCGGCGCGTGCGCTGCATCCGTGGTGAGGCCGAGATCATCATCCGGTTCACACCGCGGTTCGACTACGGCGCGCCGATGATTCGGTTACAGCCCCGCGCGAATGGCGTGCTGGCCACCGACGCACAGGACGACGTACTCACACTCGCGGGCCCCCGTGATCTCTGGTGGCGGTTCGACGGCGGCAGCGCCGTGGCCGCGCTCAAGCTTCGTACGGGCGAGGAGGCCTGGTTCGTCGCGCGATACGATGACGACGAGGTTCGACCGATCGATCAATATCGATCCGACGCGAAGCTGAAGGAGACGATCGACTACTGGGACACGTGGAGCGCAAAGATCCAGTACACCGGACGATACCGCGCCGTTGTCGAGAGGTCTGCGCTCGCGCTCAAGCTGATGTGCTTCCAGCCAACCGGCGCCATCGTTGCCGCGCCGACGACTTCGCTCCCCGAGCAGATCGGCGGGATCCGCAACTGGGACTACCGCTACTCGTGGCTACGTGATTCCGCGTTCGTGCTGTATTCGCTGAACATCCTCGGGCACTTCGAGGAAGCCGACCGCTTCATGCGCTTTCTCAAACGGGTGTGCCGAAAGACTGACGATACGCACCTGCAGATCATGTACGGGATCGACGGGCGTCGGCATCTGCTGGAACGCACGCTCGAACACCTCGAAGGGTATCGAAAATCGTCGCCTGTTCGCGTAGGAAACGGGGCGTACGACCAGCTGCAGCTGGATGTCTACGGTGAAGTCCTCGAGACCGCGTATCTGTGGAGTCGGCGTCACGAGCTCACCGAAGGCACGTGGGTGACCCTCGGTCGCCTCGTCGACTGGGTTGCCGATAACTGGCGGCGTCCTGACAGCGGCATCTGGGAGGTGAGGGCAGGGCTGCAGCACTACGTATTCAGCAAGGTGATGTGCTGGGTCGCACTCGACCGGGGCATTCGCCTGGCGCGCCGCTACGGGCTCGCGGCGGACCTAACGAGATGGCAGGCCGAGCGCGCGGCCGTGCATGCCGATGTCATGGCGAACGGTTGGAGCGAGTCGAAGCAGAGCTTCGTTCAGTACTACGGCACCGAGGCGCTCGACGCGTCGAATCTCGTCATCCCGATGGTGCACTTTCTCCCCAACGACCATCCTCGTGTGCGGGGGACGGTGATGGCCACGTTGCGTGAGCTGACGAGCCAGGACCAGGAGCTCGTGTATCGCTATCGGAACGAGGATGGTCTGCCAGGGGAGGAGGGGGTGTTTTCGATCTGCACGTTCTGGCTCGCCGAGGCGTTGGCGCTATGCGGCGAGGTCGACCGGGGCGAGCGGATCTTTCAGCGGATGCTCAAGCACGCGAATCATGTCGGCCTGTACAGCGAGGAGCTGAACCCTCAGACGGGTGAGTTCCTGGGGAATCATCCGCAAGCGTTCACGCACATCGCGCTCATCAACTGCGCGCACGTGCTCGAGCGAATGAAGCAGCGCCGAGAACGCGCGGGGGCGACGACCGCGCGGTCGTCGCCCCCGTGAACCCGGTGCCAACCGGCTGAGCGCTATTTCTTTTTCGTCGGCTTGGCGCTCGCTTTGGCTACCGCCGGCCGTTTCACGGCGCCCTTCGCCACGCCCTTCTTCGGGGCGGCGGCTGCCTTTTTCACGGCAGGTTTTGCGACTGCCTTCGCGGGGGTGGGGGCAGGGGCGGAGGCGCGCGCAGGAGCGGGCGGGGCGGCGGGCGGTGGGGCGACCGGCGGCTTGGGTGCGGGCTTCGGCGTCACCTTCGGGGCCTGGTCGGCGATCGGAGCACTGCTCTTCGCGACCGCACCAGGGTTTCGCTTGCCGTGGGCTTCCTCGGCCTCGCGAATGAGCTTGTCGGCTTCGTCCTGCGTCATCTGGCCGCGGCGAACCATGTACTGTACGAGATCGCGAGCGCTCTCCACCGCGAATCCGGTGAGTCCGGCCGCCGCGTTGATGACGTCCTTCATGGCCGCGGCCATCTTGCTGCCGGCTTCGAGGCTGATTTCGTGGGCCCGCGCCGCCATCTCGGCCACGGTGTCGCGAACGTCCTGACCACGATGACCGGGGCTCCGACGGGGTGGGGTGGGAGTGGCTGGCGCCTCAGCGCCTGCGGGCTTCGACTCTGTTACAGGAGCTTTTTCCGACATGGCGGGCCGTGTCCAGGGCTCCATGGTGGAGCGGACGATCGATGATTGAGGAGGGGCGACTCTCGCGATACCCTTACGCGCGACGCGACCGCGCTCGTTGACGGCGGTAAGTATATGATTTTTCTCAAGCTATGCAAGTGACTCAGCGGTTTCCGAAACGCGGGCACGCCCAGTAATCATATGTCTCCCACAAGCAGTACTAGCGCATGATGACGACACTTTAATGCTTGGACCACTCGCGGGCATCAGAATACTCGATCTCACCAGAGTCCTCGCCGGGCCGATGGCAGCCATGACACTTGGCGACCTCGGCGCGGACGTGATCAAAGTGGAGCGCCCGGGCACCGGCGACGAGAGCCGAGGATGGGGACCACCGTTTCACCCTCGCGGCGACAGCGCCTACTACCTCAGCGTGAACCGCAACAAGCTCGGCATTGCATTGGACCTCGACTCGCCCGAGGATGTTGCCGTCATTCGGGCGCTGATCCGGGGCGCCCATGCCGTGCTCGACAACTTCCGGCCGGGGACGTTGGAGCGACGAGGACTGGACGTCACTGACGTGCTCGCCGGCCAGCCGGAGCTCGTGTGGTGCACGCTGACGGGCTTCGGCGCTGACAGCGCTCGGCCCGGCTACGACTTCGTGGTTCAGGCGGAAAGCGGATGGATGGCCATCACCGGAGAGCCGGACGGAGAACCGATGAAAATCGGGGTGGCCCTCGCGGACGTGCTCGCTGGGAAGGACGCGGCGCTCGCCATCGCGGCCGCGCTTGCGACGCGACATCCGGGCCGACCGGCGCACGCCCGGCGCATGTTCGTCTCACTCTTCGACACCGCTGTCGCCTCGCTCGTCAACGTCGCGCAGAATACGCTCGTGACCGGAAACGAGGCGTCCAGGTGGGGGAACGCGCATCCGAACCTCGTCCCGTATCAGGCCTTCGCCGCCGCTGATCGCCCCATCGTCATCGCGGTCGGTAACGACGGCCAATGGCGCAGCTGCGTACGCGCGCTGGGTCTCCCCGACCTCGAGGCCGATGCGCGCCTCTCGACGAATGCCGGCCGACTCGCGCACCGGCAACTCGTGATCGACGCGATCGGTCAGCGTGTTCGTGAACGACGCGCGTCGCTCTGGCTCGACGCGCTGGCAGAGGGGGGCGTTCCAGCCGGTGTGGTTCGTCGCGTAACGGAAGCGCTCGCGGACGTCGAGGCGTCAGCGCTCACTGGCGTCGCGCCGGCGGCTCCTGGGACGGTCCGGCTTCCGCCGCCGCGCCTCGACGAGCACGGGGATCTCATTCGTCAGTTCGGTTGGGACGCGTTCCGCCGCGTCGACGCTGCGCAGCCTGCCTGACGCGAGACGCGCGCCCACGCATGCGATACATCGGCAATAAGACGAAGCTGCTGCCCTTCCTGCGCTCGACGATCAAGCGGCTCCGCATAACGCCGGGAACGGCGCATGATGCGTTCGCCGGAACGGCATCGGTCGGTCGCGCGCTCAAGGCCGACGGCTGGCGGGTGACCACGAGCGACATCATGACGTACTCGTATGTCATGCAGCGTGCGTACGTCGTGGCGTCGCGTGTCGACCGCTTCGACAGGCTCGCACGCGCCGACGCCGGTGTTCGCGAGGCGCTCGATCAGTACACGAACCCGGTGGAGGCGATCGCCGCGTATTTGTCAGCCGGGCTCGAACCCGTCGACGGTTTCATTGCCCGGCATTTCGCGCCGCTCGGCGGCCGCATGTACTTCACGGACGAGAATGCGCGCAGGATCGATGCTGCGCGCACGACCCTTCATGCGTGGCGCGCCAGCGGGTTGATCGGCGACGATACCTTCTACGTCTTGCTCGCCGCGATCATCGAGGGGGCCGATCGCGTGGCGAACACCGCAGGTGTGTATGCCGCGTACATCAAGCGGTGGCAGCCAAATGCGCTCCGCCCGTTCACGGCGATCGCGACCGCCCCTGTGCCCTCCCGCTCGCGCTGCGCGGCACACAGGGGCGACGCCGTGCAAGTCGCGCGGGAGCTCGGACGCATCGATCTGCTCTATGTCGATCCGCCGTACAACACTCGGCAGTACTCGGGTTACTACCATGTCCCGGAAGTCCTGGCGCGTGGGTGGTTCGACGGGACGATGCCGGTTCGAGGGAAGACGGGTCTCATCGCGACGACGGACCAGCGCAGCGACTGGTGCTCCCGACAACGGGCACCTCGCGCGCTGCACGATCTTCTCGCGGCGACGGGCGCGCGCCACGTTCTGATCAGTTACAACAGCGAAGGCGTGATCCCGGACGCGGAGTTTCGGTCCATACTCCGCGAGGCTGCCGTGGACGGCCGCGTCAGGCGGTTCACGCGGGCGTACAAGCGATACCGTGCCGACAGCGATCGGGAGGGCCGACGCTACAAGGGGGATGAAGTTCGCGAGATCCTGTATTACGCGCGGCTTCGTTAGGGCTCGGGTGATCCCCGGAGCGGTCCGACCACGGTGTTGCCGGGTCCGTGTTACGCGTCCGCCGGCTCGTTCGTCAGACCTGTGTGACCAACAACACAACTGCCAAGCCGGTGGCGAGGCGCGCCGTCGCTCCACTATCGTCGGCGCGTGAATCGGGTTACACTAGCACCGTGAAGACGACGGTGCCGGCCTCTCCGACCGACCAACTGGAAGCCGATCAGGACATCATCTCGCGAGTCCTTCAGGGCAACCGAGATGCGTTTTCCGTTCTGATCACTCGATACAGCGACCCACTGTATCGGCATGCGTTGGGCATGACCGGCAGCCCAGATGTTGCGGAAGACATTCTTCAGATGTCTTTCATCAAGGCGTACCAACACCTCGCTGAGGTGCGCGGACGCTTCGATGCCTGGGTGTTCCGGATCGTAGCGAACGGGTGCAAGGACTGGCTGAAGAACATTCGGCGCACCCATCTGAGCTACGACGAGGACGATCAGCCTTCCGGCTACTCGACTCCAGATGAGGAGTTGGACCGGACCGAGCTCCGCTCGGATCTCGACAGAGCTTTACTCACGCTCGCGCCATCGTTACGCGAGGCGTTCGTGATGAAGCACGTCGAGGGGCGTTCGTACGAGGAGATGGCCGATTTACTGGGTACCACCGTTGGGGCACTGAAGATGCGCGTACACCGCGCTCGTGAGGCGCTCCAGGCTCTTCTTGAGGAGAAATACGCATAATGCTTGACAACCTGAACGCACGCGATGGCAGCGGCGACGCTGGCCGCGAGCGCCCTCGCCGAGCCTCGGAGCAATCGCAGCCGCTCGTCGATCGGGAGGTTCCGCTCGATGGGACGGCGACCGCGACGTCCGAGATGATCAACCGCTGGCTCGACGGGGAAGCGCCGGAGCCGGTCGCATTGAATGCCGACACCGCTCGCCAGGTCGACCTGTGGCGGCGGATCGAACAGGAGAGTGTGCGTCGCCGTCAGATGGTGACGCCGGCTCATGTAACGGCGCAGATCATGGAGGCCCTTCCTGCAGACGTGCCGCAGGTAGAGCTGCCGTGGTGGAAGAAGTCGATCCAGGTCTCGCCGGTAGTTGCGCTGGCGGCTGCGGCTGGCCTCGTCGCCCTCGGCGCCGCCATCGGCAACGGAATGCGGATTCGGTAAGCATTCGAATCCCAAGTTGTGCGGAGGCCGGTCCAATTGGACCGGCCTTTCTGCATACCTGAATACCAGTGGCGGGGGCGGCTTAACGGACGGCCACCGGCCGGCGTCCGACTGATGGATCGAATGTCGTGCCCCGCCCGCTTGATCGGCGGGCGCCCACGACGGATCATTCAAAGGTGAAAACCTCAGCCAGGTGAGTCCCATGCGCGCTCGTCTCGTCGTCGCTCTCAGCATGCTCGCGGCGCTGGCCGCGTGTGATCGATCGGCGCCGGTGTCCCCGACATCACTCGACGAGTCGGTCGATCTGGTTCCCGATTACGTTCTCAGTCCCGCCGCGTCGGTGGACGGCGCCGGCATCGGGGCTGCGCAGCTGCCGGAACGTCTTCGGCTCACCGCCGAACAGAAGGCAGCGATCAGCGCGTTGCACGAAGCGTTCATGAAGGCGACCGCCGCCGACGTCGCCGCGCTTCGCGCGATCGAGCGCGAGGCTCGGGAAGCGGCGGCTGCGGGCAAGTCCCGCGACGAGATCCGCGCGATTCTCGCGCGCGGCGCGCCGATCCGCGAGCGTCTCGACGCGGCGTTCAGGAAGCTTCAGGCCGACATCTGGGCGGTGTACACGCCCGAGCAGCGCGCGTGGATCGAGTCGCATCGTCCTCGGGCATGCGGCCCGGGAGCGGTGGCTCTGACCGAGCAACAGAGCAAACAGATACGCGCGCTGCAGGAGCAGTTCATGGCCGCGGTGAAGCCGGACCTCGAGCTCATTCGCTCCATCGTCCAGAAGGCGAGAGATGCTCGTGAGGCGGGTGCATCCCGCGAGGAAGTCGCCAGGATTCTCGCTGCCGCGGTCGAGCCTCAGCGACGCGTAACGGAAGCCGAGCAAAGGCTGCAGGCGGCGATCCTCGCGCTCCTCACGCCAGAGCAGCAACAGCGGTGGCTCTGTAGGCGTTAGGCGGGGCCACTGCGCGGACGCCAGGCTGCCACTCCGCCGCGGTCTTCAGGCATCAGCCATCAGCCATCAGCCATCAATGGCTGATGGCTGATTGTTCACGTGGGCATGGCGAGAATGACGAGGGCGACGCCGTCGTGGTAGTAGTCGTCGACGCGGCCCGCCTCCGAAAATCCACACGTCCGGAGCAGTGCGCCGTACGCGGCCAGCGCGGCGTCGTCAGCAAGCTCCGCGACGACGAGTCTCGCGCCATGATCGGCGAGGTCACGAACCGCGGCCTGGCATAGCTTCGCGTCCACCTCGGCCACTCTACCGGCTGCGGTCGCGGCGATGAAGTGCACGCGCCCGGTGCCGACCGACCCCGCGACCTCGCCGAAGATCGCACAGCCGACCACGTCGGCGTCCTGCTCGAAGACGATCACGCGAGCTTCCGCCGTTCTGCCCTCGAGGGCGAGTCGCAGAAAGTACGCGGGCACGTCGGCGTACGCCGTGCCCGCGAGCTCGTGCGCTATCAAGGCCTCCAACGCGCGCCGGTCTGATTCGACCGCCGGGCGTTGGCCGCTCACGAGCGCTCGAGGTGTACCTGTCGGACGCTGCGGATCTCCGGGAGCGACCTGAGTGCCTCGATCACACTGGCGTCGACGCGCCCATCTATGCTCACGATCGCGAGCGCGTCACCGCCAACGTCCAATCGCGACTGATGGTATCCGGCGATGTTGATGCCGGCGTTACCGAGCACCGTGCCCACACTACCGATGACACCGGGCACGTCTTGGTTGCGCAACACGAGCAGCGTGCCGCGCGGCACCATGTCGACGCGGAAGTCGTCGATCACGACGATCCGCGGGTGCGCTTCACCAAGCAACGCGCCGGCGACGCGCGTCTCCCCATGATCCGTGGTCGCGCGAATCTCGATCTGCTCGGCGAAGGACCCACGAGAGTCGAGCTGAATCTGGTCCACCCGAATCCCGTGCGCGGCAGCGACGTGCAGGGAATTGACGGTGTTCACCGCGCTCGCGCCGACGACACGCGATAGCGCGCCGCAGAGGACCGTCGCCGTCAGGAGACGGAGGCCGTTGGTCGCACGCCCAGCGTAGCGCACCTCGAGGCGAGCGATCCCGCCTTCCGCCAACGCCGCCACGAGCACACCAAGACGCTCGGCCAGATCGAGCAGAGGACGGAGCCGTCGCATCTCTTCACCGCCGAGTCCCGGGGCATTCACGGCGCGTGCGAGGTCGCCGTCGATCAGCGCGGCGCGCACGGCTTCGGCGATCTCGATCGCGACGTTCTGCTGCGCCTCGGCGGTCGACGCACCGAGGTGAGGAGTGAGCACCACGTTGTCGAGGCTGCGCAGTGGGTGATCCCCGGGCAGCGGCTCCTGCTCGAACACGTCGAGCGCAGCACCGCCGATGCGCTTCTCACGGATGGCGCGAGCGAGCGCCTCCTCGCTCACCACGCCGCCGCGCGCCGCGTTGACGATCACCGCATTCGGCTTCATCAACGAAAGCTCGCGATCGCCCAGCAGCCCGGTCGTCGCTTCCGTCAGCGGAACGTGCAGCGATACCACATCGGCACGCCGGAGCACGTCGTCGAGCTCGACCCGCTCGATACCTAACGCCTGCGCCCGCTCGGCGATGAGGAACGGGTCGTAGGCAATGACCTGCATGCCGAACGCGCGGGCCCGCTTGGCCACCTCGCCTCCGATCCGGCCCGCACCGACAAGGCCGAGTGTTTTGCCGTAGAGCTCCGTGCCGCTGAAGCTCTTCCGGTCCCAATGACCGGCTTTCATCGACTTGTCGGCGGCAGGAACGCGGCGCAGCAACGCGAGCGTGAGCGCGAGCGTGAGCTCGGCGGCCGAAATGGTGTTGCCGGCCGGCGCGGTCAGCACGGCGATGCCGCGTTCGGTCGCGGCGTCGACGTCGATCGTGTCCACACCGACGCCCGCGCGGCCGATCACCTTGAGCCCGTTCGCCTTCGCGAGCGATTCGCGCGTGATCTGCGTCGCGCTTCGAACGAGGACGGCGTCGGCGTTGGCGATGGCGTCGGCTAGCTCCGCGCCCTTGAGGCCAGGCCGCACGATGAGCTCGAAGCGCGCGTCGTCCCGCAGCGGCGCGAGACCGTCGATGGCGATCTGGTCCGCGACCAGCACGCGATACTGTGCGGTCATACGGTCAGCACCTCGCGCAGCCCGTCGAGCAGCACGTCCAGCTCCTCGACCGTGTGATCTCCCATGTGGCCGATGCGGATCGACGAGTCCTTCAGGCTGCCGTAACCCGCGGAGATCGTGAACCCGCGCGCCTTCATCGCCGAGTTGACTGCGCTCCCGGTGTGCGAAGGCGGTAATGCGATGCACGTAACCGTGGGCGAGCGCGAACCGGCCGGCGAGAGCACGGAAACGGCGACGCCAGACTCACGCATCTCGTCGACCCAATCCCACGTCCGTTGCGCCATCGCCGCGTGCCGCGCCCACCTGCGCTCGATGGTTTCGGCGCGTATGTCATCCAGCTGCGCGGCAAGGGCATAGAACAACGAAACAGCGGGTGTGTTAGGCGTCTGGTTCTTCCGGATACTCTTGTCGAACTCGACGAGGTCGAAGTAGATGCCACGGTCCTTCTTTGCCTTCGCGCGCTCGAGCACGTTGTCGCGGGCGACGCCAAACGCGAGGCCCGGGGGGAGGGCGAAAGCCTTCTGCGAGCCGGTCAGCACGAAGTCGAGCTTCCATTCATCGGTCTCGACGGGGGCGCCGGCAATCCCGGTGACGCTGTCCACGAGCAAGGTGACGTCGCCCGCCTCGTGTACAACGCGCGCGAAATCGGCAATCGGATTCAGCGCGCCTGTCGACGTTTCGGAATGCACGACGGTGACGGCATCGAAGCGTCCGCCCTTGAGTGCATCCGCGAGCATGTCGGGTGTGTGCGCCTGACCAAGCGGCACCGACAGTGCCTCGGCCTCGAACCCGCACGCCCGCGCGATCTGAAAGAAGCGCTCGCTGAAGGCGCCGTTGACGAGAGACAGCACGTGGGTGCGTGCGCCGTTACGAACGGCCGCTTCCATGAGCCCTGTCGCGGAGGCACTCGCGATATAGACGGGGCGAGTCGTCCGGAACACGTACTGCAGGCCCGGTTGAATCCGCGCGATGAGCTCCTCCATCGACTTCCCGCGATGGCCGATCATGGGCTGCACCATCGCGTCGAGAATCCGAGGCCGGACTTCTGTCGGGCCGGGCAGAAAGAATCGTCCGAAAGCGCCGGAGCTACCCGCGTGGCGGGTGGCGACGCCGGATTGAGGCTGTGCCGTCATGAGTACACGTGCACTCGGTTAGGGAGCCGTGACGGCCGCGCTCATCGCGACGCCACGGTCGTACAGGGAGCGATGCGCCCTCGTCGGAAGCTCGTCTGCGTCCACGACGAGTGGAAGGACCGGCGCCAGCGAGTTTGCGCGAACGACGGCATCGGCGGAGTTGACGACCGATGGTCGCTCGACGACACCGGCGAACGCGACGAACAGGTCGACGACTGGACGCGCCTCGAGGTCCGTCGTTCCATCACCGACCATCATCGCGGGCCGTGCAACGTCCCAGCGTTCGATGGCCACACGTTTCCCGCCCGTTGCAGCGAGAGGTGAGCTCGCGTCGAAGCCCTCGTACTGGCCGTCAGCGGTGAAACGAACGTCAACGGCCGCGACGCGGTCGTGTGCAACGCCGAGCGCGTCCGCTACGGCAAGAACGGCGGGAAGCAGGCCACCAGAGATGATCCGAACGTCCACGCCCGAGCTCAGCAGAGCTTCCACGGTTTCCCGCGCGTCCGGGACGAGCCGTTCGACATACGTGCGGCCCAAGTCGGCCACGGCCTCACGAGTTGGCTGCACCAGCCGAAGGCGGCGGCCGTACACGTCCTCGAGCGCGATGCGTCCCCGCATCGCGGCGTCGGTCAGCGCCGCGACTTCCTCGCGGCAGTGAGCGGCAAGCTCGTCGATGCCTTCGATCGCCGAGAGCGTCGAGTCACAGTCGAACAGCACCGTCCGAAACTTCGGCATCAGTGGGCGATGGCGGGTCTAGATGTGAATCGCCCGCCCGAGCACCCCGAGGGCGGCTTCCTTCACGGCTTCGGAAAGCGTCGGGTGCGAGTGGACCGTGATCCCGATGTCCTCGGACGATCCGCGATACTCGAACGCCAGCACGACTTCGGCGCAGAGCTCCGACACGTTAGGCCCGATGAGATGCGCGCCGAGGAGCTCGTCGGTGCGCGTGTCGGCGATGAACTTCACGAAGCCACCCGTCTCGGCCATGGTGCGAGCGCGTCCGTTGGCGGAGAACGGGAACTTGCCGACCTTGTATTCGCGGCCGCTCTCCTTCACCTCGTGCTCGGCAAGGCCGACGCTCGCGATTTCCGGCCAGGTGTAGACGATCGACGGCATCGACCGGTAGTGCATCTCGGACGGCTTTCCGGCGATGACCTCGGCGGCGATGACGCCTTCTTCTTCCGCCTTGTGCGCGAGCAGCTTGCCTCCGACGACATCGCCGATGGCGAACACGTTAGGGAGGTTCGTGCGCATCCCGTGGTCGACAATGACCTCACCGCGCTTGCCAACGCCGAGACCCAATGCTGCGGCATCGATGCCGGTCAGCGACGGGCGTCGCCCGACCGAGACAAGCACGTAGTCGGCGTCGAGCGTGTCACTGGCGCCCTCCTTCTCGGTGTGCACCAGCACACGGTTCTCCTCGATCGTCGCACCGGTGACTTTCGTGCCGACACGAATCTCGAGGCCCTGCTTGCGGAAGATCTTGTCGGCTTCCTTTACCACATCGGCGTCCATTCCCGGGAGGATCGACGGCATCAGCTCGACGACCGTCACCTTCGCGCCGAGACGACGCCAGACGGAGCCGAGCTCGAGACCTATGACGCCGCCGCCGATGACGACGAGGTGCTTCGGAACTTCCGGTATCGTGAGCGCGCCGACATTCGAGAGCACCCGCCGCTCATCGAACTCGAGGAACGGGAGCTCGATCGGTACGGACCCCGTCGCGATGATGACGTTCTTCGCTTGATAGGTCGTGCGCGTACCGTCGCTTCCGTCCACCTCGACAACGTTCTCTTTGCCGAGCGAGCCCCGACCCCTCGCCCAGGTGATCTTGTTCTTTCTGAAAAGGAACTCGATCCCCCGCGTGTTCTGGGCGACGACATCGACCTTGCGGCGCATCATCGTGTCGAGGTCGAGCGTGAGTCCTTCGTATCCGAACCCATGCTCACGCGCGTGGAGTCGCGCGAACTCGTAGTGCTCCGAAGACTGCAACAGCGCTTTCGACGGAATGCAGCCGACGTTCACGCAGGTTCCGCCAAGCGTCTTGTCCATCTCGACGCAAACGGTCTTGAGGCCGAGCTGTGCGGCCCGTATTGCGGCGACATAGCCGCCCGGTCCGCCGCCGATGACGACGACGTCAGCCGGCTCGCTTGCAGTTGCCATGGTATCAGGGGAACGGAGGGGAGTGGAAAAAAGTAGCGGGTACAGCCACCGAAGGCGACCGTACCCGCTGCTCCCCCCTCAGGGAGCCCCTCGACTATGACGACAGAGGCGTAACGCCAATGCTCCGCGCGAACTCGGCCTCGTATCCCAAGTCGCACGTCGCCGCGCATCGGCGCGGCTCACGTATCACACGTGCGCGCCCTCCGAGCGAACGGCGACGAAGCGGCCGACGCGAACCTGACGATACCCGCGCACGAGTCGCGTGTTGAACTTGCCCGAGATCTTGCTGTCGAGACGGCGCCCCTCGAACACGGTGACGACGTCTGCGTTCTCCCGCGGATCGAAGTACGGGCCAACCATCGCGACGAACGTGCTCTGGCTCGCCTCGAGCAACTTCACACCCGTCGGAGGGACGTCCTTCGTCATGAAGAAGAGGAACCGTCCGATGACTGACGCATCGACCGAAGCGTCGCGAATCAACGTGAACGGAACGCTGACATCATCATCGGCACCCATGAGGTGACCACGCCAGATTCCCGCCAGCTCGGACATGATTGGCGGCCTGACGTTTCCGCGCGCGGGCGGCACCGGGGTGAATGCGAACGACGTTGAAGACTTGCCCATCGGTATGCTCCTGTCACCGCTCACTACGGACGTCCTGCCGAAAAGGTGTCGGCGCTCGGTCTGGTTGTCGTGCGTTCCAGTCGAGGCCGCCCGGACGGTCGCAGCAACTTCACATGCGAGCGTCACTCGGATCTCTTGCCTGGTTGGATGCAGCGAGCGCAAAAAGGGTTTGCCACCTACTGCAACAGACACGTCTCGATCGCGAATCGTTCGTCAGCCGGCCCGCCGGTACGTGACCACTATGAAAGACGAAGGCGCAGACCTCGAATGAGCCCGCGCCCCGTTTCGCCTCGGCCGGTGTCCGACGTCAGTCGATCAGCATCGTCGCCGGGTCTTCCATCAACTCCTTCACGCGCACGAGGAACAACACGGCCTGCTGACCATCGATGATACGGTGATCGTACGACAGAGCGACGTACATCATCGGCCGAATCTCGACCTTGCCGCTGATCGCCACGGGGCGATCCTGAATCTTGTGCAGACCGAGGATCGCGACCTGCGGGTAGTTGATGATCGGCGTCGAGACGAGTGACCCAAACACTCCGCCGTTCGTGATCGTGAACGTGCCGCCGGTGAGGTCGTCCATGGTGAGCTTGCCGTCGCGCGCGCGCTTCGCGATCTCGCCGATGTCGTTCGAGACTTCGATCATCCCTTTGCGATCGGCATCCTTCACGTTCGGCACGACCAGCCCGGCATCGGACGCGACGGCGATGCCCATGTTCACGTAGTGCTTGTACACGATCGTGTCGCCATCGATCTGTGCGTTCACGACCGGGTAGGCCTTCAACGCCTGACACGCGGCCTTCACGAAGAACGGCATGAAGCTCAGCTTCACGCCGCGCTCCTTCTCCATTCGTTCCTTGATGCGCTCGCGAAGCGAGCTCACGGCCGTCATGTCGATCTCGTTGAACGTCGTGAGGTGCGCGGTCGCGTGCTGCGCTTCGAGCAGATGCTCGGCGATGCGCTTTCGCCGCGTGGACATCTTCTCGCGCGTCTCGCGTTCGCCCGCCGGCGCCGGTGCGGGCGACGGACGGGAGGGCGCTGAGGGTGCCGGGGTCGCAACCTGCGTGGCCGGTGGCGCCGAGGCTGCCGGGCGCTGCGCCGCACCACGCTGCTCGACGACATCGGGCTTGCTCACGACGCCACCACGTCCCGTGCCGCTGACAGTCGCGAGGTCGATGCCTTCTTCGGCAGCCATGCGGCGCGCGGCTGGCGCCGCTTTCGGTGCGCCTGATTGACCATCGGAGCTGGCGCCAGCTGCGGGAGCCGCCTGGGAGCTCGCGGCTGCGCCGCTCGTCGCTGCAGGCACGCGTGCCGACTCTGTCGGTGTAGAAGGCCGAGATCCCGCCGAGGCGCCCGACGCGGTTTCGTCGATCTCGCCGAGCACCTCATCGACAGCAACGACATCGCCTTCGTGCTTGACCTGGCGGGTGAGCACACCGC
>Ga0075420_100002496_pt1 | contig 15924 bp, 10 predicted proteins | sample SoiMetdeltSBSDD4_FD_75296 | JGI IMG/M metagenome (GOLD analysis project Ga0075420, IMG submission 75296) | Bulk soil microbial communities from a Populus tree surrounding site in Tennessee, USA - Soil MetaG P. deltoides SBSDD4 | ecosystem: Environmental > Terrestrial > Soil > Tree plantation... | reverse complement strand
CATTCGCCCAGCCAGCTGGCACCGGCAGAAGGGGACGACTGAGTTTGTCGAGGCACTCGTCTCAAAGCTTGTTGTGTCTGGCAAACACAACAACAGAGAAAATGCAGAAAGATCAATATATTATGTTCTGGGCCGTGGGCGTGCCAAGGCGACCTACGCTCATCCTACACTTGCTCTGGAATACGCGCGCCACCTCAGCCACGACTTGGCCGTCGAGGTGAACGACCTATTCATTCGTTACAAGGCCGATGCTGTCGGTCTTGCTCTTGAGATACTGGACGAATTTGCGGAGCAGGTCGAATACGACAACATGCGGGTTGAGTTGCGCGAGTTGGTCGCTAAGCACAACAAGGAATCCGCAGGGGCTGCGCAGACTGCAGGTGTGCGCAATTTTGAAGCCTATAACGGCGCAGGTCTGCGTGGACTGTATGGTGGCCTGACGAAGGCGGAGGTGGTGAAGCATAAGGGCCTGCAGAAGGGAGCGCATCATCTCGATCATGCAGGTCATGAGGAGCTTGCAGCCAATTATTTCAAGGCGACTCAGGCAACGGCTAAGTTGAAGCGCGAGAAGATAAGTGGGCAGGGCGACGCTGAGGCTGCACATGAAGCGGTGGGCAAGGCCGTGCGGCAGACCATTCGTGGGCTTGGCGGTACGATGCCTGAAGATGAGCCCGCGTTGGATCATATCAACGAAGCGCGAAAGCGGCTAAAAGCTACCGACCCCAAGAAGCTCGAAAAAAAGAGCTAGACCGCCTACGTAGCCATGTACGGGAGCCTCCATGCCCGATCTCTCCGCCTTCCCCATCACCAAGCGCTGGCCTGCACAGCATCCCGACCGGCTGCAGCTCTACTCGCTGCCCACCCCGAACGGGGTGAAGGTGTCGATCATGCTGGAGGAGATCGCCCTGCCGTATGAGCCGCACCTTGTCGACTTCGGCAAGGACGACCAGAAGACGCCGGAGTTCCTGTCGCTGAACCCCAACGGCAAGATCCCCGCGATCATCGATCCGGACGGGCCGGGCGGAGCGCCGATCGGGTTGTTCGAATCCGGGCTCATCCTGCAGTATCTCGCTGACAAGACGGGACAGCTGGTGCCGGCGGATGCGGCGCGGCGCTACGAGACGCTGCAGTGGGTGTATTTCCAGATGGCCTTCATCGGGCCGATGTTCGGGCAGGTCGGCTACTTCCACAAGTTCGCGGGACGCGAGATCGCTGACAAGCGGCCGCTGGAGCGCTACGTGAACGAGGCCAAGCGCCTGCTCGGCGTCATGGAGGGGCGGCTCACGGGCCGGCAGTGGATCATGGGCGAGGACTACACCATCGCCGACATCTCCATGCTCGGCTGGGTGCGCAACCTGATCGGCTTCTACGGCGCGCGAGAATTGGTGGCGTTCGACACCCTGAAGGCGGTGCCGGCGTGGCTGGAGCGCGGCCTGGCACGGCCCGCCGTGCAGCGGGGGCTGGAGATACCCAAGCGGCCGTGAACGGGGCGAACGGGGTCAGACCCCTCGCGTCTATGCTGGAGATTCACGCTCAGGTCTGACGCGAGGGGTCTGACCCCTCCTCTTCCTTGGCCTCGTCCCACAGGCGATCCATCTCGGCGAGGTCTGATTGCTCGGGCGTGCGGCCTTGCGCGGCGAGCTTGCGCTCGATGGCGTGGAAGCGGCGCGTGAACTTGGCATTGGCGGAGCGTAGCGCCGTCTCGGGGTCGAGCCGCAGGTGGCGGGCGACGTTGGCTACTACGAACAGGAGATCGCCGAACTCCTCCTCGATCCTGGCGCGGTTCTGTGCGGGGCCGGGCTTGGCGATCTCCTCCCCCAGCTCCGTAAGCTCCTCCTCGAGCTTGTCGAGGACCGGGGTGAGGGACGGCCAGTCGAAGCCCACGCGCGCGGCTTTACCCTGCAACTTGACGGCGCGCGTGAGGGCCGGGAGCGCGAGGGGAACGCCGTCGAGGGCGGATTCCCTCTCCCCGCTTGCGGGGAGAGGGTTAGGATGAGGGGCAGCCAAGGGCGCCGACGCCGGAACGTGTGGCTGCCCCTCACCCCGACCCTCTCCCCGCGCTGTCGGAGCTAGCGGCGACGTCGGCGTTGCGCGGGGAGAGGGAGAGGCCGCCCTTTCCTCGGCCTTGATGCGCTCCCAGAAGCCGGGGGCGGCGCCGGCGGCGCGCTGCTCGGGGGTGCCGAACACGTGCGGGTGGCGGCGCACCATCTTGGCCGTGATGGCTTCCGCCACGTCGGCGAAGGCGAATGCGCCCTGCTCCTCGGCCATGCGGGAATGGTAGACCACCTGCAGCAGGAGATCGCCCAGCTCCTCCTTGAGATGGGTGAGGTCGCCGCGCTCGATGGCATCGGCAACCTCGTAGGCCTCCTCGATGGTGTAGGGCGCGATGGTGGCGAAGCTCTGCTCCAGGTCCCAGGGGCAGCCGGTGCCCGGCGTGCGCAGCGCCGCCATGACGGCAATGAGATCGTCGATGGATTTGCGTGCGTCGGCAGTCATGCGGCCTCTCACGACACGTGCGGAGTTGAGCGGCGTCTGATACCACGGAAAATCGTTTCGCCCGAACCAGCCACCGAAGGGCCCCAAGCGGCCTGAAGCGCCACCATGCTGCGCGTCACCGACACGATCTCGATCGATCCGGCCGAGCTGGAGGAGACCTTCGTGCGCGCGTCGGGCCCCGGCGGGCAGAACGTCAACAAGGTCTCGACCGCGGTGCAGCTGCGCTTCGACACGGGCGCAACGCGCGCTCTGCCCGGCGACGTGCGCGAGCGCCTCAAGCGGCTGGCGGGGCGCCGGCTCACGGCCGACGGCGTGATCGTCATCACCGCGGCCCGCTTCCGCACCCAGGCCCGCAACCGCGAGGACGCACGCGAGCGCCTCCTCGACCTGATCCGCCAGGCCGCCGCGCCGCCGGCGAAGCCACGGCGCCCGACCAAGCCCACCTACGGCTCCACGGTGCGGCGGAAGGAGGCGAAGCGGCGGCGGTCGGCCGTCAAGGCGATGCGGCGGGCCGGACCGGTGGAGGAGTGAGGTTGATCGGCAGCGCCTGACAGGCGCGCCTGTTCGCCGCAAGCGTGCCACCGTGCTCGCGGTCATCAAGGACCAAGCCCCCTTCGGGGCGGCGCTGTGCGCCGTCCTTGACGACCGCTGCGCGCGGCGGCTGTTGGGACCGGCGGTCGGGGGCGGAAGGATGCTCCGCTGGGGTCGAACAGAAGGATTGAGCGCGCCGTTGCGCCAGCGGCAGCGGGAATAGCGAAAGTGGGTTCATGAAGTACGCAGATTAATGATGACCCGTCGTGGAGTATGTGCTTTCCTGCGCGCGCCTCGGAGATGAGACCGGCGGTCGCCTAGGGCCGTCCCTCAACCTAGGAGCCGGGGGCTGCAGTCCGATACCTTGCCCGGCTGGCGGACAGACCATCCGAGCGCCGGTGCCCCGGACCTCCGACCTCAGACTTGGCGGGGAAGGAACCAGGGACTCCCTCGACGCAGAGTCGAGGACAAGGGGGTACGGATGTGGCGAAGTCGCTCTCCGATACCCCGCGGGCTGGTGGCTAGGCCGGCCAAGCGCCAGGCGGCCGTCGGAGGCGACCGGGCAGGGCGTTCTTTGCGCCCAACGCCGGATGACAGGTCAGTGGCCATCGGGCGCGAGCCCGGACGCCCTGCCCCTCCTCCCTGCGGCGTTTGAGCGGCGGTCGGAGTCATTCGCATAATCAATATTATGGAAAAATAACGCTATTTCACCAGCAACTCTATATCGTTATAGAACAGATCGTCGTCGGGGCGCTCCGACAACGCGGCGTGCTTGATATGGGAGCCCAACCCGCCCGGCGAGCCGCCCAGGCCACGGTGGGTTACGGGCCTTCGGCCCTAACCCACCCCTCGTCCTACGTCGCCTTCTCGTGGTGGTCGGCGACCCAGCGGTCGAGCAGGCGGACGCCCCAGCCGGCGGCCCAGCTCGGGTTCAGCTCGTTGCGGGCGGAATCCATGGCGGTGCCGGCGATGTCGAGATGCGCCCAGGGGACCTTGTCCTTGATGAAGCGCTGGATGAACTGGGCCGCGGTGATGGACCCGGCACTGCGGCCGCCGCCGATGTTCTTGATGTCGGCGTTCTTGCTGTCGATCATCTTATCGTAGGCCTTGTCGAGCGGCATGCGCCAGACCTTCTCGCCGGTGGCGTAGCCGGCGCGGGAGAGCTCCTCGGCCAGCTTGTCGTCGTTGCAGAAGAGGCCCGCGTACTCCTTGCCGAGGGCCACGATGATGGCGCCGGTGAGCGTCGCCAGGTCGATGACGACCTTGGGCTGGAACTCGGTCTGGGCGTACCAGAGCACATCCGCCAGGACGAGGCGGCCCTCGGCGTCGGTGTTGAGGACCTCGATGGTCTGGCCCGACATGCTCTCGACGATGTCGCCGGGGCGCTGGGCCGAGGCTGAGGGCATGTTCTCCACGAGGCCCACCAGCCCCACGGCATTGACGGCGGCGTTGCGCTCGGCCAGGGCCAGCATCAGCCCGGCAACTGAGGCGGCGCCGCCCATGTCGCCCTTCATGTCCTCCATGCCGGCCCCCGGCTTGAGCGAGATGCCGCCGGTGTCGAAGCATACGCCCTTGCCGACGAAGCACAGCGGTTTGGCGGAACTCCTGGCCCGCTTGGATTTGGCGGCACCGTGCCACTGCATCACCACGACCCGCGGCGGCCGGACGCTGCCCTGGCTGACGCCGAGCAGCGCGTTCATCTTGAGGGCCTCGAGCTGGTGCTCGTCGAGCACCTCCACGGTGAGGCCCGCCGAGGCCAACTCGCGCAGGCGGTCGGCGAACTCGACCGGGCCCAGGATGTTGGCCGGCTCGTTGACCAGGTCGCGCGCCAGGAACACGCCGTCGGCCACGGCCTTGCGGCTGGCGAAGGCCTTCTCGGCGGCGTCAGGGTCGGCGCAGTGGACGAGGAGGGTTTTCAGGCCGTTGCGGGCCTCGCGGTCGGCCTCCTCGCCGTTGCCGCCATTGCGTCTGGTCCGATACTTGTCGAAGGCATAGCTGCGCAGCCGGGCGCCGAGCGCCAGGTCGGCGGCCACCGTCTCGGGGCCGACGCCGCCGGTGTCGGCAAGGTCCGCAATCAGGCTGGCGCTCTCGGCCTTGCGGGACGCGATCTGGGCATAGACAAAGCCGCCGAGGCGCAGGCGGTCGTGCTCGGAGGCGGCGCGGCCGGTGCCGGCCAGAACGAGACGCTGGGCGTCGATGCCGACCGGGGCCAGGATCTCGATGGCCGTCCGCGGCTTGCCGGTGAAGGCGGCGGCGCGGGCCGCCCTGGCCAGCCCGCCCTTGGTGCGCTCGTCGAGGCCGCGTGCCGCGGGCGCCAGCGCCATCTCCTCGCCCGCCAGGGCAACCACGGTCGGCGAGGGCGCGGCCGTCAGCGGCACGAACTGGATCTGGAGAGGAGAGCTCATGGATCGGGCATCCGGATTTTTGCCTCGCTCTGGCAGTCCCGCCCGCGAGGCCGCGGCGCATGTGGCTCCGCCGCATGGGCCGCGGCAGCGCCTTGAGCCGGAGACGGCGGGGAGGTCGGAGGAGGCCTATTTCTGAAGCTCGCCACCATACTCGCCCGGGCGGCCGGCGCAAGCTGCGCGGCTGGCCCGCCAGGACGAGAAGCGGTGGACGGGCGCGGAAGGATTGCTCGCCCGTACTTGGCACGGGCCACCGTTCCGCCACCATTATGAGGTGACACATCAAGGTGCTGGATCGGTGCAGAGTCCCACGGGGCTCGAGCGGAGCGCCAGATCCGGGCGCCGGGGGATTGTGAGCAGGGATGAGCGTCTTCGGCCGCACTTTCAGCCGTTATGTGCTCCGGCAGGTGGCCGGGACGACGATTCTCATCCTGCTGTCGCTCACCAGCGTGGTGTGGATCGGCGTGGCGCTGCGCCAGCTGGAGCTGATGACCAGCCAGGGCCAGGACGCGCTGCGCTTCCTCGCCATGACCACGCTGGCGCTGCCCAGCATGCTGGCGCTGATCGCGCCCATCGCCCTGCTCATCGCCAGCATCTACGTGCTCAACCGCCTCGCCGGCGACAGCGAGCTGATCGTCATGACGGCCGGCGGGGCGCCGGTTTGGAGCCTGCTCAAGCCGCTGGGGATGCTGGCTCTGCTGGTGGCGCTGGCGGTCTCCGCGGTCAACCACTGGGTGGGGCCCTGGAGCCAGCGGATGCTGCGGGAATATACGCTCCTGGTCCGCAGCGACCTGATCGGGCAGGTGATCCAGCCGTGGCGGTTCACGGAGCCGGAGGCCAGGCTCACCATCCACATCCGCGACCGGGCTCCGAACGGAGAGCTGCTCGGGTTGCTGCTGCACGATGCGCGCGACCCCAAGCAGGTCGCCTCCTACCTCGCCGAGCGGGCGCAGATCATCAAGCAGCGGGGCGACGAGTACCTGCGCATGCAGAGCGGCCACATCGTGCGGGGCGCCGAGGATGGCAAGGCTCCGCAGATCATCGGCTTCACTGAGTATGTCGTCGACCTCAACCAGCTCGATCAGCGCGCGGATGCAGCCGAGGTGGTGGGTGCCCGACCGCGCGAGCGCTATACGACCGAGCTGCTCGCGCCCCTGCCCAACGATGCGCCCGGAGCCAAGGATGGGGCCAAGGACGCTGCCAAAGGGCGGGAGACCAACCGGGACCGGGGGCGCGTGGCCTCCGAGCTGCACGAGCGCTTCTCCAGCGCCCTCTATCCGTTCGCCTTCATCCTGATCGTGCTCGCCTACGCCGGCGGCGCGCAGAGCACGCGTCAAAACCGCTTCAAGGGGCTCGTCTACGCTTTCGCGGCCGGCCTGCTGTGCCGCGTGATCGGCATCGCCGCCAACAACATGGTCGCCGTGCAGCCCTCGGCCGCCTATTTGTTGTACGTCATCCCGGTGGTCGGGGGAGTGGTGGCGGCGATCGCCACCCAGCGGGGCGTGGCACCGCGGCCGACGCCAAGGCTGATTGCGGCGGTCAGGGCCATCGTGGATGGCCTGTGGGGCGCAATCGCGGGGGTTTTCGGCGCCATCGCGGCGCGGCGGCGCATGCGCGCCCGCAGATCGCTGGCACTGCCGGGAACGCGCACGCTGCGCCGCTATCTGGCGAGGCGATTTCTGTCCGCCGTGCTCGGGGCGTTCGTGGTTTGTGCCTGCCTCGTCTACATGATCGACATGATCGAGCTGCTGCGCCTGTCGCGCCGCGCGACCGACCTGTCGGTCGCAACCCTGCTCTGGATCGGCTTGCTGCGGCTGCCTGCCTTCACCGAGCTGCTCCTCTCGTTCGCCGTGCTGGTCGGCAGCATCGTGGCCCTGCTGAGCCTCAACCGCAGGTCCGAGATCACCGTGATGCGCTCGGCGGGGATGTCGGTCTGGCAGCTGCTGCGGCCCGGGATCGTCGTCACGTTCATCCTGGGCGTGCTGGCCGTCGCGCTGTTCAACCCGCTGGCTGCGACCGCCCGGTTCGAGTCCGAGCGGATGGTGGCCGAGATCTTCGGCGCGGAGGCCGGGCTGTTTGCCACCAAGGGGGAGGGCGCGTGGCTGCGGCAGGACGGTCCCGACGGCCAGTCGGTCCTGAACGCCCGCGCCGTGGCTGACCAGGGCCTGGTCCTGTCAGGCGTGATCGGCTTCCTGTTCGACCCTCAAGGGCGCTTCACCGAGCGGCTGGATGCAGAGCGTGCCACCCTGCAGGATGGGTACTGGGAGTTGCACAAGGCGACCGTTTCTCGTCCCAAGCGGGAGCCGGAGACCTATAAGACTTACTCAGTCAGCACCCACCTGACCCGCGAGCGTGTCGGGGATGCCCTGGGCTCGGAGATCGCGATCTCGTTCTGGCAGCTACCCAACCTGATCGAAATATCTGAAAAGGCCGGACTTTCTGCCTCCAAGTACCGCATGCATCACGCCGTTCTGGTGGCACGTCCGGCGCTGCTCATCGCCATGGTGGTTTTGGCCGCAACTGTGTCATTGCGGTCATTCCGCTCCGGCGGGATACAGACTATGGTTCTCACGGGGTTAGTCGGGGGCATCGGACTCTTCCTGCTGGCTGAGGTCTCGCGTCAGATCGGTGCATCCGGTTTGATCTCGCCGATGCTGGCAGTGTGGGTTCCGATCGGAGTATCGCTGCTCGTCTCGTTAACGGTGTTGCTGCACCAGGAGGACGGCTGAAGTGACGCGTGAAGCGCCGACACAGTCCAGCGTGTCCGGCGATACGCCGGCCTGCGGCCGTCTCTTGCGGCGGCTGCGGACGGGCGGGGCGTGGCTGCTCGCCGCCCTCGTTGTCGGGACTCTCACCGTGCAGATGGCGTCCGCGCAGGACCCCTCCATGCGCCTGCCCGACGTGTTCAAGAACACGACGTCCCCGGGCAAGAGCTCGTTCCCCAAGTCGAAGGACGGAATGTTGGGCCCGAGGCCGAAGATCGACCGGGCGCAGCCGATCTACCTGCAGACCGATCGTCTGGTCTACGACGAGAAGAACAACCGCGTCATCGCGGAAGGCAACGTCGAGATTTACTACAACAACTACATCCTGACGGCCGACAAGGTCATCTACGACCAGAGTCTCAACAAGCTGATGGCCGAGGGCAATGCCCAGCTCAAGGACCCGAACGGCTCGGTCACGCGTGCCGACCGCTTCGAGGCCACCGACGATTTCCGCGACGCCTTCATCCAGTCGCTCAGCGTGGTGACGCTGGACGACACGCGCATCGCCGCCGAGAACGCGACACGCAAGGAAGGCAACGTCACCGAGTTCCAGAACGGCAAGTTCACGCCCTGCCGCAACGAGCCGGGGCAGCCGCCGCTGTGGTGCGTCGGCGCTCGGCGGATCGTGCATGACCAGGAGAAGGCGACCATCACCTACCAGGATGCGCAGTTCCAGCTCCTGGGCATCCCGATCTTCTATCTGCCGTACTTCCAGCACCCCGACCCGTCGGTGAAGCGGCAGTCCGGGTTCCTGGCTCCGAGCTTCAGCAACTCGACAACGCTGGGGTTCTCGGTCGAGGTGCCCTACTATTTCGCCCTTGCGCCCAACTACGACTTCACGTTCCGCCCCGCCTACTACAGTGATCGCGGCGTGCTGTGGCAGGGCGACTTCCGGCATCGCCTCGAGAACGGCCGCTACAGCATCGACATTGCCGCCATCGATGACGAGCTCTCGCCCAACACCGACGTGAACTCGCAGTTGGGCAACTGGCGCGGCTCGCTGCAGACCAGGGGGCAGTTCAACCTGGGCTCCTGGTGGAAGTACGGCTGGGACATCACGCTCGAGAGCGACGAGTCGTTCCGCCGCACCTATAAGCTCGACTCGATCCTGCAGACCGACCGTGTGAACGTGGCCTACCTGCAGGGGCTGAGCGAGCGCAACTACTTCGCGGCCAATTTCTATCACTTCGGCGGCCTGTTCCTGACCGACACCGAGGTCTCCAACGCCTACGTGCTCCCGGTCATCGACTACAATTACATCGTGGGCACCCCGGTCATTGGCGGCGAGTTGAGCTTCGCCGCCCACGCCCGCGCCCTAACGCGGACGGATGGTTCCGACAACACGCATGCGGTGGTGCAGGCGGACTGGAAGCGCAAGATGGTCGACCCCGTCGGCCAGGTGTGGACACCCTTCGCCAACGCGCGAGGCGATGTCTATAGCTTCGCCAATGCGGCTGACCCTGCGGACCCCGCGCAGAACATCGCCAACGACACGGTCCTGCGCGGAACGGGGGCTCTCGGCCTGCTCTACTCCTATCCGTTCGTGGCTCACACCGCCAACGCGACCCACGTGGTGGCGCCAACGGCGCAGCTGGTCGCGCGGCCGGGCAACTACGACCAGCGTCGACTGCCCGACGAGGACGCCAGGAGCCTGATCTTCGACGACACGCTGCTGTTCGATATCGACAAGTTCTCGGGTTATGACCGCTACGAGACCGGCACGCGCGCCAACCTCGGTGTCGAGTACACGCTGCAGACCGCGAGCGGCCTCTACGCGCGCGCCGTGTTCGGCCAGAGCCTGCTGCTTGCCGGGGACAATGCCTTCAATGACGACGGCCTCACCACCTCGGGCGTCAATGTGAACGGCCAGTTCAACTTCAACCCCCTCAACGGCCTTCAGAACGACCGGTCTGACTACGTCGCGGGCCTCTACCTGGCGCCCTTCACCGGCTTCAACGTGGTGGCCCAGGCCCGCTTCGACGAGAACGACTGGTCGCTGCGGCGCCAGGATACGGCGCTCAACGCCAGCTACGGGCCGTTCCTGGCCCAGGCCGCCTACGCCTTCACTAGGTTCAACCCTCTCTCCTCTACGGTTCCGGGTGATCCCCTGACTTTCGTAGACGAGCAGCAGGAGATCCTCGGCACGGTGGGTCTGCGCCTGACGGACCGCTGGAGCGTGCTCGGCCAGATGCGCTACGACCTGGACGACCGCACCCGCATCCAGGATGTCTTCCAGGTCAAGTACCAGGACGAGTGCTTCGTGCTGACGGCGAGCTACATCGAGACCTTCGTGGAAAATCAGGCGCTCGACATCAGGAAGGACCAGACCCTGATGCTGCGCTTCGAGCTCAAGCACCTCGGCCAGTACAATTACCGCACCGACACCCTGAGCGGCTTCTTCGGCGACACCAACCAGGGCCGCGTCCCCTAGCGCTGCAGCCCCCAGAACTGAGCGCCGGCAGGGGTCAGATGGCGCTCGCTCGCTCCGTAGCCCTCGAGCATCCACTTGCCGGCCCTCGGCACAAGGAGCCGAGGACGACGGGGAGAGGGTCGGGTGAGGGGCAGCCAGGGGCGCTGCCCTCTCGGCGCGGGGCCTCGAGGAGCGGGTTGCGCACGATCGGAGGTTGGGTATGGCTCGTGCCGGCCCTCACCCTAGCCCTTCCCCGCAAGCGGGGAGAGGGTCGGGTGGCGCTTGGGATGCGTGGACTCGCTTTTGCCGGACCATCCTCGAACTGCCGCGGATGGGCCGCGCTGCCCCAGGCGGCAGGCTACCGTCCATGCCATAGAGTTGCAGCTGCCATAGCTGCGCCATTGTTGTTGTGTGCTTGTGGACAAGGCGGAACGCTGCGACGGCAAGGGGGCCGCGGCCGCACGCAGAATCGTGCAAACTGCGCTCGCTTTTTGCGCAACGGGGGAGAGCCTGCCGTGAGTGTCCATCGCCGCCCCATCTTGCACCTGGCCGCAATCCTGGCCCTGGCGCTGGGGCTGGTGGGATGGCCATGGTCGCAACGGGGGCTTGCCGCGCAGACGGCCAAATCGGATGCATCCTCTCGCGGCAGCCAGGGCATCATCGTCGTCGTCAACGACGACGCCATTACCGCTTACGAGGTCGAGCAGCGTGCGCGCCTGATCGGGCTGACCTCCAACGTCGGCCAGCAGGCCAAGGAGAACTTCCAGAGGCTCGTCAAATCCCCGAGCACCGAGGAGCAGATGCGGGTCCTGCAGCAGGAGGTGATCCGCGCCAACCCCGGCAAGACGCGCGAGCAGCTGATCGCCATCTTCCAGGAGCGGCAGAAAGAGTTCGGCCTGTCGTTGCAGAAGCAGGCGCTGGAGAGCGCCCGATCTGCGCTGGTCCCCAAATTCAAGAAGGACGCGAAGGAGGAGCTGATCGAGGACCGGCTCAAGCTGCAGGCCGCCAAGAAGATCGGCATCGAGGTCACGGATCAGGACGTGAAGGCGCTGCTCTCCGACCTGGCCAGCCGCAACAAGATGACCTACGACCAGTTCGCCCAGCACCTGAAGGGCTCGGGCGTGGACATCGCCACCATGGGCGAGAAGTTTCGGGCGCAGAAGGCCTGGCGCGAGATGGTCAGCCGCCGCTATGGCGCCCAGGTGTCGGTGACGCAGCGCGACGTTGACAAAGTGCTGTCGGCGGCGGCTCTCGACGGCGGCGAGGACACTGTGGAGATCCAGGTCCAGCGCATCTCGCTCACCATGGCAGGCAAGATCGACCAGCCGTCCATGACCAAGCGCTACGCGGAAGCCGAGGCCCTGCGCCGCCGGTTCAACGGCTGCAAGAGCATGGCGGAGCTTGCCAAGGGCACGCCCGACACCAGATTCGAGGATATGAAGTACGTGAAGCCGGGCTCCATCGCCGAGCCGATGCGCTCCATGCTGCTGAGCGCCAAGGACGACGACGTGCTGCCGCCGGTCACGACATCCGCGGGGGTCGAGTTGTACGCCGTCTGCGGGCGCCGGCCGGTCGGCGGCAACGAGGAGCGGCGCAGCGCGGCCATGGCCCAGCTTCAGTCGAAGGAGCTGGATGTGCTGGCGCGGCGCGCCCTGCGCAACATTCGGCAGGAGGCCAATATCGAGTATAAGTGAGCGATGCGTCTGCCTTCCACTGCGGCCCGCGCTCGGTCACGGACACCTCCGCCACCGCTTGCCGTTACATTGGGCGATCCGGCCGGGATCGGGCCCGACATCATCCTCCTGAGCTGGCAGGCGCGTGAGGCCCGCGGCCTCGCCCCGTTTGCGGTCTACGGCGGAGCGGAGATCCTGCGCGAGCGGGCCCGCGTCCTGGGCCTGGACGTGCCGATCGTCCCGATCCGCCATCTCGAGGAGGTGGCGCAGCGCTTTGCTGATGCACTGCCGGTGGTTCAGCCCGTTGCGAGGCGGGAAGCGGGGACGCCGGCAGACCAGGATGCCGCCATCGTCGCCGCCATCGAGGCCGGGACCATGGCCGCCCTGACCGGGCAGGCGCTGGCGCTGGTCACGAATCCGATCGCCAAGAAATCGCTCCAGAGCATCGCGCTCGACTATCCCGGCCACACCGCGTTTCTCGGCCAGCTGGCCGCCCGGCACACGGGTGACGCGACCATCCGCCCCGTCATGATGCTGGCCGCACCGGAGCTGCGCGTGGTACCGGCGACCGTGCACATCCCGCTGGCGGCGGTGCCGCTCCGGTTGACGCGGGCCCTGATCGTCGAGACCGGCCGCATCACCGCCCGCGCGCTGGCGGAGGACTTCGGCGTGCCGGCCCCGCGCATCGCCGTGGCCGGGCTCAACCCGCATGCGGGCGAGGACGGGCTGATCGGCTCGGAGGAGGCCGAGATCGTCGCGCCGGCCATCGCCGAGCTGCGCCGTGCAGGCCTCGCCGTCACGGGCCCGCACTCAGCCGACTCGATGTTCCACGCGGAGGCGCGCCGCGGCTACGACGCGGCCATCGCCATGTACCACGACCAGGCGCTGATTCCGCTCAAGACGCTGGCCTTCGACCGCGGCGTCAACGTCACCCTCGGCCTGCCGTTCGTGCGCACCTCGCCGGACCACGGCACCGCCTATGCCCTGGCCGGGACCGGGCGGGCGCGCCCCGACAGCCTGATCGCGGCACTGCAGCTCGCCGCCGAGCTGGGGCAGCGGCGGGCGGCGGCGCGCGCGCCAGGAGGCGTCCCAGCCCGCCCGCCGGCACACCGATGAGCGGCGATCCGGGCGGTGCTGCTTGCCGCCGTCCATAAAGTTGCAGGTCACACCTGACAAGCGATGGCTGGCCAGATTGTCGCACCCCAAATGGCGCGCAGCAGTTCTTGTCAATTGCCATGGGGAGCCTCAAGCCGGTCCCGCGGATGACGTCGTAGCGCTGGGTCTCAGAAATGACGTTCACTGCCGCATTACTCCTTGTGCTTGCCGTCGAGGATCTTTACTAAGAGGGAATTCAGGATTTATGCCGCGCAGCGACGAGATTGAGTTGTGCTGGCACTAATTGCGCCGATCGGGCGGACAGGGGGTTACGTTGACAGGGAATTTCCATGAGCAGTTGGACCGGGCCGAGGTACCGCTGCCATCCGACCGTGCGACAGGTTTGGTGTTCGCTGGCGTCTCGCTAATCGTCGCCTTCTTGTGGCGATCGAGCCCCGTAGCCCTGACAGCCGCTCTGGCGCTTGCGGCGCTGCTCGCGGCCATCAGCTTTGTCGCACCTTTCACCCTGCATCCACTGAACGTTGTCTGGATGCGCTTTGCGCTGTTGCTCGGCAAGGTCGTGAATCCGATCGTCATGCTGGTGCTATTCGCGATTGCGATCATCCCTTTTGGGCTCGTCATGCAGCTGTTCCGCGATCCGTTGCGCAGGCGCAAAGGCGAGGTGGCAAGCTATTGGTTGCCGGTCGACTCGACTGAACGTTCGCGCAGTTCGAACATGACACAGCAGTTTTAGAGCCGATGCGGGATGAACGTTCGCCGAGGCAGCATGCGAGAGGGTGGGGGAAATGCTTTCTCTTCTAAATGAGCTGTTTTCCTATATGAGCGCGCGCAAGAAGTGGTGGCTGTCTCCGATCATCTTTATTCTGCTGGTTGTGGGCGGCCTGCTCCTGCTGGCTCAAGGATCGGCCATCGCGCCCTTCATCTACACGATCTTCTGAGGCGCCTGCGCGAGGCTAAGGGCTGGTTGTCGTGGCGCACGAGCGCACCGCTGTACGAGGCCGGCAGTGCGCGTTTGCTCTTTGATGCGGCGACCTCTGGCACATTAGGAGCTGGGTGGATGCGCATACTTGGCATATCAGCCTTTTATCATGACAGTGCCGCGGCGCTGCTCGTCGACGGGGAGCCGATAGCGGCCGCGCAGGAGGAGCGCTTCACGCGTAAGAAGCACGATCCGGGCTTCCCGGAGCAGGCGGTCCGGTACTGTCTCCGCGAAGGGCGCCTCCAACTGAACGATCTCGATCATATCGTTTTCTTCGAGAAGCCCTTTCTCAAATTCGAGCGCCTGCTCGAGACCTATCTCGCGAACGCGCCCGTCGGATATCCCTCGTTTCGCATCGCCTTGCCGGTCTGGCTCAAGGAGAAGCTTCTCCAAAAGGTCGGGATGGTGAAAGCGCTGAAGCCCCTTTCTGCTTCGAACAAGGGGATCGAGGCGAAGTTGCTCTTCGCTGAGCACCATCAGAGCCATGCGGCTTCAGCATTCTTCCCCTCGCCGTTCGAGGAGGCTGTGGTTCTGACACTTGATGGCGTTGGCGAATGGGCTACGGCGTCGGTGGCCATCGGCCGCGGCTCGCAACTCGATACGGTGCGCGAGATCCATTGGCCGCATAGTCTCGGCCTCCTCTACTCGGCTTTCACCTACTACGCCGGCTTCAAGGTCAACTCCGGGGAGTACAAGGTGATGGGCCTCGCGCCCTACGGCCGGCCCCAATACAAGGACCTCATCCTGAAGCACCTCATCGATCTGAAAGAGGACGGCAGCTTCTGGCTCAATCAAAAGTACTTCAATTATTCGACCGGGTTGACGATGACATCGCCGGCCTTTGACGCGGTTTTTGGTGGTCCACCGCGCAAGCCGGAAGCACGTCTGACCCAGCGGGAAATGGACCTCGCCGCCTCGATTCAGGCGGTCACGGAGGAGGTCATGCTGCGCATGACGCGCGATCTGGCGCGTACATATGGCATTCCCAACCTTTGTCTGGCGGGAGGCGTGGCCCTCAACTGCGTCGCCAACGGCAAAATCCTGCGTGAGGGACATTTCAGGCGCATCTGGGTGCAGCCAGCAGCCGGTGATGCCGGCGGCGCGCTCGGGGCCGCCTACGCAGCTCACAGCAGCCATGCCGGGCGGCCGCGCGTTCTCAATGGCGGGCTCGATGGCATGCGTGGCGCCTATCTGGGGCCGGAGTTCTCGCAGTCAGATATCGAAGCGCGTCTTCAGAGGATCGGCGCACGCTTCTCAGTGCTGGATGACCGCGCGACGATTGAGTACACCGTCGACGCGCTGGTGGCCGGACACGCCACCGGCTGGTTCCAAGGGCGCATGGAATTCGGCCCCCGCGCGCTGGGTGCCCGTTCGATCCTGGGCGACCCGCGCAACCCCGAGATGCAGCGCAATCTGAACCTGAAGATCAAATACCGCGAGAGCTTTCGGCCGTTTGCGCCGTCCGTGCTCGCCGAGGACGCGCCCGACTACTTCGAGCTCGACGCCGAAAGTCCGTATATGCTGCTGGTCGCCGATGTGCAGAATGAACGGC
>Ga0075420_100002495_pt1 | contig 15926 bp, 20 predicted proteins | sample SoiMetdeltSBSDD4_FD_75296 | JGI IMG/M metagenome (GOLD analysis project Ga0075420, IMG submission 75296) | Bulk soil microbial communities from a Populus tree surrounding site in Tennessee, USA - Soil MetaG P. deltoides SBSDD4 | ecosystem: Environmental > Terrestrial > Soil > Tree plantation... | reverse complement strand
TACACCTGGCAGCGCAGCCTGATGCAGCGCTACGTCCCTTTCTCCCGCGTGACGCGCGAAGCGCTGGAGTACGCCTGCGAGGTCCTGAAGCTCGACCTGAGCGCGGCACAGGCGAGTGCGCTGATGGCCGAATATCTCGGACTCGCGCTGTACCCGGACGTACGAAGGACGCTCGATCGCCTGAAAGCCAGGAAGGCGATCCTGTCGAACGGCTCGCCCGACATGCTGGAGCCGCTGGTCAAGCGCTCCGGGCTCGAGCTCGACGCGGTGATCAGCGTCGACGCGCTGAAGATCTTCAAGCCGGCGCCGCAGGTCTATGCGCTCGCGGTCGAGAAGCTCAAGGTTGAAAAAAGCCGGATTGCCTTCGTATCCTCCAATTGCTGGGATGCCCTGGGGGCCAAATCATTCGGCTTCACCGTTTATTGGATCAACCGCCTGAAAGCGCCGGTCGACCGGCTCGGCTTCCAACCTGACGCAATCCTGAACTCGCTCGATGAAGTTCTGCTGTAACTGCGCCGCGCCGGTGGCGAAGCGCGTGCCGCCTGGGGACAGCCTGCCGCGCTGGGTCTGCGATCAGTGCGGCGAGATCCACTACCAGAACCCGCGCCTGGTGGTGGGCACGGTCCCGGAATTCGAGGGCAAGCTGCTGCTTTGCCGGCGCGCGATCGAGCCGCGCTACGGCTACTGGACGCTGCCCGCCGGCTTCATGGAAAACGACGAGACCACCGCGCAGGCGGCGCTGCGCGAGACGCTGGAAGAGGCCGGCGCCCGGGTCGAGATCGACGCGCCCTTCAGCATGATCTCGGTGCCGCACGTGAACCAGGTCCACCTCTTCTACCGCGCGCGCGTGCTGGGCCTGGAGTTCAAGCCGGGCGAGGAGAGCCTGGAGGTCGCGCTGTGGGAAGAGGAACGCATTCCGTGGCAGGAGATCGCGTTCCGCACCGTCGGCCTCACGCTCAAGCGCTGGTTCGCCGACCGCGGGCGCGGCGCTTTCGGCTTCCATGCGGAGGACCTACAATAAAGTCACAAGACGGAAGAGTCTCAACACGGGGAGGCTGGAAATGAAAACCAAAACTCGGGTCATCATCGGGTCGCTGCTCGCCTACGCGCCGCTCGCTCTCGCGCAGGCACCCGCGGCCGCGCCGAAGCTCGACGGCGCCAACACCGCCTGGATGCTGACCGCGGCGGTGCTGGTGCTGTTCATGACGCTGCCCGGCCTCGCGCTGTTCTACGCCGGCCTGGTGCGCGCGAAGAACGTGCTCTCGGTCCTCATGCAGTGCTTCGCGATCACCTGCGTCGTGACGCTCGCCTGGCTCGCGGTGGGCTACAGCATCGCCTTCGGCGACGGCAACGCCTGGTGGGGCGGCCTCGGCAAGAGCTTCTTCTCCGGCCTGCAGGTGAGCACGGTGAAGGGCAGCATCCCGGAAACGGTGTTCGCGATGTACCAGCTGACCTTCGCGATCATTACCCCGGCGCTGGTGATCGGCGCCTACGCCGAGCGCGTGCGCTTCGGCGGCATGCTGATCTTCAGCGTGCTGTGGCTGCTGATCGTCTACTGCCCGATCGCGCACTGGGTGTGGGGCGACGGCTGGCTGCAGAAGCGCGGCATCATGGACTTCGCGGGCGGGCTGGTGGTGCACCTGAACGCGGGCGTGGCGGCGCTGGTCTGCGCGCTGGTACTCGGGCGGCGCCGCGGCTTCCCGGACACCGCCATGCCGCCGCACAACATGACCATGTGCGTGAGCGGCGCGGCGATGCTCTGGGTGGGCTGGTTCGGCTTCAACGCCGGCAGCGCGCTCGCGGCCGACGGCGCCGCCGGCATGGCGATGCTCGTCACGCATATCGCCGCCGCCACCGGCGCCTTCGTCTGGATGCTCTGCGAATGGCTGCGCTACGGCCGGCCCTCTGCGCTCGGCATCGTCACCGGCATGGTGGCGGGCCTGGGCACCATCACGCCGGCTTCCGGCTTCGTCGGCCCGATCGGCGCGCTGATCATCGGCGCCGCGGCCGGCGTGGTCTGCTTCTTCGCGACCAGCTACATGAAGCGCGCGCTCAACGTCGACGACTCGCTCGACGTGTTCCCGGTGCACGGCGTCGGCGGGATGATCGGCACGCTGATGACGGGTATTTTCGTCTCCAGTGCTTTCAATGGAATCGGGTACCCTGACAAAGTCACCATGGGCGACCAGTTCATGACCCAGCTGATCGGCGTGGTGGCGACTGCCTTGTGGTCCGGCGTGATCACCTGGATCCTGCTCAAGCTGGTCGACGCGATCGCGGGCATGCGCGTTGCTAGCGAGGAGGAAACCGAGGGACTGGACACGGCGCTGCACGGCGAGAAAGGCTACAACCTGTAAGGGCATGGAGCGCCGTGGCTTCATCAAGTTCTGCGCCGCATCGGTCGCCGCGCTTGGCTCGGGCGAGCTGGCTGCCGATGCGCGCGTGCAGCTCTACTCCAAAGCCACGCTGGTCGACGAGAAAGGCGCGCCGCTGCGCGCCTCGGCGATCCCCGTCCACCGCAACCTCATCTTCCATTACCCGTTCGCAGCGACGCCCTGCTTTCTCCTCAATCTCGGCAAGCCGGTAAAGCCGGCGCAGCTCAAGACCGGGTCGGGGGAAGTCTATGAATGGAAGGGCGGCGTCGGCGCGACGCGCTCGGTCGTCGCGTACTCGGCGATCTGCGCCCACCGCCTGTCCTACCCCACCAAGGACATCAGCTTCATCAGCTTCCGCAGCGAGAAGAGCGCGCGCAACCGGATCGCCAACGTGATCCACTGCTGCTCCGAGCACAGCCAGTACGACCCGGCCGAAGGCGCCCGCGTCGTCGCGGGCCCGGCGCCGCAGCCGTTGGCTGCCATCGTCCTGGAATGGGATTCCGCCAAGGACGAGATCTATGCGGTAGGGACCCTCGGCGGCGAGATGTTCGCGGAGTTTTTCGACAAGTTCGGCTTCAGGCTCCAGCTGGAGCACGGCGCGCCGCGCGCTGCAGTCTCGGGCACCTGCATGGTCCAGGAGCTCGACAACTACTGTCGTCAGCAAGTGAAGTGCTAGCCTGGCTCGAGTCCAAGGATCCCTTTCCACCGGTCGAGCGGGCGCTGAAGAATCCCAACGGGCTGCTCGCCGCGGGCGGCGAGCTCTCGGTCGAGCGGCTGCTGGAGGCCTATCGCCGCGGCGTGTTCCCCTGGTACTCCGGCGCCGAACCGGTGCTGTGGTGGTCGCCCGACCCGCGCATGGTGCTCTACTGCGACGAGCTCAAGGTGCCGCGCTCCCTGGCCAAGAGCGCCCGCAACAAGGGCTACGAGGTCCGGGTCGATAGCGCGTTCGCGGCGGTGCTCGACGGCTGCGCCGACCGCCCGCAAACCTGGCTCGGGCCCGACATGCGCAAGGCCTACCTGCGCCTGCACCGCGCCGGCTACGCGCACTCGTTCGAGACCTGGCTCGGGCGCGAGCTGGTCGGAGGACTCTACGGGGTGACGCTCGGCCGGATGTTCTACGGCGAATCGATGTTCTCGCGGGCCACCGACGCGTCGAAAGTGGCCCTGGTGGCACTGGTCGGGGAACTCCGCGCGCGAGAATTCCCTCTCATCGACTGCCAGATGCACACGCCGCTCCTCGCCTCGCTCGGCGCCCGCGCCATCCCGCGCCGCACCTTCCTGCGCGAAATGACGGCGCTGGTAAACTACCCCGTGTCTTCGGGAAAGTGGAGTAGGAGCAGTGTCAAGACTTAACGACCTGCCGCATGCGGTCCTGCAGTTTTACGTAACTGCACCCTATCCGTGCAGCTACCTGCCCGATCGCATGGCGCGCTCGCAGGTCGCCACCCCGAGCCATCTCATCAACACCGAGCTGTACGGCGACCTGGTCAAGGCCGGGTTCCGCCGCAGCGGGATCTTCACCTACCGCCCGCATTGCGACGCCTGCCGCGCCTGCGTGCCGGTGCGCATCCCGGTGGCGCAGTTCGAAGCCAACCGCTCGCAGCGCCGTGCCTGGAAGCAGCACAGCACGCTCACCGCGCATCCGCAGCCGCTCAAGTTCCGCCTGGAGCACTACGCGCTCTACCTGCGCTACCAGTCGAAGCGCCATTCCGGCGGCGGCATGGACAACGACAGCCGCGACCAGTACTCGCACTTCCTGCTACAGAGCCGCGTCGACACGCGCCTGGTCGAGTTCCGCGACGCGGGCCAGCTCGTCATGGTGTCGATCGTCGACTATCTGCCCGACGGCCTGTCCTCGGTCTACACCTTCTACGAGCCTGACCGGCGCAACGCGAGCTTCGGCACCTACAACGTGCTGTGGCAGATCGAGCAGTGCCGCGCGCTCGCGCTGCCGTACCTCTACCTCGGCTATTGGATCCGCGAGAGCCCGAAGATGGCCTACAAGTCCAAGTTCGAGCCGATCGAGGGCTTCGTCGGCGGCGTCTGGCGCCGCCTCGGCCGCAAGCAGACCGAAGAGAATCGCGCTTGACCTTGTATGGTCTTGCGCGACCTCTTCTTTTCTCCCTAGACCCCGAAACCGCGCACAAGGTCGGCCTCGGCCTGGCGTCGCTCGTGCCGGCTCAGCGCCTGCACGCGCCGGTCCGCGCCATGGGCCTCGAGTTCGCCAACCCGGTCGGGCTCGCCGCGGGCCTCGACAAGGACGCGGCGCACATCGACGCGCTCGCGCGCCTGGGCTTCGGCTTCATCGAGGTCGGGACCGTGACGCCGCGAGCGCAGCCCGGGAACGCGAAGCCGCGGCTGTTTCGCCTCCCGCAGGCGGATGCGCTGATCAACCGGTTCGGCTTCAACAACGTGGGCGTCGACCAGTTTCTCGAGAACGTGGCACGCCGGCGCTGGCAAGGCGTGCTCGGGATCAATATCGGCAAGAACGCCGACACGCCGGTGGAGCGCGCGATCGATGACTACCGTATCTGCCTGGAGAAGGTCTACAAAGCGGCCTCCTACGTGACGATCAACATCTCGTCGCCTAACACCGCGGGCCTGCGCTCCCTGCAGGAAAAGGACTCGCTCGACCTCCTGCTGGGCGGGCTGGCTTCGTCCCGAGAGAACCTGCAGAAGCGCCACGGCAAGCGCGTGCCACTGGTGCTCAAGGTGGCGCCGGACCTCGCCGCCGAAGACATTCCGTCGATCGCCGCCTCGGTGCAGCGGCACGGCGTCGACGGGCTCATCGCCACTAATACGTCGCTCTCGCGCGAAGGCGTGGAAAACCTGCCGCATGCGAGGCAAGCCGGTGGCCTGTCGGGCGCGCCGATCCGCGCGCTCGCGAACCATGTGCTGAGGGAATTCGTCAGTTGCCTCCCGGGAACCACGCTCATCGGCGCGGGCGGCATCCTGAGCGGCGCCGATGCGGCGCAAAAATTCGCCGCCGGGGCGCGGCTCGTGCAGCTCTACACCGGGCTCATCTACCGCGGCCCGGGGCTGGTCGCCGAATGCGTATCGGCATACCGCGCGAAGTAAAGGACGGCGAGCACCGGGTTGCGCTTTCACCCAGCGCCGTTCGTTCGCTTCCCGATGTGGTGGTCGAACGCGGCGCCGGCGAGGGCGTGGGATTCTCCGACGAGGAGTACCGGCGGGCCGGCGCGAGGCTGGGCGATCCGTGGGATTGCGACCTCGTCGTCAAGGTCAAGGAGCTGCAGGAATCCGAATACGCCAGGCCGCGCCCCGGGCAAACCGTGTTCGGCTTCCAGCACTTCGGCCCAGACCCGGAGCTGCTCGACGCGGCGCTCGCCTCCGGCGCGACCTTCATCGCCTTCGAGACCGTCGGCCAAACCGGCGGCCGGCTGCCGATCCTCTCGCCGATGTCCGCGATCGCCGGGCGGCTCGCGGTCCAGGCCGGGGCGTGGTGCCTGCTCAAGCAGAACGGCGGCAGCGGCGTGCTGCTGCCGGGCCTGCCGGTGGACCTCTCGGGCGGCGTGCCGGCCGGCAAGGTCGTCATCGTCGGCGCGGGCAACGTCGGCTCGAACGCGCTTGCCGTCGCCTGCGGCCTCGGCGCCCGGGTGAGCGTGTTCGCGAAGAGCGAGAAGCGCTTCCCGGCCTTGAAAGCCAGGTATCCGCAAGCGAGCTTCCACGCCGGCCCGCTGGGCCGCAGCTTGGATGACGCCGATCTCGTGATCTCCGGCGTGCTCACCCCCGGCCAGATGTCGCCGAAGCTCATCTCGAGGCAGATGCTGCAGGCAATGCGTCCCGGATCCGCCTTTGTCGACGTCGGAATCGACCAGGGCGGCGTTGCCGAGACCTCGCGCCCGACTTCGCACAGCGCGCCGACGTATGTCGAGGAAGGCGTGGTGCATTACTGCGTGCCGAACATGCCCGCCGCCTGTGCGCGCACCGCCAGCCTGGCCCTGGAGGCGGCGGTGCTACCCTTCGTGAAACAACTCGCCGGCGGGACGCTACATCCGGATCTGGAAACCGGCATCCAGGTCAAGGCGGGGAAAGTCACCCACGAGCACCTCGCACGCGACACCGGGCGTGCATACTCGCGCCCATGAAGCGCGCCGCGGTCGCCCTGATCGACGAGAGCCGCTGCATCGGCTGCACGCTCTGCATCGACGCCTGCCCGGTGGACGCGATCGTCGGCGCCTCGCAGCTCATGCACACGGTGGTCGAGCCCTGGTGCATCGGCTGCGAGCTTTGCGTGCCGCCGTGCCCGGTCGACTGCATCGCCATGGTTCCCGCGCGCGGCGACTGGAACGCCGGGCTCAAGCGCGCCGCCGGCGAGCGCGGACGCCGGCGAAAGACGCGTCTCGCGCGCGAGGCCGTCGTCAGCCGGCCGGTCGACCGGCAAAGCGTGCTGGCCGCCGCGCTCGCGCCCAGGAAACGACGCTAGCTGAGACATGGTGCGGGTACGGCCCTACGCGCACGCCGACCTCGACGCCGCGGCCGGCATCCACGCCGAGGCGTTCGCGCGCCAGCAGCATTCCACCGAATGGATCGCAAGCAACGCACGCGCGCATCCGCGCGTCAGGCTCTACGTCGCCGAGCTCGACGCGGCAGTCCGCGGCTTCATTCTCTGGACCGAAAGGAGCGGCTTCCGCTCGGAGGTTGTGCTTGAGCTCGAGCAGATCGCCGTCGCGGCGAAGTACCGGCGGCTGGGAATCGGCGAGGCGCTGATCCGCGGCTCGCTGCCCGATGTCGCGAACCAGCTCGCGGGGCGTTCGGCGAACCTCAAGGCGGTGATCGTCAGCACCCGCGCCGACAGCGCGGCGCAGCGGCTGTATCGGAAGACCCTCGGCGCGGAAGTCGAGGCGCAGTTGTCGTCGCTCTACTCGGCCGACGAGGTGCTGATGGTGGCGCGCAAGCCGCTATGAACCCGCAGAAGCGGCGCGAGATCTTTCGCCGGCTGCAGGCGGCGAATCCGAATCCGACCACCGAGCTCCGCTACGCGACGCCCTACGAGCTCCTGGTCGCGGTGGTGCTGTCGGCGCAGGCGACCGACAAGTCGGTGAACCTGGCCACCGCGGAGCTCTTTCCGAAGGCGAACACGCCGGAGGCGATGCTCAAGCTCGGCGTTGCGGGCCTCGAAGGCTCTATCAAGCGCATCGGCCTCTACCGCACCAAGGCGAAGAACGTGATCGCGCTGTCGAAGATCCTGCTCGACGAGCATTGCGGCGCCGTGCCGCAGAACCGCGAGGCGCTCGAGCGGCTGCCCGGGGTCGGGCGCAAGACGGCAAACGTCGTGCTGAACACCGCGTTCGGGCAGCCGACGGTTGCGGTCGATACGCATATCTTCCGCGTCTCGAACCGCACGGGGATCGCGCCCGGGAAAGACGTTCTCGAAGTCGAGAGCAAGCTGCTGAAGTTCACGCCGCCCGAATACCTGAAAAACGCCCACCACTGGCTGATTTTGCACGGACGTTACACGTGCCTTGCACGCAAGCCCGGCTGCCCGACGTGCCTGATCCGCGACCTGTGCGAGTTCCGCCCGAAAACCAAAGATGTTCCAGCCCACAAGAGACCAGGCTAGGAGCACCTTCTTCGAGGCTTGGCGCAAGTACCGCGCCGGCGAGCCGCTCGTGGGGATCGAGGCGCTCGCGCTCGAGGTCATCCTGCTGCACGGCGAGTACCACGAGCTCCTCAGCCACCCCGAGCGCGTGCGGGACAAGGACTACCTGGACGAGTCAAATCCGTTTCTGCATATGAGCTTGCACATGGCGCTGGACGAGCAGCTTTCGATCGACCAGCCGCCGGGGATCGCGGCGCGCTTCCGGGCGCTGGTTGCCAAATATCACGACCGTCACGAAGCGCTGCACCAGGCGCTCGAGTGCCTGGCCGAGACGGTGTGGCGCGCGCAGCGCGACGGCGCGCCGCCGGACGCGACGGCCTATCTCGACTGTCTTGCGGCGCGCGCGCTACGCAAGTAGCGGCGCGATGACAGGCATTCAACTGAGCCACAGGGACTAATTCGGTCTCCAAGCGACGGGCATATTCGCTGCTCATGATGGTTGCACACAACACGGAGATCGCAGCCATGAACGAACGCTTGTCCATCCCGGCACTCTTCATGGCGGCTTGCGCGATCGCCGCGATCGCGTGGTCGTCGCCCGCGCGCCCCGCAGAGCTCTCCGATTCGATCGTTCTCGTCGCCAAGCGCCAGCTGCAGGACAAGCTCTACGGCTCGACCATCGTCCTCGCGCGTTCGATCGGGGCCGACCGCCACGTCGGCTTCATCATCAACAAGCCCACCCAGATAACGCTGGGCAAGCTATTCCCGCGCCACGAGCCCTCGCGCAAGGTGACCGACCCGGTGTTCCTCGGCGGCCCGGTCGGCCCCGAGGTGATCTTCGCGTTGGTGCAAGGGCGCGAGAGCCCCGGCGGGCGCTCGCTCCGGATTCTCGATGACCTCTACCTCGCGATCGACAGCGAAGTGGTCGACCGCGTGATCGAAAAGCAGCCGGCCCAGGCGCGCTTCTTCGCCGGCATGGTGTTGTGGCGGCCGGGCGAACTCGACGAGGAGATCCGGCGCGGCCTCTGGTACTTGCAGGACCCCAAGGCCGACATGGTGCTGCGCAAGTCGACCGAGGGGATGTGGGAAGAGCTACTCGGCCGCGCCGAGCGGAAAGCCAACTCGATCTAGCGTTGGTCGTGCAGGTTGGACTTCTGGCTGGCGAACCACGCGGCCAGGTCCTCGATGTCCTTCTTCGATAGCTGCGACGCGAAGCCCTTCATGATCGGGTTGTTGCGCCGGCCGATCTTGTAGTCGGTCAGGGCCCGCACCAGGTAGTCGTAGTGCTGGCCAGCGAGAATCGGCTGGGCCGCGTCGGAGGGCTTGTTGCCGTCCGGACCGTGGCAGGCGGCGCAGACCTGCGCGGCCTTCGCTTTTCCATCGGCTGCATTGCCCTTGGCGAACACCGGGGTTGCGCTCATCACGGTAATCGTCGCTACAGCGGTGAGGAACGTCTTCACTTCGCCCCCCCGTAGTAGTCGGCGAGCTGCTTCATGTCCTCGTCGGTCAGGCTCGCCGCGATGCCGCGCATCGACGGATGCGAGCGCTCGCCCGACTTGTAGGCCTTGAGCGCGCTGATGATGTAGCCCGGCTGCTGGCCGGCGATCTTGGGCACGTGGTAGACGTCGGGAAACGCGGTCTTGTAGCCCGGGATTCCGTGGCAGCCGATGCACATGGCATGCGCGTTTTCCATCCCCTGCCCGGTCTTGGCAGGCGCCGCCGTCTTCTTTTCCCGCCCCTTGTTCAGACCCTTGTCCTGCGCGTGCGCGCCGAAGGCGAGCGCAGCGCCGATGAGAACCCTGCAGAAAAGCCGTGACATTCTTCCCTTTTTGGAATTTGTTCCCGCCGTAACGCGCGGGATTCTAGCAATAATCCGCGCTTAGCGCGGTAAGCTACCCGCCAGGGGATAAGAGCAATAACGGGAGGGACGGTGGGAAGACTCGCCGCGACGGTTCTCGCCGCCGTGATGATGAGCAGTGTCCAGCTCGCCCGCGGCGCGCCCGCGGACGACGTGCGCGCACTGCTCGAGCAGGGACGCGCCCGGGAAGCCTACGAGCTCGCGAGCCGCCATCCCGAGGAGCTCGGCAAGCCCGACTTCGACTTCTATTTCGGCATCGCCGCGGTGGACAGCGGCCACGCCGGCCAAGGCGTGCTCGCGCTCGAGCGCTACATCGTGCGCTTTCCGGACAACGACCGGGCGCGCCTCGAGCTCGCCCGCGCCTACTACGTCCTCGGCGAGCTGGCGCGCGCCCGCGACGAGTTCGAGACGGTGTCGCGCCGCAAGCCGCCGGCCGAGGTGCAGGCGACCATCGACCGCTTCATGGACTCGATCCGCGCCCAGGAAACGCGCTACCAGACGAGCGCCTCGCTCTACGTCGAGATCGGCGCCGGCTACGACTCGAACGTCAATAGCGGCGTGGGAAACCCCGTGATCTCGGTGCCGACCCTCGGCGTCGTCCAGCTCGCGCAGATCGGTGCACGCAGCGCCGACTCCTTTCTCTGGCTCGCGGCCGGCGGCCAGTTCTCGCATCCGGTCGCGCCCGGCATCGCGCTCATCGCCGGCGCCAACGCCGAAGGCAAGCTCCACAGCGACAAGTTCGACCAGCAGTTCGACCAGGTGAGCGCGGTGATGTACGGCGGCGCCTCCTACCTGAAGGAAAGAAACCTTATCCGCGCGACGCTCTCGCTCTCATCGCTCTACGTCGACTACGATCGCTTCCGCAACGCCGCCACCTTCGGTGGCGAATGGCACCGCCAGCTCGACGAGTTCAACACCGCGTCGGTGTTCGCGCAGTACGCGCTGCTGGAATACCCCGTGAGCCCGGTGCGCGATTCGGATTTCTTCGGCCTGGGCGCGGGCTGGCGGCGCGCATTCCTCGGCCGTCTGCAGCCAGTTTTCCAGCTCCAGGGGATCTACGGCCAGGAAAGGAACGACGCCGAACCGGTGCGCGACGACCTCTCGCGCGACCTCTATACCCTGCGCGCCGGCCTGAGCCTCACGCCGGCCGTGCGCTGGGCGCTGTCGCTCGGCCTCGCCTACACGAAAAGCCGCTTCGACGAGGCCGACCCGCTTTTCCTCCAACGCCGGGACGACGATTACTACGGCGTCGATCTAGGCCTCTCCTACCGCCTGACGCGCCAGCTTTCGCTGCGTGCCGATTACCTGTACTCCGACAACCGCTCCAACATTCCGCTTTACGAGTACTCGCGCGACATCATCACCTTGCGCGCGCGCTACGAAATGTGAGGGACCCCGCATGCGTGCCGCTATCCTTCTTCTCCTCCTCGCCCCGACGCTGGCGCTCGCACAGGCCGGACGCGTTCTCCTCGCAGTCGGCGAGGTGACGCTGGTCCGAGGCGCCCAGCAGATCCGCGCCGCCACCGGCACCGCCGTGGAACCCGGCGATCTCATCCGCGTCGGTGCGCGCAGCAGCGTGCAGCTGCGCATGAGCGACCAATCCATCATCTCGCTGCGCTCCAATACCGAGTTCCGCATCGACGAGTACTCGTTCACCGGGCGCGGCGACGACAGCGACCGTAGCGTGTTCAGCCTGCTGAGAGGCGGCATGCGCACCGTCGGCGGCGCCATCGCCCGCCAGCCGAGCCCCGGCTTCGTGAAGACCGCCGCGCAGCCCCAGCAGCCGTCGGGACCGCAGCCCACGGCAGAAGAGCGCAAGCCGCGCGACGAAAGCGAGAGCAAGGTGAGCAGCGCGATCAGCGCTCCTCTGCGCGCCGTCGCCGGCGCCCTGACCCCGACGCGTCACGCGGTCAAGGTCCCGACCGCGACCATCGGCATCCGAGGCACCCACTACACCCTGGTCCACTGCAACAACGACTGCTTCGAGCGGCGCCGCACGAGCGTTGCCTCACTCCTCCTCGCGCAGAGCGACGCGGCGTCGAGCGGCCTCGGCAACGCGGCGCCAAACGGCACCTATGGCGGTATCAGCGACGGATTGGTCGGCGTCACCAACAGCCGCGACGACAAGGAATTCGGCGCACACCAGTTCTTCTACGTCCCGAGCGCCGACAGCCCCATCCAGGGCCTGATCGGCCCGCCGGGCTTCCTCTACGACAGGCTCGACGCGCAGGACCGCAACCGCGGTCAGCCCTCGAGCGAAACGACCGCCAACATGGGCAACTCGGGCCTCAACGCCGAAAGCCGGCCGAGCGACCCGCCGATTCCGCCCGCCCCGCCGCAGTTCGTCGTCACCGAGCAGCGCACCGAGGCCGGCGACCTCGCCGTCGTGCCGGGCGATCCGACAACCATCACGCGGCCGATTCCGAATACCGCCTTCCTGTCCGCATTCACAAACGCGAACGGCGGTCCCGACACCGTAGGTGCTTTCGTCGATTCCACTGCGCTCACCAACCAAGACATCGGCGATGGAATCGTGCTGGTCACCGCTTTCAATGTGCCCGCCGGTAGCACCGCAAATCCCGCCACGGGCGCCTATTCCGGGAGCGCGGCCAACGTCCAGAATCTCGGATTTCCCAACGCGCTGGGCGCACGCTGGGGCAGATGGTTCGACGGCAGCGCGACCGACGCCACCGGCACGACGGCGTTCTCGACGCCGGGCAATTTCTTCCATTACCTCGTCGGGCCGAACACGCCGCCGGAAGTTGTCGCTGCCAAAGTCGGGTTGGCCAATTTCGACCTGGTCAACGGCACCTTCGCCGCGACCAACAATGCCGGCGACGCTGGCGTTATCAGCGGCACCCGATTCACCGTGGACTTCACCTCACGTACCCTCGCCTTCCCGGCATCGACATTCGTCTTCTCCGGCCAGAGCGGCACGCAGACCTGGACTTTTTCGTCGCCGGGCTCATCGCCGATCAACATCCAGTCCGGACGGGGCGCCTGGGCCGCAAGCTCGGTGACCGGGACGTGCGCCGGCGGCAGCTGTACAACTTCTTCGACCGCCACGCTGTCGCGGACCGCGGTCTTCATGGGAACGGCCGGCGATCATCTCGGCATGTCCTTCAATGCACGCACCACCGGCGGAACTGGAGCGGGCAGCATGAACGGAACCGGCATCTTCAACTGCGTGTCGGGATCCTGCTAGTAAAATCGGGCATGCGCTTCAAAGGATCGCAGTCTTACGTATCGACGGATGACCTGACGCTCGCGGTCAACGCGGCGATCACGCTGCAGCGGCCGCTGCTCGTCAAGGGCGAGCCCGGCACCGGGAAGACGATGCTCGCGCTCGAGGTGGCAAGGTCGCTGGGCATGCCGATTCTCGAGTGGCACATCAAGTCGACCACCAAGGCGCAGCAAGGCCTGTACGAGTACGACGCGGTGAGCCGGCTGCGCGATTCGCAGCTCGGCGACGAGCGCGTGCACGACATCCACAATTACATCGTGAAGGGGATGCTGTGGCAGGCGTTCGCCTCGGAGCGGCCGGTGGTGCTGCTGATCGACGAGGTCGACAAGGCGGACATCGAGTTCCCGAACGACTTGCTGCGCGAGCTCGACCGGATGGAGTTTTATGTCTACGAGACGCGCGAGCTGATCAAGGCGAAGCAGCGGCCGATCGTTTTCATCACCTCCAACAACGAGAAGGAGCTACCCGACGCGTTCCTGCGTCGCTGCTTCTTCCACTACATCCGCTTCCCGGACAAGGAGACGATGGAGAAGATCGTCGCCGTCCACTTCCCGAACCTGAAGAAGTCGCTTTTGCGCGAGGCGATGGAGGTGTTCTTCGAAGTGCGCGAAGTGCCCGGCCTCAAGAAGAAGCCCTCGACCAGCGAGCTGCTCGACTGGCTGAAACTGCTCCTCGCCGAAGACATCCCCCCGGAGGCGCTGCGCTCGAAGGACCGCAAGACCATCATCCCGCCGCTGCACGGCGCTCTGCTAAAGAACGAGCAGGACGTTCACTTGTTCGAGCGCCTCGTGTTTATGACCCGGGCGAAGGGTTCCTGAGAAACACCGGCAGGTCTGTAGTCGGCGGCGCCACGCCCGCCTGATACATCATCGCCGCCACGTTGCCGCGGTGGTACGTCCCATGGTTGGCCACATGCAGCAGGATGTCCCGACGCGTCAGCGCTCCGGATCCGCCGCCGATGAAGCGGAAATTCACCACCTCGGCCTGCTTCGCATCGGTCAGCGAGTCCGCATAGCCGCCGAACCAGGCGTCCATGGCGCGCTGCTGGTCGCCCAGGTCGGCCAACGGCGGACAGGCCTCCGGGTTACGCGTGGTGTAGCCGTGCGCTCGTCCTTCCAAGTGCGCGCGCCAGACGTCATCCATCGCATAGACGTGGTTCAGCGTGCGCAGCATGCTTCCGCCCATGCCTTGTAGCGCATCAGCGTCTGCAGGTGGCCCATCAGCCGGCCACCACCCGGTTTGCGAGCACGCCGATCGCTTCATTGACGACCTCGACCAGGTCGCCGGGCTTGAGCGCGGGCTCGGTTGGGCCGTCGCAGCCGAACCAGATCACGTCGTTCGGATGCAGCGTGAGGTAGCGCGACATGCGCGAGATGAAGTGCGCGACGCCGAAGATCATGCCGGAGGTGTGGTAGCTGGAGACGGTGCGCCCGTTGACGCGCACCTCGATCACCTGGTTCATCGGATCGATGCCCGAGACGATCCTCGGCCCCATGGGCTTGAAGGTGTCGCTGTTCTTCGCGCGCCAGAGCGTGCGGTCGCCGCGCTGCCAGGTGCGCTCGCTGATGTCGTTGCCCAGGGTGTAGCCGCGCACGCAGCGCAGCGCTTCCTTTTCCGGCACGTTGCGCGTGACTTTGCCGATCACCGCGACCAGCTCGCCTTCGAAGTCGACCTGGCCGCTGGAGTCGTGCGGGATGACGATGTTCTCGCCCGAGCCGATGAGGGCGTTGTTGGAGCGGTAGCCGATGTCCGCCTGCTGCGGCACCTTGTGGCTCGTGCCGTGGGCCTGGTTCGCCCACTCGATGTGCGCCCGGTAATTGAGCCCCGCGGCGTAGAAATTCCCCGGGATGACCGGCGGTTTCACAGCGTGAAGCGCGTCGCCATCACCTGGCAGCGCTTGATGAGGCGGTGCTCGCCCGGGCCGTAGTCGGCGATCGCGTTGTGGATGGTGCCGAAGTTCTCCCACATCAGGAGGTCGCCCTCGGCCCACTCGTGGCGGTAGCGATACTCGGGCTTGAGCTGGTGCTCGAAGAGGAAGGCGAGCGTCTCGTCGCTTTCCTTCTGCGGCAGCTCGTTGATGCGCATCGAATAGCCGGGGTTGGCGTACAGAACCTTGCGTCCGGTTATCGGATGCGTAAGGAAGATCGGGTGCGAGACCGGCGGCTTGCTCTTCCGCTGCGCCTCGGTGAGCGGCGGGCGCTTGCTGCCCTTCTCGCGCCGCATCTTCTCCCAGAACTTGTTGAAGTCGTGCAGCACGGTCATGCCGTTAAGACGCGTCCTTAGCTCAGCTGGTAAACCCTCATAGGCGGCATGCATGCTGCTGAACTCCGTATCCCCGAGCACCTTGCCATTACGCCGCGGCACCTCGAGCGCGTAGAGCACGTTCGCGAACGCGATGGTCTTGCTGTAGGACATATCGGTGTGCCAGTCCTGCCCGGCGTCGGCGAGGCCGATCGGCTTTCCATCCTTCACGATATTGGAAAGGATCATGACCTCAGGGATGCCCGGCTCCTGGTATGCGCCGGAAGCGACGTTGATCTCGAGCTCGCCAAAGCGCGCGGCGAAGTCCGTCTGCTGGCGCGCCGTCAGGCGCTGGCGCGGGAAGCGCAGCACGCCGTAGCGGCCGAGCGCCTGGATGATCGCTTCGACCTGCGGCGCTGCGAGCGGGCGGGAAAGGTCGAGCCCCTCGAGCGTCGCGCAGAGGACCCTTCCGCTGGGGACGAGCTGCATGCGTCAGTCGATCTTGAGGCCGATGTCCTTCACGATCTTCGCGTAGCGCGCGGTGTCGGCTCGCACCAGCGTGGCGAACTCCGCCGGCGAGCGCGAGACCGTGCCGTCCGCGCCGATGCCCTCGAGCTTGGAGCGCGTGTCGGGCGTCTGCATCGC
>Ga0075420_100002493_pt1 | contig 15927 bp, 12 predicted proteins | sample SoiMetdeltSBSDD4_FD_75296 | JGI IMG/M metagenome (GOLD analysis project Ga0075420, IMG submission 75296) | Bulk soil microbial communities from a Populus tree surrounding site in Tennessee, USA - Soil MetaG P. deltoides SBSDD4 | ecosystem: Environmental > Terrestrial > Soil > Tree plantation... | reverse complement strand
TCGGCGGGCTCCGAGCCGGCCGACGGTTCGATCCTGAGGGGAACGGCTTTCATGGAAAGTGGCGTCCCGTGGGCCGTTCCCATCACAAGCAATGCGTCGGCCGAGACGACGACGCGCACGGCGCACCGAATCGTCCGGTTGTGCCGCGTCCTCCGCGGCCGCGCCGTCAGGCCCGGCCCCGCGTTCTCCGCGTCCCGCTCGTTCGGCGCACCGCAGCCTGGTGAAGCTTGCGTTCGACCATCAATCGGCGCACCGTCTCACTCGAGAATCCGTACGAGCTCTGTCTCCGGAGGCCCGTCCATGTCCCCATCGCTCCGACGCATCCTGTCGTGCGCGGCCATGCCGCTCGCGTTTGCGACGACCGGCGGCGCACAGACCCCCGCGCAGAACGACAGCGCCGCCCGCGCCGCCACGCGCACGAACTCGCTGCCGCTCATCAGCACGCGCACGCTCAAGTTCACGACTGACGAAGGCAGCTGGATCTCGCTCGACCTCTCGAAGGACGGCCAGACCATCGTCTTCGACCTCCTCGGCGACCTGTACACGCTGCCGATCGGCGGCGGGGCGGCGAAGCGGATCACGAGCGGGCCGGGCTACGATCAACAGCCGCGCTATTCCCCCGACGGCAGGCGCATCGTGTTCGTGAGCGATCGCAACGGGTCGAAGAACGTCTGGATCGCCGACGCCGACGGCACGAAGCCGAAGATCGTGACGCGGACCGAGCGGGTGAACTTCTCGTCGCCGGTGTGGACGCCCGACGGCCAGTACATCATCGCGACGCGAACGAACCAGCTCTGGCTGTACCACAAGGACGGCGGGTCCGGCGTGCAGATGACCGGGCTGCGTCCCGACGGTGCACCGGCGACCGCGCCGTTACCGCCGCCGCACATCGGCGCCGCGTTCGGCCCTGACCCACGCTACCTCTGGGTGAACGTGAACGGCACCGTTGCCGGCACGTTCCTGACCGTTGGTGCGTCGGAGCCAACGCCCGATGACGATCACGCACCGCGCAGCTCGGCGCGCCAGGTGGGGTCGTACCAGGTCGCCATGTACGACCGCGAGACCGGACGCACGTTCGTGCGTACGCACGAGCTCGAGGGCGCGTTCAGGCCTGTCCCGAGCCCGGATGGCAAGTGGCTCGTGTACTCGACGCGTCACGACTCGCGTCAGGCACTCAAGCTCCGCGAGCTCGACACCGGCGAGGAGCGCTGGCTCGCGATGGACGTGCAGCGCGACAACCACCAGGGTGGCGGCGTGAATGACCGCGACGTGTACCCGGGGTCGGCATGGACGCCCGACTCGCGTGCGATCATCACGAGCTTCGGCGGCAAGATCTGGCGGATCGACGTGCCGTCGGGAAAACGGACAGCCATTCCCTTCACCGCCGAGATCGACCAGCAGCTCGGCCCGCTCGCGAAGTTCGACTATCCGATCAACGATTCGGTTCTCACGATCACACAGATCCGCGGCGCGAAGCCGTCGCCGGATGGCCGCCGGCTCGCATTCACCGCGCTCGATGAGCTGTGGGTCGCCGATCTCGTGCCGGGACGTGGGGGGCCGGGGTCGTCCCCCGCCCCACGCGCGACGATCCGCAACGCCCGGCGCCTAACGACCGGTGACGTCGTCGAGCACGCGCCGGTCTGGTCGCCCGATGGCCGCTACGTCGCGTACGTGACGTGGAGCGATTCGGTCGGCGGCGACATCTACCGCATTCGCGCCGACGCCAACGCTTCGCCCCAACGGCTCACGCGCGCGTCAGCGTTCTACGACAAGATCGCCTACTCGCGCGACGGCGCGCGTATCATCGGTGTCCGCGGGTCGAAGATGCACCGCATGCGCATGCTCGAGGACTTCGGCAACCACAGCGGGGCGGCCGAGCTGGAGTACGTATGGCTGCCGTCGCAGGGCGGTGACGTGCAACGCATCACCTGGATCGGCGGAGGCGCCACACAGCAGGGGCGCAACGTGCCCCATGTCGGCCCGGACAGCACGCGCATCTACGTGTGGGCTGGCAGCGAAGGGCTCATCTCGATGCGCTACGACGGCACCGACCGCCGCGTCGTCGTCCGCGTGACGGGCCCGCCCCCTCCACCGCCGCCCATCCCGCTCCCGACGCCAGCGCCGCCTCCGCCGCCTGACGAGGTCGTGCTCTCGCCGGACGGCGCGCGGGCGCTCGTGCGCGCGGAGCGGAACGTCTACCTCATTACGGTGCCGCCGGTGGGCGGACAGGCACCGACCGTCTCGGTGACCGCGACATCGGCGATGCCGACGGCGCGTCTCACGAAAGTGGGCGGCGACTTCATCGGATGGCAGGGCGACGGCCGCACGGCCTACTACTCGATCGGCCGAAGCTTCTTCACGTACGACCTGGCGATGGCGGACTCGCTCGTGCGCGATTCGGTCGATCGCGCTCCGCCGACACCGACACCGCCGACCCCTGCCCCACGCCCCGACTCGGCTCGTCCCGACTCCACGCGCCCGGCAGCGCCGGCCACGGATCCTAACGCGGCGCGACCCGACACGACCCGCCGATCGACGCCGGCCTACGAGGCGCAGCGCTACGACGTCGAGATCCGCGTCCCGAAGGACAAGCCGCGCGGCACCGTCGTGCTCCGCGGCGCCCGGATCATCACGATGAAGGGCGACGAGGTCATCGCGTCCGGCGACATCGTCGTGCGCGACAACCGCATCGTCGCCATCGGACCGCGCGGCAGCGTCGCGATCCCGTCCGGCGCCAGGACGATCGATGTGGACGGGAAGACGATCATCCCGGGCCTCGTGGACATTCACGCGCACACGTGGGTCGCGTGGGGCGTCCACCGCAGCCAGGTGTCGCAGTTCATGGCGCAGCTCGCGTACGGCGTCACGACGCAGCGTGACCCGCAGACGTCGTCGGAGGACGTGCTCTCGTACAGCGATCTCATGGAGACGGGAGCGCAGATCGGACCACGCATCTACTCCACGGGTCCCGGGATCTTCAGCTCGGACAACATCCGCAGCCTCGACGAAGCCCGCGACGTGCTCCGGCGGTACTCGGAGCATTACAACACGCAGACGATCAAGCAGTACATGGCCGGCGACCGCAAGGTCCGCCAGTGGGTCATCACCGCCGCCCGCGAGCTCGGCCTAACGACAACGACGGAAGGCGGCTCGAACCTGACGATGAACCTGACCCTGATGCAGGACGGCTACCCGGGGCTCGAGCACACGCTCCCGATCAGCCCCCTGTACAAGGACGTCGTGCAGCTCCAGGCGTTCAGCGGCATCACCTACACGCCGACGCTCATCGTGAGCTACGGCGGCCCGATCGGTTACCAGTACTGGCTCACACGATACGACGTCGATCAGGACCGGAAGCTTCGCTACTTCACGCCGCACGATGAGCTCGACAAGTGGAGATCGACGCAGTTCTTCCGTGAGGACCAGTACGTCTTCCCGCTCCACGCGAAGCAGCTGACGAAGATGGTCGAAGCGGGCGGCCGCGTCGGGCTCGGTTCACACGGCGAGCTCCAGGGGCTCGGCACGCATTGGGAGCTGTGGATGATGGCCGCAGGCGGGATGAAGAATCACGACTTGCTGCGCGCCGCCACGATCCACGGCGCCGACGCGATCGGTCTCGCGAAGGATCTCGGCTCCCTCGAGGTCGGCAAGCTCGCGGACCTCGTCGTGCTCGACGCGAACCCGCTCGACAGCATCCGCAACACGAACACGATTCGCTACGTGATGAAGAACGGGCGGATGTACGAAGGCAACACGCTGAACGAGATCTGGCCTCGCAACAAACCGGTGACCACACAGTGGTGGTGGAGACTCGAACCACCAGCCACGAGCGGGAACAACTAAACGGCGCGAAGTCCCAAACGGCGCCAAGGCTGAAAAGAGCGCGAAGTCCCAAACAGCGCGAAGTCCCAAACAGCGCGAGGTCCCAAACAGCGCGAGGTCCCAAACGGCGCCAGGTCCCAAACGGCGTAGTAACGGCGTAAGAACCAACGGCGCAGCCGGGCCGGTTCGATGGTCGAGCCTGGCCCGGTCAGCTCTCAGCCGCTAACGACTGGCGGCTAACGACTGGCGCGACACACCTCAGTCTGCGCGAAAAGCCTGACTCGGATCCACACGCACCGCGCGCATCGCGGGCACCAGACACGCAACCAGCGTCGTCGCGAGCAGGAGCAGCGTCGCGACGGCGAGCGTCGCCGGGTCGTGCGGGCCGACGCCGAAAAGCAGCGCGCGCAGCGACCGCGTCAGCGCGAACGCGCCGAACAGACCGAGCGCCAGCCCCGCCACCGCGAGGCGAGCGCCCTGACCCACCACGAGCGACAGGATGTTCCGCGGCGTCGCGCCTAACGCCGCTCGCAGGCCGATCTCGCGCGTACGCTCGGCCACGTTGCCCGCGAGGACACCGTAGATGCCCGCCACCGCGAGCAGGATCGACGCGATCGCGAAGAACGCGAACAACGTCAGGGCGAGCCTGCGCTGCGCGGTCGAGGCGGCGATGACGTCGTCCATCGCGGCCATTTTCAGGATCGGCTGCGTCGGGTCGATCTCGCGAATCGCCCGGCGGACCGCGCCGACCATCGCTGACGCGTCGCCCGTCGTGCGGACGACGAGCACTTCCTGGTTGTCCGAGAAGAACCACTGGCGTTCCGGAACGTAGAACTGCTGTGTCACCGTCGCGTCGAGCCCGGAGTGCCGCACGTTCGCCGTGACGCCGATGACGGTGCGGAACGGGCGTTGATCGCCCCCCATGCGAATGCGCTTGCCGATGGCGCTCTCGCCAGGCCACAGTCGCGCCGCCAGCGCCTCACTGACGAGCGCCACGAGATTGGTCGTGTCACGGCCTTCCGCCTCCGTGAACGCGCGCCCTTCGATCACGCGGATGCCCATCGTCGTGAGGTAGTCGGCCGACGCGACGTAGCGGTCACCGCTCGGCGCTTCCTCCGGGTTCGCCAACGGCTTGTCCTGGGCGACGACGCCGTAGTTATCCAGGTTGCCGCCGAGAGGAAGTTGGCTCACGACGCCGACGCTGACGACGCCGGGAAGATTGCGCACCGCGTCGCGCACGCGGTCGTGGTACTGGAACACCGACGCATCGTCCTCGTAGCGCGGCCCGACGGAGCTGATCTGCAGCGTCAGCAGGTTGTTCGCATCGAACCCCTTGTCCACGTCGAGCAGCTGGACGACGCTGCGCGCGAGCAGCCCTGCTCCAACGAGCAGCATCAGGGCGAACGCGAGCTCGGCAATCACGAGCCCCCCGCGAACGGCGGATTGCCGCGTACCAGCGAGGCGACGACCGGCGCGGAGATGGTCGGCGATGCTGTCGGTCCGCTGCCGCCGGCGCGGGACGAGCCCCACGACCACGGTCAACGCGAGCACCACGGCGGCGACGAGACCGAGCGCCTCGACATCCAGGTGAATCGCGCTCAGGCGCGGCAGCTCGGGCGGTAGCTGTCGGACGAGCGCCGGAAGCGCGAGCGCGGCGACGCCGACGCCCGCGAGGCCGCCGAGCACGGCGACGACGAGCGCCTCGGTGAGGAGCTGCCGCGACAGTCGCGGCGAGCTGGCGCCGAGCGCGGTACGGATCGCGAACTCCTCGTCGCGCCTCACGAGTCGCGCGAGTTGGAGGTTCGCGACGTTCGCAATGGCGATGACCAGCATGAGAGCGACCGCAACGCCGAGCGCGAGAATGGCAGGGCGGAACTGTCGCGTCACTTCCTTCTGGAGCGGCACCACTTCCGCGCCGACCGTCGCGTACTCCTTTGGGTTCTCAGCGACGATCGCGCCGTGAATCTTCGTCAGATCGCTCTGCGCGCGCTCGAGCGTCACACCGTCTCGGAGACGGGCGACCATGCGCAGGTGGCGACACGTGCGGCACGCATACGGGTCGGTCACCGCGTAGCCGAGGATGCGCCAGATCTGCACGCCGGGCGTGGTGACGTCGTCGAAGCCTTCGGGCATGACGCCGACGACCGTCATGGGCGTTCCGGCGATCGAGACGGAGCGGCCGACGATCGATGAGTCGCTGCCGAACCGTCGCTGCCAGAGCGCGTGGCTCAGGATCAGGACGCGCGGGGCGCCGGCGACGTCCTCGTCGGCGCGAAAGTCGCGCCCGAGCGCGGGTCGCACGCCGAGGGTGCTGAAGTATGCCGAGGAGACGCGGAGGCCCGACAGCTGCTCCGACTCCGTGCCCTCGAGCAGGGTCGGTTGCCACGTGCCTAACGCCGCGGCGGACGCGAGCGTCGACGCTCGCGTGATGTAGTCCCTGACCGTCGCGAACCCGACCGTGCTGCGGGTGCCGTTGCGCTCGCGCTCCCAGACCACCACCACTCGGTCCGGGCGGTCGTACGGGAGCGGCCGGAGGATGACGGGATTCGCGACGCTGAAGATCGCGGTGGCGGCACCGATGGCGACGCCGAGTGTCAGCACGGCCGTCGCGGTGAACGTCGGCGCTCGGCCGAGGAGACGCAGGGCGAGGCGCAGGTCGGCGAGGAACGTAGCCATGAGATCGCCTTGTCGTGGCGTGCGATCGCGGAAGTGCCAGAGGGCGACGGCGGCTTCGCGCCAGAGACGGAGCCCGGTGACACGACGCTCGATGAGATCGCCGACGATGGCGTCGGCGTCGGTGGATGGGAGGTACCGCTCGAGCAGCCGGTGCGGCAACGGCATCATGTCGGTTCCAGCCCGACGTCGAGGCCGACGGCCATTCGTCGCAGCGTCGCGAACGTCGATTCGAGCGATTTGCGCCCGGCGGTCGTCACGGCAAAGCAGCGCGTGCGACGTCCGCCGCGCTGCGGGGTGGGGTCGCCCTCGAACGAGCGAACGAGGCCCTTCTCCTCGAGGCGGGAGAGGGTCTTGTAGACGGTCCCGAGCGTGAGGTCGCGTCGCGCGAGGCGAACGATCTCGTCGTGGACGGGGACGCCGTATGCGCCGTCGCCGACGCGGAGGACGGCGAGGAGGACGATCTGCTCTAGCTCGCCTAGCATGGGCAATTAGTTAGACAATGTCTAGAATATTGGATGCTCGGAGCACCCGCAAGGTTTGAATCCGGTGTGATGCGGCGCACCAACTCACCGTTCCGTCGGCGGTGAGGCACGGCAACGGAGGGCCCGCGCAGCGGCTACGGTAAAATCCGACATCCTGATCCGCCATCCCCGGACATCGGTCGCGGCAGTTCTCCGATAATCCGGATTCCTCATTTGGTCGTGATTATAGGAGCAATCGACGGAGCTCCTCCATTGTTGTCGCAGACCACCGAGTACGCCCTTCGCGCCGTTCTGCACATCGCCACCCAGGCCGATGGAACGCCCGTGCGCGCCAACGCGCTGGCGTCGGCGATCGGCGTTCCGCAGAACTATCTCTCCAAGACCCTGCACCAACTGGCGCGCGCCGGGATTCTCACCTCGACCCGCGGGCCTACCGGCGGCTTTCAGCTCGCTGTACCGGCGCAGTCCCTGACGCTTCAGCGGATTGCGTCGACGTTCGAGCCGACGCCACCACGGCGGTGTCTCCTGGGCCAGGGGATTTGCGGCCAGAACCCTTCCTGCCGCGCCCACGCGAAGTGGGCGCCGATTGCGACGGCGTTGCAGACGTTTTTCGGCACCACGACTGTCGCCGACCTCACCCGCACACCGGTGCCTAACGAGGTAACCACTCCATGAGTTCTCGTTCCCGCAGTCTCGCCCTTGGCGTCCTCGCTGCGGCGGCGGCTGGAGGTTTGCTCTACGCCTGCCGATCGACGGGGCCCAAGCCCGGTCTCGTCGCCGGCGATGTCGCATCGCGCGTGTACGTCGCTCCCGGCCAATATGACGAGTATTACGCCTTCCTCTCCGGTGGCTTCAACGGGCAGGTCGGAGTGTACGGATTACCGTCAGGCCGTCTGCTCAAGTTCCTGCCAGTGTTCTCCCAGCACCCCGAAAACGGCTGGGGCTACACCGAGGAAACGAAGCCGATGCTGATGACGAGCCACGGCTTCATCCCCTGGGACGACACCCATCACCCCGAGCTGTCGCAGACGAACGGCTCGCCCGACGGGCGCTGGCTGTTCATCAACGGCAACAACACCCCGCGCATCGCCCGCATCGATCTCACGACGTTCGAGACCGACGAGATCCTCGAGATCCCGAATGCGGCCGGCGGGCACGCGTCGCCATTCACGACGCCTGACGGCAAGTACGTCGTGTCCGCGACGCGCTTCAGCGTCCCGACGAGCGGAAACAAGGACGTCCCCATCTCGAGCTACGCCCAGAACTTCCGCGGCAACCTCTCGTTCGTGACGGCGAACGAGCCCGGCAAGATGCGCATCGCGTTCCAGATCATGATGCCGGGCTACAACTATGACCTCGGGCACGCCGGCAAGGGCCCGTCCGACGGCTGGTTCTTCTTCACGTCGTACAACTCCGAGCAGGCGTACGAGAAGCTCGAGCAGAACGCCTCGAAGGCCGACAAGGACTACATCGCGGCCGTCAACTATCGGAACGCCGAGGCGTGCGTGGCGAGTGGCAAGGCGAAGCCGACACCGGCTCGTTATGCCCACAACCACATGGACCCGGCATCTCGCGTCGCGACGCACACGATGGAAACGAGCGTGACGACGCTCGACCCGCGCGACTGCCCGAACACGGTGTTCTATCTCCCGACGCCCAAGTCTCCGCACGGCGTCGATGTCGATCCGACCGGTGAGTTCATCGTCGCTGGTGGCAAGCTCGCCACTGTCATCCCCGTGCACTCCTTCGCGAAGCTCCAGCAAGCGATCGCCGCGAAGAAGTTCGACAAGGACATCGACGGCATCCCGGTGCTCAACTACGAGTCGATCGTCGCGGGCGAAGTGCAGAACCCCGGTCTCGGGCCGCTGCACACGGAATTCGACGGCAAGGGCAACGCCTACACGTCGATGTTCATCTCGTCCGAAGTCGTGAAGTGGAAGCTCGGCACCTGGGAAGTGCTGGACCGAATCCCGGTGTACTACTCGGTCGGCCACATCATGATTCCCGGTGGCGACAGCAAGCAGCCGTACGGCAAGTACCTCGTGGCGATGAACAAGATCACGAAGGATCGCTACCTGCCGACGGGACCCGAGCTCTCGCAGTCGGCGCAGCTGATCGACATCAGCGGCGACAAGATGAAGTTGCTGCTCGACTTCCCGACCATCGGCGAGCCGCACTACGCGCAGGCGCTGCCGGCGGCGCTCATCAAGGACAAGCAGGTGAAGTTCCATGCCCTCGCGAAGAGCGCGCACCCGCACGTCGTGAAGGCCGAAGTCGAGACGGGGATCGAACGGAAGGGCAAGGTCGTGCGTGTGAAGATGGCGGCGATTCGAAGCCACTTCGCCCCTGACAACCTCGAGGGGATCCAGCTCGGTGACACGGTCTACTTCCACGTGACGAACATCGAGCAGGACTGGGACATCCTCCACGGCTTCGCGATCCTCGGCGCCGAAAACTCCGAGCTGATCCTGCAGCCGGGCGAGACGCGCACGCTCAAGTGGGTGCCGAAGGCGACCGGGATCTTCCCGTTCTACTGCACGGACTTCTGCTCCGCGCTGCACCAGGAGATGTCCGGCTACGTCCGCGTGTCGCCCGCCGGCTCGAACGTTCCGCTCGTCGCGAACATCAGCAAGAAGGCTGCGACACAAGCGGCGCGTGCAGGCGTGACGCCGACGGTCTCGCAGCCCAGCTCCGCAAAGGGCGAAGGACGGTAAGTCATGGATACGCGCTCCCGGCTCCTTACCGTCGCTGCGTCGCTGCTGCTGGTCGGCATGTTCGTCTTGCCGATCTGGCGGATCGATCTCACGGCGCCGCAGTACCCCGAAGGGCTCGGCATGGAGATCCGGATCAACACCATCCAGGGGCTGACGCCGTATGACCTGGACCGGATCAATAACCTGAACCACTACATCGGGATGAAGCCGATCGACCCGGACGTGGTGCCGGAGCTGTCGATCATGCCGTGGCTCGTCGGGAGCGTGATCGTGGGTGGGCTGATCGTCGCTGCGTTAGGCTCGCGGCTGCTGCTGCTGTCCTGGGCAGGCGGCTTCGCCGGCGTGGCGGCGGTCGGTCTCGCCGATTTCTGGCGATGGACGTACGACTACGGCCACAACCTCGATTACGAGAACGCGATCATCAAGGTGCCCGGGATGACCTATCAGCCTCCGCTCATCGGCACCAAGCAACTGCTGAACTTCACGGCGTCGTCGTGGCCGGCGGCCGGCGGATGGCTCGCCTTTGCCGCCATGGCGCTGGTCGTGGCGGCTGTCGTGATCGCGTGGCGCGCGAAGCCCGGGCGTTCTCGCGCCGCGCTCACGGCTCTGACTTCCGTCGCCTGACGACTGGCATGCGTACCGGGTCGTTGATTCAACTGCTGCTCACCGTCGCCGCCGTGCTCGTGCTGACGGCCTGTGATACCGGCGGCAAGCCGCGTCCGATCGCGTACGACCATGAGAGCTGCGCGTACTGCCACATGGCGATCGCAGATCGACGGCTGGGCGCACAGCTCGTGAGCTCGAAGGGAAAGGTGCACTCGTTCGACTCGATCGAGTGTCTCGCCTCGTACGTCGTCGAGCATCAGGAGGATGCGGGTACGGCGTGGGTCACCGACTTCGCGCGCCCAGGCACGCTCGTCCGCGCGGACGCCGCGCGGTTCGAGCGAGCCGGCGATTCGCTCAGCTGGGCCGACGTGCTCGCGGTCGCCGCGGGCGCTGGTCAGTCTACCCACGGGGCGATCCGTGCGATCGAAGGAGTGAATCATGCGGCGCGGTAGCGGAGCGGTTCACACCCGGCTTCGTATGGCGCTCGCGGCGCTCGTGACCTGGCCGCTCGCGGCCGCGACCGAAGCGCAACCGGCCGAGCGCACCATCGTTGTTTCGCCTAACGGTGCGGTTCGGTCGATCACCGATGGCATCGCCCGGTCGCGTGATGGGGACCGGATCGTCATCGAGCCGGGCACCTACCGCGAGCCGACGATCGTCGTGGATCGCCGTGTCACCATCGAAGGCACGGGCTTCCCGACGCTCGACGGCGAAGGCCAGCGCGAGATCATGCACATCACGGCGAATGGCGTGACGGTACGCGGGCTTCGCTTCGCGCACGTCGGCCCGAGCCATGTCGAAGACCGCGCCGCGATCCGCGTGAGTGACGCCACCGGCTGCGCGATCGAGAACAACCGGCTCGACGACGCGTTCTTCGGCATCTACCTGTCGCGCGTCACGGACTGCCGGGTCGTGAAGAACGTCATCCGCGGTACCCCGCGTACCGAGGAGAGCTCCGGTAACGGCATCCACCTCTGGTCGTCGAGCAACGTGCTGGTCGCGGAGAACACGATCAGCGGACACCGCGACGGCCTGTACTTCGAGTTTACCCGCAGCACCGAAGCGCGCGGCAACGTGAGCGCGCGAAACGTGCGCTACGGACTGCACTTCATGTACTCCGACAGCTGTCGCTACCTCGACAACACGTTCCAGAGAAACGGCGCCGGCGTCGCCGTGATGTACACGAAGACCGTCGCGATGGTCGGCAACCGATTCGAGGACAATCGCGGAAGCGCGGCGTATGGGCTCCTGCTCAAGGAGATCGCCGACCCCGTGCTCGAGCGCAACGTGTTCCGCGGGAACACGGTCGGCCTGTTCGCTGACGGGGCCGCGCGACTCGCGGCCACCGGTAACCGATTCGAGAACAACGGCTGGGCCGTGAAGCTCATGGCCAGCACCGAGGACGGTCGCTTCGCCGAGAACGAGTTCGTGGGCAACACGTTCGACGTCTCATCGAACAGCCGTTCGACCAGCACCCGCTTCGACGGCAACTACTGGAGCGCGTACGAGGGGTACGATCTCGACCGCGACGGCGTCGGCGACGTCCCTCATCGCCCGGTGCGGCTGTTCTCCATCCTCGTCGAAGCGAACGAACCCACACTGATCCTGCTGCGCAGCCTGTTCGTTCGTCTGCTCGATACGGCTGAACGCGTGCTCCCTTCCCTCACACCCGAGACGCTCGCGGACGCCCGACCGGCGATGCGGCCACTCACGCCCGAGCCATGATCACGATCCATCAGCTCACGAAGCGCTTCGGCGCGCTCGACGTGCTCGCCGGTCTCGACCTGGACATCCGTCCGGGCCGGGTGACCGGCGTGGTCGGACCTAACGGCGCCGGAAAGACGACGTTGATCAAGATCATCCTCGGCCTGACCCGCGCCGATAGCGGGCGAGTGCTCATGGACGGAGAGCCCGTCGGTGACGATGCCGCGTACCGCAAACGCGTCGGATACATGCCGCAGATTGCCCGGTTTCCGGAGAACCTCACCGGGGCCGAACTGATCACCATGGTGGAGGAGCTGCGGAGCGGACAGCGCGACGCGGCAGGCAAACGAGACCGCGAGCTCATCGAGCGTTTCCGCCTCGACGCGCACCTCGACAAGCCGCTCCGCACGCTGTCGGGCGGCACACGCCAGAAGGTGAACGCGGTGCTCGCGTTTCTGTTCGACCCGGACCTGCTCATTCTCGACGAGCCGACGTCGGGACTCGACCCGGTGGCGAGCGCAATTCTCAAGGAGAAGGTCGCGAGCGCACGCGCGGCCGGAAAGACGGTGATCGTCACGTCGCACGTGATGGCCGAGCTCGAGGAGATCGCCGACGACATCGCGTTTCTGCTCGACGGCCGCGTGCGGTTCGCCGGGTCGGTGCACGACCTCAAGCTGCACACACGCCAGCTCAGTCTCGAGCGCGCGATCGCACACATGATGACCCGCACCGCGGCCTAGTCAATGCGAACCCTCGTCAAGGTCACCGGATACCAGATGCGCGACGTGGTGCGCAGCCGCTGGCTCATCGCGTACGCGCTCTTCTTCCTCTTGGCGACCGACGCGCTGCTGCGCTTCGGTGGAGCGGACGTCAAGGCGCTCCTGAGTCTCTCGAACGTCGTGCTGCTCGTGATCCCGCTCGTCGCGCTCGTGTTCGGGACCATGCACGTCTACAACGCTCGCGAGTTCACCGAGCTCCTGCTGGCACAGCCTGTCGGGCGGCGCGAGCTGTTTGGCGGACTCTATCTCGGGCTCGCGATCCCGCTCTCGGCCGCGTTCGCCGCGGGTGTCGCGATTCCCGTGGTCGTGCACGGCGTCGCGAGCGGTGAGCTCGGCGTGTCGGCGGCGACGCTCGTCGCCCTCGGGGTCGCCCTCACGCTCGTCTTCTCCGCGACCGCGTTCTGCCTTGCCGTTCGCGTCCAGGACAAATCGCGCGGGCTTGGCGCCGCCATCGCGATCTGGCTCGGGCTGTCGGTGCTGTACGACGGGCTCGTGCTGCTGCTCGCGTCGCTGTTTGCCGACTACCCGATCGAGCGCCCGTTGTTAGGCGCGATGGTCGCAAATCCGGTAGACCTCGCGCGCGTCGTGCTCCTGCTGCGCTTCGACGTATCGGCGCTCATGGGCTACACGGGCGCGGTCTTCAAGAGCTTCTTCGGCGGTTCCGGCGGTCTCGCCGTCGCCGTCTGTGCGCTCGCCCTGTGGGTCACCGTTCCGGCGTGGCTGGGCGTGCGTGCCTTTCAGCGCAAGGACTTCTAGCCTCGCGTTTCTCCCCTTCACCGATCGACGAACGGAATGACTCACATGCAAACTGATAGAACGCACCTGGCTTGGCTTATCGGCGGCATGATGCTCGCCACTTCGGCACTCGCGGCCTGCGGCGGTGGTGAATCGGCACCCGCCACGGACTCGACGCCGGCAACGTCGCAGCCTTCACCGGCGGTGGCTGGTGGTCCGCAGACGCCGGACCCTGGCCGGAAAGTGGTCACCGTCGAGATGCTCACGGACGAACAGGGGAACAACATCTTCCGGCCTGCCGAGTTCGAGGTGCACCGCGGCGACGTCATCCGATACACGCTCGTGAGCGGTGTGCATAACGTGAACTTCGTCGCCGACTCGAACCCCGGAAAGGTGGGGTTGCCGGCGGCGGGCCCGATGCTTCAACTGCCGGGTCAGACCCACGACATCAAGGTGACTTGGGCGCCGGGACACTACTACTTCCACTGCGACCCGCACGCACTGCTCGGGATGAAGGGGCGGCTCGAGGTCGAGGACGAGAACGACTGAGGCAAGGGGGTCTTTCATGGGGTCAGGTTTCTTGAACTAGGTTTTTCATGGGGTCAGGTTTCTTGAACTAGGTTCAAGAAACCTGACCCCATGAAACGACCCCATGAAACGGCGGAGCGATCACATCCGACGCTGACCTCTTACAGATACCGCTCGCGGAGAATCCGCACATGGTGGGCGACGTGGCCCGCAACGACGTACGCGAGCGCGCGCACGGAGAACGGATTTCCACTCGCGATGCCGCGGCGCGACCAGACGTCTGCCGGCAGGTCGCGAAAGAGTGGCAGCGTCGCCCGACGCACTGCCTCGAACTCGTCCACGAGGCTCTGCCAGGAGCGATTGTCCGCACCCGCCGCCGCCCACGCGACGTTCTGGTCGAAGCTCGGCAGCGGGCTGTCGAACCCGCGAGCGAACCACATGGCGCGGTAGGTGAACAGCCGCTCGCAATCGCTCAGGTGCGCCACGACATCACGTATGGTCCACTTCCCGGGCGCGTACCGGTGTAGCGTCTTCCCTTCCGGAATTCCGCGCAGGAACGCGACGGTCTCGCGCCCCTGGTCCTCGAGAAACCGGGCGATGTCGTCCGTCTCCGGAACCTGATTGATGTAGGTAAAGAAGTACTCGGCCGCTTCCGTCGGATCGGGCCGTACCATCGTCGTCATGCGTGCCTCCGATCAGTGAGTCATCGCCGCCGCGACGCATCCCAAACGTCGGTGTCGTCGGGATGGATACTACGACGACGCAGATCGAGCCGGGACGGTCGAATCCGGCCACGTTCCGGTTAGCTGCGGTCGTCGGGGATGCCATCGGGTCACACCCAGCGACCGACGTGGGGTCTGCCGTCCCGATATCAGGGAGAACCAGTGCTCAGTGCTCAGTGCTCAGTGCTCAGTGCTCAGTGCTCAGTGCTCAGTGTCCAGTGTCCAGTGTCCAGTGTCAGTTTTCAGTAGACAGTAAATCGGACAGTAATCAGTAAACAGTCATCGGTCATCAGTCATGGCCCGTCATCATCAGTCATCATCAGTCATCAGTACATGCGCGGAACCACACATTACCGAGCCTGATTCTGCCCTGCGTCTGACCAACTGTCCCGGTCGAGGGAAGATCCGAATCATCCGGCTCATCCGTCCAATCCGTATTCCTCCTCTCGCCTACCGTCCAGACCGGGAAGTCGTTCTCAGCACCGAGATGCCGGAATCCCGAGTCCGGGCAATCCGCAACCCTAACGCGGCCAGCCGGTCTGCGGCACGCCGGGTGTCAGCTTGAGCGCGTTCTGGTAGTAGAGCTTCTTGAGCACCGCATCCGGCAGATCGATCCCGTAGAGCTTCCAGAACGCGTGGTAGTCGCGGTAATAGTCGAAGTAATCATCCCGCGTCTCGAACACGCGCCAGTAGTACGGATACTCTTCCGGCTGGAACGAGTCTTTGCCGAACAGCAGCCGGTCCTGATACTTGATGAAGAAATCGCGGGCGGCGCGCGGCTGGCGGCCGATGTCGTACAGCACGGCGCCGACTTCGGTGTGCACGTTAGGCATCGCGTCCAGCATCTTGCCCAGGCGGCCGAGGTCGTTCGCGTGCCAGCCCATGTGCGCCATCACGAACGTCGTCTTCGGGTTGTTGCGGAACAGGTTGTCCCGTTCCGTCATCAGCTCCTCGAACTTCGGGAACCGATCCGGCGGGAAGCGGCGTTCCGGGAACAGCGACAGCTCGAGCCACCGCTCGTTCGTGTAATCGATCGGCTCGAAGAACTGCGGCGGGTCGGCGGTGTGAATGAATACCGGCAGCTTGAGGCGCGCCGCGGCGTCCCACACCGGCTTGAGCTCCGGGTCGTCGAGCTTGAGGCGCGAGCCGTCCGCCTTTT
>Ga0075420_100002488_pt1 | contig 15953 bp, 15 predicted proteins | sample SoiMetdeltSBSDD4_FD_75296 | JGI IMG/M metagenome (GOLD analysis project Ga0075420, IMG submission 75296) | Bulk soil microbial communities from a Populus tree surrounding site in Tennessee, USA - Soil MetaG P. deltoides SBSDD4 | ecosystem: Environmental > Terrestrial > Soil > Tree plantation... | reverse complement strand
CTTCGCTTGACTGCAGGGCGGGTTCGGGTTCCGCCACGATGATCGGCTCGAATTGCGGCGCCTCGACGACCGGTTCGGTCACCGGAGTCTCGACGACGACAGGTTCAGGTTCACGAATGGGTTCCGGCTTTGGCGCCGGTGCCTCTTCCACCGTCGGCAGGGCGCCGATCCAGGGCGCGGGAGGCGGCAGGGCGACGACCTCGGCCGCGAGCGCCCCGTAGTCGATCGCGCCGTTCGATTCGGGCGCGTAGTCGAAGATCGATTTGCCGTGCCCGGGGGCCTCAGCCAGGCGGACATTGACCCGGATCCGGGTCTTCAGCACGCGGCCCGGGAAGTGCTTCTCGAGTTCGGCCAGGACGTCCCGGGTCAAGGCGCGCCGGGGATTGACCTGGCAGGGGATGACGGCCGAAACCTGCAGGGCGGGGTTGAGCTGGGCCCGCACGCGGTCGATCGTGTTCATGAGGAGCGCCAGCCCGTGCAGGGCGTAGAACTCGCACTGGACCGGGATGAAGACCTCGCGCACCCACGCCAGGCTGTTGACGTTGAGGAACCCCAGCTGGGGCGGCGAATCGACGATCGCGAAGTCGAAATCGGCGTCTCCCAACTCCGCCATGGCGTTCCGGAGGATGAAATGCGGGTGGGGGCGGGCCGCGAGCTCCGCCTCGCCGCCGGCCAGGTCGATCGTGGACGGGATGATCCAGAGGTTCTCCGCGGCGGGGCGGATCACCTCCCGAACCCTGTGGCTGCCCGAGAGCAGGGAATAGACCGACGTGGTCATCTGCCGGGGCTGGAATCCGAGCGCCAGCGTGGAGTGGCCCTGGGGATCGAGGTCGATCAGGAGCACCCGCTTGCCGAGCCGGGCCAGGCCCGCGCTCAGGTTGACGGCCGTGGTGCTCTTGCCGACGCCCCCCTTCTGGTTGACGAGCGCGATGGTGAACATCGTTTCCCCCTCTTAATTCCCGCGGCGCCCCTCCGGCGCCGCATGGGTGGAAGTGTAACCTATGATTTATAAGTTACGAAGTGCATTTTCCGAGAATTCTCGATTTGGCGGCCGGGGGGAAACCCGCCGGGCGGCGGGAGAGGGTCGCTCTCCCGCCGCCGCACGCGGATCATGCATCCCTATGGACGAGGCGGTCCGTGACCGTGGTGGTGGTGGGGCTCGACGACGACCACCGCCGACGCGCTCAACTCCACGATCAGCCAGACCACCAGGAAGAGGACCAGCACGCCGACTACGATCCCGTGCCATCCGCCGGTCCAGGATTCCAGGTCCGCGGCCTGCGCCTCGCGCGCCGCGTACTCCGGGAACTCCTCGACGGCGACGGCCGGGGCGGCGAGTCCGTGCGCGTACGCCGGAACCGGCAACGCCAGCATGGACACGGTCACCAGCACGGCCAGCGCTTTCTTCCACATCATGCGTCCTCCTTTCCGTATGAAGCTTAGATTCACGCCCGGAAGGAGGTGTGACGGGGGCTTTCGGTCTCAGGCCATAAAACCTGGGGTCGCGCCGCGCGGGACCCGACGGTCCGCCGGCGGCGCCGTCAGGATCCAGCACAGGCCCGACCCCAGCGCCGCGCCCGCGACGAAGAACCACAGGCCCGGCCCCGGGGTGACGTTCACCACGCCGCCGATCTTGGAAACCACCACCACGATTCCCAGCGCGAAGACGTCCGCCATCGCCCACCGGCCCGCCATCCGGATGCCCGACGCCAGCCGGCCCCGGTTCTTCCGTGCCGCGCCGAGGATCCACAATCCGGCCGCCGCCGCGATTTGAAGGGCCGGCGCCGCGATGACGAAGACGGTCACCAGCGCCGCCATCAGGCCGTACCCGTGGCGGACCATCTCGACCACCCCGCCCAGGACGGAGAACTCGTTGCTCCAGAAGGTCCACTTGTCCACTTTCAGCAGGGGATAGGTCAGGCCGGCCGCCAGGAAGGTCAGCGCCAGCGCCGCCACCGCGGGAACGACGGGGGAAGGGCGCTCGGGAACGGGCGGGGCCGGTTCCCGGGATCGCGCCCACCGGATCTGGCGGAGCGTGGAGATCATCGAGAGCAGCACCGCGCCCGTGAAGACATAGGCGCCGGGTCGCGGCGTCGTCTCCGCGAGGAGGCCCAGGTCGAGCGTCCCGACGAGGATGCCGACCACGAAGACGTCTAGCATCGACCACTTGCCCAGGAATTCAAGCCACCGGAGCGATTTCCCGGCGGACGTCGCGGCCAGCGGGACGAACCAGAGGGCGTACAGCGCCAGGATCTTGGCCGATGGGAAGATGATCGAGAAGACCAGGATCAGCAATCCGATGAACGTGTGGCCCCCGCTCAAGAGGTCGAACGTGCCGGTCAGCACGGAGAAGGTCGTGTCCGTCTTCAGCGCCCACGAAAAGTGGACGACCGGCATGAGGAGGCCCAGGGGAAGGGTCACCGTCGCCAGGACGAGGGGGATGAGGACGTCCGGCCGGAGCCCGAAGCGGTGGAACATCGAGGACCGCTCCGGACTCGCCACCTCCCCGACACGGACCGGGGCGGCGGGAGGTTGCCCTCCCGCCGCGGTCCGTGTATTCCAGGGTAGGCGGTTACGGCTTTGGAGCCGGTGGCGTCTCCGGTTGAGCGCCGCCATGGTGAGCCTCCTCGTGGTACCAGATCTCGTAACAGATCCAGACCACGACGCCCACGAGGATCAGCGTCAGGACGACGCCGTGCCATCCGCCGGTGAACGACTCCAGGTCACCGGCCTGCGCCTCGCGCACGGCGTACTCCGTGGCCGGATCCATCGCGGCGATGAGCCCGGTGGAGACGGGTGCGGGGGCGGCCAACACCGCCATGCACATCAGGAGCGCGATCGCCTTGGTCCACGACATGGGCGACCTCCTTTCATCTCCTCCTTTGATTCGCGGGCCGGAGGGATGTGACGCGATGAAGACCTCTTCTCAACACGAAGCCCCGAAGACACCGCGGCCCAAAAAAAAGCGGTCCCGGCCGTGCGGCCGGGACCGCCATCAGGCAGATGGGGCGTCGTTGGGGCTTACTTGGGAGCGTCCGCTGGCTTGGGCGTCCCTTCCGCCTTGACTTCTTCGCCGCCGTGCGGGAAGGTGCCCGACTTTTCGCAGGTCCGCGCGACCTTGCCGTCGCACGCCTCCTTCAAGTGGCGCACTTCCTTCTCGGTGGCGCCACGCTGGTTGCAGGCCTCGCACTTGAACTCGACCCGGGCCAGCGTGATGATCTCGTTGCAGCAGTCCTTCACCTCGGGCTTGCAGCAACGCTTGGAGTGCAAGACTTCACTGTCGCCGTGCATGCGGCACCGGTAGGCCGCCTTGACGCACGTCGAGACCTGCTGAACCTGCGTCTTGCATTTCTTGCAGGCGCCCTTCTCGATGTCCGTCGCGGCGGGGAACGCGTCGCACCCCTTGCAGTAGGCGCGATTCTCCACCTTGGCCGTGTCGCACTTCTTCTCGCCCGAGGTCTTCGCCCCGGGCATGTCCTGGGGATAGCTGAGACCCGCCGCCACGACGAGCCCCAACGCCGTACAGATGACCGTCTTCATACCGGACTCCTTTCTGGAATTCCGCCCTCTATGAGCCGCGGTGGGAGGGAATGTGACGCGGAATCTGAAAATTGTCCGGCGGATGGGTTCAACACCCGTGAGCGGCGGCCTCGAGGTCATCGAGGCCGCCGATGCTCACGGATGCTCGGACCGGATCAGGGCTGTGTGGGTCGAACGTACTCCTCCCGCATCGCCGCGGGCCCGGGTCTCTCCAGGGGGAAGGACTCGAAGTCCCGCCGGTTCAGGGGTGCGATGGGGCGGGGAAGCGAGGCGCCGAAATGAGGACACGTGACGCCGGACCTTGTCAAGGCCTCGGATTCCTGCTCGAGGTGCGGCTGCGCTGGAATAAGGCAACCGCTCCCGGGCGTCGGCAAGGGAATCCGTCCCTTCCCGCGCCCCCATCGCTGGGGTGGGCCTGTCGGTTCCCGGACCTGATGTCGCCGCGCCGTCACGAATCGCCTGCATCGAAATGACTCCCGGGACCATGAAACGGGGAGGCCGTTGGAGATGCATGCCTGACGTCTCCCGGATCCGTGCTCTCCGGAAGGCGGGAGACTGCTCGAACGTCCTTCCCAGTCTTATTTTCGACAGTCCGGGAGGAACGTTACCTGCGATTGGCCCCGGTTTTCCGGGCCTTGCGCGCCCCGATGGGGGGAACGGGCTTCGCTCCGTTCTGTGCCCGGAACTCCTCGATCCGCTTCTCCATGGCGGTCCGGCGGGGACCCCGCACGTGGAGGGCCTGGCGGAAGTGGACCTCGCCTCCCGGGGCGTCGCCCTGGGCGAGGCGAGCTTGCCCGAGAAGGAAGTGAATCTCACGAACCAGGTTCTGCGCGTCCGCTTCGTGCGCGTGCTTCATCGCGGAAGAGAGAAGATCCGCGGCCTGGTCGAAGTCCCGACGCCCGAGATGGAATTCGGCGAGCGCGGTCCGGACCTCGGCGAGGAGGACCCGGTCCTCGCCGGCGAGGCGGAGGGCCTCCTGGAGACGGGACTCCGCGCGGTCCTGTTCGCCCGCGGTCCGACCCTGGAGGCGCGCCAGGCCGACCCGGCTCCGGACGCCTTGCGCGAGGTCGCCGGCGCGATCCGAGAACTTGATCGAGTCCGCGAGCGCCGCCCGGCCCGCCTCGAGTTCCCTCGGGTCGTCGGACCCGGCGCACGCGGTCCCGAAGGCCCCGCACGCGGCGCCCAGCAGATCCTCCATCTGGTGCGCCTTCGCAAGTTCGAGGGCCTTGGTGAGGATGGTCTTCGCCTCCGCGCGGTCCTGCTGGGCCGCCAGCGCCGAGCCCTGGGCGATGAGCATCTGGATGTGCTGCCGGTTCAAGACCTCCAGGGCCGTCTCGAGGATCGGCCCCGTCCGCGTCACGCCCCGGATGATGGATTCGCTGTCCCCGCGGCGCTCGTAGATCTTCGCCTTCTCGAGGAGGAGGTCGAACAGGTCGAGCTTCTCCTCGATGCCGAGCCGTCCCACGTTCTCCTTCTGGACGATCCTCTGGCGCAGGCGTCCCTCGGCCAGTTCGAAGTCCCGCAGCGCCTGCGGGACCGTGCGGCGCGTGGCGGACCGCGTCAGGTCCGCGGCCTCGCGCTTGAGGATCATCTCCGCCTGGCCTTCGAGGTGCTGCTGGAGCTCCCGCCACATGGCGCGGCAGCTGCCGTACCGCTCGTCCGGCTCGCGGGCCAGCGCTTTCACGCAAACCGCCACCAGCGCGGGCTCGATGGCGTCCATCCCGGATTCCCCTCCGACCGCGATCTCCACCTCATCGGGCGGGATGAGAGCCCCGTGGAGCGCCCGGATGACGACCTCCGACCGCGAGGACGAGGGAACCTGCTCCGTGTCGCTCCAATGGGGGAATTGAGCCGGCTTCACGATGAATCCCACCGACCCGCCGTTGAGGTCGGCCCGGACCGCCTGGGAGTCCGGGGGCGCCGGCTTCAGGGCATTTCGATCCCGATAGAGGGGATGATGGCCGGTCAGCACGAAATAGAGGATGGCCCCAAGGCCGAAGACGTCGGTCCGCGCATCGACCGACGCCGGGTCGAGAATCTGCTCCGGCGCCGAGTAGAAGGGCGTCCCCGCCGGCGACCGCGCGGTCATTTCCTCGTCCTCCTCGGTTCCCGCGTCCGCGGCCTCCGGCTTCGGCTCCGGGTCTTGCACGTACTTCGCGAGGCCGAGATCGACCACGTACACCTCGCCGTACGGTCCCAGGATGATGTTCGAGGGTTTCAGGTCCCGGTGGACGATCCCCCGGGCGTGGGCGCTTTCGAGGGCGAGGCAGAGCTGCTGCACGAGCTGGACCAGCCGCACCTGGGTGTACTCCTCCCGGAGCCGCACGCCGTCGTCGTCGGCGCGCGACCGGCGCAGCATCAGGTCCGCCAGGGTTTCGCCGCGCAGGAGCGGCATCGTGTAGAACGGACGGCGGCCCGCGTCGGAGTTGAGATACCCCATCGACAGGATGCGGACGAACGCCGGGTGGTCCAGGTCCGCGGTGATTTCCCGCTCCCGCACGAACCGCTCGAGGGAGTCGGTGTCGAGGCGGTTCAGCACCTTGAGGGCCACGTCCCGCCGGAGCTGGACGTCGAAGGCGCGGTGGACCGTGCCCATCCCGCCCGCCCCGATCTGCTCCCGCACGACGTACTCGTTCGTGGCCTTGAAAGGGGTTTCCGGAACGCGGATGTCCATCCTCGGCTCCTAGATTCGTTAGCTGGCTCTATGGTTAGCCCGGACGGTCTTTGCAGAGCGCCGCAACCCGAGTCCACCCTCCGAAGTCCGATGCAGGGCGCCCCTGGATTTCGATTTCAGGACAAGAGGTCCACGAACTCCGACAGCTCGGCGTTCAGGTCCTCCGCGTTGTCCACCGTCTCGGCGATCCGGTCGATCACGATCTTCCGGAGCTTTCCGCGCAGCCGGTGGACCGCGACCTTGGCGGCGGTCTCGGTGAGCCCCGTCTTCGCCCCGATCGAATCGTAGCTTTCGCCGTCGAGATAGAGCCGGAACGCCTCGAGGTGAGGGGCCGAACCCCGGAGGTCCGCGAGGGATTGTTCCAGCAGGCTGCGGGCCCACGCCCGGTTGAGGACGTTCTCGGGCGTGTCCTCGTGCGAGGCGATTTGCGGCGAGTACTCGGCCTCCACCGACCCGAAGTCGAGGGAGAGTTCGCGCTGCCCTCCTCCCCGCTTGAGGCGGGACGAGCTGCGCGACCAGTCCTTGATGTAGTTCGACAGGGCGGAAAGGACGAAGGTCCGGAACTTCCCGAGTTTCGGATCCGCCTTCCAGAACGTCTGGCGCGAGATGACGGTCGCGAGGAATCCCTGGACGATGTCCTTGCTGGTCTCGACGTCGAACCGGTGGCGGCGGACGTAGAAGTAGAGCGGCTTCCAATAGCGCCGCGCGAGGATGTCGACCGACTGGAGATTGGGGGCCACCTGGAGCAGGTCCCACTCGGTCGGCGGAAACTGCCGGTTGTTCCCCAGGATCTCAGTTTCTGCTGGCATCGTCTCTCCTTCGCCGGAGGCTAAACCCCGGCAGAATCTCACGGAGGACGGCTAGCAAACACGGGGCCACGGTCCGCGGGGCCCCGAGTCGCCGGTAGAACCCTGATCAGCCCTCGGGGCGGCGCGAAATCCTCTCACTTATGAGAGGTCGGCGGCGGGGTGGCGCATCCCAGTCCAAAGTCCTGAGTCCAACGTCCTGAGTTTGTCCGGAGTCTCGTGTCCGAGGCCGCCGCACGGTTTTTCTGAACCCGCGGGATCAACCTCGTCGCGACTACTCCTGCCGCCTCCGGCGCCGCGCGGCGAGGATCAGGAAGAGCGGGACGACCTCGATGCCCAGGAGTCCGCAATTGGAGCGCTTCTCTTCCTCCGAGGAGGACGACGACGCCGCGACGGTCGGCGGCACGATGGTCACCGGAGGGGAGGCCGGCGGCGGCGCCGAATTCGTGGGCACGGCCGAGCGGACGGCGTCCACCCACTGCTGCGGCGCTCCGCCCCCGGACGGGGGAAGGAGATACGTGTAGCTCTCGGCGTAGAACCAGACGTAGCGATCCGACCGCGCGAGCGCGTTCGTGAGGGTCGTCGCGAGGATCGAGGGAGTCATGGCCTGCCCGCCGAAAGGCGTGTCGTAGACGCCGAAGGAGATGGAGACGGTCCCCGGCCACGAGGGCCGGATCGCCGCGGGGATGAACGAGCAATTGACGGTGTTCGAGGGGAGGGAGTACTTGCGCCAATCGTAGGTTTCCTGGAAGTCGCTGGTGCTCCGCAAATCGTACAGCTCGCCGCCGTCCACGTTGGTCGCCGCGTCGCCCCGGCCCTCCTGGAATCCCGCGAAGAAGGGCCCGAGCAGTTCGTTGCCGCTCTGCCACGAGGGGAAGCCCAGCTGCCACGGCGCATCGGGCTCGGAGACGTAGGGGCCGTGGAGCGTGATGATCTCGATGTCGGGAAACTCCGCCACCATGGCCTCCATCACCTGTTTGCCGCGGAGGCGGGCCTGGGTCTCGTACTGGGCGAGCGAGTAGCCGTAGGTGACGCCCGTCGGATAGTCCCCCCACGGGGCGAAGTACTGCTCGTTGTCGAAGACGAATCCCTTGAGGCCGGCCTCGCCGAGGGCGCGGGCGAGGTTGCGGAAGTTCTGGATCGGGACGGACCAGTCGTCGAAGAAGTCGGGAGGATCGTTGCCGATGACGAAGCCGAAGTTGTCCTGGAGCTGCGAGAACGGGAGGGTGCGGATCGGGTCGAGCACCGACGCGATGGCCGAATGGGTCATCGGGGTGTTCGTCATGACGCCGATCGAGGCGTTCGTGGTCATCGAGGCGTTGCGGAGGTAGACGACGATCCCGTTGAAGGGCTGGGACTCGAGGAAGTCGAAGTGGGAGGCGATGTAGCTGGGGGTGGGGATGGTGTTCCCGTACCACCCGGCGTAGATCAGGGACTTCGGCGGGGACGCCTGGGGGGAGGCGGCGAGGCCGCGGCCCGCGGGGGCGAACCCGGTCGCGGCCATCACGAGGAGGAGGAGGGAACCGGCGAGGACGCGGGCGGGGGAGGTCGGGGGCTTCGTCATGGCGGCGCTCCTTATCGTTTCAAGGGGCCGGCGCAGGTGAGGGCAGCAGGTTGAAGGACTACCCGTTGGCCCACGACAAATGGGCCACATACATATTGTATGCATCAAGGGCGCGAAAACCAAATTTTTCGGAGTCAAATCCGGGCGGGGACGCCGGGCCCGGCCCGGATCGGTGCACATGTGAACCTGGGCGGGGGATGGGGAAGGGCGGATCGCGGGGCGGGGGCCCGGGCCCGGCCGATCAGGCCAGGCTGGGCCTCGACGCGTCGTCGATGTTGGGTCTCGGACCGCGGTGGCGCCGGCGTTCGACCGGCACCGGCTTGGAATACAACTCGACACTTCGTTCCTCCTGCCACCTCAAGATCGCGAGCAGGGTGCGTTTGAGCGCCGCGGCCTCCCACGGCTTGCCGATCACCCCGTGAACCGTCGCGCCGTCGTTGGAGACCTGGTCGCGTGAATCGGGAGACGCCGCGAGCAGGAAACGGGCCGTCGTAGGAGAGGTCCGCGCCACTTCGGTGAGCAACTGCATGCCCGACATGTCCTGGAGCCACTGGTCCGCCAGCACGAAACACACCCGGGACCATCCGACCCACAGGAGGGCTTCGGAGGCCAGGCGGGTCATCAAGACCCGGCAGGGGAGGGCGCGCGTCACATGACGGAGCGCCTCGAGGGACTCCGTGTCCCCCGCCACGCAGACCATGATGAGGTCCCGCATGCGGACCCGCGTGGGCACGTCCGACCAGCGATTTCCCCAGCCGGACATATCACCACCCCCACGTTGAATCGCGAGACAGGACCGGCGGCGCGTGCAAGGGAGGGGAGACGAGGAGTGAGGCTTCGGAGTTCGCGGGATCCATGGGGCATCCTCCGATTGCTTGGTGCTGCGCCTGCCCCCGTCCGCGCACCTCCGCTTGATCCCGCGGCCCCCACGGCCGGCGTGCGGGTCGTCACGGCGCCCGCAGATTGTTAACTGCTTAACTCAACGATGTCTGTCCGCGGGGGTTACTGTCGATCCTTGGAATGTGAGGATTCTTCCGTGGCGAGATCCAGCGACCGCATCTTGCGATAGAGCGACGACACGCCGATGCCGAGCTGGCGCGCCGCCTTCTCCCGGTTCCGGCCGGATTCCTCGAGCACCATCCGGATGTGCTCGCGCTCGTAGTGGCGCAGGGCCTCGCGCAGGCGGCGGGCGGGGCGACGGGGGGCCCGGGCGATGGTCGCCGGAAGGTCCTCCCCGGCGATCATCTTCCCGTCCCGCAGGATCATCGCCCGCTCGATCACGTTCTGCAGCTCCCGCACGTTGCCGCGCCACTCGTGGCCCTTCAGCGCGGTCATCGCGTCCGGCTCCACCCCGCGGCAGGTCCGCTTCAGCTCGCGGTTGAGCCGCGCGATGAAGTGCGCCGCGAGGTCGGGGATGTCCTCCGGCCGCTCGCGCAGGGGAGGGATCTTGATCTCCACGACGCCGATCCGGTAGTAGAGGTCCTCGCGGAAGAGCTTCCGCGCGATCCGGTCGCGGAGATCCAGGTTCGTGGCGCCCACGATCCGCGCCTCGAGGCGGATCGGGTTGACGCTCCCCACGCGCACGATCTCCTTCCGGTCGATGGCGCGGAGGAGCTTCGCCTGCAGGCCGAGGTCCATCTCCCCGATCTCGTCGAGGAAGAGCGTCCCCCGCTCCGCGGTCTCCATCAGGCCCCGCTTTTCCGCGGTCGCCCCCGTGAAGGCGCCCCGCGCGTGGCCGAAGAGCTCGCTCTCCATCAAGGTCGGCGGGATGGCCGCGCAGTTGATGGGGACGAACCGCTGGTCGCGCGTCGCCCCGCACATCAGGTGGAGCGTCCGCGCCACGACCTCCTTCCCGGTGCCGCTCTCGCCCGAGATGAGGACCGTGCCCGTCGACTTGGAGAGCTTGGCCACCATGTCGATCACCGACTTCATCGCGGCGCTCCGCCCGATCAGGGGCTCGGCATCGGACACCCGGGGGAAGGAATCCGTCGCGTCGGGCCCGGCGTCCGAGGGCAGGACCGTCCGGATCCGCTTCAGCACGTCCTCGGGCGCCGCGACTCCGTCCTCCGGCCTCAAGGTCACGACGGCGATGCCCGGGAAGCCGGTGGAGACGCGGCGGAGAAAGTCGGAATCGGTCCCGCAGAGGACGAGATCGAACCGGGCATGCGCGAGCAGCCGAAGGGCGGAGGGGCCGTCCCGGGCCGTGGCGCACTCGAGCCCGCGCCCCTCGAGGAAGATCGAGAGCGCCTCGGCCACCGCGGGGTCGTCCTGGACGATCAGCAGGGAGCGGCTCATCGGGGGTAAGCATACCCCGGCTTCTCACAAATGAGAGTGAAATCATCAAAATTCTCAATAGTGATAGGGCCGGCGGCCCCCGCTGGGCGGCGGTCGGGGCCGGTCGTTTGCTTGAGAACAGGCACCGGATCGGGGCGGGGTCTTCGTCTTTGCGCTTCCCGTTCCGGACCTATCGGGGCATTATTGATGGGTCACCGGGATAACGGACCGAAGAAAGGGGAGGGCCGAGCGATGGCGAAGGACCGGACAGCAGCAGCGGCGGCGACAACGGCGACGGTTCCGGGGACGGGACGACGCAGCGACGACACGGCGGCCCTGCTCCGCGAACTCGTCGCGCACCTCCGGGCGAACCGCACGGAACTGCGCGAACACTGGGCGCGGCGCATCACCGAGGCGAAACTCCTGACCGCGATGACGAAGGAGGAGATCTTCGCCGAGGCGACCTCCGTGTACGACAACTACGTCGAGGTGCTCGAAACGGGAAGCGTGGACGCCCTGCAGGCGTACGCCCGCAACCTGTCGGAACGCATCATCCCGCGAGGCGTCGAAACGCACGAAGTCGTCGGCATCGTCCTCCTGCTCCGCGACGTCCTGGCGCGCTCCCTGTTCGGCAAGTACAAGCAGGACTTCGCCCTCCTGAACCGCGTGCTCGACGCGTACGAGCCGGCCGCCAACCGCATCGCGAACACGGTGGCCGTCGGCTTCGTCCAGGAGCGCGAACGCATCATCCGCCAGCAGCAGGAAGCCATCCGCGAGCTGTCCACGCCCGTGCTCCAGGTGCGCGAACGGCTCCTGATTCTCCCGATCATCGGCGTGGTCGACGCCCAGCGCGCCCGCCAGCTCACCGAGCAGCTCCTGCGCGGCATCCGGTCCAACCGCGCCAAGGTCGTCGTCATCGACATCACGGGCGTGCCGTCCGTCGACTCCAAGGTCGCGAACCACCTCGTGCAGACGGTCGAGGCGTCGCGCCTCCTGGGCGCGACCGTCATCGTCACCGGCCTCTCCTCGGAAATCGCCCAGACCCTCGTCACGATCGGCGTCGACCTGGCCAAGATGAAGACGGTCGGCGACCTGCAGGGAGGCATCGAGGAAGCGGAACGGCTCCTGGGCTACAAGGTGACCCAAGTCGCGGAACCCAAGATCTCCTTGGAATCCGCGGTCAAGTAAGGACTCTCCATGGAAGTCCCGATCCTGAAGCAGGGCGATTACCTCATCGCGAGCATCCAGGCCGCGCTGAGCGACGCGGACCTCCTCCGCCTGCGGGACGATCTCGCCCAGCGCGTGGGCAAGTACCGGTCCAAGGGCGTGATCATCGACGTCACGGTGCTCGACGTCATGGACTCGTTCGCCGTGCGCACGCTCCGCAGCGTCGGCCAGATCCTGAAGATGCGCGGCGCGGAGACGGTGATCGTCGGCATCCAGCCCGAGGTGGCGTTCGCGATGGTCCAGCTCGGCCTGAGCCTGACCGATGTCTGGACGGCCCTGGACTTGGAGGAAGCGCTTTCCTTCCTGAACCGACTCTCGAGGGCGGACGAGTCGCATGCTTGAGGGCGTCTTGATCCCGATCGTGTCGGACCAGGACATCGTCGCGGCCAGGCAGAGCGGTCGCGCGATGGCCGCGAAGTTGGGATTTTCTGCAACCGACCAGATCTGCATCGCCACCGCCATCTCCGAGCTCTCGCGCAACATCGTCGAGTACGCGAAGGAAGGCGAGATCCAGCTGGCCCCGTGCCGGGCCCGCGACAACGGGCGGGCCGGCATCCAGATCGTGGCGCGCGACAAGGGGCCGGGCATCCCGGACATCAGCCTCGCCCTGAAAGACGGTTATTCCACCAGCCGCAGTCTCGGCCTCGGGCTCCCCGGCACCCGGCGGCTCATGGACGATTTCGAAATCGTGTCCGACCCGGGGAAGGGCACCGCGGTAACGATCCGGAAATGGCTTCGATGAACGGGGTGGTCCAAACCTCCGGCCGTCATCCCCGGCTGCACTGGGCGGTGGCCTCGCAGGCGCTCCAGGGGGAATCCGTGTCCGGAGACGCCTCCGTCGTCGTCCCGTTCGAAGGCGGACTCCTGGTCGGGGTCGTGGACGCGCTGGGCCACGGGCCCGAGGCGGCGTTCGCGGCCAAGGTGGCGGCGACCACGCTCGAACACTACGCCGGCACGCCGGTGGTCCCGCTCGCGCGGCGGTGCCACGACATGCTCGTGAAGACGCGCGGCGTCGTCGCGGGCCTCGCCTCGGTCGACCTGCGCGCGTCGACCCTGACGTGGATCTCGATCGGCAACATCGAGGGGCTCCTGCTGCGCGCGGGCCGGCCCCGCGTCTCGATCATCCAGGCGGGCGGGGTCCTGGGCTACAAGTTCCCCCGCATCGCCGCGGACGGGCCGATCCCGCTCGCGCCCGGCGACCGCCTCGTCTTCGCGACGGACGGCCTCCGGGAGGAATTCATCGAGTCCATCCCGGAGAAGGAGACTCCGCCGCGCCTCGCCGAGACGCTCCTGCGCGCGTTTTCGAAGGGCACGGACGACGCCCTCGTCCTGGTCGCGGAGTACGCCGGAGGCGGCACATGATCCGGGCCGACTCCCTGGAGCTGCAGTACGGGTCGGCGCTGAAGGAGTACCTGACCGGGGGCGGCGAGGAAGGGCTGAAGCGGGCGTACGACCTGGGCCGGCGGGCGGTGAACGAAGGCGCGGGGCTCGTGGCGGTCATCCTCATCCACCAGCAGGCGCTCGACCCGCTCCTCCGCCGGACCGCGGCGACGTCCCGGCCGAAGGCCGTGCGGCGCGCGATGGATTTCCTGGCGGAGTGCCTCGCCCCCTACGACATGGCCCACCGCGGCTTCCAGGACGCGTACGGGCGCGTCCGCGAGCTCAACGAGGAATACGAGGCCCTCGTGGAGGAGCGGGCCCGCGAGGCGCGCGACGCCGAGGCCCGGTTCCGCGCTCACGTCGAGCAGGTCCCGGCCGTCACGTACATCGAGTCGCTCAAGTCCGGCGAGACCGTGTACATCAGCCCGCAGGTCCAGGGGATGCTCGAGTTTACGCCGCAGGAGTGGCTGGCCGAGCCCGGCCGGTGGGCGAAGCAGGTGCACCCGGCGGACCGCGACCGGGTGCTCGCCGAGATGTCCCGCTTCCGCGAGCGGGGCGGGGCGTTGAAGGCGGAGTACCGGCTCCTGTCGCGGTCGGGCCGCGAGACGTGGGTCGTCCACGAGGCGTCGTGCGTGCTCGACGACGCGGGCCGCCCCCGGTTCATCCAGGGGGTGCTCGTCGACGTCTCGGGCCGAAAGACGGCGGAGCGCGGCGCGCGGGAGGCCGAGGCGATGTTCCGGCGGCTCTTCGACCGCACGCAGGAGGCGGTCGTGCTGGCGGCGCTGCCCGGCGGCGTCATCCTGAAGGCCAACGAGGCGGCCCTGCGGCTGCTCGACGCGTCGGCCTCCGATGTGACGCTCGCCGACGTCTTCCACGAGGACCGCGAGCGGCTCCGCGCCCACCTCGAGCGGGCCGGCGAGCGCGGCGAAGCGGGTCCGGACGAATTCCGGGGCGCGGTCACGATGAGCCTCTCGTCGTCGGTGGTTGATCTCGGTGGCAGTCGCGCGGTGTTGTGTGTCGCGCGGCGCATTGCATGATCATTGTGTCTGGATAGACATCAGAAGCTGACAGCTACTGATGTCTGATGTCTGATTTCTGACAACTGCCCCAGAATCAAGTAAAGGCCGGCCTGGGAATCGAACCCAGCAGCAGCGATAACCGCTGTCCAACGGGTTTGCAGCCCGCGAGGGACGCCAGTCCCTTGTACCGGCCCAGTTAAGAAGTCCAACGTCCTGGGTCCAAGGTGATCCAAAGTCCAAGGTCCTTGGACCGCGGACCTGAAAATCACGTGGGACCTTGAGCTGCCGACCTTTGGAAGGGACTCCTACGGAGTCGAGGAGGGCGCTCAGCCGAAGGGGCGTGACATCATTCGTCTTGAAGTACACGCGCGGGTGAACAATTATTCCGGCGGACGAGTAGACTGTCTCCGATTCCGGTAGCCGCGCTTCGTTTCAGCCGAACCGAGGTCAAGTGATGAAGGTCCTTTTGGCCGCCGCGCTTTGTCTCCTGCTCCAGGAGGCGCCCCGCAAGGAGGATTCCGGCCTGCGGATGCTCCGCCCGATCCAGAAGCGGCTCGACGAGGGCCTCGAGGCGGTCATCAAGGGGACGAAGCCCGCCGAGGCCTTCAAGCCGTTCAAGCCCGAGTCGGTGCCCATCGACCGCACGACGACGCTGCTCGGGGACATGAAGTCGCACGGGGTCGTCCGCGGCGAGACGTTCGCCATCGAACTCGAGGTCCAGCTCTGGTCCGCGGGAAAGGGCGTCTACAAGATCACCGCGCTGGGGCACGTGACGTCCAGTGAAGCCTCGTTCATCGCGCTGACGGGCCGCCGGTTCGACGGGACCGCCCGGAGCGCCGTGCCCGTCGCGAAATGCGTCGGCGACGCGGAGCCCTTCAAGGACGCGGCGGAGTATCTCGTGAAACTGCTCGCCGAGCGAAGGGTCGACTCGCTCTACTTCGCGGACCTCGAGAAGCTGAAGAAGCGGATCCCGAAGCAGTTCCAGGACCCGATCGTGGACGGCGTGATGCAGTCGAAGGCCGGCGCCGAGGCCCTGGCGAAGGAGGTCGCCGCCGTGAAGCACGACGAGATCCGGATCCAGCTGGGCGAGCAGTACTTTACGAGCCTGGGCGCGGACGGGTCGGTGAAGGACGGATTCATCCGCGGCAAGCTCCGGATTTCCGACGCCGGCGAGGTGGTCTACCGCCTCAATCGTTTCGAAACCGAGTGACAGGAGGCACCATGCTCGCGATGACGCTGGCCGTGCTGGCCCTGCAGGGCGCCCCGGCCAAGGAGCAGGAACCTTCTCTCAAGGCCCTGTGCACCGTCGCCCAGCGGCTCGACGACGGCATCAAGGCCTTCATCGGCGGCAAGGACATGAAGGAGTCGTTCAAGGCCTGGGACGTGGGCGGGACGTCCGAAGAGGTCGTGACGAAGCTCAGGGAAGACCTCGTGCAGAACCACGTCGCGGCCGCGAAGACCGTCGCGGT
>Ga0075420_100002487_pt1 | contig 15956 bp, 20 predicted proteins | sample SoiMetdeltSBSDD4_FD_75296 | JGI IMG/M metagenome (GOLD analysis project Ga0075420, IMG submission 75296) | Bulk soil microbial communities from a Populus tree surrounding site in Tennessee, USA - Soil MetaG P. deltoides SBSDD4 | ecosystem: Environmental > Terrestrial > Soil > Tree plantation... | reverse complement strand
CCGAGACGCAGGCGGTCGCCAAGGAGAAAACGCCACCATGCTTCGGATCAAGCGCACGTATGGCCCTCCTACACACGGAGATGGCCGCCGGATCTTGGTCGAGCGCCTCTGGCCGAGAGGAATGAAGAAGGAGGCCGTTGCCGCAGATGCGTGGTTGAAGGACGTTGCCCCCAGCGCGAACCCCGAGGTCTTGGAGCCTATCCTCGCCGCCGAACAACGCGGCGCGGTGACGCTGCTCTACAGCGCCCACGACGTCGCTCACAATGGCGCCGTGGTCTTACGAGAGTATCTGCTGGAGCGACAGGCCGAACGCTTAGGCACCGGGAAGCGTGAAGTGCATCGGCCTCTCTCGAGGACGCCCAACGCAAAGAAGTCCCGCACGATGGGACGCACTGGTAGCAGCGCTCGAAAACCAGCCGGGTGACTGCCGCGACACTGCAACATGAGCGCGAAGAGGACGAAGAGCGCGGCGCGAACTGTCTACACGATCGGCCACTCAACTCGCGGCGCGCGCCAGTTCATCGAGTTGCTCCGAGCTCACGGCGTGAAGCACCTAGTGGACGTGCGCACGATTCCCAGGTCGCGTCACAACCCGCAGTTCAACGGTCCAATCCTGGCCCGCTCGCTGCGCGCGGCCAAGATTGGCTACCGGCACGTGAAGGCTTTGGGCGGACTACGCCACGCTCGGCCGGACTCCATCAACCTTGGCTGGCGCAACGCTTCTTTCCGCGGCTTTGCGGATTACATGCAGACCCAGGGCTTCGTGGCTAGCCTCGCGCGCCTTGAGCAGCTGGCGGCCCGACGCTCCACGGCGATCATGTGTGCCGAGGCCCTGCCGTGGCGGTGCCATCGATCATTGATCGCCGATGCGCTCACGGTCGCTCGGTGGCGAGTGCTTCATATCCAGAGCCGCCAGACTGCCCGTCTTCACAAGCGCACGCCCTTCCTGAGAATGCGCTCTGGCAGGCTGGTTTATCCAGCACCCGATGGATCTTGACACAGAACCTCTTCAGGCAGACCCTCGAGCGTCCTCGGTTGCGGGGGTTTGTGCCGTTGGCGGGACGATCCGTGTGCTCACGATCCGCGGATTCCGACCAACGTCCACGTGAGCCGGCTCGTGATTTACGGGCTGATCACATGGCCACTTGCGGTCGGGTACCTCCGACGCGCCTTGCCGGATCTCCCCGCCTCTCAGGGACATCGCCCATGTCCTGGCGCTCCGGAATCGTCCGTCCACGGCGCCTCTGCCCTGCGTAAATAGCGAGCACCTGCACCACTATGGAAGTAGTCGTCTGGCATAACGCTTGGGACTGCGGGCCCCACGATTTCTGTCAATGGATGAAGCGCTACAGCAATGCCAAGGACATTTGTTGGATTTCGCACACAACCCGCCACGCGGCCCATTGAGCCGCTCCCCACGTTCCCCGTGAACTGAGCGTTGCCGCTCAGGGCTCATTGTCGCCACATGCGGGACTGTTCGCACCTCCCGTTCAACCAGACGCGGGTGGCGAATGTGACGAGCACACGACCGTTCCACTACCGATAGAACACGACTCCCGCATGATGATGCGGTGTGGACATGCCACCCGGCTCGTAGTGCCGTCAGTGAGAATGCCAGCAATGGTGAACGGGTCCGGCTGCTCGCCGCACGCCCCGCAAAGTCCCCGCAGTTGATCTTGGGAGGACCAAATGTCAACTCCCCTTTCCGCCCTCGCCATCCCTGATTCCTGGCTCGCGAAAGAGGCCACAGGCATCCTGCGTGAGTACTCCACCGATCTGCTCTTGAATCACTCCACCCGCGTCTACCTCTTCGGAGCTGAGCAGGGCCGTCAGCAAAAACTCCGCTTCGACCCTGAGCTCCTCTACGTCGCCGCCGCATTTCACGACCTCGGTCTCATCAAGAAGTTCTCGAGCCAAAACGAACGCTTCGAGGTCGATGGGGCAAATGCCGCCCGTCAATTCCTCACCGCACATAGCATCCCCGAAGAGCAGGTACAAACCGTCTGGGAAGCCATTGCCCTGCACACCACCCGCGGCGTCACTCAGTACATGCGTTCCGAAGTAGCTCTACTCCATTCGGGTATGGACCTCGATGTGCTCGGAACAGGGCTCGATCAGTTTCCTTCGGAGTTGCGCGATGCAATCGTGGCCAGGTACCCTCGCAAACGCTTCAAGGAAGGCATCGTCCAGGCGGCATTCGACGGCTTCGCGCACAAGCCCGGGACCACGTACGGCACCGTGTGGACCGGGGTCCCTGAGCGCTTCATCCCCGGTTATACGAGCCCCAACGTCTGCGACTTGATTGCTGCATCTCCCTTCCCAGATTCCGTACCGCAAAGGTGAACGGGAAGAGTTGTGCCGCCTCAATCAGGTCGAGGGGAGGCAGTTGGTCACTGCGGCCGTCCACGGGAAGGACGGCAGCATCTTGCTGCAGCGGTCGGGCGTGACCGCGGACGTCCGCGCCGCATCTAACATGTGTTATGCGAAGGTCGGGCAACCGGCTTTCGATCGGGAGGCGGGTCATGGACCTGTTCGATCGGGGATTGCTGCAGGTACTGCAGGTGCCAGGGGTCGAGCTAGAGCCGCAGCATCCGTACGCGCTCACGCGCTCCTTCAGCCGGACGGCGGCGGCGTTCTTGAGCCATTGGCGGCCTTCACGAGGAATGCGGCAGGGGCTGCGATCATCAACGCGCTGGGGCCGATCCGTCAGATCGTCCGCAGTGACGCGGGTGTGCAGCGCCGCCACTTGTCGTCGCGCAGGGAGCCATAGGCCTGCCCGGTGCTTCGGTTCGGGTACAAACGAGGCGGATTAGCGGAGAGTCGGCAGTGGCGGCAGACGGAGTGACGACGGTTCGGAGCAACGCCGGACCGCAGGAGACGAACAGGCTCGAAGCTGCGGTCAAGGGGAAAGGTATGACAGTCCTCGCCCACGTCGATCACGCGGCTGTGGCAGGACGCGGCAGGCGACACACCAAGGAATTCGCGTCGGAACAAGTCATGAGCGCACGAGTTGGAGCAACAAGGGCACCCTTTGTGACACTCAAGGACGTCGCAGCGCTGGGGTAGACGCACGAGTCGGAGTCCAGCCGGACGCCCCTTAATCGTCACAGAATTGATCGGCTCATCCACGACGTAAGGAGACTCAAAATGGCAAAGGAGATAAAGCGCTGGCGTCGCGCCGGGAATTGCTGATCGGCGGGGCCGCAGTCATCGCCGCTTCGGCCATGTCGGCGACGTCGGGCACAGCGGTGGCGGCCGAGCCGCCAGGCATGCAATTTCAAAAGACCGACACCGCGCTGGTGTTCATCGACCCGCAGAACGATGTGCTGAGCGATAAGGGAGCGAACTGGGCAAGCGTTGGTGCGAGCGTCACCGAGAACAGGACCGTCGAGAACATGGAAAAGATGTTCAGGTCGGCGAAGGCGAAAGGATATGAAGTGTTCATATCGCCGCATTATTTCTATCCGACCGACGGCGGCGGGAAGTTCAACGGACTGCTGGAGAGCGACGAGTTCAGAACTCACACCTTTGCCCGACGAGGACCGCTGAATCTATCGGGTTTCCCGAACTCGGGCGCGGACTGGCTGGATCGCTTCAAGCCCTATATCGAGGATGGGAAGACCATCGTCGTCAGCCCGCACAAGGTATGGGGGCCGCAGACTAACGATCTGGTGCTCCAGCTGGCCAGCGGCGGATCAGCAAGATCATGCTCGGCGGCATGCTGGCTAACATCTGCGTGGAATCTCATCTGCGCGAGTTTCTCGAGCGCGGCTTCGAAGTGGCTATCGTCAAGGATGCGACCGCCGGTCCCAGGCATCCCGAGTGGGGCGACGGCTATCAGGCGGCGATGATCAATTACCGATTTCTCGCACACGCTGTGTTGTCGACCGATGAAACGGTCGGTCGCATGCGCTGAGAAAGGAACGTTGACATGTCTGTCTCAGAGAAGCCGCTTCACATCGACATTCCGGTGAAGTTAGAAAAGTGAAGGCGGCGTTCAGTGTCGGTGCCTTGGCGGTCGAAGGGGATCTGCCGGCTTCCATCTTCCACCTTCAGCTCGTCGAGAACGACATCGCCGACTGGAACGCCAAGGCCCAAGTTATTGCGGTCTTTCACACGAATGCGGCCCACGTGACGTTGAACGACAGCGCGTACAACGCCGAACGCAACGTGGCGACAGGGAATCCCTACAAGAAGCTCGTCGCTGACCTGGTGAAACGCGGTGCGCAAATTGAGTTGTGTGGCGCGACCGCGAAAGCCCACAACTGGGGAAACAGACTTGCTTCCCGGAGTCAAGGTCAACACGGATGCCATGGCGAGAACGACGCAGCTCGTTCAGGAAGGGCTCGTGAAAATCACGGAATGAACCCATGGAGGGGACCGCCGGGAGGAGCCCCGTTAGCTCTCTGGCAACCCAGCCTTACGTGCTCCCTCGACAATCCGCTGGAATTCCTTGCGGAAGGCTGGATTGTCGGAAGTTACCGAGCCTTCCTGCACCAGTGTCTGCACCGTGAACCCTGGCCTCAGCTTCAGGAGCTCTGCGACCGCGGCCGCCGCCTCTGCGTTCTGCCCCTGCCAGGCGTACGCAGAGGCGAGATCGACGTAGGCGAAGTAGAACGTCTTGCCGGTCGCAAGCGACTTGAGGCACCACTCGATGGCCTGAGCGTCGCGCGCCAGGTGCGTGTTCGCGTGGCAGAGGACGAAATACCAGACATACAGCTCAGGATCGCGCGGGCTCAGCCGTATGGCCCTCTCGACAGGCGCCAACGCCTCCGCTGCCCGACCAATTATATTCAAGTTCCGCGCCCGTCCAACGTATGCCGCCGCATGGTTACGATCGAGGGCGATGGCCCTGTCGTACGTCGCGAGCGCCGCATCAAACCGGTTGGATAGTCCGAGGACCTCGGCCTTCACGTAATGCGCATGGGCATAGTTGGGCGCGGTGGCGATGGCCCGCGTGGCCGCTTCGTCGGCACGGGCCAGCACCTTGGCAGGTTCGGGATCCCAGCGGTTGCGGTAGATGAGAGTGAGGGCTTGGGCGAGCCCGACTCCAGCGTGACTATTGTCGGGATCGATTCGAAGAGCATCCTCGAACAACGCGACGGATCTCTGCACATCATCCTTGTTCGGCCCACCATTCAAGACCGACCAGCCACGCATGGCGAGGTCCACCGCATCTGGGTCGGTGCGCTGCGCCCGGCGACCTTCAACATTGACGAGTTCAACACTGAGCGTCCTTGCAAGTCGGTTCGCGATGCCGAAGTTGTCCTGGACGGTCGCCAGCGTGCTTTGATCGACGTCCATCTGCTCGGCCCACAGATGCGCGCCGGTGCCCGCGTCGATGAGTTGCGCGTTGACGCGGGCAGTGCCTCCCATCCGGCGTACGCTCCCCTCGAGCACATATCGGACACCCAACTCGCGGCCGATTTGCCGGGCATCGACGGCCCTGCCCTTGAATGTGAATGCAGTGTTCCTGGAGATGACGAAGCTCCCGACGACTCGCGACAGATCGCTGGTCAGGTCTTCGGTGATGCCATCGGCGAAGTACTCCTGGCTCGGATCGCCACTCAGATTGCTAAAGGGTAGGACGACGATCGAGAGACGCGGCGCCTCGGCCTGAACTGGAAAGAATGGCAAGTCCATCCACCAAGCTCCGGCCGCCCCGAAGAGAACCAGGAGCGCGGCCAGGCCCCACACCATCCAGCGCCGGCGGCCGATTGGGGCGGGGCGTCTGGCGAGCGTAGACACGGCCTTGGAGCCCGGGAGGTGAAGTTGATACATTCGCACGGGCTGCTCGATGTTCTTGACCTGCCGCTCGCCCACATCCTCGAAGGTGAACGGCAGCTTTCCTCGGACCTGATCGTAGACGGTATTGGAAACGAGCACGCCACCCGGCTGAGCCAGCGCTTCCAGCCGCGCCGCGATGTTGATGCCGTCACCGTAGATCCGGGTCTCGTCGTGGATCACATCTCCCAGATTGATCCCGATGCGAAACCGCATCCGGCGACTCTCAGGCACGCTCTCGTTACGCTCGGCCATCGCGGTCTGGATCTCGACCGCACACTCGGTGGCGCCTACGACGCTGGGGAACTCGGCCATGATGCCATCGCCGGCGGTGTCGATGACTCGCCCCCCGTGCCGGCCGATCAGCGGCAGGATCGCACTCTGATGGGCCTTGAGGTCCCGCACGGTGGCGGCCTCATCCGCGTGCATGAGCCGGCTGTAGCCAGCGATATCGGCGACAAGAATGGCGGCGAGCCGACGCTGTATCGAGGGCTCTTCGTTCATGACGCGTTCTGTGAGCTCGCACAGGCGAGCGGATGGTAGTGTTGCACATCGCGCTGCGGACCGCGAGGACAGTGGGAGATGCCTAACTTCCGCACCGCGGGGCGCGAAACGGGGCACACTCGCCACGCTCCTCCGCAGATCGTGCACGGAAAGCTGGAGCTAACCCCTTTTCGCTTACCCAGACTTCACCCAGGAATCGGTTCGGCGGCCCACGCCTCTTACCGGCACGCGGGCCCATGCTAGACTGCCAGTGCTCCCACCTCGGCCTTCATGGTAGACGCACTTGGCGTCGAGACCCCGGTGACGCGGCGTTCACGACTCACATCCTGGGGGACCGCCATGAACCTTCCGACCTCGGTCGATTTTTGGGGCGAGCTCGACGCGGACGTGCTTCGCTGTCTGGCCAACCGACACGGTGAGGTGAGGCCGGCGGAGATCGGTCGGGACCTCGGCATCTCGGAACAAGCGGTGGCGTCGATCATCGGCATGCTCGCCGAGGCGGGGAAGGTCCGGATCTGTTCCGTGGAACGGATCGTGTGACGACCTCTTGGGCGTCGATGCACCTCGAGCGTCCAGATCCTCCCCGGTAGGGCTGGACGCCGCGCCGGGCCCGCGATTGGCGCCTCCCTATGTCGCAGGCGACGGCGCGGCAGCCGATGCTGGGGCGTCCTCGTTCACGATCCGGTAGAGGAGCCGAGCATCGGCGCAGGCCTTCCCCCTCCCCGTGGTTCAGGACATCTCATGAACACGCGGAGGCAGCGATCACCGCCGCAGAACTGCTGGGCCGGGTCTTGAAGTTCTTCGCCACACCCCTGGCACCGAGTGATGACCGATCCTCCCCACGTCAGGAGCCTCAAGGGCAGGGCATTGGCGGTCCCCCCCGCGCGCCATCGCGGCTTCACGTGCCGAGCCTGGAGGAGCGCCAGAGGCCACGCTGAGCGACGATCGCCACAACCGCGGCGGCACATCCAATCAGGAACATCCCGGGCATCCCGGCGTCGGTGGAGACGAAGACCCAGACCACCGTGCCCGCGATGACGCTGCCGATGAGGCCCACGGCCATATCGGACTTGAGTCCGTAGCCTCCCGCGCGGGAGAGCGTCTCGGCCATCCATCCGGCCACGAGCCCGGCCAGAATTAGCATCGGACCCATGTGCGCAATGTGTTCAGGCATGACTCGTCCCCGCCTTTCTACGACCTCGCGTGTGCTCCGAGAGGTGACCCCGGAGGGAGCCACCTCTCGATGCTTGCTCGTCCTCACATGGCTCAGCGCGTCTCAGGCAACGTGACCTCCGGCTTCGGTGTCCAGGTTCCCGCGGCATACTCGCGCAAGCCTTGCAGGAGCACCGAACGTAGCGTGGTCCCCTCGCTCAGGGCTCGGAGTCGCGCGGCCCGCTGGAGGTCGCGGGGCAGGCCGCGCAACAGGTAGATGCCTGAGGTCGCCACCCGAGCCAGGACGCGACTCCGGCCGGCCTGGATATAGATGTTGATGGGCATCGTCATGACGACTCCTCCTCAGGCCCAGTCCGGACGAAGGACATGAGCCTCATTGCCGGCCGATGGAGACCACGAAGTTGACCGTCTCCTGGTGATACGGCGACGGGATGTACGCCAGCTCCAGACGGATTTCCTTCAGCGTGCCCGCCTTCAGCGCCTCGGCTGGGAAGTCCACGTCCAGCGATTGGAGGGTTTCCTGCCCAGGGTCGAGCTGGTCGCTGCCGTAGGTGGCGAACTTGAGGGTCGGCTCGGTCCGCATGTCTTCCAGCTTGATCGGCTGCCCCGCGGCGTCGATGTACCGCATCTTCCCTTCAACGAGGCGGACGGTCTGATTGGCCGAGCTGTTCCGTAGCGCGAGGTTCGCAGTGAGCTTCGCGGGAGACACGACGCGACTGGAGCCCTGCTCGACCCGCTCGGTGACCTTCATGTGCGTCACCTCGCCCGTGACGATCCCGGCTTTGATCGTCATCGCAGTCGGCGTCATCGGATACGTCTTGTCCTCGACCACGGATGCTGCCGTCGCCACCGGCTGTACCACGGGGACGAAGGTCATCCACACCACCGCGGCCGCCAGCGCCGCGCCCAGCCCCCACCGCCAGACCGTCCCGGTCGCTGCACCCGATTGCTCGGTGGGCCGCAGCTTGCGCTGAGCGGCCAACGCGAGGGCGGCCCCGATGAAGGCCACGAAAGCCATCGTGACGATCCCGGCGTTCGGAAACAGCCCGACGGCACGGAAGATCCAGCTCAGCCCGATGCTGCCGACGAGGCCGAGGATGATATCCGGCTTCAGCCCGTGCCCTCCGCGCTTCGCCACTAATCCAGCCAGCACGCCGGCCAGTACTCCCAAGAGAACCCACGTAACGAACATCGTGAAACTCATGACCCTTCCTCCTCCACCCGGTTGTCGCTCATCCCATCGCCTGCTGCACTTCGCTCGCGTCGCACGCCGCGGCTCTCGCACTCGTTCCCGGCCTTCGCTATGCCTCACCGCCGTCTTCGCGGTGGGGATCTGGCTCCAGGCTCGAGACGTCACCCCTGAGAGACTCGCCATTGACGGTGATGAACACGACGGCTTCCGGCCACAGCAGCCGGTTCACCCAGATCGCCGATGCCACGGCTCCCGTCTGCGTGTTGACTCCTTGCCACACGCCCCCGGCCGGCCGGCTATCGCGCCGGCTCGTGGTCGACTCCCGCTTGCACTCCGCGAAACCATCACTCGAGAGCGCATTCATGACCTCATCCGGGGCTGCGATCCAGCCCTGCTCCGCTTCGCTCCAGGTCATCCTGCCGTGCTCGCGTAGCTCGTCGAGTCCGGTCATCTGCTGTGTCCTTTCGCCGTCGACCGTAGCCTGGTTGCCGGCGGCGACGAGTCCGGGCGCTGCTGGAGGAGAGTCCCGCGCAGATCTCAACCCTTTCCCGCACCGTTGCGCGCGGCGCTGGCCGTCGCGGTATGCGTCCGCCGGACGGACGTGGGCTCGGGCGTCGCCGGCGGGCGGACGGATTGGCCGCTGGCCGGTCGCCGTTCGGGTTGGACGAGAATGGCCGAGAGCATTTCGATCGCCCGCTGGTCGAGCGCCCGATCGTCGATCAGCACGTGCAGTGACGGGTCCGCGAGCTGCCTCACCCGCTCGGCCGCCGCGGTGGAACACACGATGACGTCCACCCGGCGGAGCAGGCGAGGGAGAGCCGCACTCTCGGCGGGGCACGCCCCGGCCAGCACGATGTTCGGCAGGGCGGCGTTCGCGATCGAATGTTCCAGGTTGTGGGCCGTCTCCTCGGCCACGGAGGCCACGCCCACCCGCGTTCCCGGCGGGAGTTGGGCCAGGCGGTGGAGGGTCTCGAGGGGCGTCTCGGCGAGTAGCGCGATCACCGGGACTCCGCGGCCGCGCAGGAGCCGCTCCACCTCCGGGAGATGGCAGAAGCTCGTGACCGCCGCCCTCCAGGGGCCGGTGTGCTTGTGGCGCCGCACGAGCGCCCCCAGCTCGCTGAGGAGGACCTTGTCGACGCGGACCGGCAGGTGGGCCTCGAGTTGCCCGGCAAAGAAGTCGAGCTCCGGCGGGCTGCACTCCACGAGGAGGACCTCGACGGACCCCTGGATGGCGGCGGGGCGGACGCCGGCCACGCTCAGAACCCCGACCGCCAGGTCGTCGGCGGTCATCCCGAGGGCTGCCGCCCGGATCACCGCCTCTTGCAGGAAGCGCTCGCGAAGCGGCGCCGACGGGCGGGCGGGCGGCGCCGAGGCCACGAACACGCCCTTGCCCCGCCGAGCCTCCACGTGTCCGCTCCGTTTCAGATCCTCGATGACGCGCGCGACGGTATTGGCATTGATGCCGAGGAAGCCGGCGAACTCTCGGATGCTGGGCAGGGCCTGGTCCGGCGGAACGCCACCGCTCTCGATGACGTGCTTCAGCTGCTCCGTCAGTTGCCGGCGGATCGGGATCGGGCTCTGGGCGTCCACTTTCAGGTTCATGGCGACCTTCATACTGTACTAGCGAGATAGTACAGGATATCTTAAATTAGTCTAGTGTACTATTTTAGTGGTACAGTAACGGCGAGAGTCGACCGCCCACCACCCACCTGGAAGAGAGGGAACTGCACTATGGCTCGGGCAACCACCCCCGCGACGACTCGCGCAACCACGCCGAATCTGCGGCCGCTCCACGACCGGCTGCTCGTCAAGCGCCTCGAGGGGCAAGAGGAGAAGCATGGCAGGATCTTCATCCCCGACACCGCCAAGGAGAAACCCCAGGAGGGCACGGTGATCGCGGTCGGGACCGGCAAGACGACCGAGGACGGCAAGACCGTGCCCCTCGACGTCAAACGAGGTGACCGGATTCTCTTCGGCAAGTATTCCGGCAGCGAGGTCAAGTTCAGCGGCGAGGACTACCTCATCATGAAAGAGGAAGACGTTCTCGGCATCCTGGGCCCGTGAAGAACGACACCGCTGGCGTCAACCGCGCCGGCCTACTCGAGAGGAAGGTAATGCATGCCTAAGCGGCTTCTCTTCAAAGAGGAAGCTCGCGCCGCGCTCTTGCGCGGGATCAACACCATGTCGCGCGCCGTCAAGGTCACGCTCGGACCGAAAGGGCGGAACGTCGTCATCGCCAGGAAGTTTGGCAACGCCACCCTGACCAAGGACGGCGTCACCGTTGCCAAGGAGATCGAGCTGAAGGACCCCGCCGAGAACATGGGCGCGCAGATGCTCAAGGAAGTCGCGTCCAAGACCTCCGACGTCGCGGGTGACGGCACGACCACCGCGACGGTGCTCGCCCAGGCCATCTTCCGCGGCGGTCTCAAGAATGTCACTGCCGGCGCGAGCCCAATGGCGTTGAAGCGGGGGATCGAGCGGGCAGTCGAGACGGTGGTGGAGGAGCTGAAGCAGATGTCCAAGGCCACCAAGGACCGAAAGGAGATCGCCCAGGTCGCCACGATCGCGTCGAACAACGACAAGACGATCGGTGACCTGATCGCCGAGGCCATGGAGAAGGTCGGCAAGGACGGCGTCATCACCGTCGAAGAGGCCAAGGCCATCGAGACCACCCTCGATGTGGTCGAGGGGATGCAGTTCGACCGCGGGTACCTCTCACCATACTTCGTCACGAATCCGGAGCGGATGGAGGTCGTGCTGGAGGACGCCCTCGTGCTGATCCACGAGAAGAAGCTCAGCGTGATGAAGGATATGCTGCCGCTGCTCGAGCAAGTGGCCCGGGCCGGCAAGCCCTTGCTCATCATCGCCGAGGACGTCGAAGGCGAGGCGCTGGCCACCCTGGTCGTCAACAGGCTGCGCGGCACGCTTCAGACCTGCGCCGTCAAGGCGCCGGGCTTCGGCGACCGCCGCAAGGCCATGCTGGAAGACGTCGCGACCCTCACCGGCGGCAAGGCGATCACCGAGGATCTCGGGGTCAAGCTCGAGAACATCAAGCTCGAGGATCTCGGCAAGGCCAAGAAGGTGGTCGTGGACAAGGACAACACCACGATCATCGAGGGCGCCGGCACCGCCGCGGAGATCCAGAGCCGCATCAAGCAGCTCCGGGCGCAGCTGGAGGAGACGACCTCGGACTACGACCGCGAGAAGCTTCAGGAGCGGTTGGCGAAGCTTGCCGGCGGTGTGGCCGTCATCAAGGTCGGTGCGGCCACCGAGACCGAGATGAAGGAGAAGAAGGCCCGGGTGGAGGATGCGCTCAACGCCACGCGCGCAGCGGTCGAGGAGGGGATCGTTCCGGGGGGCGGTGTGGCGCTCCTCCGCGCGTCGGAGGCCCTCGACAGCCTCAAGCTGTCGGGCGACGAGAATACCGGCGTCAGCATCGTGCGACGTGCCCTCGAAGAGCCGATCCGGCAGATCGTGGAGAACGCCGGGCTCGAGGGTTCCGTGATCGTCGAGAAGGTCAGGGGCATGGTCCCACTCACGCGGGGCTTCGACGCCGAGACCAACGAGTACGTCGACCTGATGCAGGCGGGGATCATCGACCCCACCAAGGTCGAGCGCGTCGCCCTGCAGAATGCGGCCTCGATCGCGTCGCTGCTCCTCACCACGGAAGTGCTCGTCACAGAGATGCCGGACGCCGAGAAGGCCGACCACTCCGCGGCGCCCGGCGGGGAGTTCTAGCGGTGTCTCGGGCTCACGGGCTCCGGAGGACATCCGGGGCCCGGGGGGCCTGGCCGGGGAAGGAGCGCATGCGGCCCTTGTCGCCCACTGCCGTGTCGGTCTCAGCGGACTGTTCGGGCGCGCCGGCACGCGGCGGCAGGCACGGGATCACCTCGCGGCCGCCACGACGATGTACCGGGAGATGAAACATGACGCACTGCCTGGAGCAGGCGGAGGCGGCGATAGGGACTTCAGGGTAGACCCGTTCGCGGGCCATCATCCTGCCGGTTGGCGACACACGCCGGTAATGCTGGCGGGTCGCGCGCCATCGCGCAACGGGAGACCAGGCACTGTAGCGGTGAGTGCGTGACCTATTGAGCCAAGGTCCAATAGACAGTCAAGGTGACGCGAGACTACCTTCAACAGCAGCGGGGAGGTCTTGGTAATGAAACTGGAAAGCGCCGCGAAGGTGAAGTATGGAATCTGGGGCCTGATTGGTGGGGCAGCCATCGCAATGATCCTGGGGTTTGTGTGGGGTGGTTGGACGACCTCGAGCACAGCCAATGCGGCAACCGCCAAAGCGGTCGTGTCGAGTCAGGCCGCGATCTGCGTCGCCCAATTCGTGAAGCAACCCAATCATGAAGCGAAGCTCAAGGAATTCGGGGAAGTAAGTAGCTGGACGAGGGGTGAATTCATCGAAAAGGGCGGCTGGGACAAGATGCCCGGACAAGAAAAGGCCGACCCAGAGGTCGCTCGGGCATGCGCCGAAGGGCTCGGGCTTCTCGTCAAGAAGTAGCGGCCGGACAGGCACTCTGTCCCGCCGTCGCGGCTGGCTCGGGCGGACCTACGATCGAGTGACTGCGCTATGTCAGAGTTGTGTCAGAACCATTGGCCACTATCGGGCGTAATCGGGAGTGGTAGCCTAAACTCCTTCCCGATGACGTCCGATAGTGGCCGATAGTCCCAGCTATCTCAGGCTCTAAAAATCCTGGTGTCGGCGGTTCAATTCCGTCCCTGCCCACCATTCTTCTTAGCTGGTTGCGCCACATCGTCCTGTAGTCCTACGATCGGTTCCTGCCCGAAAGCCCCTCGCCTCTGTGTCTACGCGGCGCTCATTCACTTGGCAGCAAGATATTCGTCGATGACGACGGCCTCGTGCGACTTGATGGTCATGCCGTTCGGGCCACCCCCGATCCGGGTGACCTGATGGCCGGGCTCGCCATGCTGCTTGAAGTGTGCAAGCTCCTTGGAGCCCTCGCGGAAGACCCAGAGTCGGCCGTCTCGAATCTCGGTGTAGAAGCCGGGCTTGCTCACTGAGGCGGCAGCCACCGGCGATGGCGTACTGGATCCCGACGGCGTGGTGGCGCAGCTAGCGAGTGACATGGCGAGAGTGAACCCGGCGAGCATGTAGCAGAGTCCATTCCGCATCGGTGCCTCCTTCATTTAACTGGCCTCGGCGTTCGAAAGGCGTCCGCCAATCGCGTCCAGGCGGCTCTGGAGGGTGAGCTTGTCGATCTCCTCGAGGCGAAGGCTCGTGAAGAACTATTCCGCTGGCTCGTTCCGACACTGCCTGATGTGGCCCCCACGGTGGTTGTTCCGCACTCGGACCTGCGCCCTGCGACTCACCCCACGTTAACTGAGCGATCCTTCGCGGCTGTCCACGCCCGCGAGAAGCGTCTTGACTTGGATTCGATATTTCCATATGCTTCGAAATATGAAGACGATCACCCGCCTACCGCTGGCGCAATTGTCGGCCGATGAGACGCACGTCGAGGCGTTCAAGGCGCTCGCCCATCTCAGCCGCCTCCAGGTCTTCTTCGTACTGGTGAAGGCCGGACGGGAGATGTCGGTCGGAGAGATCCAGGAAGCTGTCGAGATCCCGGGACCGACGCTGTCTCATCACCTCGACGTCCTGCGGCGGGCCGGCCTGCTCGAGAGCCGGAAGGAAGAGCGGTACATCTACTATTCGGTGCAGCGGGAGCGGGTCACCGGGTTGGTGCGCCTACTCACCGCGTGCTGCTAGGGAGGAAGCCATGAGCGCTAAGGTTCATCTCCACATGCACGTGTCGGATCTGGCCAAGAGCCGCGAGTTCTACGAGAAGTTCCTTGGTGGCGATCCTGTCAAAGTCAAGCAGGGCTACGTGAAGTTCTTGCCCGAATGGGCGCCGGTCAACCTCGCACTCTCATCGGGCGGCCACATCGGTGCGGGCACCATCGACCATGTCGGTGTCCAGGTCGATTCCGTCGACACCGTGATGTCGCAGTTGGCTCGCGTCAAGGCAGCGGGCCTTCCGGTGACGGAGGAGATGGGGGTCAACTGCTGCCACGCCAACCAGGACAAGTTCTGGGTGAAGGATCCGGACGGAGTCGAGTGGGAGGTGTACCACCTGAACTACGACCTGGAGGGTGACGAAGCCGAGATGAAGCCACGCTTTGCAGTGGTCGGTGCGGGTTCGTGCTGCGGAGGCACCACCAGCTGCTCATCGTGAGGTGCCGCACCAGAGCGCGACGCGTACGAGTGAAGGACACAGGAGACACGACATGAGAGATGAAGGCGTTCGTGACCTGGTGAAGCAGAAATATGGACAGGCCGCGCTGCGTGTGACCGCCGGTGAGACGTCCTGCTGTGGAAGCCCTGCTCAAGGCGGCTGCGACCCGATCACCTCGAATCTCTACGGCATTGCCGAGACAGCGGAGCTTCCCCGCGAGGCCGTGGCGGCCTCGCTCGGCTGCGGAAATCCCACGGCGCTGGCTGAGCTGAGGCCGGGAGAGACGGTCCTCGACCTCGGATCGGGTGGTGGAATCGACGTCCTGCTCTCCGCGCGGCGCGTCGGCCCCGCCGGCAAGGCCTATGGACTCGACATGACGGACGAGATGCTGGCGCTGGCCCGTGAGAACCAGCGGAAGGCGGGCGTGACGAATGTCGAATTCCTGAAGGGCGAGATCGAGCACATCCCCCTGCCAGCCGATTCCGTGGATGTCATCATCTCGAACTGTGTCATCAATCTGTCCGCTGACAAGGATGCCGTGCTGGCCGAGGCTTTTCGCGTTCTGAGGCCTGGTGGACGATTCGCCGTCTCCGACGTGGTCGTGCGCGGAGAGGTGCCCTCCGAGATCCGCCGTAGTGTCGAGCTGTGGATCGGCTGCGTCGCCGGGGCGCTCGAGGAGTCTGAGTACCGCGCCAAGCTCGCGAAGGCTGGGTTCGTAGGCGTCGACGTGGAGCCGACTAGGGTCTACACGGCCGAGAGTGCCCGCGACCATCTCGTCGGCGCCGGGCTCAGCGCCGAGGCGATCGCCTCGATCGACGGCAAGTTCATCAGCGCGTTCGTGAGGGCTCGTAAGCCGCTGCTGTGACCGTCTTCGCTCCATGAGTACCGCCTTAGACGCGAACGAGCAGGCCGGATGGCGCACGCGGCTCAGCGATCCCATGCTGGGCGCTGTGCTGGCCCTGGGCATCACCCAGATCACCGCCTGGGGGACCAGTTACTACTGCCTTGGCGTGCTCGCGGGGCCGATTAGCCGGGACACGGGGTGGAGTCGCGGCTTCGTTTTCCTCGGCTTCACCGTCGCGCTGCTCGCGATGGGC
>Ga0075420_100002486_pt1 | contig 15962 bp, 12 predicted proteins | sample SoiMetdeltSBSDD4_FD_75296 | JGI IMG/M metagenome (GOLD analysis project Ga0075420, IMG submission 75296) | Bulk soil microbial communities from a Populus tree surrounding site in Tennessee, USA - Soil MetaG P. deltoides SBSDD4 | ecosystem: Environmental > Terrestrial > Soil > Tree plantation... | reverse complement strand
AGACGTTGCCGTCCGGGTCCGGCCGGCCGCTCCAGCCGTTGATCGAGGCCATGTACTCGCGCTTGAGGGCGCGGTCGCCGAGGACGGTGCCCTCCAGCAGCTCGATCTCCAGGGTGATGCCGGCGTCCGCCATCTGCTCCTTGAACACCTCGGCGAGCTGCTTGTCGTCGGGCGTGTTCGGGACCATGCCGGTGAACCTCGGGTCGGCCACGCCGGACTCGGCCAGCTTCGCCTTCGCCTTGGCGACGTCGCGCGGCGTGTACGGCTTGAAGTCGGGATCGAACGCGAAGCTCGACGGCGGGATCGCCTGGTACCCGACCTGCCCGACATTGAAGAAGACGGCCTTGTTGATCGCCTCGCGGTCGAGGCTCCAGGCGATCGCCTGGCGGAACGCCTTGTTGTCCAGCGGCGGCTTCTTGACGTTGAGCTGGATGTAGCGGTACGCCAGCCCCGGAACTTCGGAGTACTTCAGCTCGGTGCCGGTCTTGAGGGTCGGCATGTCCTTCGCGGGCGGCACGTCAATCATGTCGACGGTGCCGGTCCGTACGGCGGTGAGGCGCTGATTGCCGTCAGGGACCGGCTTGATGATCACCTCGTCCAGGTACGGCAGCTGGACGCCGTCCGCGTCCTTCTCCCAGTGCTGCTCCCACTTGCGGAGCGTCATGTGGTCGTCCTTGACCCACTCGACGAACTTGAACGGCCCGCATCCGACCGGCCTGCGCGCGAAATCGTCGCCGGCCGCGTCCGCCGCCTTGGTCGAGACCATCATGCCGGCCCGGTCGGTGAGCAGGCTCAGCAGCGGCGAGGACGGCTGCTTCAGGGTGAACTTCACGGTCAGCTCGTCGACGACATCGACCGACTCGACGTCGTCGAGCTCGCCCTTGCGCAGCGACTTCGGGTGGTTCTTCATCCGATCGACGTTCGCCTTGACGGAGGCGGCGTTGAACGGCTCGCCGTCGTGGTACTTCACGCCGGACTGGAGCTTGAAGACGACTGACTTCGGGTCCGGCTGCTCCCACGACTTCGCCAGTCCGGGTGCGGGGTTCAGGTCCGCGCCCAGCCGCACCAACGAGTCGTAGATGCCCTGGTACGCCTGGCGGTCCTGGGACGACGTCGAGAGGTGGGGATCGAGGGTGTTGATCTCGCCGCTCAACCCGATGCGCAGCGTGCCGCCGGGCTGCGGCTTGCCGGCGGGGGCAGCCGCGGCGGCGGGCTTGGCGGCTTCGGCCGGCTTGGCCGCCTGGGCCGGCGCCGCCTGGGTGGGCGCGGCGGCAGCCGGCGCGGCCGGCTTGCTCTCGGCCGGTTTGGCCTGCTCGGCGGGCCTGGCCGGGGCCGGGGGCTGGCTGCCGCAGGCTACGAGCAGGAGCGTCGCTCCGGAACCGAGCGCGGCCTTCAGCAGATCTCGGCGCGTCACCATCACATCTCCTCCTCACGGACTCCGAGCTCGCGACCACACCGTCGCGACTGGCTCACGATCTGAACGTCTCCCATCGCGGTGCCGACGCGCACGCCGGCCTGTGGCGCCCGCGGACGCCGCCCGACGGGGCCGTGTCCCGGGGCATCGAACGCGCGCTGGCCGAGCCGGCGGTCGAACGGCGCGGGCGACGGGCGCACGTCGAGCGTCGGCAGGTCACGGCTGAGCGCGGCGCGGCGCCGGCGGCCAGGGCGGGGCCTGGCCGCCCTGGCCGCCTTCGACAGAGCGACGGCGGCCTGACTGGTGGCGGCGGCGAGAAGCGGGGGCCCGGCCTCCGCCGACCCCCTCGGAACGGGAGACGGCGAGGATAGAGCGCGCTGGAAACGACCCACGGCGAAGCCCTCCGCCGAGACGAACGTATCCCCTGGTCTGCGCTCCCCTGTGGCCTCATGGTAACGGCGCCGGCACGGCCGCGTCAAAGAACGTCGGCAGTCGGATGTCGGCAATCGACCGGCAGCGGGGATACCGGCCCGCGCGAGACGGGCCGCCGCCGGCCGACTGCCGACGCCGACGACCCCCGACTAGCGCGCGATGGTGACCGCGGCGAACCGCATCATGCCGTCCGGCACGTGGACGAACCCCTTGAGCTTCGGGGACATCACCTTGACCTCCGGCCGATGCTGGATGAAGATCATCGGGTTGTCCTCGGTCAGGATCTGGTTCACCTGCGAGTACAGCTGCTTCCGCTCGGCCGGATCGGAGACGGCGCGCGTCTGCTCCAGCATCCGGTCTATCTCGGGGTTGCTGTACTGGCTGCGGTTGCCGCTGCCCTTGCTGTGAAAGTAGTTGTAGATGTTGCCGTCCGGATCGGGCCGGCCGCTCCACTGCAAGGACGAGGCGTCGAACTCCTGCTTGAGGGTCCGGTCCAGGAGCGTGGCGAACTCGAGCAGCTCGATCTCCATCGAGATGCCGACGTCGGCGAGCTGCTCCTTGTAGACCTCAGCGATCTGCTTGTCCTCCGGGGTGTTCGTCACCACCAGCGTGAACTTCGGGTCCTTGATGCCGGACTTCGCGACGAGTTCCTTCGCCTTGTTGACGTCACGCGGCGAGTTCGCCTTGAAGCCCGAGTCGAAGGCGAAGCTGGACGGCGGGATCGCCTGGTAGGCCGGCTGCCCGACGTCGAAGAAGACGACCTTATTGATCGCCTCGCGGTCGATCGACCAGGCGATGGCCTGGCGGATCTCCTTGCTCTCCATCACCGGCCGCTTGGTGTTGATCTGGATGTAGCGGTAGGCGAGGCCGGGGATCTCGGAGTAGGCCAGCTCCTGGCCGGTCTTGAGGGTCGGCATGTCCTTCGAGGGCGGGATGTCGATGATGTCGACGGTCCCGGTCTTGAGGGCGTTCAGGCGCTGGGTGCCGTCCGTGATCGGCTTGTACTGGATCTCGTCCAGGTACGGGAGCTGGGCGCCGCTGGCGTCCTTGTCCCAGTAGCCGGGGTTCTTCTTGACGACCAGGCGGTCGTCCTTGACCCACTCGACGAACGAGAACGGGCCGGTGCCGACGGGCTTGCGGGCGAAGTCGTCGCCGGCCGCCTCGGCGGCCTTGGTCGAGACCATCATGCCGGCCCGGTCGGTGAGCAGGCTCAGCAGCGGCGAGGACGGCTGCTTCAGGATGAACCTGACCGTCGTCTCGTCGACGGCTTCGACGGACGCCACGTCCGCGAGCTCGCCCTTGCGCTGCGACTTCGGATGGGTCAGCATCCGCTCGATGTTCGCCTTGACCGAGGCGGCGTTGAACGGCTCGCCGTCGTGGTACTTGACGCCGGAGCGCAGCTTGAAGACGAGCGTCTTCGGATCGGGCTGCTCCCAGGACTGCGCCAGGCCCGGCTGGATCTTGAGGTCCTTGTCGAGCCGCAGCAACGGGTCGTAGATGCTCTGGTAGATCTGCCGGTCGACGGCGGCCGTCGAGATGTGCGGATCCATCGTGGTCAGGTCGGCGTTGATGCCGACCCGGAGCCCGCCGCCGGCCTGGGGCTTCGCATCGGCGGCGGCGGGCGCGGCGGCGGCCGGCTTGGCAGCCTCGGCCGGCTTGGCGGTGGCGGCGCCCTGGGCGGCCGGCGCCGCGGCGGCGGGCTTGCTCTCGGCCGGCTTGGCCTGCTCGGCAGGTTTGGCGGCAGGGGCCGCGGCTGGCTGGCAGGCGACGCTCAGCACCAGCAGCAGCAAGAGCGGAACGCTCAAAACACGACGAACGCGACCCACGCTACACCTCCAGAGCCTGCCCAGCCTGTCCCGACGCAGGAGGGGAAGGAAGGGACGGCTGACGATGCTCCCACGACCGCTCCCGAGTGTTGTTCCGAGTCGGGCCGGGCGCCGCTGCCGAGGGCTGCCCGGCAGGGTCATCCTAGCGGCCCCCCGCACGCCTGTCAAAGACGCGCGCCCGCCCGCCTCGGCGGGCGACGATGCGCAGGGGGTCATGACGGTCCGTTCGGCCGGCCGCACACGGCGGAACGGCGCCTGACGCGTCGCATCGGGGCCGCCAGGATGATCCCGAGGGGATACGTGTGACTGGCGCGGATGGATCTTCGAGGGTGCGCCCCGCTCCTCGGCCGCGTACCGGAGCCTGCTGCGCGTAGGTGCCTGCTCCGTCTACGAGACGCGGGTGCCCGGCGGGATGTCGCTGTCGAGCGTCACGAGACCCAGCTCCTCACCCGGCGCCCGTCCGCCGGCCGCCAGCAGCATGCCCCTGGACTCGACCCCCCGGATCCGGGCCGGCTTCAGGTTGGCGACGACGACGATCCGCTTCCCGACCAGCGCCTCGGGCGCGTAGAACTCGGCGATCCCCGACACGATGGTGCGCTGCTCGCTGCCCATGTCGAGGTCGAGCTTGAGCAGCTTCTCGGTCTTCGGGACTCTCTCGGCGGCCAGCACCACGGCGACGCGCAGCTCGACCTTCGCGAACTCGTCGATCGTGATGACGTTGTCTTGCTCGGCGGCCGGTGCCGTCGCGGCCTCCGGCGCGGGTGCCAGTGCTGCGGGCGCGGACGCTTCGGCCGGCGGCGCGCTCTCGGCGGGGTTGTCGCTCATAGGTACGCTCTCCCCGAGGGTGAATGGCTCAGGAATGGTACGCTGAGCCACTATGACCGCTGAGTCCGATCAGTACTTCTTTCGGGTCGTTCAGAGCAATCCGCCGTCGGTCGCAGATGTCACGTCGCCTGAGGCAAGCGGCGAGCCATTTGTCCATCCTGATCCGAGTCGGCGGCGCCTCTGGGACGGCTTGTCGTGCTACGCGACTGAAGCTCAGGCACGCCGAAACGCGCGCCGGTTTCGTTCACACGGCGCCTTCATCGCAATCATCCGCATCGAAGAAGGGGCGCCGATCCGAGTCGAACGAACTCTCGGACCGGGCCACTACACGATGTGGGGAAACCCAGCCGAGATCCTCGCACGCGTGATCGCGGTAATCCGCGCCTGGTGATACACTCGAAGCATGCATTACGAATTGTGGGACTCGAAGTCTTCTAACGTCATTGACATTTTTCTGACCGAGGCCGAAGGTCTGGCGATGGTGCGACGGTTACTCTCCGCTGGATGGGATCCTGAGCGCTTGACGCTCGGCCTCGACTTCGACGAAGGCGAGGAAGGCGACGATGACGCACTTCCGCCGGTCGTCTACGGGACGGCATTAGTTGAGCGAGCCCTCGCCGTCGTGCCTGAGGCCTCTACCCGCTCGCCTTAGACTGCCCGCGGTCGCTGTTATCCTTCGGGCGCGCTGCAGCACCTTCGTGGGGCCGTGGGGTAGGGGTCCCCATGGGCGCGCAGCGCCGGAGTCCAGCGAACTCCGAGGAAGGCACGATTCGTGAGGCAGGGAGGGGCCATGCAGGTCGCCGAGCTCGACACGCCGGCCTTCGTCGTGGATCTCGACGTCATGGAGCGGAACGTCCGATCCATGGCCGAGCACGCCCGCCAGCACGGCGTCAGGCTCCGGCCGCACGCCAAGACCCACAAGTCCGTCGAGGTCGCCCGGATGCAGCTCGGGGCGGGCGCCCTCGGGCTGACGCTCGCCAAGATCGGCGAGATTGAAGCGCTCCTCGAAGCGGCGACCCTCGATAGCGGCGAGCCGCTCCCGCTGGCGGACGTGCTGCTCGCCTTCCCGATCGTCGGCGATCGGAAGCTCGCGCGCCTGCTCGACCTGGCCCAGCGGCTGACCGTCGCCGTCTCACTCGACAGCCCAGACGCCGCCGGCCAGCTCGGGGCGGCTGCCGTGACGCGCGGCACGACGATCGGCGTGCTGGTCGAAGTCGACACCGGCGGCCGGCGCTGCGGCGTCCTGCCGGGCGAGCCGACGCTGACCCTGGCCCGCCGGATCGCGCAGACGCCTGGCCTGAGCCTGCGCGGCATCATGACCCACGAAGGGCACGCCTACGGCGCCACGCCCGAGACCCTCCGCGCGGTCAGCCAGGAGGCCGGGCGCGTCATGGTCCAGCTCGCCGAGACGCTGCGAGCCGACGGCCACGAGGTGCCGATCGTCTCGGTGGGATCCACGCCGTCCGCCCGCCACATCGCCGAGGTGCCCGGCGTCACCGAGGTCCGGCCCGGCACCTACGTCTTCCAGGACTACAACCAGGTCCGCCTCGGCGTCGCCACCGTCGCGGAGTGCGCGGCGACGGTCCACGCCACGGTGATCGCGACGCCCGCCCCGGACCGCGCCGTGGTGGACGCCGGCACCAAGGCCGTCGCCGCCGATCGCGGCATGGTCGGCGGCGTCACGCCGGTCCAGCAGGAGGGGTACGGTCTGGTCAAGGGCCAGCCCGGCTGGTTCTTCGGCCGCGCCAGCGAGGAGCACGGCGTGCTGCTACGCCAGGGCGACGGCCACGCCGACGACCTGCGCGTCGGCGACCGGGTGGAGCTGATCCCGAACCACATCTGCCCGGCCGTGAACCTGTACGATCGGCTGGTGGTGCAGCGAGACGGCGTGGTCGAGGGAAGCTGGGCGGTGGCGGCGCGCGGCCGGTCTCGCTGAGGGGCCGTCAGCGCCCTTGCGAGCGCTCCAGGTCCAGGCTCTGGCCGGCCGGCGTCTCCTTGACGACGACCCGCACGACGCCCTGGAGCTGCTCGATGTGGCGCGCCGCCGCGTCCAGGCTGGTCGAGGCGCTGTGCAGCAGCGCGCGCAGGTCCGGCGGCAGGTCCGGCTGGGCGTGGAGCAGGTCGACGAGCCCGACGGCCACCGCCAGGTCGTTGTTCACCAGGTGCGCGATCTCGCGCGCCGCGAGCTGCACGCCCTCCAGCCGGGCCTCGTCGCGCAGCCGACGCTCCAGCAGACCGTCCGGATGGCCCTCGGCGGCCGGGTGCTGGACGACCAGACCCCGCTGACCTGCTCGGTCGAAGGGGGACCGTCCATCGTGCGCCTTGCGCGGGACCGCCACGCCGATCCTCCACCGTGGGCTGTGCGTTCTCGACCTTCGTCCATCCACAGACGATGTCTTCGCCATCGTAGCGCCTGATCGCCGACTTCCAACACCGATTCGGGTCCGAAGCCGGTCTGTTCGGGCAGTCGACCGGATCCGTTGCGCGACTGTGACGACACGCCCTGCTCCGGTGTTCCAGCTCGGCCGGACCGAGGCCGGGCGGTCGTCACACCCGCGCGGCGTCACCTACGACCAGCATCTCAGGCACCCTGCGGACCGCCGTGTCGCCTCGGTAGCATTTTCGGTGTTCGGCCGGTAACACTTGCACCGAGGGGTTCTGGGTGCTGGGTGCCAGGTTCTGGGGGACATGCCACCGCCAGCACCCAGAAGCCAGCACCCAGAACCGGAGCCCGACATGGCCATCAACATCGACGACCTGCGCCGCCTCGCGAAGCGGCGGCTGCCGCGCGCCGTCTTCGACTTCGCGGATGGCGGCGCCGAGGACGAATGGACCCTGCGTGCCAACCGCCACGACTTCTCGAAGCTCGTCTTCCGGCCACGCGTGCTCGTCGACGTCAGCCGGCGCGACCAGTCGACCACGATCCTCGGGCAGCCGGTCGCCTCGCCGCTGATCGTCGCGCCGACGGGGCTGGCCGGCATGCTCTGGCCGCGGGGCGAGATGGTGGCCGCCAAAGCCGCCGCGAGCCGCGACGTCATCTTCACGCTCAGCACCCTCGGCGCCTGCTCGATCGAGGAGGTCGCGCAGGCTTCGTCCGGGCCGCTCTGGTTCCAGCTCTACGTCATGAAGGACCGCGAGGTCACCCGCACGCTGGTGGAGCGGGCGCGGGAGGCCGGTTACAAGGCGCTCTGCCTCACCGTGGACCTGCCGGTCCTCGGCCAGCGCGAGCGCGACCTCCGCAACGGCGCCACGATCCCGCCGAAGGTCACCGTCCGCAACGTCGTCGACGTGCTCCGGCGGCCCGGCTGGCTCAGACGGGTCTGGCTCGGCCCGGAGATCACGTTCCAGAACTTCGTCGGCTCGTCGACGGCGCTGACCAGCGAGATGGGCACCCTCTGGCAGTACGTCAACTCGCTGAACGACCCGTCCGTGGACTGGGACGACCTGGCCTGGTTTCGCTCGCTCTGGCCGGGGCCGCTGGCGATCAAGGGCATCATGACGGCCGAGGACGCCCGCCGGGCCGTCTCGGAGGGCGTCGAGGCGATTGTGGTTTCGAACCACGGCGGTCGGCAGCTCGACTCGCTGCCCTCGGCGATCGAGGTGCTGACCGAGATCGTGGACGCTGTCGGGGACCGCGCCGAGGTGATCCTGGACGGCGGGGTCCGGCGCGGGACGGACGTGGTCAAGGCGCTGGCGCTCGGCGCGCGAGCCTGCATGCTCGGGCGGCCGATGCTGTACGGCCTCGGCGCCGGCGGGCAGGCCGGCGTCGAGCGGTCGATCGAGATCCTCCAGAAGGAGATCGACCGGGCGCTGGCGCTGCTCGGCCGGCCGACCCTCGCGGACCTCGACCGCACGGCCGTGCGCTGGGCCGGCGGCCAGCTCCTCCAGCCGGCCCTGGCGCACTGAGGGCCAGGGCCGCCGGGACGCCGCTAGCAGGAAATGGGGATCGACCTGGCGACCCGATTCCCCGCCACGACCACCTCCAGCTCGCGGTCGTTCCCGGCCCGGACTGAGATAGGTACGGACACCTGGATCCGGGTCATGTTCCAGGAGTCGATCGACGCGTCCCGGCCGTCGATGCGCACCTTGCCGTCGACGGCGCTCCGGCTGCTGCCGAACCGTTCGCCGTTGATGGTGAGCGCCTGACCGCAGACCGGCCTGGATGGGGACAGCGACCCGAGCGATGGCGGCTCCAACGTCGGCGTCGCCTCCGGGGTGTCGGTCGCGGTCGGGCGCGGCGTGTGGGTGGCGGTCGGCTCGCGCGGCGTGCGGGTCGACGTCGGCGCCGGCGTCGAGGTCGGTACGCGCGTCGACGTCGGGGTCTTCGTCGGCGCCCTGGCCGCCGCAGACGCCGTGACGTTGTCGTTCTCGTTCCCGTTGTCCGGCGTCGGCGTCGGCGTCCGCGTGGGGCGTCTCGTGCTCGTCGATCGCGGGGCGCCGGTCGACGCGGCGCGGCCGGATGGCTCCAGGCCCTCCCCTTCGAGGTCGGGCGCCCCGTCGTCTGCCGACGCCTCGTCAGGGTCGCCGGCCGGCTGCCCCGGGCCTGTCGGGCTGCACCCGGCTTCTCCGTACGGGTTGAGGGATGCGACCAGCGGCGAGCAGTCGGGCTCCGCGACGTGGACCGAGGCGTCGGCGCAGGCGGTGACCGGGGCCGGGCCGCCCGCGACGCCGAACACGAAGAGGTGCGCGCCGGGCCGGTTCACCACCACGATCTCCTGCCAGACGAAGCGCTCCCCGATTGCCACGCGCGTCACCGGGATCGGCCCGTTCGGACCGAGCAGCAGGACGTCCTCGTGCGAGGCTCCGGACATCGCCGCGACCATCAGCGTGTCGCCGACGCGCGGCGTGGACGGCGCCAGCAGGATCTGCTCGTCGCCGGCGCATGCGGCGGCCAGGACGGTTGACGAGGGCGAGATCGCGACGTTGAAGAGGCAGGAAATCAGGAGAGTCAGCGCGACAAGGCGCACGCCGGCCCGGGCCAACGATGGCCTCCGCGCCCCGTCCACCCGCGCACCCTCCCTGCGTCGGAAAGGCCACGACACACGCCGCCGCGCCTACCCTGACGAGTGTCAAGCTAGCGTACCACGGTCGACGCCGCGTCGCAACCTTCCGCAATGCGGCGAAGATGGCCGTCGATGAGCCGAACATTCGGGTGATCCGGCTCCCATCCGGCGACGTACCCCCAGACATCACCACCCGTCGCACACCGCGACACCAGGGGACACAGGGGGTTCCAGGGATGAATCGCACCGCACGTCCGTGTCTGGCCCGGATCTACCGCGCCTGGGCGCTCGATCGCCGCGCGTGGCTGCGCCTCACCGCCTCCGGCGCGCTCGCCGTCGCCACCTCGACCGCCTCGTGGGGCTGGGTACTTGCCGATCCGGGCAGCCCGGCCGCTCCGACCACGCCGCCCGCCGTCGTCCGATTTGCCGGCTCCAGCGCCGGTCCAACCAGCAGCGTCTACGGCATGACCGATGCGCCGGCCGCCGGGCTGCGCGTCACGCTGAACAACCTGCTCGCCGAACACGTCTACCTCGCCGCTCGCGCCACCAGCGGCGCCATCGGCAATCGCCCGGCCGAGTTCGAGGCGGCAGCCGCCGCCCTGGATGCCAACTCCGTCGACATCTCGAAGGCGATCGGGCTGGCGTACGGCCCGGATGCCGAGGCTGCCTTCCTGCCGCTCTGGCGCGCGCACATCGGCATGATCGTCGATTACACCACCGGCGTCGCGACCAGGGACGAGATGAAGCAGCAGCAGGCCGTCCAGGACCTCGTGGGGTACACCCAGGACTTCGGGGCGTTCTTGAGCGCGGCCAATGAGAACCTGCCGAAGGACGTGGTCGCCGAGCTCGTCAAGAGTCACGTCATGACCTTCAAGGACGTCGTCGACGCCCAGGGCGCCGGCGACCAGGCGGCCGTCTACTACAACCTCCGGCTGGCGATGGGCCACATGCAGATGATCGCCGATCCGCTGGCGGACGCGACGGCGAAGAAGTTCCCGGACAAGTTCGGCGGCCAGGCGCTCACCCCGGCCGCCGACCTCCGCGTGGCGCTGAACCACCTGCTCGCCGAGCACGTCTTCCTCGCCGCCAGCGCGACCGGCGGCGCCCTCGGCAACCGCGAGGCCCAGTTCAAGGCGGCCGCCGAGCAGCTCGACGCCAACTCGGTCGCCCTCGCGAAGGCAATCGGCTCGGCGTACGGCGGCGACGCCGAGATGGCGTTCCTGCCGCTCTGGCGCTCCCACATCGGGATGGTCGTCGACTACACCACCGGCAAGGCGACCAGGGACGAGTTGAAGCAGCAGAAGGCCGTCGATGACCTGGTCGGCTACACCCAGGACTTCGGGGCGTTCCTGAGCGCGGCCAACGAGAACCTGCCGAAGGACGTCGTCGCCGGGCTGGTCAAGAGTCACGTCCTGACCCTCAAGGACGTCGTCGACGCCCAGGCGGCCGGCGACGCCAAGATGCAGTTCATGGCGATCCGCGGGGCCGGCCACCACATGAGCATGATCGCCGACCCGCTCGCCGAGGCGACGGCGATCAAGTTCCCGGACAAGTTCCGAGAGATGGCGACCTCGCCGGACGCGCCGGGCCACGGCTCGATGCACGGGCCCGGCTCCTCGCTCCCGTCGCATCCGCACAGCACGTCGGTCGGGGCCGTCGGCCCCGCCGACGAGCTCCACGCCTCGGCGATGGCCGCCCAGGGCGCCGAGCAGGCGGCCGAGATCAAGCAGTTCGCCTTCCAGCCCAGGAGCCTTGAGGTCCCGGTCGGGACGACCGTCGTCTGGACGAACCAGGACGCGATCCAGCACAGCGTGACGGCGGCCGACGGCTCGTTCGACTCCGGCTTCTTCACCCAGGGCGGCACGTTCGCCCGGACGTTCGAGCAGCCCGGCACCTACACCTACTACTGCGCGCGCCACGCCTCGATGCAGGGTGGGGTGACGGTGATCGGGTAGGGGCCGAGAGCGGGCGGGGCTCGGGCGGGTCACCGCCCGGGAAGCCGTCGGCGGGCGTCGTGGTAGGATCAGGCGGGAGCCGGTCGTGGAGCGCACCACCCAGGTAGGAGAATACGGCCAGCCCGCGCCCGATCACAGCGCGGACGCCGAGAGCCTGGCGGGGCTCTACGCCTTCGGCGTCCTGGAGGGGGCGGACCTCGCCCGGTTCGAGCGCCACCTGGCCGGCTGCGGACGCTGCGCCGAGGTGGTCGACGGCGACCGGGCGATCGTCTCGACGCTGAGCCTGGCCGCCCTGCAGGTCGAGCCCGCGCCCGGCTTCAAGGAGCGGCTCCTGGCGCGGGCGGCATCCGAGCTCGCGGAGAGATCGGACGAAGGCGGCAGCGGGGATGGCGGCCTGACGCCGTTTTCACCCGTCCGCCCGCGCCGGCCGGGAGCAGCGCCGCTGGTCTGGCTGGCACCGCTGGCGGCGATCGTGCTGGCCCTCTTCGCCGGGGCCGGGCTGCTGAGCCAGCAGATCTCCTCGGCCCAGATCGTGTCGTCGGCCCGGCTCGACAACCGGGCCGAGGGCGGCAGGGGCGAGGTGCTGATCCGTCGTTCCGGCGAGGGCGTCATCCAGCTCAGCGGCTTCGAAGACCTCAAGGACGGGCGGGTCTACCAGGCCTGGGTGATCCGGCCCGGACAGCAGCCGCTCGCCACGGGAGCGAGCATGAGCGGCAACGGCACCCTGACCCTCGACGGCGACGTCCGAGGAGCAACCGTCGCCGTGACGCTGGAGCCGGGGCCGGGGGCGACGGCGCCATCGGTGCGTCCGTTCCTGGTCGGCGAGGCGCCAGCATGACGGCCACGCGCGCGTTCTCTGATTGATCGACTGATCCGGAGCGGTGCCCGGGAGCGGTTCCGGGCCTGCTGGCCGGCGAGAGCTGGGAGCGGGACGGCGGCGGTGACGATCGCGACCACGGAGCAGACCGGCACGGGAATCGGCGCGCTTGAGGCGTTGTACGAGGCGTACCATCGCCAGGCGCTCGGCCTCGCGCTGCGCGTGCTCGGCAACATGGGCGAGGCTGAGGAGGTGGTCCAGGAAGCGTTCCTGGCCGCCTGGCGGGCCGGGCACACCTACGACCCGGCTCGCGGCTCGGCGCGCACCTGGATCCTGACGCTGGTCCGGAACCGCGCGATCGACGTGGTGCGGGCACGCCAGCGCCGCCCGGTCCAGCCGCTGGACGAGCGGCTCGACCCGCCGGACTCGTCGGACGTGCCGCTGCAGGCTGCCCTGAACGTCGACGCGGAGCGCGTCGCCGAGGCACTCTACACGCTGCCGCCGGAGCAGCGCACCGTGATCGAGCTGGCGTACTCCTCCGGCCTGAGCCACACCGAGATCGCGGACCGCCTGAAGCTGCCGGTCGGGACGGTCAAGGGGCGGATTCGGCTCGGGCTGGACCGGCTGCGGCAGGCGCTCGGGGTGCCGAGGTAAGCCCCACCCCCTAGCCCCCTCCCCATTGCGATGGAGAGGGGGAGACATTTCCCCCTTCCCCCGCGCACAGGGGAGGGGTCAGGGGGTAGGGGATTCCCGGGCGATCTCCAGGAACGCCCGCAGCGGCGGGCTCCACGCCTTCGCCGGGTGCCACAGCAGCTGCGTCGCGACCGCCAGCGGCGGCCCCGACCAGGCCAGTGCGACCAGCCGGCCATCGGAGAGCTCCGACGTGACGGCCGCCCGCGGCAGCGCCGCGATCCCGACGCCGGCCGCGACGCACTGCTTGATCGCCTCGACGCTCCCGAAGTCCAGGCCGCTCGCCGGCTGCACGCCGGCCGCCGAGAGGGTGCTCGTGAACAGCGCCCGGTAGCCGCAGCCAAGGCGCGTCAGCAGCACCGTCTCCCCGTGCAGGTCGGCCGCCTCGACCCGGGCCGCCCCGGCCAGCGGGTGCTCCGGCGGCGCGACGATCGCCAGCGGCTCCATGCCGAGCAGCTCGACGGCGAGACTCCGCGTCTGCATCGGCTCGCCCAGCCCGAACCCCACGTCCAGCGCGCCGTCGCCGATCGCGCGCTGGAGCTCGGCGTTTGGGGTCGGGCGGAAGACGAGGCGCACCCGGGGGAACCGCGTCCGGAACCGCCGGAGGACGCTCGGCAGGCGGTAGGTCATGATCGTCTCGGGCGCGCCGATGGTCAGCGTGCCGGCCGGCACGCCGCCGTCCGCCAGGGCCGTGCGCGCCTCCTCGGCAAGGCTGAGCAAGCGCTCGGCGTACCCGAGCAGCCGCACGCCGGCGTCGGTGATCGCGACGCGCCGCCCCAGTCGATCGAACAGCTTGACGCCCAGCTCCGCTTCGAGCGCCTGGATCTGGGCGGTGACGCTTGACTGGGCGTAGTCGAGCGAGGCCGCGGCCCGGGTGAAGCTCAGCTCGGTCGCGACGGCGCGGAACGTCTCGAGCTGCCGAAGCTCCATGCCGCACCCCTGTCCATCGCCTTTGACGATCGAAATAATCGGAATCGTTCGTTGGACACGATCATAGCGCGATCGTACGATGGAGTGAGCAATCCCTGGAGCGTGGATGGTGGCGATCGAAGAACGGACCTCCGGCACGACGTCGGCCCGGGCGGCGCTCGGCGCCGTCGGGCTGGGCTATCTGCTCGTGAGCTGGGGGCTCGGGCCGATCACGGCGATCCTGCCGACCATCGCCGCCGACACCTCGCTCCACGCCGCGCAAGCGTTTGACGGCGCGACGGGCCGCGACCTGGCGGCGGCCGGCTGGGTCATGAACGCCTACTTCCTGCTGGTCGTCGCCTCCGTCTTGATCGTCGGGCGGCTGGGCGACCTGCTCGGCCATCGTCTGGTGTTCACCTCCGGCGTCGCGGTCTTCGGCCTCGGCGCGCTGGCATCGGCGCTGGCGCCCGGCCTCGCCTGGCTGGTGGCCGCCCGCGCGCTCCAGGGGCTCGGGGCCGCGATGGTGTACGGGACCAGCCTGGCGCTCGTCGCCGAGGCGCTGCCGGGCACCCGGCGCGGGCTGGCGGTCGGCGTCGTCACGATGTCGGCGAGCGTGGCCAGCTTCCTCGGCGTCGCCTTCAGCGCCTACGCCGTCGAGCAGCTGTCGTGGCGCTGGGCGTTCTGGATCCAGGTGCCGCTGGCCGTCCTCGCGCTCGCCGCGACCTCGGGCCTGCCGGCCCACCCCTCCACCGAGCGCGTCTTCGACCTGCTGCGCCGGCTCGACTGGCGCGGCGGCCTCCTGCTCTTCGGCGCGCTGAGCGTCGCCACCCTCTCGCTCGATCACGTCCACGAGGGCGAGCAGAGCTTCGGGGCGGGGGCGCACTACCACCTGCCGATGCATGCCCTGGCGCTGGTCCTGCTGCTGGCGTTCATGCGCGTCGAATCGGTCGTCAAGAACCCGCTCTTGCGCCTGCGGATGCTGCGCGACGGCCGCTTCGCCGCCAGCGTCTTCGCCAACGGCGTCGCCCACATGAGCATGCTCTCGGCGGGCTTCGTGATCCCATTCCTGCTGGAGCGCGGGCGCGGCCTCTCGCCGAGCGACACCCGCGACACCCTGGTCGTGATGCAGCTTGCGACCGTGGTCTTCTCGGTGGGGGCAGGATGGCTCTACGACCGTCGGCCGGCGTCGGTCCTCCAGTGGCTGACCTTCGGCGGGATCGCCGGCGGGCTGCTGGCGTTCGGGCTGGTCGGCGGCGCGTTGCCTTACGGCCCGTTCGTGCTGACGGCGGCCGTGCTCGGGGCCAGCCAGGGCGCCTTCTCGACGGTCAACAACGCGGCCGTGATCGCCACCGCCGACCCCTCGGAGCGGGGATCCGCGGCCGGCCTGCTGGAGACGACACGCCACCTGGGCCACTCGCTGGGGGTGAGCCTGTCGAGCGGGGTGCTGGAATCGCTGGTGGTCGGCGTGGCGGTGGCCGATCTCGCCGGAGCGTACCGGGACGGCTTCGAGCAGGCGTCATTGGCGATGGCGGCGCTGGCCGGCCTGGCGGTGGCGGTGATCTTCTGGTCGGAGCGCCGCCCGGCCCGCGCCTCGCTGTAGGGGCAGGTTTCCGACAGACGGCCCCGTCGACAACCCACCCTAACCTGCCCCGTCCTCTGCAACCGACCCGGATCGTCAGCGAGGAGGGGCAGGTTAGGGTTGGATCCTGGCGGGATGGTCAGTCGGAAACCTGCCCCTACAGGACGTGCCGAACGTCAGGCGCTCGTCTTGTCCCGCCAGGCGAGCAGCTCCTGGAGCTCGCCCTTGTCCCAGGGGTGGTCCCAGCCGTAGATCAGCTGCGTCGCGCCGTGCTTGACGTACTCGTCCAGGACGCCGAACTGTTCGGGGCGGGCGGCGCAGGTCCGCTCGATCGTCTTCGGGTCGCGCCCGACCTTCGCGCACCACTCGTCCAGGATGGCGCTCTTGCGCGCCCACTCGTCCGGCGCGCCGAACGTGTGCCACTGGTCGGCGTACTGCGCGGCGATCCGCAGCGTCACCCTCTCGCCGGCCCCGCCGATCAGGATCGGGATCGTGCCGTTGACCGGCTTCGG
>Ga0075420_100002485_pt1 | contig 15962 bp, 13 predicted proteins | sample SoiMetdeltSBSDD4_FD_75296 | JGI IMG/M metagenome (GOLD analysis project Ga0075420, IMG submission 75296) | Bulk soil microbial communities from a Populus tree surrounding site in Tennessee, USA - Soil MetaG P. deltoides SBSDD4 | ecosystem: Environmental > Terrestrial > Soil > Tree plantation... | reverse complement strand
ACCTCGATCCAGGCGGTGTACGTGCCGGCGGACGACCTGACCGACCCGTCGCCCGCCACCACCTTCGGCCATCTCGACGCCACCGTCGTGCTGTCGCGCGACATCGCGGCGCTCGGCATCTATCCGGCGGTGGACCCGCTCGACTCGACGTCGCGCCAGGTGGACCCGAACACCATCGGCGAGGAGCACTACAACACCACGCGCGCCGTGCAGGCGACGCTGCAGCGCTACAAGGAGCTGCGCGACATCATCGCGATCCTGGGGATGGACGAGCTCGCGCCGGAGGACAAGCTGGCCGTGTCCCGCGCGCGCAAGATCCAGCGCTTCCTGTCGCAACCTTTCACCGTGGCGCAGAACTTCACCGGCACGCCGGGCAAGTACGTCTCGCTCAAGGACACCATCAAGGGCTTCAAGATGATCGTCAACGGCGAATGCGACGCCCTGCCCGAGCAGGCGTTCTACATGGTCGGCGCGATCGAAGAGGCGATCGAGAAGGCGAAGACGCTACAGTAAATGGCCGCCGCCACCATCCACGTCGACGTCGTCAGCGCCGAAGCCTCGATCTACTCGGGGGAGGCGGAGTTCGTCGTGCTGCCGGGCGAGGCGGGCGAACTCGGCATCTACCCGCGCCACACGCCGCTGATCACGCGCATCAAGGCGGGCACCGTCGAGATCACGCCGGCCGGCGGCGGCGAAAAGCAGCTGATCTTCGTGGCCGGCGGCATCCTCGAGGTGCAGCCGAAGGTGATCACCGTGCTTGCCGACACGGCGATCCGCGGCGCGGACCTGGACGAGGCGAAGGCCAACGAGGCCCTGCAGAAGGCCGAAGAGGCCCGGCGCAGCGCCAAGGACAAGCAGGAGATCGCGGTGGTCGAGGGCGAGCTGGCGATGCTCGCCGCGCAGCTCGCGGCGATCCGCAAACTGCGCAGGAAATAGCGCCCGCCCGGGGAATTGCGGAAAGCGTCACGCTGGCGCCCGGCCGGCGAGGCGCGGTGCGCAATTTGCCCTTGAGTTGGGCGCGCAAGCTGGCAAGGTGGGAGGCCGTGAGTACGCCCGACATCACGCAGCGGCTGGCCACCACCGGCCAGCTTCTCGTCCGCTCAGGACGGGAGATCAGCCGGATCCTGGACTCGATCCTCGAGGACGGCGATACCATGACCGCGAATCTGCAGAAGGAGATGTTGTTTCTCTCGCGGCTGCTGTACGTCGAGCCGGTGAAGGAATACATGCTGCTCGCCTACAGCGACCACAAGCCGGCGAACGTCGCGGTCCTGGGCGCGCGCTCGGTCACCTTTCGCTGCAATCATCGCGGCGCCCAGTTCGCGTTCTCCGGCGCCAATCCGCGGCAGACCGTGCATGCGGGCGAGGCCTGCATCCAGTGCTTGCTGCCGACGACGATGCTGGCCATGCAGCAGCGTCGCGCCAATCACCGCGTACAGGTGCCGGCGCAGGCCCCCGTGAGCTGCGACGTGCGCATGGGCGTGCTGTCCTTCGAGGCCAAGGTGGCGGACATCAGCCTCGATGGCATCGGCACGCTGGTCACCGACGGCACGATTCCGCTGTGCGCCGGCACGCGGCTGGAACGCGCGCGCATCCGCCACCCCCAGCACGAGCCGATATTCGTCGATCTCGAGGTACGCCACGTCTCGCGCGTCACGCTGGCGAGCGGCGAGCGCAGCAGCCGGGTCGGCTGCAAGATCATCAGTTCCTCCGCGGATCTGGAAGAGCTGATCCGCCTGTTCATCATCGACCTGCAATAAGCGCTGCCCGCCGAAGGGAGCGAGCGGGGACGGCCGGGCGCTTAGCCTACGGTGTCAAGGCAAAATTTCGGGTCGCGTTTGCGGCGGAAATGTTCAGGTCGAAGGACTGGGTCTGGTAGCCGGTCGAGGAAGCCTCGAGGGCGTACCGCCCTGCCAGCGCCGGTTGCGCCACCAGCGGAATCGGCGGGGTACCCCCGATGAGGTGCCGGCCGAGCAGCGGTGCACCCGTGGGCAAATTCAGCATATAGGCGCCGGAAAGCGGGTCGGCTGCCTGCGCCTTCACGGTCACGGTGGGACCGCCGACGAAGGTTTGCCTTGCCGCCACGTAAATGCCTTCCTCCGTCATGCCAGCCGGATTGCGCGTCACGATGCCGCTGATGCTCCGACTCGTGGCGGGCGGCAGGAAAATGGGCGCGGCATCGGTGCTGATCGTGACCACGCTGGCGCTGCTCGCGACCGGCACCGCGTGGATGACCGCAGTGGTGCGACCCTCTGCGGCTATCACGACATCATAGTTTCCAGGGTCAAGACGCGCCACGATGAACGCGCCGGTAAAAGCGTCCGGCGACGTGGATCGAACCACGGCGCCGTCCAGTTGCGCCGAAACTGTGACCGTGCCGTCAAGCAGGGACGCATCCACAAATCCGGCAATCCCGTTGAGCGCGGTGGGGATGACTTTGATCACCGGTTTTAGCAGGTAGCGGCCGTTGCCGAGCGTCACGACGGACCTGCATGCATCGAAATCCAGCACCAGGTCCATGCGCTGCCCGGCGGTCACGTCGAACTGGTGGCTCAGTTTGATGCCGCTCTGCACCGCACTTGGCGTAACCAGCGCGATCTCCGTGCCTGGCGTCGACGACGGGAGGACCGAGTTGTTTAAAGGGCCCGACGCACTGTTCGGCACCAGCACCAGCCGCAGTTGCGTGAAATGGCCCGCCGGCAGCGCTGTTTCGCCGAGATACTCCAGTACGCCGTTGGTGAGGTCCAGCAGATTAATTTTCCTTGCCGGGTTCAAGGTGATTTCCGACCAGCCGCCGGCGCTTTCGGACGCCCCGCCACTCTGGTGCACCCGAACCTGCCTGACGGTGACATTGACCGCGTCGAAGCCGCAGGCCGGCGCATCGGTGAGTGAAACGCCTAGCGTGCCGGTGCCGCTGCCGTCTTCACCACCACCGCTGCCGCATCCGGCCAGCAAAACGCATAGCAGCAATGCCTTTGTCCAGCCAATCGCTTTCGCATCCATTTGAAGTGTGCTCCGGCAATTCAACGCACCATTTTTTTCCTTTCAGCGCGACACGTGCTGTGCGCTGGCGTACACACGAAGGGCCGGTCGGCCGGGGACCGCATGGCCGCGCTCCGCCGTTCGGCTCAACGGGTCGCGCGAGCACTTCATGCCGCTGGGCGAAACTATCTCCACATGACGCGCGTTTTGGCCTTGATGTTTGCAGTCCTGCTGGTTTCTTGCGGTGGCGGCGGCAGCGATGTCGGTAACGGCGGTGGCAGCACCAGCAGCAGCACCGGCACCGGCAGCAACGGCAACGGCAGCAACGGCAACAGCGCAGCCGCGCCGGTCGCGGGGCGCTATGAGGAATCAGATACGGCGGTCAGCTTGAGTTCCGGCTGGCTGCAGAGCGACACTGGTTCGTTTGCGTGGAGCGGCGGCGCTGCCGTGCAATCCACAGTGCCAGGGTCGCGAGCCGCGTTCATCTTCACCGGGACCTCGGTGACGTGGATTGGAACCCGCAACGACAGCAGCGGAATCGCCCTCGTCAAGGTGGACGGGGGTTCCGCCGTCGAGGTGGATCTGTTCGCGCGGCCGGAAGTCATCCACACACCCATTATCACGGTGAACGGCCTGACTCCCGGCAGCCATACGTTGACGATCGAGGTAACTGGTCGCCAGAACGCCGAGGCCTCGTCAAACGTCGTACAGGTGGACGCCTTCGACGTGCAAGCACCGGTGGTCTCGCAGTTGCAGGAGACGGACCCGGACGTAATCTTCAGCGCCGGTTGGGTTCAGGCGGAAAGTACCTTCGCCTGGAGTGGCGGCGGTGTATTCACGTTTCCCGACGCGCCAGTGGGGGGCGCGAGGGTTACTGAGGCCCAGGGCGCGAAAGTTACGCTGATGTTCCGCGGGACGTCGATCAACTGGAGCGGCTATCGGGGGCCGGACGCCGGCATCGCCCTCGTGCAATTGGATGACGGTATTGCTGTCGAAGTCGACACGTTTTTGCCGACGCCCAGGGTTCAGGCCGTCGTGTTCACGGCAACGGGCCTGGCCGACGCGAGCCACACGCTGACGATCGAAGCGACGGGCCGGAAGAATGACGCATCGACGGCTGCCCGGATCGTGGTGGACGCCTTCGACGTGACGATGCCGGGGAGGCGTTACCAGGAGAGGGATGCGGCGATCACCTATAGCGGTGCCTGGTTGCACGGCAACGTGAACCGGACCTGGAGCGAAGGGGCAGCCTCCACTTCCGCTGCGGCGGGCGCGCGCGTCACGTTCACCTTTACTGGCACCTCGGTGAGCTGGATCGGCTGCCGCAAACTCAGTACGGGGCTTGCCAGGATATTCCTGGACGGCGTCCTGGTGAGAGTGATCGATACCTATCTGCCTCCCCCGATCGAGGGCTACCAGCACACGGTGTTCCGGGCGGACGGGCTGGCCAGTGGCACGCATACGCTGACGATCGAAGGTGCCAGCGATGGCGCCTTTATTGTGGTGGACGCTTTCGATGTCCGGCCATGAGGTTTGCCGAAGCAGGCGAGCGGGGAAGGGCAGCTAGAGGAGGAGGCTAGCCCCGCGTCCCGCGCTCGCCGCCGCGGTTCCTGGATTCGAAGGCGAACACCACGTAGCGCTGCGGCCCGCCGGCGCGGAGCGCGTCGAACGGAAAGCAGGTGACCAGCGTCAGGCGGCGCGGGCCCTCCTGCTTCGCCACCCAGACATCGCGCTTGTCGAGCACCAGCGCGTCGCGCACCTGGTAGGCAACGCGCGTTCCGTCCGCACGCTCGATCAGCAGCTCGTCCCCTGATTTCACGTGGCGCAGGAACGCCAGATGCGTGTCGCGATGCCCGCCGATCACGCTGTTGCCGGCTTCGCCCGGGACCGGGGTGCCGGAAAGGTGGCCGGGGCCGAAGGCGATGGCGCTGCCGTTGGCGCCGGCGAGCACGTAGCGCTCGATGCCCAGCCGCGGCGCGATGAGGCGCGCCACCGGCCAGGTATCAGCCCAGGGCCAGGGCTTTGCTTCCTTCTCGCCATGCAAGCTGCGCGACCAGGCCTGCGCAATGAGTGCCTGCGCCAGCCAGGCCTTGGCCTGGATCCAGGCGCCCTGCCCGAATTGCAGCGCGCCGACGAGGAGCAAGCCGAGCGCGAGGTATTTCCAGGGACGGGCAAGGGGGCGCTCGGCCGCGCGCGCCGGCCAGGCGCATTCCGCGCCCCAGGCGAGGTCCGGCTTCACGCGAATCTCCGGCCACGCCGCGCCAGCAGCGTGCTGAGCGCGAGGAGCAGCATCAGTGCGCCCGTGAGCATGGCGTAGCGGCTGTCTGTCGCGCCTTGCGGCAGCTCGCCGAATACCTTGTCGTACTCCCAGCCTTCGGGCAGATTGGTCGGCACCGCGGCGAGCTTGAGCTGCGCGCCGGAGGGCCGCGCCGGCGTCTTGTCGACCGCCACGAAGCTCGTGTATTTCGTCACCAGGCGATGCGCGGTGGCGAGCGCAATCACTTGCCTGCGGATTTCCTCTTCCGGCGCGCCTTCGCGGACCGAGTCGATCAGCGCGTCCACCTTGCCGCGCGCCCACAGCGAGCCCATGCCGACCCCGCTGCCGTTGAGCGCGAGGGGCACGCGCGCCTCCCAGGGACGCGCGTCGCGCGTGCCGCTGACGCGGACTTCGCCCTCCAGCCGGTCGAGCGCCGCGGCGATCACCACGGGCTCCCCGGCGTAAAGGTCCGGAACGCGCGCAGGCCAGCTTTCCACCGTCACGCCCTGCGGCCAGTGCACCTCGAGACCCTTGAGCACGGGCGACTCGAGCTTCGCGAACAGCTCGCCCATCTTCGCCTGCACCTCGTCGATGCGCCCGATGTAGGTGAATGTGCCGCGGCCCAGTTGCGCGGCCTTGCTCATGAAATGGCTGTTCGGCGCCGAGCCGATGCCGACGGTGAACAGCCGCGTGTCCCCCAGCCGCTCGCGGATCAGGCGGAACAGGGCCTCTTCATTGCCCACCGCCCCGTCGGTGAGGAACACGACCTGGCGCACGCGGGCGCTGCCGTCGGAGCCGTCGAGCGCAAGCCGCAGCGCCGGGGCCATTTCCGTGCCGCCGCGCGCGTGCAGCGACTGCACCCAGTCTGTCGCGCGGCGCACGTTGCGCGGATTCACCGGTTGCGCGTCGGCGAACAGCGTCTGCGCTGTCGAATTGAACTCGATCACATTGAACAGGTCTCCCGGCGCGAGGCGCGCGAGCGCCAGCTCGAGCGCGTCCTTGGCCTGGCGGATCGAGGCGCCCGCCATCGAGCCGGAGGTATCGAGCACGAACACCACCTCGCGCGCGAGCCTTGCGCCGGGCGCAGCCGCCGGCGGCAGCACCATCAACAGACCGTAGTGGCGGCCGTCCTTGTGCTCCGTGAACCACGCCAGCTGCGGCGCACCGCCGCCTTGCGGCGCCCAGGTCAGTTCGAAGTCCTTGTTGGCCGGGACGGCGCCCGCGGCGAGTTCGATCTCGCGCCTGCTCGGCGAGACGGTGCGGATGTCCACGCGATGATAGGGGCTCGCCACTTGCGCGATGGGCACGCCGGCATCCAGCGCCACGCGGATCGACACCGGATTGACGGGGCCGGCCGCGGGCCGCAGTACGGGCGGCGTGATGCGCGCGGCATCCGGCACCTGCTCCGTGTTCCAGCTCCAGCCGAGCTGCTCCGTCGCCGACACCCGGAGGTTGCCTGGGATGTAGCGCGGCCCGACCACCATCGGGAAGCGCAGCGAGTAGCGCCCGTTGTCGTAGCGCAGGGGCTGCTGGTACTCGAGTTCGACCGCGACGAGTTCCTGCGGACCGATGTTGGCGACGCGCGTGGTAAAGATGTTGGGCCGCTCCTGGTCCATCAGCGCCGTGCGCTGCCCGCCGGCGCGCGCCTGGTCGTAGACCTGCCGCGCCGCGGCGCGCTCGCGGATCTCGCTCTCGATCAGCCGCTCGCCGACGCGCATCTGCAGGCGGTCCACGGCGGCGTTCTCCGGCAGCGGGAACACGTAGACGCCTTCGACCCAGTCGGCGGAAGCGTTGTGGAAGGTCTGCACCACGCGTGCCCTGGCCAGCATGCCGGAGACGCGGAAACTGACGTCCGTGGACAGGAGCGGGGCGCTGGCCGCCGCCTTCCCGTCCGTCGTGCGCAGCAGCAGGGTTCCCTGGTTCTCTTCGCCGGGCGGCGAAGCTTCGGCACGGCCCGAGAGGAGGAGCACCACCGCGATCAGCACCACCGCGGCGGACAGCGCGATCGCGGCCGCAAGGGCGACGAACGCAATCAGGTCGAATGCGATGAGTCGGGCATTGGCACCGGGGTTCTGGGTTTGCATGCGTGCATTCCAGGCCCCCGCCGAGGCGGCCTGCCGGCCAGACAGTGCAAAGGCGGCGAAGAATTCTGGCAATTCCATGGCAGGCGCCGCCGCGCCCGCGGCGATCGGCTATAGTCGGCCGCCATGTCCCGCCGCATCGCCATCGTCGAGGACGATCCGGCCATCCGCGCCAACTACAGCGAGGCGCTGCGCAAGCACGGCTTCGAGGTGAGCGCCTACGGCGGACGCGCGGAGGCGCTGGGGGCATTGCGCTCGCGCCTGCCGGACCTCGCCATCATCGACATCGGGCTGGGCAGCGACGCCGACGCCGGCTTCGCGCTGTGCCGCGAGCTGCGCGCCCTGTCCGCCACGCTGCCGATCATCTTCCTTACGGCGCGCGACAGCGACTTCGACGTGGTGTCCGGGCTGCGCCTGGGCGCGGACGATTACCTCACCAAGGACATCAGCCTGCCGCACCTGCTGGCGCGCGTCGGCGCCCTGTTTCGCCGCGCCGAGCTGTCGCACGAGCCGCAGGCGCAGGAAGAGACGCTGGAGCGCGGCGCGCTGCGGTTGGATCTCAAGCGCTTCGCGGTCGCCTGGAGCGGCAGGACGGTGCCGCTGACCCTGACCGAGTTCTGGATGGTGCACGCCCTCGCCCGGCATCCGGGCCACGTCAAGAGCCGCGAGCAGTTGATGCGAGAAGCCAACCTGGTGGTCGACGATGGCACCATCACTTCGCACATGAAGCGCATCCGCCACAAGTTCCAGGGCGTCGACGCAGGATTTGCGCACATCGAGACCGCCTACGGCATGGGCTACCGTTGGAAGGAGTGAGGCGGCGCTTCGCTTTCGGTTTGCGCGCGCAGCTGGCGCTGGTGGCGCTGGTGCTGCTCGCGCTGCCCTGGGCGGGCCTGGTGTACGTGAACGAGCTGGAGCGCGTCCTGCTCGAAGGCCAGGAACGCGCCCTGATGGGCACCGCGCGGGCTGTGGCAACGGCACTGCACGACCGGCCCCGGCTCCTGGAGACGGTGCCGGCACGCGACGACGCGCTGCGGCGGGAAGCGGAACTGGAACTGCAGCGCCTGGCCGAAAGCGATGGCCGCTTGCCGGAGGCCGCCGCCGTGCAGCCCCTCGCGCGCGAGTCCGAGCTGGCGGCGCGCGCCGCGCAGGCCGAGATCGCCGCCATCCTGCGCGGACTGCAGCGCACCGAGGCGCGCATCTGGGTGGTAAACCGCCGCTACCAGGTTCTCGCCCTGGAGGGCAGCCTGCGCCGCGTCGCGCCGGCCGCAGCGGAAGAAGGCGTCGCGCGCGCCGCATGGCGGCGCTTCGCCGGATGGCTGATCCAGCGTCCGAGTGAAGACTTCGCCGAGTCCCTGCCGGACGACGTGCTGGCCACCGGCCGCTACATCGCCGCGGCGCTGCAGGGCACCCCGGCGACGCGCACGCGCCTTACGCCGGATAACCGAGCGGTGGTGATGTCGGCGGCGCACCCGGTGTGGAATCGCGATGAGGTGGCAGGCGCAGTGGTGGTGGAAGAGACCACCAACCCGATCGCCAGCCTGCGCGGCGAGGCGCTCGAGCGACTGCTGATGCTCACGCTGACGGCTTCGGCGGGCGCGGCGCTGCTGCTGTTTGCCTACGCGAGCTGGCTGTCGCGGCGAATCCGGCGCCTGCGCGACGAGGCCGAGCGCGCGATCGATGCGCGCGGGCGGGTGGCGCGACTCGCGGCCGGCTCGGAAGCCGGCGACGAGATCGGCGACCTGTCACGCAGCTTCTCGGCCATGCTGGCCAAACTGGCACAGCATCACGAGTACCTCGAGAGCATGGCCGGGCGCCTGTCGCACGAGCTGCGCACGCCGGTCGCGGTGGTGCGCTCTTCGCTGGAGAACCTGAAACTGGCGTCCTCGCCGGAGGAGACGCGCACCTACGTCGGGCGCGCCGAGCAGGGCCTGTCACGCCTGAATACGATCCTGCAGCGCATGACGGAAGCCACACGCCTCGAGCAGGGATTGCGCACGGCCGAGCGCGAGCGTTACGACCTTTCGGCGCTGGTGCGCGGCTGCGTGGAGGGCTACCGACTGGCCTATGCCGCGACTCCGGTCCTGCTCGAACTCCCCGGCGGCGCGCTCGAAGTCACGGGGTCGGCCGACCTCGGCGCTCAGCTGCTCGACAAGCTGGTCGAGAACGCGGTCGAGTTTTCGCCGCCCGGCGAGCCGGTGCGCATCTCCCTGCAGGAGCAGGGAGCGCATGCGCTGCTTGCGGTGGAAAACAAGGGCCCCCTGCTGCCTGCGGCGATGCGCGGCGGACTGTTCCAGTCCATGGTTTCCGTGCGCGAGGGGCCTGCAACCGGCACCCCGCACCTCGGGCTGGGGCTGTACGTCGCGCGCCTGATCGCCGAATTTCACGGCGGCTCGATCGAGGCGGCCGACGCCGCCGCACGCGACGGGGTGGTGCTGCGCGTGCGGCTGCCGCAGGCGCGATAGAATCGCGCCTTCCCCGCGAAGCGCAGAACCCGGTTGCAACAGCTCGACCTCCTCGTCATCGGTGGCGGCGTCAATGGCGCCGGCATCGCGCGCGATGCCGCCGGACGTGGACTGTCGGTGCTGCTCGTCGAGCAGCACGACCTCGCCAGCGCCACCTCCGCGCTTTCCTCGAAGCTCATCCACGGCGGACTGCGCTACCTGGAACAGTACGAATTCCGCCTGGTCGCCGAAGCCCTTGCCGAACGCGAAGTGCTGCTGCGCATCGCCGCGCACCTGGTGTCGCCGCTGCGCTTCGTCATGCCGCATGTGCCCGAGCTGCGGCCGCGCTGGATGATCCGCACCGGGCTGTTCCTCTACGATCACCTGGGCCGCAGGACCACGCTGCCCGGGTCGCAGGCCGTGCGCCTCGACGCGCCGCCGTATGCCTCTGGCCTGCGCAGGGAGCTGCAGCATGGCTTCGTCTATTCCGATTGCCGGGTGGACGACGCGCGCCTGGTGGTGGCCAACGCCATGGATGCACGCGCGCGCGGCGCGGAGCTGCTGACGCGCACGGCCTGTCTGTCGGCGCGCCGCGAGCAGGGCGCCTGGCGCGCCACGCTGGCCGGCGGTCGCGAAGTCCGCGCGCGGGCTATCGTCAACGCCGCCGGGCCGTGGGTAAAGCGCGTGCTGAACGAGCGCCTGTCGCAGCCTTCGGCGGACGATGTGCGGCTGGTCAAGGGCAGTCACATCGTGCTGCCGAGACTCTACGAAGGCGAGCACGCCTTCATCCTGCAGAACGACGACCGGCGCGTGGTATTCATGATTCCCTACGAGGGCAGCTACACGCTGGTGGGCACCACCGACGTGCCGGAGACGGGCGACCCGGGTGCCGCGGCGGCAAGCAACGAGGAGGTCGCATACCTGTGCCGGGCGGTGAACCGCTACCTGACGCGGCAGGTGGCCCCGGGTGACGTCGTGTGGCGCTATGCGGGTGTGCGTCCGCTGTACGACGACGGCACCAGCGACCCTTCGGCGATCACGCGCGATTACACGCTGCGCGTGGACGACGTGGACGGCGCGGCGCCCGTGCTGTCGGTGTTCGGCGGCAAGATCACCACCTACCGGCGGCTCGCCGAACAGGCGCTCGACAGGCTGGCGCGCTACTTCCCGGCCATGCAGCCGGCCTGGACCGATCGCTGCGCCCTGCCGGGGAGCGATTTCGCCGGCGCGTCGCCGGCGCAGTCGTTCGCGCAATTGCGCGCGCGCTACGCGGCGCTGCCGGAGCCGGCCCTGCGCGGCATCTTCCGCCGCCACGGCGCGCTGGCCGCGGAGGTCATCGGCGAAGGTGATCTGGGCGAGCACTACGGCGCGGACCTCTACGAGCGCGAGCTGCGCTACTTCGTGGAGCGCGAGTGGGCGGGCGACGCGGAGGACGTGCTGTGGCGGCGCAGCAAGGCCGGCCTGCACATGACGCCGCAGCAGCGCGAGCGCGTGGCCGCCAGGCTCGGCAAATGAAGCCGCTGGCGGAGCTGCGCGACGCCGGGCGCCTGCGCGGGCTGCTGTTCGACATCGACGACACGCTGACGACCGAAGGCCGGCTCACCGCCGGGGCCTACGCGGCGCTCGGGCGGCTGCGCGAGTCCGGGCGCATTGCCGTCGCGGTGACCGGGCGGCCAGCGGGCTGGTGCGACCACATCGCGCGCATGTGGCCGGTGGATGCGGTGGTGGGCGAGAACGGCGCGTTCTATTTCCGCTATGCGAAGGGCAAGCTGCTCAAGCGCTATTACGATTCCGATGCGGAACGCGCCGCAAAGCGGGCGCGCTTCGGCGCCATCGCCGAGCGAGTCCTGCGCGAAGTCCCGGGCTGCGCGCTCGCCTCGGACCAGGCTTACCGCGAAACCGACCTGGCGATCGACTACTGCGAGGACGTGCCGCGGCTGCCGCTCGAGCGGGCCGAGCGCATCGCGGAACTGATGCGCGAAGCGGGGCTCACCGCGAAGATCAGCTCGATCCACGTCAACGGCTGGTTCGGCGGCTACGACAAGCTGGCGATGGCGCAGACGCTGTTCGCCGAGGCTTTCGGGACCGACCTGGTAGCGGCGAACGCGCAGTATGCCTACGCCGGCGATTCGCCCAACGACGCGCCGATGTTCGGCTACTTCCGGAATTCGGTGGGCGTCGCCAACGTCGCGCGCTTCGCCGCGCACCTTGCGGCAGAGCCGAAGTACGTGACCCAGGGAGAGTCCGGCGCCGGCTTCGCCGAGTTGGTGGCGCACCTGCTCGGGGAGCGCTGATGGATTGGTGGGCGGCCTATCTCGCCATCGGCGTGGCGGTGGGATTCCTCGCCGGGCTGCTCGGCATCGGCGGCGGCATGGTGATGGTGCCGATGCTGGTGTTCGTGTTCACCGCCAAGGGCTTTCCGCCGGAGCACATGATGCACCTCTCCCTCGCCACGGCGCTGGCGACCATCGGCTTCACCTCGATCTCCAGCGTTCGCGCGCATCACCGCCATGGCGGCGTCGACTGGGCGGTGGCGCGCGCCATGGCGCCCGGCATCGTCGCCGGCGCGCTCGCGACGGCGCTGGTCGCCGGATTCATCCCGACCAGGCCGCTGGCCGTCGTCTTCACCGGATTCATGTTCTACGCCGCGGCGCAGATGTTCGTGGAGATCAAGCCCAGGGCGGCGCGCCAGCTGCCCGGACGTCCGGGCCTGTTCGCCGCCGGCGCCGGGATCGGCGGCCTGTCGAGCCTGCTGGCGGCCGGCGGCGCATTCCTCTCGATCCCGTTCCTCGCATGGTGCAACGTGCCCCTCAAGCGTGCGATCGGCACTGCGGCCGCCAACGGCTTCCCGATCGCGGCGGCGGGGACCGTCGGCTACGTTGTGCAGGGGCTGCGCGCGCCGGGTCTGCCGGAATGGAGCCTCGGCTATGTCTACTTGCCGGCGCTGCTGCTGATCGTCGCCGCCAGCATGCCGATGGCGCCGATCGGCGCACGTCTGGCCCACCGCCTGCCGGTCCGGCGCCTGCGGGTGATACTCGCGGTGATGCTGCTCGCGCTGGCGCTGCGCATGCTGGCAAACTTGTGGTGAAGGAGGACTGAGGATGGCAGGACCATTGGCGGGATTCCGCGTGCTGGACCTGTCGCGCGTGCTGGCGGGCCCATGGGCCGGACAGAACCTCGCCGACCTCGGCGCCGAGGTGATCAAGGTCGAGCGGCCGGGCGCGGGCGACGACTCGCGAGCCTTCGGGCCGCCGTGGATCAAGGACGGGCAGGGGCGCGACACCAAGGACTCTGCCTATTTCACGTCGGCCAATCGGGGCAAGAAGTCGGTGACCGTCAACCTGTCGTCGCCGGCGGGGCAGGACCTGGTGCGGCAGCTGGCGGCGAAAAGCGATGTGCTGATCGAGAACTACAAATTCGGGGATCTGGCGCGCTACGGCCTGGGCTACGAGGACCTGCACGCCCTCAACCCGCGCCTGATCTATTGCTCGGTCACCGGCTTCGGCCAGACCGGCCCCTACCGGGAGCGCCCGGGCTACGACTTCATGATCCAGGGCATGGGCGGCATGATGAGCGTCACCGGCGAGCCCGGCGCCGAGCCGCAGCGCGCGGGCGTGCCGATCGCCGACATCATTACCGGCATGTATGCCTCGATCGCCATCTGCGCAGCGCTCGCGCATCGCGCGACCAGCGGCAAGGGCCAGCACCTCGACCTCGCGCTGCTTGACTCGCAGATCGCGCTGCTTGCCTATCAGAACACCAACTTCTTCGCGACCGGGAAGCCGCCGCGGCGCATCGGCAACCTGCATCCGAACATCGTCCCGTACCAGCCGTTCCGCTGCGCCGACGGCGAGGTGATCCTGGCTTGCGGCAACGACAATCTGTACCGCAGGTTCTGCGAGGCTGCGGGCTGCCCCGAACTCGCTAACGACGCGCGCTTTGCCACCAACGGCAAGCGGGTGGAAAACCGCGATGAACTCAAGCGCCTGCTTGATGCGATCTTCGCCAGGCGCACAAAGAAGGAGTGGGGCGAGCTGCTGGATGCCGCGGGGGTGCCCAACGGGCCGATCAACGATATCGCGCAGGTGTTCGCCGAGCCGCAGGTGCAGGCGCGCGGCGTGCGCATCGAGGTCGAGCACCCGGTCGCCGGCCGGCTGCCGATGGTGGCGAGTCCGATGCGCTTCTCGGCAACGCCGATCGAGCACCGCACGCCGCCACCGCGCCTTGGCGAGCATACCGATGCGGTACTGAAGGAAATCCTGGGAAAGAGCGACGCGGAAATCGCGCGGCTGCGCGGCAGCGGCGCGCTGTAGCTACTGCGTGCGCAGGCGCGGGTCGAGCGCGTCGCGCAGCGAATCGCCGAACAGGTTGAAGCCGAACACCGCGAGGCTGATGGCCAGCCCGGGGAAGAACGCCATCCAGGGCGCGGTTTCCGCGAACTCCACCGCCGCGCCGCGCAGCATCAGGCCCCAGGCGGCGGTCGGCTCGGTGACGCCCAGGCCGAGGAAGGACAGGGAGGCTTCGAGCAGGATCGCTTCGCCGAGGAACGCGGTCGCCATGATCAGGATCGGCGCCATCACGTTCGGCAGCATGTGGCGCAGGATGATGCGGCGGTGCCCGTAGCCCGAGGCGCGCGCCGCGTCCACATAGGGCATCTCGCGCACCGACAGCGCACTCGAGCGCACCACGCGCGCGCAGCGCGGCACCATCGGCGTGGCGATGGCGAGGATCACGTTGCCGACACCCGTGCCGAGGATCGCCACCACCGCCAGCGCGAGGATGATGACCGGAAAGGCGAAGAACACGTCCATCACGCGCTGCACGACGAGGTCGACGCGACCGCCGAAGTATGCGCTGGCCACGCCGATCAGCGAGCCGAACACGGCGCCGAGCAGGGACGCGCCCAGCCCGACCATCAGCGCCGTGCGCGACCCGTAGATCATGCGCGACAGCACGTCGCGGCCGAAGGCGTCGGTGCCCAGCCAATGCTGGGCGTTCGGCGCCGCCAGCATGGCGCCGTAGTCGGTTGCCAGGGGATCGTAGGGCGCGATGAAGTTCGCGGTTGCCGCCAGCAGCGCCATTACCAGGATGATGGCGGCGCCGATGGCGCCCAGGGGGCGCCGGCGCACGAAGTTCAGGATGGCGCTGACCCAGCGCGGGCGCGAGTCGGCGCCGGCGAGCTGGTCGAGGGTCTGCGGGGTGGCGGCCATGGCTAGCGGTAGCGGATGCGCGGATCGAGCCAGGCGTAGGCGATGTCGACCAGGAAATTGACCAGCAGGAATACCGTCGCGACCAGCATCACCAGGGCCTGGATCAGCGTGTAGTCGCGCCGGGCGATGCCTTCGACGAACAGCATGCCGAGCCCGTTCAGGTTGAACACCTGCTCGGTCACCACCAGGCCGCCGAGCAGAAACGCGAACTCCAGGCTCATGATGGTGAGCACCGGCAGGATCGCGTTCTTCAGCGCGTGCCGCGACAGGATCAGCTTCAGCCACAGCCCCTTGGCGCGCGCGGTGCGGATGTAGTCTTCGCGCAGCACTTCGAGCATCGTCGAGCGCATCATGCGCGTGCCGACCGCCGAGTAGCGATAGCCGACGGCCAGCGCCGGCCAGATCAGCTGCGCCAGGTTCTCCCAGGGGTTCACCCATAGCGGCGTGAATACCATCGGCGGCAGCCACTTGAAGAAGATCAGCATGCTGAGAATCATCAGGATGCCGAGCCAGAACGAGGGCATCGCCAAACCCGCGATCGAAAACACGCGCACCGCGTAGTCGATCCAGGTGTCCTGCTTGATGGCCGCCAGGATGCCGAGCGGGATCGCGAGCAGCACTGCGGTGGTGCTCGCCATGATGGCGAGCTGCAGGGAGAGCGCAAAGCGCAGCTTGATTTCCTCGGTGATCGGCGACCCGGTCCACATCGACAGCCCGAAATCCAGGCGCACCAGCCCGCCCATCCAGGTGGTGAACTGCTTCCACATCGGCTGGTCCAGGCCGAGCTTCTTGCGCTCGATGTTCATCAGGTCCTGCGACTGGAACTGGCTGCCCTGGCTCATGTAGCGTGCCTCGACCACATCGCCGGGAACGACGCGCAACAACAGGAAGATCAGCACCGCGACGCCGAACAGCGTCGGGATGATCGCCAGCAGCCGCTTGAGGATGTAGAACGCCATCAGGAAAGCATGCCGGCGGCGCGCAGCGC
>Ga0075420_100002478_pt1 | contig 15976 bp, 5 predicted proteins | sample SoiMetdeltSBSDD4_FD_75296 | JGI IMG/M metagenome (GOLD analysis project Ga0075420, IMG submission 75296) | Bulk soil microbial communities from a Populus tree surrounding site in Tennessee, USA - Soil MetaG P. deltoides SBSDD4 | ecosystem: Environmental > Terrestrial > Soil > Tree plantation... | reverse complement strand
CCGGCCCTATTCGGGCGGAGGTTCAGGGCGCTTGCCTTCGATCAAGCTCCACGGGAAGCGTCGCTCCGTTCGGCGGTCGATGCCGTAGAACCCGCGCACGCTGATCTCCTCGGCCTCCTGCAGGATCACACGAAGCAGCGAGATCGTGTCGCTCGGCGGCGACCCGGTGAGCATCGAGGCGTCGCTGACGACACGCTCCACTTCGGAGACGAGAATCGCGTGCTCCCGGCGCAGCTCGTCTTCCGTCCAGCCGAGTCGGCGCCGTTGCGCGCCATGACGTTCGGCGATGAGGTGCTGGATCGCCGTGCCGTCCACGATGAGTGGAAGGCGGGTGGCCCCGCGCTCGTCGAGGATCGCGAACAGCTGCCCGATGTCGCTGAGATAGGTCGCGATGTGGTCCTCGAGCTCCGCCCGCGTGACCTGACGCGCCCGCGGGATCTGTGGATCGCTGCGCAGGTTGTCCACGACCGACGCGACGACGTCCGGCGCCGTCGCGACGAGCAGCTCGCCTAACGCCACGCGCCCGGCGCGGGTGCCGGCGATTCGCGCGGTCGCGAGCTGCGCCCGAGGCGTCAGGCGGCCGACATCTGGCGTCGGCTGAAGCTGCGCCGTCGCTGGACGATCACGCTCCCACGTCGGGAGCCACACGGTGAACGTGGTGCCATGCCCCGGTCGACTCGCGACCGCGATGTCTCCGCCCATGAGCCGCGCAAACCGCCGGCTGATGGCGAGTCCGAGCCCGGTGCCGCCACGCGATCGCGTATGGCTCGCGTCGAGCTGCACGAATGGCTCGAAGATGCTCTCGAGGTTCTCCGGCTCGATGCCGATCCCCGTGTCGCTGACCGAGATGCAATGCCAGGAGCCAAGCCGCGCGGGAGCGAACGGCGATTTCCCCTCGAACCGCTCGCAGCGGAGCGAGATCGAACCGCCCGGCCGAGTGAACTTCACGGCGTTCGCGAGAAGGTTCAACAGAATCTGCCGTACGCGCCGCTCATCGCCTGAAAGGTCGCCGAGCGACGCCGAGCATGCGCTCGCGTCGATGTCGACGCCGGCGTTCACCGCCTGGGGACGCACGAGCGCGACCGCGGCGTTTACGACTCGACTCGCGTTCACGGGGCCGACCTCGACTCGCATCTGCCCGGCTTCGACCTTCGCGATGTCGAGCACTTCCTCGATGAGGCCGAGCAGGTGCCGACCGCTCGAGCGTGTCCGCTCGACGAAATCGCGCTGCGGAGATTCGAGTGGGCCGGCGAGTCCGTCGAGCAGGAGCGACGCGTACCCGAGGATGGCGTTGAGCGGCGTCCGCAGCTCGTGCGACATCGTGGCGAGGAACGCGGACTTCGCGCGGTTGGCCGCCTCGGCGGCGAACTGAGCGGCGCGCGCTGACTCGGCGGTTGCGGCCAGCTCCGCGTTGGCGCGACGAAGCGCCTGCACGGTGAGCTCGAGCTCGCCGGCCGTCGCCTCCAGCTCTCCGGTTTGTGCCTCGAGCTGGCGCCGATACAGCTGCAGCGCGTCGGCCATCCGTGCCCGAGCAACCGCCGGCCCAGCGCCTGCCGCAACGAGCTCGAGCAGATATTGCTCGTCGTCGGAGAATCGACGTGGCGCTCGCGACCCGGCGTACACGACCCCGACCAGTCGACCCTGGTCGCTCACCGGCACGCCGATGAACGACGCGACGAGGTCGTTCGTGAGTAACGTCGGGGCGTCGTCGTACGCGGCGAGATCCGGAATGATGATGGTCTCTCGCCGCTCGGCGATCCGACCGATCGGGCCGCGGCCGAGCGGAATGCGCGCCAGCGCGGCGTCTTCGCTCCTGCTCCCGCGCGACGCCTGCATCAGGAGCGTCGGGCCGTCGCTCGTTTCCTCGGCAAGGAGGAGCGCGACGACGTCGGCCGCGAGCGATCGCTGGAGGCCGGCGACGAGCGCATCGAGTGCGGCCGCCAGCGTGGGCTCGCGAATGACCGACTCCGTGATGCGGAGCGCGGCCGCGAGGCGCGACGGACTCCGCTCGGCGAGCTCGCGCGCGAGGCTCTCTGCGCCGGAGGTCGTGAGGTATCGGTCGTCGTCCGACAGGGCAGCGTGTTGCACGTCCCGATGCGGATCGACAGGAAACGGCGGCATGCGGGTTTACGTGGGTGCGTCGAGACGTCGCGACCAGACAGCAACAAGCGGACGGGATCCCTCGAGTGATCGCTGGTCTCGTCGCGCCGTCAGGAGTTGCGCAAGAGTCTGGCCGCGGTGCACACGAGATCCGTGATCATACGGAGTGTGGAGTCCGTACCGTCCCGAATGCCAGCGCGAGCCAACACGTGGTTATGGTTGTGACGCCGAACGGGACCGGGGGAAGTTCGGCGATGCGACTCGGTGGCTTTTCGTTAGGCTGGCGAGCTCGTCGTTCGCGGTACCCCGAGACGCCGCTGCTGTGCGGTGTGAGCATGTCGGCGGCCCTCGAGCTCTGATCTCGCGATGCGCAGCGTTGTTCACTTCATCCCGATCGTTACGACCGTTGTCGCACTCGCGTTCGCGGGGGCGGTCTTGCGTCGTTGGACGGAACGACGCACCCCGCATCTGCTCTGGTGGGGGATCGGGATGCTGACGTACGCAGCTGGCACCATAACCGAGTCGGCCACGACGCTGCTCGGGTGGAGCGAGCCGGTATTTCGGCTGTGGTACATCACCGGTGCGCTCCTGGGCGGGGCGCCGCTCGCACAGGGGTCCGTCTATCTGCATCTCGGGCGGCGTATCGCCGATCGCCTGACGTGGATCGTCGGGTCGGTAATCCTGCTGGCGAGCCTCTGCGTGCTCGCCTCGCCGTTGGATCACGCGCTTGTCGAACCGTACAGACTGTCGGGCAAAGTCTTTGACTGGCGGTGGGTTCGAATGTTCAGTCCGTTTATCAATCTGTATGCGGTCGTGTTCCTGGTTGGCGGCGCGATCCTGTCCGCGGCGCGGTACCGGCGCGCGCGAGAGACATACCAACGGTTCGTCGGGAACGTCTACATCGCGGTCGGAGGCATCCTCCCGGGAATCGGGGGGGCGTTCACCCGGTTCGGCTATACCGAGGTGTTGTACGTGACCGAACTGCTCGGCCTGCTTCTCATCTACGCCGGCTACCGGCTCAATACGACGGCTCGCGCTCTATCAACGGCGCAGCAGCTCAGCGCGGCGCACTGATCCGGCACCCTCACGCGAGCCAACTTGCGGCATGAATCGTCCTCGTCAGGCACTCGTGCGGCGATTCACTCCTCGATGCCGCATGCACAAGTAGACACGTGGTCGGCGGACAGACTTTGGAAGGAGTGTCTTTTCGGCCCGGTAACTGCTAAGGTACGGCCACGACCTAGCTGATTGGATCGTGGCCACTAGTACACCCCCCGCGAGAAGACCAAGCCTCCTCGCGCGTGTGCTCGCGCGCGCAAAGAACGGCACGCAGGAACGGCTCGTTGGGCCGATTAGAGGCGAACTGCTCGGTGCGGAGCGGTTGGCCGAGCATGCGCGCGCGCTCGCGCGGCGGCAGCGCGTGCGCGCTCCGGGCAAGACGCGCAAGGTCCCGCTGCTCGAGCGCCTCGAGGAGACGTACGACATCCTCCTCGAAGCCCGCGAGGTCTTAGGGGACGCCGCCGACGACGGGATCGACGTCAGCCCGGCTGGCGAGTGGCTGCTCGACAACTTCTATACGGTCGAGGAGCACATTCGCGAGATCCGGGCGACGCTGCCTCGGAGCTACTATCGTGAGCTGCCCGAGCTCTCGAGCGGCCCGCTCGCGCGGTTCCCCCGCGTTTATGAGATCGCGATCGAGCTGATCGCGCACACCGAAGGGCATCTCGATCTCGCGAACACCGAGCTGTTCGTTCGCGAGTTCCAGACGGTCACCCCGCTGCGCATTGGCGAGCTCTGGGCGATCCCCGCCATGCTGCGGCTCGGGCTCATCGAGAACATTCGGCGCATGACGCGGCGGACGGTGTCTCGTCTCGACGAGGTGCGCGCCGCTGACGTGGCCGCGGAACGTCTTCGCGCGGCGAGTGAGGAAGGGCAGAAAGCGCTCGCGGCGGCGCTCCACGACTTCGTCGACCATACGCCGAAGCTGTCCGCCGCGTTCGTCGCGCGGTTCCTGTCGCAGATCCGAAACTACCAGGCGACGTTCACGCCGCTCGTGTGGCTCGAGCAGTGGATCGCCGAAGATCTGATGAGCGCGGAGGAGGCCGTCGCACGCACCAACCAGCGCGCGGCGCTCACCCGCGTCACGATCGCGAACAGCATCACGAGCCTCCGCACGATCGCACGGCTCGACTGGAACACCTTCGTCGAGTCGCAGAGCACCATCGAGCGCGTGCTTCGCACCGACCCGTCGGGCGACTACGCGTCCATGACGTTCGCCGCGCGCGATCGCTACCGCCACGAGATCGAGCGACTCGCGAAGCGCACCGACCGAAATGAAGCGGCCGTTGCCGACGTCGCGATCTCGCTCGCCGCGCGCCAACCGGCTGAGGGCCCAGAGCAGCGACGGCGCCACGTGGGCTACTGGCTCATCGATGACGGTCTCGTGGAGCTCGAGGCCGCCGTTGCGTATCGGCCGAAGTGGCGCGAGCGGTTGTATCGGGCGGCGGTGCATCACCCTAACGCGGTCTACTTCCCGTCGATCACGCTCGTCGCGGTTGCCACCCTGGCGATCGTGTTCGCGGTCGGCGGGGCGGTCGGTGTGGGAAGTCTGATGCTGCTCCTGCTCGCGGCGATCGTGCCGGCCAGCGAGGTCGCCGTGAGCGCGGTGAACCAGCTCGTCACGCTGCTCGTGCGGCCGCGAACGATTCCGAAGCTCGAGTTCCGCGAGCACGGGATCCCCACGGATTGGCGTACCGCGGTCGTGGTTCCGACGCTGATCGGCAGCGTGGAGACAGCGCGGGAGGCTGTCGAGCATCTCGAAGTGCAGTTTCTCGCCAACAGAGATCCGCGCCTTCACTTCGCGCTGCTGACCGATTTCCCCGATGCGGAGTCGGAGACGCGTCCCGACGACGAAGAGATCCTCGCTGCGGCGAGTGACGGCATCGCGGCGCTGAACGCGCAGTACGCCGCGAAAGGCGAGTCGATCTTCCACCTCTTCCACCGCCCGCGCCGCTGGAACGAGTCGGAGCGGGTGTGGATGGGCTGGGAGCGAAAGCGCGGGAAGCTCGCGGAGTTCAACCAGTTCGTCCGAGGCGGCGCGCCGAACGCGTTCTCCCGCATCGTCGGCGACCCGACCCGGCTCTCCGAGGTCAAGCTCGTCATCACGCTCGACTCGGACACGGTCCTGCCGCCCAACGCGGCGCAGCTGCTCGTTGGCGCAATGGCACATCCGCTCAACCGCCCGGTGTTCGATCCGGAGCGCGGACGCGTCGTTCAGGGCTATGGGATTCTCCAGCCGCGCGTCGGCGTGTCGTTGACGAGCGCCTACCGATCACGGTTCGCCGCGATTCACTCGGGACATCCGGGCGTCGACCCATACACGACGGCAGTCTCCGACGTGTATCAGGACCTGTTCGGCGAAGGGTCATACACGGGGAAGGGGGTCTACGACGTCGATGCGTTCGACCGCGCGACCGAGCACCGCTTCGCCGAGAACGTGCTGTTGAGCCACGATCTCATCGAGGGCACGTTCGCGCGCGCGGGGCTCGTCACCGACATCGAGGTCTACGATGACTATCCGACGCGCTACCTCACGTACACGCGTCGCAAGCATCGGTGGATCCGCGGCGACTGGCAGATCATCCGATGGATTGGCGGCTCGGTCCCGGGTCCCGGCGGGCGCTCCGAGCCAAACCGTCTCTCGGCGATCTCGCGGTGGAAGATCTTCGACAACCTGCGCCGGAGCACGGTCGAGCTCTTCCAGCTCCTCCTGCTCGTGGTCGGGTGGACGACGCTTCCCGTGTCGCCGCTGGTCTGGACCGGGGTCGTGCTCGGGGCGATCGCGTTCCCGTGGCTTTTCAGCCTGACGCTGGCGGCGCTGCGCCCGCCGGGCGACAAATCGTTGTTCGCGTACTACGCCAGCGTCTGGCGCGACGCCATCACGAGTGCCCAGCAGTTCGCGCTCGCCGTCGCCGTGCTCCCGCACCAGGCGGTCGTCTCCGCGGACGCCATCGTGCGCACGCTCGTGCGGCTGCTGATCACGAAGCGCCACTTGCTCGAGTGGCAGACAGCCTCGCAGGTGGAGCGCGTCACGGTGCAGACGCGGCGCGAGGTTTGGCGTCGCATGGCGCCGGCCCAGGTCGTGACAGCCGTCGTCGCGGTGCTGGTGCTGCTCGTCGCGCTCGATCGAGGTGCGGCGGCGAACGTCGCCGCGATACCTCTCCATCTCACGACCCTCCTTACCGCGCTGCCGTTCCTCGCGCTCTGGGCGCTGAGCCCAATGATCGTGCACGCGCTCAGCGCACCCGCCATCCGTCGCGAGCTGCGGCTTGGCCCCGACGAGCGAGAGCGAGCGCTCCGCTACGCCATTCTCCATTGGCGATTCTTCGAGCGATTCGTCGGCGAAGAGACGCAGTGGCTCGCGCCCGACAACTTCCAGGAGACTCCCGAGCCGATCGTTGCGCTTCGCACGTCACCGACGAACATCGGCCTGCAGATCCTCGGCGTCACGAGCGCGTTCGACCTCGGGCTGCTGACCGCGGGGGAGATGATCGAGCGCCTCGAGCATGTCTTCCGGACGCTCGAGCGGATGCGCCGATTCCGAGGCCATTTCTACAATTGGTACGAGCTCGAGGAGTTGCAGGTCCTCCAGCCGGCGTACGTCTCGACTGTAGACAGCGGGAACCTCGCGGGGCATTTGCTCGCCCTCAAGCAGGCGTGTCGCGAGATCATCGACACGCCACACGAAGGGAAGCAGACGGCGCCGATGCTCCGGGCGGCGCTCGCGATGACCCACGACGCATTCGCCGATACGGCGAGCTCCGGTCGCGTTGGTGATCCCGTCCGCTGGCAGGCGGTGCGAACGGCCGCGGCCGCGTTGAAGGCCACACGCGCCGAGATCGCAGACGACTCGCTGGCGATCGACGCGATGCTAGGAAAAGTCGCGAAGGCACTCACGACGGCTGAGAGCACGATCACGGCTGCCGGCCTCCAGCCGAAAGATGCGCCGAACGCGCGTGAGTGGCTCGCCTGGACGGCGACGCTCGTGGAGCGCCATGTAGCCGAGCGAGCCTCGCTCTCGGCTGATGCCGACGAGGCCCCGCGCGTTGCCGCCGAGCACAATCGCATCGTGCGCGACCGGGTCGAGCGCCTCGAGTCCATCGCGATCACCGCACAGCGGTACGCGATGGAGATGGACTTCACGTTCCTGTACGACGCGCGCCGGAAGCTGTTCGCGATCGGCTACAGCGTCGACTCCGCGACACTCGACAACTCGTACTACGACCTCCTCGCCTCGGAAGCGAGGCTCGCGAGCTACGTCGCGATCGCGAAGAACGACGTGCCGGTCGAACACTGGTTCCGGCTCGGACGTTCGCTCACCGCGGCATCACGATCGACGGCGCTCGTGTCGTGGAGCGGCAGCATGTTCGAGTATCTCATGCCGCTGCTCGTGATGCGATCGTTCCCGTACACCCTGCTGGACCAGACGTACCGCGGCGCCGTTCGGCGGCACATGGAGTATGCGGGCGAGCGGTCGGTGCCCTGGGGGATCTCGGAATCGGCGTACAACGTCAGGGACCGGCACCTGACCTATCAGTACCGCGCGTTCGGCGTCCCTGATCTCGCCCTCAAGCGCGGCCTCGGCAAGGAGCTGGTCATCGCTCCGTACGCGACGGCGCTGGCGCTGCTCGTCGAGCCGCACCACGCCATGCGCAACTTCGCGGCGCTCGAGCGCGACGGCTTGTTAGGCCCGTACGGGTTTCGTGACGCGGTGGATTACACCCGTCCGGACCCGGGATCGACGAAGTCGGTGGTCGGTGCGTACATGGCGCATCACATCGGGATGAGCTTCGTGGCGCTCGCGAACGCGCTCGCGAACAACCTCTGGCAGCGACGATTCCATACGGAGCCGCTCGCGCGCGCCGTGGAGCTCGTGTTGCACGAGCGCATCCCGCGCCGGCTCGTTATGCAGGAGGCACAGGAGAGCGACACGGACGGCAGCCGCATCCCGACCGAAACGGAAAAACCGGCGGTCCGGCTCATCGAAACGGCGGACACTCCGCAGCCGCGCATCGGGTTGCTCGCGAGTCTCCCCTACACGGTGATGATCAGCAACGCCGGCGCGGGCTACAGCCGGTACGAGCAGATGGCCATCACCCGCTGGAGAGCGGACGGCACCCGAGACGACCACGGCCAGTGGTGCTACGTGCGCGACCTCACGAGCGGCGAGCTCTGGTCGGCGACGCACCAACCGGTCGCGAAGCGGGCGGACGTCTACCGCGCCGCCTTCGCGACCGATCGCATCTCGTTCGAGCGGCGTGACGGCGACGTCGAGACGCGACTCGAGCTCACCGTCGTCTCCGACGACATGGCCGAGGTGCGGCGGGTGACGCTCCTCAATCACTCGAGTGTGGTTCGCGAGATCGAGCTCACGAGCTACGGCGAGATCGTGCTCGCGCCGCCCGATGCCGACCGCGCGCATCCCGCGTTCGCGAACCTGTTCGTGGAGACGGAGTGGCGCGACTCGGAGGCGGCCATTCTCGCCACGCGGCGTCCGCGCGCGAGCTCCGAGGCGCGTCGGTGGCTCGCGCATGTCGCGGCCGTCGGGCCTGAGCTGGTCGGCAGCGTCACGTACGAGACCGACCGCGCGCGATTCATCGGCCGTGGACGTTCCGTGCGGCGACCGATTGCGCTCGACGACGGCGCGACGCTGAGTGGAACCGCCGGCGCCGTGCTCGATCCGATCTTTGCCTTACGAGTCCGCGTGCGCATCCCGCCAGGACAGTCCGCGCGCGTTGCCTTCACGACGCTCGTGGCGGAAACGCGTGAGCGTGCCATCGAGCTCGCGGATCTCTACCGGCAACCGTACAGCGCGCAGCGCGCGCTCGATCTCTCGTGGACCCGAACACAGGTCGAGCTGCGCGACCTCGGTATCACGCCGTCGGACGCCGCCCTCTTTCAACAGATTGCGGGACACCTCTTCTACTCCAACCCACCCGTCCGCGCGCCCGAGCGCGAGATACGCGAGAACACGCTCGGCCAGCGCGAGATGTGGTCGATCGGGCTCTCCGGCGACTGGCCGATCCTCCTCGCATCGATCGACTCCGCCGAAGGGCTGCCGACCGTCCGGCAATTGCTGCGCGCGCACCAGTACTGGCGGCTCAAGGGAATGACGGTCGACCTCGTGTTCCTCATCACGCGCCCGCCGTCGTACCAGCAGGAGCTTGCGGACCAGCTGCTCGCCACGGTCATGGGGTCGAGCGAGGCACAGCTCGCCGACAAGTCCGGCGGTGTCTTGATTCGTCGAGCGGACACCCTCGCGCCGGAGGTGCTGGGACTGCTGCGGGCGACCGCGCGCGTCCATATGGTGTGCGATGGCCTCGGTCTCGGGCGCGTGCTCGACGTGCCGGAGGTCGAAGAGCGACCGCCCGATGAGCCGGAGCGCCCGCGCCGCCTGTCGATGTTCTCGAACCGCGATTCGGGCTCGTGGGACACGGGGTTCATTCGCGCGCCGGGCGACGCCGAAGGTGTCATGAGCGGTGTGCTCGCGCGCGCGGCCGCGCTTGCGCGTGACGCCGCGCTGGACCTCGCGGAGAGCTTCGAGCTCCCCGACTTCCGGCGTGGGCAGAACGGCGACGACAAGGAGCCCGGGCGTGGAGCGTCTCGCGGCGTCAAGGGCAAGCGGCCAACGGGAAACGTCGTTCGGCATCAGCTGACGTCGGCGCTCGACTACGAGATCCAGCTGACGGGCGAAACACTCCCGCCCGCGCCCTGGTCCAACGTCATTGCGAATCCGAGCGCAGGATTCGTGGTGACCGAGCGCGGCGGCGGCTTCGCGTGGGCGGAGAACAGCTACTTCTTCCGCCTAACGCCGTGGTACAACGACCCGGTCAGCGACCCCGCGACGGAGATCCTCTATCTCCAGGACGGCGCCGGCACCCTGTGGTCGCCGACGCCGGCGCTCAGTCTCGGCACCGAGGGGTACACGGTCGTCCACGGCGCCGGCTTCTCGCGATTCACGCATCAGCGGGGCTCGATCGCGTCCGAGTTGACGGTCGCGATGGCGCCACGCGATCCGGTGAAGATCACGCGCCTGCGGTTGAGCAACCGGAGCGCGCGGCCGACCACGCTCGTGCTCACCAGCTTCGTCGAATGGGCCCTTGGCGTGATGCGCGAGCACACGCAACACCAGGTCGTCACCGAGTTCGATCGTGAAACGCGAGCGATTCTCGCACGCAACCGGTTCGACGCGAGCTTCTCCGATCGCGTGGCGTTCAGCTGGTTGAGCGAGCCGCTCAACGGCTACACCGCCGATCGCCGGGAGTTCATCGGTCGAAATCGTGACATGTTGGCGCCAGCGGGATTGGAGTCGAGCGCGCTGCTCGAGGAAGCAACCGGTGCCGCGCTGGACCCGTGTGCGGCGTTGCAGGCGAAGGTGTCTCTCGCCCCGAACGAGACGCGCGAGATCATCGTGCTTCTCGGCGCTGCACGAAGTGGCGATGAGGCACGGTCGCTCATCGCGCGATACGGCGCGCCCGGTGCGGCGTCGGCCGCCGTGGACGCGAGCGTGGACGATTGGCAGCGACGTCTCTCCACGATCGTCGTGCGCACGCCCGACCCGTTGTTCGACGCGATGCTCAACCGCTGGTCGTTGTATCAGGCGCTCTCGTGCCGGATGTGGGCGCGGTCGGCATTCTATCAGTCGAGCGGGGCGTACGGGTTCCGCGACCAGCTGCAGGACGTCATGGCGTTCGTCTATCACGATCAGCCGATCGCGCGGGAGCATATCCTGCGCGCCGCATCACGGCAGTTCGTCGATGGCGACGTCCAGCACTGGTGGCATCCACACTCGGGTCGCGGGACGCGGACGAAGTTTTCCGACGACCTCGTCTGGCTCCCGTACGTCGTCGATCATTACGTGCGGACGACCGGCGACGACTCGGTGCTCGATGAGGTGGTGGGGTTCCTCGAGATGCGGCCGCTCGACTCGCACGAGCACGAGGTGTACGACCTGCCGCACGTGTCGGAGGAGCAGGGAACGATCTACGAGCACTGCCTGCGCGCGTTGCGTCGCGCGTGCACGGCCGGCGCGCACGGGCTGCCGCTCATTGGCGTGGGTGACTGGAACGACGGCATGAACCGCGTTGGGATCGAAGGGCGAGGCGAGAGCGTGTGGCTCGCGTGGTTCCTGAACGACACGCTTCGCGCCTTCGCCGACCACTGCGATAGCCGCAGCGACGGGGCGTCCGCCGGCGAGCTCCGCCTCGCGGCCGATACGTACGCACGGGCGGCGAACGAGCAGGCCTGGGACGGCGAGTGGTACCGACGCGCGTACTTCGACGACGGCACCCCGTTAGGCTCGGCCAGCAGCGACGAGTGCAAGATCGACTCGATCGCCCAGAGCTGGAGCGTCATCTCCGATGCCGGCGATGCGGACAAGCGCGACATGGCAATGACGTCCCTGCACAGACACCTCGTGCGGCCCGACGCCCGCCTGATTCAGCTGCTGACCCCGCCGTTCGACAAGACGCCGCACGACCCGGGGTACATCAAGGGCTATCTCCCCGGTGTCCGCGAGAACGGAGCGCAGTACACGCACGCGGCGCTCTGGGCGGTGCTGGCGACCGCGCTCCAGGGGGACGGCGATCGGGCGTTCGAGCTCTACCAGATGATCAACCCGCTGACGCATGCGGTGACGCCGGAGGATGTCGAGAGGTATAAGGTAGAGCCCTACGTGGTGGCTGCGGACGTGTACACCGCGACGGGCCACCTGGGTCGCGGCGGATGGACGTGGTACACGGGTTCGGCCTCCTGGCTGTACCGGATCGGCCTCGAAACGATCCTCGGTTTTGCCCGGCGCGGCGACGCGCTGACCTTCGAGCCGTGCATCCCGCGGAGTTGGCGGGAGTTCGGCATCGAGTACCGGTACGGGTCGTCGCTGTACGTGATCACGGTTCGGAGCGGCCCCGACTTCGGTCGCGAGGTCGTTCGGGTCACCGTCGACGGGACCGATCGGCAGGAACTGTCGATTCCACTCGTCGATGACGGCCAGCGCCACGACGTCCAGGTGTTCCTGGCCGGTTAATATGCCGGCGAGAGGCGCGTCGTTAGGCTCGCCGCAGACAGGGTGTGAGCCGGGCGACTCGGACTGGCGGCTGGTGCCCGCGCGGCTCAATCGTGTGAAGATCCGGTCTCCGGGGGCAACTCAGTCGCCGACGAGCTCTACCGGTATGATCATCGGCCGGTGGCGGTCTGCTTGACAACACTTGAACCGCCAGCGATTTACCGGGGTTCCGTCGTGCGCGGCCGTCGCAGCGACGGACGCCTGCACTCTCGAGGAGATTCCGCGTAGTGGCGCTCGTTCGTGGTCGCTCGACGCTGGCGCTGAGCGCTGCGTTCACTGTCGTCACCGTGCTCGCGCCGGTGCTCAATCCGCTCGCCGCGCAGCGCCGCCAGGAGTTTACGCAGCAAGGACTTCTGGTCGCACCGTTCAAGAGCTCGGATCGCAAGCTCGGCAACAAGGTTGCCGACGAGATCCGCGGCCGCGTGAATAAGGTCGCGAACGACCGCGAGCTCGAGGTCATCGACGAGCGGGCGATGCAGACCGCACTGCTCAACGCGGGATTCCCGGCCGATCAGGCGCCCGACCTCTCGCAGGTGCGAGCGCTCTCGCGCTTTCTGCGCGCCGACGAGTACCTCATGGGCACCGCCGACAAGACATCGGCTGGCTACCGCGTCACCGCGCGTCTCGTTCTCGCCCGCGACGTCCGCATGGCGCAGCCGCTGCCCGACGTGGTCGACGGCGACGAGGAGCGTGCGGCGCAGCGAATGGCGGCACACGTCGTGGAGGCACGGCGGCAGCTCACCCCGCAGCGACGCTGCGAGAACTTCATCCGTGACGGGAAGGGCCCGCAGGCGATCGAGGCTGCGCGCGACGGCATTCGCCTGTATCCGCGATCGACGCTCGCGCGCCGATGCCTGCTCGCCGCACAACTCTTCGTCGGAACACCCGCCGATACCGTGTTGATGGTCGCCGGCGAGATGCTGCGCATCGACTCGATGAGCTATCACGCGATCGAAGGCGCGGCGCAGGCCTACGACGTTCTGAAGCAGAAAGACCGAGCGGCGGACATGTGGCTGCGCCTTCAGCGCAGCGACTCCGCCGACATCGATCTCGGCGAGCGGGTCGTCGCCGCGCTGCACCACAACGGCAACTCCAATCACGCCGAACGCGTAGTCGCGAAGCTGTCCGACGCGGCGCCGGATCACATGGGCCTCATGCGCCTGCGGTGGCAGGTGCTGTTCACGAACAAATCGTGGAAGGAGGCGACGCGCATCGGCGGCCTGCTGCTCGCGACCGACTCGACGTCAGCAAAGGACTCGACGTTCCTGCTCCGGCTCGCGACGGCGTACAAGGCGAACAACGAGTCTGTGCGCGCCGTTGAAGTCGCCGCACGCGGGCTGCAGCGATTCCCGCACGACCAGCGGCTCTTCTCGCTCTACGTGCAGCTCGTTCGCGGCGAAGCCGTGGAAGGTCTCGCGCGTGGGCTCGCGGCGTTCCCGCAGAACGCCGAGTTCAAGGTCATGCAGTCGCAGGACCTGAAGGTGCGCGGCAAGGCTGAGGAATCGGTGGATGTCATGCGTGAGGCACTGGCACTCGATTCGACCATCCAGCACGGCCACATCCAGCTGGCGCGCGCGCAGGCGGACCTTGGTCAAAATGACAGCGCGTACGCGACGCTCAAGCGCGCATTGGCGGTTGGCGAGGACAGCGCGCTGATCGCGCAGTTCGCGCTCTCGCGCGGCAATCAGCTGTATCGCGCGGCGAACAGCACGAAGCAGCGGCCGGACTACCTGCTCGCGATGAAGTTCCTCACGCTCGCCGACAGCGTGCGGCAGTCGCCGCAGGCGAAGCTGCTGGTCGGGATCACCGCATTGTCGGTGGCCCAGAGCGCGGCGACCGACGCGCCGAAGACCAAGGACTGCGAGCTCAGTCGTCTGAGCTTCGACATGATCACCATCGCCCAGCCCAACCTCGCTGCGGGCGTGGATGTCGCGGCGGAGGCAGTCAAGCAGTATCAGGATTACCTCACGCAGCTCCAGCCCATCTCGGCCAGGCAGGTGGAGGTCTTCTGCAAGGGTGCAACTCCAGGCGATTCCGTACCTAGGTCTCCTTGAAGGCAAGTAGACCAACAAACGCTGGTTGCTGTTATTGGAACTGGTTGCTGCAGCGTAACGGCCTCGGGACACTTTGTGTCCCGAGGCCGTTTCCCATGAAGCACGCAGCTCCAGCTCACAGCAAGCAGCGCCGTTCTGCTGACACCCCGCAGCAACCAGTTCCAGCTTCCAGTTACCAGCGTGGTATCAGCAGTTCTGGTTTGGCTTCCGGCTATCCCTGGAAGCCTTACCTTAAACGTCCATGTCCCACCGACGACGTTTCCCGTATTTACCGCCGCGCATCGAGGGTCTCGCCGCGCTGGCAATGAACATTTCGTGGAGTTGGAGCCGTAGCGCCCGATCGTTGTTCGCCCTGATCGATGAGCCGCTGTGGCACTTCACCCGACACAATCCGATCATGGTCCTGCGGCGCGTCCACCCGGAGCGCCTCAGCGCCGTCGCGCGCGATCCACACTTCCTGGAGGTGTACGATCGCCTCATGCGGAAGCTGGATCGCGAGCGGACCACTACCAACACGTGGTTTGCCAACAATTTCCCCGACGCGCGCGACCGTCCCATCGCGTACTTCTGCGCGGAGTTCGGGCTCCACAACTCGGTGCCGATCTACTCCGGCGGCCTCGGCGTGCTGGCGGGTGACCATTGCAAGGCAGCGTCCGATCTGGGCGTCCCGCTCGTGGGCATCGGCCTGTTCTACACGAAGGGTTATTTCGACCAGCATCTGCGGCTCGACGGGTGGCAGGAAGCGACCGACGAGCAGTTCGATCCGACTGGCGGGCCGCTCGAGCAGGTCTTCGGGCCCGGCCAGAAGCCGTGGCTCACCGTCGTGAAGACGCACGGCCGCGACATCCACGTCGGCGCCTGGCGGATGATGGTCGGCCGAGTGCCGGTGTACTTCCTCGATACGAACCTCACCGAGAACGACCCGGAGGATCGCGAGCTCGCGAGCAAGCTGTATGCGGGCGGGCCTGACCTTCGTTTGCGTCAGGAATGGATCCTCGGCGTCGGCGGCGTGCGCGTGCTTCGCGCGGTCGGCATCGAGCCGTCCGCCTGGCACGCGAACGAGGGGCACGCGGCGTTCATGCTCGTCGAGCGCGTTCGCGAGCTCGTCACGCGAGGCGTGGACTTCGATGAGGCCGTGCGCCAGGTGCGCGCGACGAGCGTCTTCACGACCCATACGCCGGTTCCGGCGGGTCACGATTCGTTCGCGATGTCGATGGTCACGGAGTGCACGGGCCCGATCTGGGAAGAGATGGGCGTCCCGCTCGAGCGCGTCGCCGAGTTCGGGCGGCATCCGGTCGAGAACCACGACCAGTTCCACATGACCGTGACGGCGCTGCGGCTGTCATCGCACGTGAATGGCGTCGCGAAGCGGCATGGCGAGGTGTCTCGCGAGATCTGGCGTCCCCTCTGGCCCGAGCGCGCCGCCGACGAAGTGCCCATCGGGCACATCACGAACGGCGTGCATCTCGCGACGTGGATGGCGCGCGACATCATGGAGCTGCTCGACGGGCACGTCGGCCGCGATTGGGGCTCACGTCTCGACGAGCCCGGCTTCTGGGACTGCGTCCTCTCGATCGACGACGAGGTGTTCTGGCGCGCGCATCACCGTATGAAGCGCCGGCTCATGGGGTTCGTGCGTGAACAGGCGCGCCGGCGTTGGGCGAGGCAGTGGAAGGAGGCCGCGCACGTCGTGGGTGCA
>Ga0075420_100002476_pt1 | contig 15982 bp, 10 predicted proteins | sample SoiMetdeltSBSDD4_FD_75296 | JGI IMG/M metagenome (GOLD analysis project Ga0075420, IMG submission 75296) | Bulk soil microbial communities from a Populus tree surrounding site in Tennessee, USA - Soil MetaG P. deltoides SBSDD4 | ecosystem: Environmental > Terrestrial > Soil > Tree plantation... | reverse complement strand
CGCGAGTCCACATGGCGCTGATCGTCGACGAGCCATTGCGCCCAGGTGAATCCGCCTTCGTACCCGACTGGTTGAACAGGGCGCGCGCGGAAGGGCACGGGCTTGGCGGGATCGGACAGATATTCTTCGTAGGCCGTATCGCCCGAAGCGGGCGCGGTGAAGCTGAGCTTGCCGCCGGCCCGGAGATGGAGGGGCGTGGCCTTCACGTTGCCGGGCCACGCAGGCAGCGCGCGCCAGCGGTTCGTACCGGTCTCGAACGCAGAGACAATCGGGAATGCGACGGGAACGCCAGCGTCATCTTTCAAATACCGTTCGAGAAAAGGCGCGAGGATTTCGCGGCGAAAATGGCGGGCGGTGTCGGCGTGAAACTTGAGCGCGCCGAGCGTACTACCGTCGCCAATCATCTGGCCGTGGTGCCAGGGACCGATGGCGAGGAACACCATATTGTTGGCGGTGTCCTTGGGCTTCAATGCTTCGTAGACGGCGGGCGCGCCATAGATGTCCTCCTGGTCCCACAGGCTATGCACGATCATCGTGGGAACCTTCAACGGGTGCGCGGCGAGAATCTTGTCCATGGCCTGGTCACGCCAGAAGGCATCGTAGGCGGGATGCTCGAGCACCTTCTGATAGAAGCCCAATTGCTGCATGCCGCGACTCGCGCCCATCGCTCCGGCCGAGCCGGCCTGCAGATACATCTCGTAGTCGTCGAGATGAGTTCGCCAGAATTTTAGGTCGTTCTTGGCCGTGGCCTGCTGATCGTAGAGATAGGGAAGCATAGTCTGGCGGAAGGCCCCGTTGTGGAACCAGTCGTCGCCGCGCCAACCATCGACCATCGGATTCATGGGCACAGAAACCTTCAGAGCGGGATGAGGATTGACGAGCGCCATCAGAGGAAGGAAGCCGTCGTAGGAGATACCGAGGATTCCTACTTTGCCGTTGGATTCAGGCGTGTTTTTCACAAGCCAGTCGATGGTGTCGTAGGTGTCTGTGGAGTGATCGACGGCGGTCGGATTGCGGGGACCTCGCAGCGGGCGGTTCATCACGTAGTCGCCTTCGGAGCCATACTTCCCGCGTACGTCCTGGATAACGCGGATGTAGCCGCCGTCGACGATCACGTCGGTCGCGTTGTCGTAGCCCTGCAGAATGGAGCTCAAGTGAGAGCTCTCACTGTGCGAGGTGAGCGCCTTAGCGTCGTACGGCGTGCGTGTAAGCAGGATGGGCGCATTGCGCGCGACTTTGGGAACGAGGACAACGGTGAACAGCTTGACGCCGTCGCGCATGGGGATCATCACCTCGCGCCGCGTGAAGTTAAACGACGAAGTAACCGGTGTGAACTGCGCGGGGATCTCGCTGGGCAGCGTGGCCGCAGTCTGGGCCAGCAGCGCGGGAGCAAAGAAGAGGATGGGGATGAGTCGCGAATGGTTCATCTCGGCAGTGAGGATAGCACGCGTGGAACGCTACACTAAGAAGTTCATGCCTTATCGGTTTGGTCACGCGATTTGTAATGAATGCTTCGTCGACTGGGAATTTAGCGACGTGTGCCGGGCGGTGAAAAAAGCAGGCTATGAGGGGTTGGAGATCGCCCCATTCACCTTGACCCCGGAGCCGGCGACACTCACGACTGCGCGGCGCAAAGAGGTGTCACGCATAATGCGCGACGAGGGCCTGGAATTCGTTGGCCTGCACTGGCTGATGGTCGCACCCAAGGGCCTGCACGTTACCACGGACGACGAGGCTCTGCGCAAGAAAAGCTGGCGGCACATCCACGACATGGTGGACCTGTGCGCCGATATCGACGAAGGCCACAACGGGAAGCGGCTGATGGTTTTTGGTTCGCCTAAGCAGCGCGAAGCGTTGCCTGGTGTTTCGCTCAAAGAGGCCACCAAACGATTCCGCGACGGATTCGCCGAAATCGCGCCGCACGCTGAGGAACGCGGGGTGACGATGCTGGTCGAATCGCTGGGCCGAAATCAGTGCAACATCGTGAACACGGCGGCCGAGGCGGTAGAGATCATGGACAGCATCGGCTCGCCCGCCGTGCAAACCATGTTCGACACGCACAACGCGGTGGACGAGACCGAGCCTCACGCCGATGTGGTGGGGAAGTATTACGACAAGATCCGCCACATTCATGTAAACGAATTGGACGGCGGGCATTGCGGCACGGGCGACTACGATTTCAAACCGCTGCTGCGGACTCTGGCCGCGCGCAAGTACACCGGCTGGGTGTCGCTGGAAGCATTCATATTTGAACCGGGCGGCGAACGTATTGCCAACGAATCGCTCCGGTATCTCGAGGGAGAGATTGCAAAACTATGAGCCATGTCGTAGTGACGGGTGGCGCGGGATTCATCGGATCAGCGCTTGTGCGAGCACTGTTGTCCACGGGTGAGCCAAGAGTGACGGTAATCGATACGCTGCTTTCCGGCAAGGAGTCGAACCTGGATGAAGTACGCGAGCGTGTAGATTTTCAAAACGTGGACATCCGCCACTATGCGGCCATCGCGCCAGTGGTGCGAGGCGCTTCACGCTTGTTCCATCTGGCGGCGATCCCGTCAGTGCCACGTTCGATCGAAGAACCGGTTCCGTCACACGAGGTAAATATCAACGGAACCTTCGAAGTGCTGCGCGCCTGCGCTGACGGCAAAGTGGGCCGCGTCGTCTATGCGGCATCGTCGTCTGCTTACGGCGACACCGCGGTACTGCCGAAAACCGAATCGATGGCACCGCACCCGATGAGTCCTTACGCGGCGCAGAAGCTGATGGGCGAGTATTACGCAAGCGTGTTCTCGTCGTGTTTCGGGTTGGAGACCGTGGCGCTGCGCTACTTCAATGTGTATGGGCCGAGGCAGGATCCAAACAGCCCATACTCGGGCATCATTTCCATCTTCATGAAGTGCCTGTTAGAGCGGCGGTCCCCGACGCTGTTCGGCGACGGCGAGCAGTCGCGCGACTTCACTTACGTGGAGGATGTGGCCGAGTTGTGCCTGAAGGCGTCGACGAAGGCTGGAGTGAGTGGACGCATGTTTAACGCAGGCAATGGCAACCGTTACACGCTCAATCTTGTGTGGGAGACGCTGCAGCGGATCGAAGGCGTGTCGATTCCGGCGCAGTATGGGCCGCCTCGCGCGGGCGATGTACGCGATTCGCAGGCCGACACGCTCGCGGCCGAAACCGAGCTAGGCCACGCACCCCAATTCTCGTTGGAAGAAGGCCTGCGCCGCACGCTCGACTGGTACCGAAACGCCAAGTGATACCATAGCCCTCGTAGAGGTCTGCAGCGGTGCTACAGAACCAGTTCGAGCAGAACTTCATCACCACTTCGGTGGATTACGTGTTCAATTGGGCGCGGAAGTCGGCGCTGTGGCCGCTCACATTCGGGCTGGCCTGTTGCGCGATTGAGATGATCGCCTCGTCAACGGCACGATTCGACATCGCCCGCTTCGGGGCCGAAGTATTCCGCCCCAGTCCACGCCAAAGCGACTTGATGATTGTGGCGGGCACGGTGACATTAAAAATGGCGCCCGTTCTGAAGCGCATCTGGGATCAGATGCCCGATCCGAAATGGTGCATTTCGATGGGAGCCTGTTCCAGCGTGGGCGGGCCGTTTAACACATACGCCGTATTGCAAGGCGTGGATAAAATCGTTCCCGTAGATGTCTACGTCACGGGTTGTCCGCCGCGTCCCGAGAACCTCTTCTACGCCCTGATGAAGCTCCAGGACAAAATCGATCGCATGACGACCTTGGTGAAGCGGCCGACCGAGGTCCGTCTGGACGAAACAATGCTCGAGGAGTTCAAGCGGCAGATCAGGATTGCGCAGACACAGAACCCGGCTCCGGAATTCGTGAATATCGACCCGCGCATTGCACAGCGGATCGGCTAGGGCTGGCTTTGCACTTTCGACTGGACGAAACGAGCGTCTACCGGTGCGCGGAGTGGGAGCGGCTCCCGTGGCTGGAACACGGCTTCGGCACGCGCCTCAGCGAGGGATGGGTACCTGAGGAGGCAAGCGCCGACCTGAAACAAGTACATTCGGATCTCATCGTGCGCGCCGACGAGCCGATGCATCGCGCCCGCGAGGGCGATGCACTGGTGACGAACGAACCTGGTTTGTGGATTCGCGTCCGGACAGCGGATTGCCTTCCGGTTCTGCTGGTGGATCAACGCAGGCGCGCCGTGGGGGCGGCACATTGCGGATGGCGCGGAACGGCGCTCGCTCTGGCGACAGCCATGGTGAGAAGAATGGGCGAGGAGTTCGGATCGGAGCCCGAGGATCTCCGCGCGGCGATCGGACCGGGCATCGGATCGTGTTGTTTCGAAGTAGGGGCTGAGGTTGCACAGGAATTTCGCCAGATATTTCCTGAGCGTGCGGATCTGGATAGAACGACGAAGCTGGACTTGGCGGAAGCCCTGCGGCGCCAGTTGGCAGGGGTTGGCTTAAGAACGGAGCGGATTACACACTGCGAACTTTGTACCCGCTGCGGGGAAAACTTGTTCCACAGCTTTCGACGGGACCGCGAGGCGGCTGGGCGAATGGAAAGCGGAATACGGGTGCGGTTGAGACCAGTCCGAGGAATGAAAGAGGGGCTCCAGCCACGTAGGCGGAGCCCCGGCAATCAGTAAGGAGATGCGGGATTAAGCGGCGGCCAGAGCGTCGTCGAATACGTCGGTATTCTCGCCCTCTTCCTGACGGCGGTCGTGCATCTCCTGGCAGGAGATACAGAATGGCGCCCAGGGTACCGCGGCAAGCCGCTTGGGGTTAATCTCTTCGTCGCAATGGAGACAAGTTCCATAGGAACCGTCGTCGATGCGCGTGAGCGCAAGCTTTACCTGGCGGAGCAAGCCGGATTCGCGGTCTAGGTTGCGAATAGCGAGCTCACGTTCCGCGGCATGTTGCACCTCGTCCAAGGCGTCGGGACTCTTCTCGATCGCGATGGCTTCGCGGTTCCGGAGGACGTGGGCCAATTCGGCCTTCTTGGCTTCCAGGATCTGTTTGTATTTGTTCAATTCAACTTTCGTCATGGCTGCTTCTCCTAACTATCTTTGTTTCACCCGGCAACTGGTTATGAGTCGCTAGGTTGCTTCAAACTCTCAAACTCTGTCGTTGTCGACATTTAGTAGACGATACGAACTCAGAAAAGTTTCAATTTCTGAGCGGTCCGCACTAAAATTTTCTGCCTCAACCATTGAGGGGATCATAAGGCTTTCCTCAGACCACCGCAGATGATAGCACGACGCGGCTATGCTACGATAGCAATCTGAATACCAATGTGCCAAAACCCTCTTTGGCGGGTCCAATAAGCCCTCGCTGGGCTCTCCTCATAAATGTACAGGAGGCTGATTTTGCTGCCTTCTACTGTACGGTCACGTTCATATCGGCAGATTCGTCGGCGACCATTATGTCGCAACAGATAAGGACGAAAAAAAATCTTTAAGGTTTCCAGTTCCTGTAACTTAACATCCAGTTTGTGGAGACCAAATTCCCTCTCAAAAAATAGTCCTAATATCTGTCACCGACCGATGGACAACCCCAAAAGGGTACCGTCCATACACCTACAAGCGACAAGCGAGGGCTAATCGGATCAACATTTCCAGATCAGGGTGTACGAAGTGTGAAAGATCCGAAAGCCAGCCCCAACGACCGCCCGTCACCTGGCGGTGTAACCGTCCGATCCACTTCCAGGACGATTTCGATAAAGTCGTTATTTTTCAATTGCTCCGGCACTAAAAAGAAGAACACAAATTCCTCATCCGCCCGATTCACCACCACCGCAGGGTTGGGCTTATTGTCGATGAATACCTTCAGATGCAAAGGGCCAGCTAAAAGTTGCGAGGCGGGGCAAAATCCTTGAATTTGCAGCCGTGAACCGGGCCGTGAGGGAGCCCCGAGCCGGACTTCCGCACGTTTGCCCATCCAACGATAGCCACCCTCGGCCTCATACCACCCCTTGCCTAACTGGTCGGAAAATGCCGGGTTGCCTGCGTCAATCCGACTCGGCAGGGTAGCTTTCAGACGCAGTTGTGCCATGTTTTGATAGGTTTGCGTGATGTTGCGGAGACGCGGGCCACTAGCTTCGTAGACCACCGCCTGGTTCTGGCGTAGCGCACGTAGGGTCGCGGCCGGGGGATAGACGAATGCCCCAACATCGCCGAGGTCGGGTAATGCCTGGATGGAATCCTCGGAGCCCGGCGTCAACCACACGTCGCCGACCGGGAGAAGCCGGAAGGGCTTGTCGTTGATGCCAGCCCAGAAGCGATCCGTGCCGACGCCATTTAATAAGATAACCTTCCCGGGGTGTAACTCGCGTATCCGCGCAACCCCCAGGACCAGATCGCGAACGGCGCGGGAGCGTTCGAAGTTATAGGATACGATCGCGCGGGCGACAGGGGAGGAGGTGGATAGGTAGATCGCCGCGGCGATCACGGCGGCGGCTTTTCCGGGAAGGTTGGCCCGCCAGGCGGCGGCAAATGCCCAGGCTCCCAGAATTGCCAGCCCGAGAGACGGAATTGCGTTGTAGTAGCTGGAGATATGATCGCGCAAGGGAAGCACAGGGCCAATCACGGCGAGGAACCAGACGAGCGGCCAGATGACCAGCCACTGGCGGTTCCTCAGGCGGAAAACGATAAAGGTCCCCAGCCCGAGCGAGAGCACCCACGGCGCAGCGAGCCCGATAGCGCTCAGCCACGGAGGTACTTCGAGCGCTGCAAGGCGGGTGCCGCCAAAAGCATCGCTCCAATAGGTGGCGAGAGTCGTCCAGATCGAAGAGTCAAAATGCATGGCATAAGGACCCTCGCGCGCGCGGGGCGCCAGCCATCGGTGCAGCAGCGCATACGCAGCGGAGGCGGCAAACATCGGTATTGTGCGCGCGAAGTGGCGGCGAGATGCGAGCAGGGTGTAGGCAGCTGCGATGACGGGGTAGACGACGTTGAGCTCAAGCGTTCCGAAGCCAAGTAAAAACACAACCCACTGCGCCACATACCAGCGCGCCGAGTCCGATTCAGTCCAGCGCAGCAAGCAGTAGAACGCACCGAGCAGGAAGGTGGCGCACAGGATCTGGTTGTACGCTGACGTCCAGCTCATCGGGAGGCCGAGCGAAGCATTTGCAGCCCAGAAGATGGGAGCAAAGGCAGCGGCAAGCCACGACGCGGTGAGGCGCCGCGTAATGGAGATCAGCAACGCGAGGTTCAGCAGTTGCGTTGCAAAGACGAGCGCGCGATAGGGAAGCGCGTCGAGTCCGAAGAGCGCAAAGAAGCCCATAAAAAAGGCGCGTTCACTCCAGGGGCGGATCGTGCCTTGCGCTTTCGGCGCGAAGAGTGCGTTCCACAACTCGGGTGCCGTGTGGACGTTCATTCCGAGACTGAGCCAGGCGAAGTCGTCCTGCTGGAACCAGGCTTTGAGGCCAGGCCAGTAAAGGGTGAGACAGAACAGCGATGCGACCAGCCAGAGAATCAGGAAGCGGGAGCGGTGCATGCGGCGCCGGCGCTCACTTGGCCATGAGCGCGGCGGTTTGTACAATGACGCCCAGTTCACGCTCTTCGACGGCACCCGCGGCGAGGAACTTGTCGAGCGTGAATTCGACATTCACCGAAGGACCGCGGAAGATGGCGGGTGGAATTTCCCGGCGAAGAACCTGCGCGCCTTCCTTCTCAAACTTTTCCGGTGGAAGCGCGTTGCCGTCGAGTACGGCGGACATCGTCACCGGGCCGGTCTTTTGGATTACCGCGCCGGGTAACACAAACTTCAGCTCGAGCGTCGCTCCCTTTTGCGCGGCGCCACCGGGAGCCTGCAGCGTGATGGAAAATTTGCCGCGCGTCCAACGCCAGGCACCCTGTTCAATGTCGTAGAAACCCTGAACGAACTGTACGGCGTGAGCCGGGTCTCCGGCGCTAACGACGGAGGCAAGCTCCGGCTGCTCGGCTTCAATCGTTTCCACCTTCGCGGGCGGGCGCTTACAAGAGGTGGCGGCGGACAAAACAACGACCGCGGCGAACAGCAGGGTTAGTCTCCGCATCTCTCTACTTGTACCAGACAACTGTAGAAAGTGGCTCCCGCGCCAATATCGGTGAGCCGTTCGGAGGTGAGGAAGTTGGTGGAGCTGCCATCGGGCGACATGCGTGGCATGCGTACGGATGGCGCCGACACAGTTCCCTGGCGTACATGGCCATTCACACTCGCGGTGAGGCGCATGCTGCCGCGCTCGTTAAAGATTCGCACGTGATCGCCATCGGCGATGGCGCGTTCGCGAGCATCGTCGGAGTGCATCCAGAGAAGCGACGTTTGCGCGTCAGTCGAGGAGCGATAGCCGAACGTCGAGTTCATGCTGTCGTCGTTCTTCGGCGAAACCAGTTCGAGTGGGAAGCGGCGACCGAGCGAGGCGTCGCCATGGCGCGATTCGATGGGCGGCTCATAGTCCATGCCTTCGGGCGCAAGATCGCACTTGCCGCTGGGCGTGCCGAAATTGCCGTTGGCAAACGGCAGAAATGGCTCGTTGTTGGGAGTGACGTTGAGGCGGATGCTGTGCTTTGCCTCGAGCGTCTCCAGCGTGATGCCCTTCAGATATTCGTGGCCGCTGGCAAGTGCAGTGCGGATCATGTCGTCTTCGGTATCGCGGAAGGCCTGGTCCTCAAATCCGAGGCGGTGGGCCAGCGCGCGGAAGACCTGCACGTTCGAACGCGCCTCGCCTTCTGGCTCCAACGCGGGCCGCGCCATCTGCGCATACAAGTGGCCGTAGGCGCCATAAAGATCCGTGTGTTCAAGAAACGTCGTGGCTGGCAGCAGGATGTCAGCGAAGTCGGCGGTGTCGGTCTGAAACTGTTCGTGAACGACAGTGAACAAGTCGTCACGCTTCAGGCCCCGGCGGACGGTGCTCTGATTGGGCGCGATAGCGGCGGGATTCGAGCAATAGACGAAGAGCGATTTCACCGGCGGATCGTTGAGCTCAGTGAGGGCCTGGCCGAGCGTGGACATATTGACGAGCCGCGCTTCGCGGCCGAGCGGCGACTTCATTTGTAGGTCGACGCGCTCGATGGCGGCACGGTCGAACCGATGCGTCTGCGAGACGCTCGCCTGCAAGCCGCCTCCTACTTCTTTCCACGAGCCAATGAGCGCGGGCAGCATCGCGACAGCGGAGAAGGCCATCCCGCCACGTTCACTGCGCGAGATGCCATAGTTCAGGCGGATCGCGGCGGGCCGCGTGGTGGCGTACTCGCGAGCCAGCGCCACAATCTCTTCACGCGGAATGCCAGTGAGCGTTTCGGTATGCTCCGGCGTGTACTTCACGGCCGTTGCTTTGAGGCGGTCGAAGTTGTCGGTATAGCGGGAGACGTAATCGGCATCGTGGAGGTTCTCGCCGATGATGACGTGAGCCAAACCAAGCGCGAGCGCAAGGTCCGAACCGGGGTTTATAAAGAAATGCTTGTCAGCCATGCGGCCCGTGCGCTGTTTCACCGGGTCGATCGTGTAGAAGCGCGCGCCGTTGCGGCGAGCCTCAACGATGAATGGCCACAGATGCACGTTGGTGCCGAGAATGTTCGCACCCCAGGCGAGAATCAGCTTCGATTTCGCGAACTGCTCGGGCTCGGTGCCGTAGCGATAGCCCAGCGTCTGGTTGAGGCCGCTGGTTCCGGCGCTGGAACAAATGGTGCGGTCCAAACGCGAGGCACCGAAGCGGTGGAAGAAGCGGCGGTCCATGCCGTTGCCTTGAAGCAGGCCCATCGATCCGCCGTAGCTATAAGGTAGTACGGCTTCGGGACCGAACTCGCGCGCGATGGCCGACAGCCGTTCGGCAATCTCGTCGAGCGCGGCGTCCCACGTGATGCGTTCGAACCGGCCCTCGCCTTTCTCACCCACGCGGCGCATCGGATAGCGCAAGCGATTGGGGTTGTATTGGCGTTCCAGATACTGCGCCACTTTGCCGCACAGGAAGCCGCGAGTGACGGGATGATCGGGGTTTCCGCGCAGTCTCGTCGCGCGGCCATTCTCGATGGTAACCAGTAGCGAACAGGCGTCCGGACAATCCAGCGCGCATGTGGAGACACGGGTTTCAAGCGCCGTGGAGGACATACAGATATGGTAGCGCCGGAGGCGCCGTCACTTCGCCCGCACGTCGTAGCACCACAAGTGGTCGAGGTCGCGGATATAAAGCTTCCCGCCGGCCACCACTGGATAGGACCAAGCGCGCTCACGCGAATCGCGGCGCTTCGGTTGATCGGCGGGCGTAAAGCGGCCCTTTTCGCGGAAAGCATCGGGGGTGGCTTCAGCCAGGAGCACATCGCCCGACTCGAGATGCCAGTACAGACGGCCGTCCGCATAGAGAATTGCGCCGGGCCCACCATCGGCCGAACGCCAACGGATTTTGCCGGTCGCGAATTCCGCCGCCACGGGCCCTTCCGGATTCGTGCCATAGATAAAATCGCCCAGCAACACCTGTCCGCCGAGGGAGTTCGGAAGGTCGCGCTCGAAGTACACCTGCTCCATCGTTATGCCGTCGTTCACTGCCGTCAGCTGCACCAGGCCTCCGCCGAAGCGCCTCGCGTTTGTGCTGTAGACATAGTTGCCGCGCGCAATGGGCGTGGCGATGTTGGCCGGACCGCCGCTGGTTTGCGTATAGCGCCACAGGAATTTGCCGGTCTTCGCATCGACTCCGACAACACCTTTGTCTAGAAACTGGATGTATTGCTTCCGGCCGGCCAATTCGTGCGCGATCACCGACGAGTAAGCCGCCCTATCGCCTCCTGGAATGGCCGACTTCCAAATCAGGTCGCCCGTCTTCTTATTCAACGCAAGCATCGTTGCGTCGGCGCCTCCAGGCGTGACCACGACCGTGTCGCCATCGATCAGCGGCGATTCTGAATACGCCCAAGTGCCCGGCGTGCCGCCGAACTCTTTGCGTACGTTCTTCTGCCATGCGATCTTGCCGCTGGCAAGCGCCAGGCAAGCGAGGTCGCCATCGGAGCTGAACGCGTAGAGAAACTCGCCATCGATTGAAGGGGTCGAGCGTGCCATGGGGTAAGGCGGCTGTTGATTGGGATTCCCCACGGCGCCCAGCTTCGTCGTCCACAGCGTCTTGCCGTCGTCCGCCGAAAGCGCCTTGACGAATTCCTCGTCCATCCCGCGATTCGCCAGCACATAGATGCGTCCGCGCGCTACGGCCGGAGCCCCATATCCATCGCCGATTCCAGTCACGTGCCACAGTTGTTTCGGGCCTTCTTTGGGCCACTCTTGCAGCAGGCCTTTCTCCTGCGAAATGCCAGTCCGGTTCGACCCGCGCCACTGCGGCCAGTCTTCGGCCAGGACGAGCGAACAGGCAACCGTCAAACCAGTCACGAACAAGCGCGGCATCATGGTGCCGACTATATCAACAAGCCGGATCGCCGCGGTCGGACCCCGCCAGTCCCGCTATAATTGAGGTTAGCCGTGCGCTGTGCTGGGGGCGCATCGCACACGGCGGATTCTGACAATATGAGCGAGGCAATGATCGAGGCCATCGGCCTCAGCAAGTATTACGGCGACTTTGCCGCCACGCGAGACGTCACCTTTTCCATTCCCCGAGGCCAGGTGGTGGCCTTCCTGGGGCCGAACGGCGCTGGCAAGTCGACAACGATGAAGATGCTTACCGGCTACCTGGCCCCGAGCGAGGGCACGGCGCGCATTGCCGGGTTCGATGTCCTCACCGCGCGGGAAGACGCGGTTGCGCGGCTGGGCTACCTGCCCGAGAATGGACCTCTCTATCCGGAGATGACGCCGCTCAGCCTGCTGCGCTTTTTTGGCCAGGCGCGGGGCATGTCGAGCACGCGGCTGCGTGCGCGCATCGACGCTGTCGTCGAGCTGTGCGCGTTACACGAGGTGCTTGAGAAATCGATCAGCAAGTTGTCGAAAGGTTATCGTCAGCGCGCCGGCATGGCTCAAGTGTTGCTGCATGAGCCGGACGTGCTCATCATGGATGAGCCCACCACGGGTCTCGATCCGAATCAGATCCGCGACGTACGCAGCCTCATTCGCGAACTCGGCCAGACGAAAACAATTCTGCTGTCGACGCACATTCTGCAGGAGGTTGAGGCGGTCGCGGGGCGCGCGATCCTAATCAATGCCGGCCGCGTCGTCTTCGATGGCGAGCCTGCTGAACTCTCGGCTGGTGAAGGTATGGATGCCGCCTTCTATCGCCTGACGGGAGCGAGTGCCTGATGCGGTTGCATGTGGTGCGCGCTGTCGCCCGGCGCGAATTCTCTTCCTACTTCGGATCGCCAGCGGGCTACGTCTTCATCACGCTCTTTGTCTTTGTCAGCGCGGTGGCAGCATTCTGGCAGGAGCGATTTTTCCTTAGCAATCTCGCCAACCTCGACCCGCTTAACGCCTGGTTCCCCTACCTGCTCATCTTCCTCATTCCCTCAATCACGATGGGCCTATGGGCCGAAGAACGCAAACAGGGAACCGAGGAGCTACTGCTTACCTTGCCCGCAAGCGGCCTGGAAATCATCCTCGGCAAATACGCCGCCGCGCTCGGTATCTACACGGTCGCTCTGGTCTTCTCTCTGAGCCACGTCGTCGTGCTCAGTTGGCTCGGCTCACCGGACCCAGGCTTGATCGTCTCTACCTATTTCGGCTATTGGTTGATGGGCGCGGCGCTGCTGCCACTTGGGTTGCTCGCCTCGCAGGCAACTGAGAATTTGACGGTGGCCTTCATCGCCGGCGCGGCGCTGTGCGCGGGCCCGGTAATGTTCCGATATGCAGGCGCGGTTGTGCAGGGACCGTGGCAGCGCATATTCGAACAGCTCTCCGTGCCGGAACAGTTTCGCGATTTTTCGGCCGGCGTCGTGTCCGCCGGTCCCATTGCCTACTTCGTTCTGCTCGCGGCCGCCGTACTCTATCTCTGCGTGCGATTGACCGAGCGGCGCCGTTGGCGAACTTCCGCTTTGGGACGCCACTACGCCGCGCGCACTATTGCTTTGCTCGTCGCCGCCGGAGCTGTCACGCTCATCGCCGCCCGCCTTGGCTCGCGCATGGACGTCACCAGCGAACAGATCCACTCGCTCGCTCCCGGCACCGTGAAACTGCTGCAAGGTCTCGACCCAAAGAAGCCGGTGCTGATTCAGGCGTACCTCAGTCCGGAGGTGCCTCGCAGCTACGTCGACGCGCGCGCGAACCTCATCAACTACCTGCGCGAATTCGCCGCCGCCGGACGGGATCGTATTGAACCGCGCATTGTCGACACGGTGAAGTATTCGCCAGAGGCGCGCGAAGTCCGCGAGCGCTATGGCATCCAGCCGTTCCGCGTGCCGGTAACCGAAGAGAGCGCCTCGTCGATCAACGAAATCTTCCTTGGCCTCGTCTTCACATGCGGCAGCGAGGAGTTCGTTATCCCCTTCTTCGATCGCGGACTGCCCGTTGAGTATGAACTGATGCGCAGCGTGCGTGTCGTCTCGCGGGCCGCGCGCAAGAGAGTAGGCATTCTACAGACCGGCGCGAAATTGTTTGGGGGCTTCGACTTCCAAACGCGGCAGAACGCGCAGGATTGGTCCATCGTGCAGGAGTTGCGCAAGCAGTATGAAGTCACGCAGGTGGCGCCCGATACGGATTATCCGGCAAACCTTGACGTACTCGTCGCCGCGCATCCTACGACGCTCACGGCCGATCAGGTGGCGCGGCTCACGGCGTATGTGAAAGCGGGCAAGCCAGTGTTCGTGCTCGTCGATCCACTCACGGCGTTCAATATCAATCTCTCCGCCGGCGCACCGGAAACCGCCGTTGACGTGCGGCCGCTGATGGCCGCGTTGGGCGTCGAATGGCAGCCTGACCGAATCGCGTGGGATAAGTACAATCCGCATCCACAAATGGGCGCACTGCCGCCGGAAGTCGTGTTCGTCGGCGCGGGCAGCGGGGCAGCGATGCCCTTTCAGAAAAAAGAGGCGGTCACCGATGGACTACAGGAACTCGTGCTGCTCTATCCGGGAGAGTTGAAGGCGCGCAACGAATCGGCGGTTCCGTTGCTCACCACGGGCAAGAGTTCCGGCGTCATCCGGTGGAACCAGTTGGTCGATACCAACATGTTCGGCCGCAGTATCATGCGCGGGCAGCCGCACACACCGGACAAGGGCGAACATGTGCTCGCATATCGCGTAAAGGCGCCCCAGACGAACGCGATTGTCGTCGCCGACGTTGACGTGATGGGAGAGGAGTTCTTCGAGCTGCGACGCCGCGGCATCGAGTCCTTAAACCTCGACAACGTCACCTTCGTGTTAAACGCGATCGACGAACTCTCCGGCGAGCCGAGCTTCATCGCGCTGCGCAAGCGCCGCCCGAGGCACCGCACCCTCGAACTGGTGGAAGCGCGCACGCGTGTCTACGAGGAGAAGCGCGCCGAGGATTCGCGCAACGCGGCCGTCCTTGCGGAGCGCCGTCTGCAGGAGGCGCAGGCGCGACTGGATGCCGCCGTCGAAGCCGTCCGCGCGCGCCCCGATCTCGACGACCAGGCCAAGCAGATTATGATCTCCAATCTGCAAACGGCCGAGAATCGCCGACTGCAAGTGGCGCGGCAGAACATTCAGGACGAGCGCGAGCGACAGGTGGAAGACGCACGCGCGGGTATGGAATCGAGCGTCCGCCAGATTCAGAACACGATCAAGGTGCTCGCTGTCGGCCTTCCGCCGGTTCCCGCGTTCGTGCTCTTCCTGTTCATCAGCCTGCGCAAGCTGCGGCGAGAGAGAATGCGCATCGCGCCGGAACGCCTTTTGCGCCCGCAACCGCCCGTCGAAGGAGGCGCCGCATGAGGAACCAGTGGGTTGTGACACTGGCCTTCGTCGCCATGGCTGCCGTGCTCAGCCTCGTCGCCGCGCGCGTGCAGCCGGAGGGATACAGCACCGCGATCTTCAGCGATCAGGGCGAGGACCTCTTCCCCGCCCTCACCGACGCGAGCGCCGTACAATCCATCGAGATTGTCGACTACAACGCCGAACAAGCCGTGGCGCGTCCGCTGAAGGTCGAGCTGCGCAAGGGCCGTTGGGTGCTCGCCTCGCACGGCGACTATCCGGCGGAAGCCCGCGACCGTCTCGCGCAAACCGCCGGCGCGCTGGTTGGCCTGAAAAAGGATTCGGTTTCGAGCGACCGCTGGGAAGATCAGGCGCAGTACGGCGTTATCGATCCGCTCGACCAGAAGAACGCAAGCCTGACCGGCCGCGGCAAGCGTGTGACACTGCTCGACAGTCATGGAACAAAACTTGGCGAACTTGTTTTGGGCGCAATTCCGCCTGGAAAACCAGGCTACCGGTATGCACGCCTGCCTGGCCAAAAGCGCATCTATCTTGTGAAGACGACCGCCGATCCCTCGGCGCGGTTTGAAGATTGGGTCGAAGCCGATCTGCTGAAGGTCGGAGTGAACGACATCACCAAGCTCACCGTCAACAGCTACACGATTGACGAGCTTGCGGGCACGCTCGCCAACCTCCGCCGGCGCGTCATGGTGCCGAACGGCGAGAACTGGGATGCAGCCGCAAAGACTGCTGCCCAAACGCTCTCCGGCCTGCGCGTCGCCGGAGCGCGCGCTAAACCGAAGCTGCTCGCCGATCAATTGCGTGAACGTAAGCTGACGCTGTCGCTCGAAACCGTCATGAGCCTGCGGGCGCGAGGCTTCTTCGTGCTTCCCACGGGACAGTTGCTCGCCAACGCGGGTGAAGTGGTGGTCGAAACGAAGCAGGGATTCGTCTACACGCTGCGCTTTGGCGAGTTAGCCAGTTCGGGCATTGATGGTGACACGGGCCAAACTTCACCGGCTGCAGCGGCCAAGTCCGGCGACGACCGCTTTCTGTTCGTCACCGTCAGCTCGCGCAATCCGGAAACTGAAGCGCGCGCGAAAGCGCTCGATGCAAAGTTTGCCGACTGGTATTACATCGTCACCGGCGCCGACTTCGCGAAGTTGCAAAAGGCCGCTCCCGCTGGTTCCGCCATACCGGCTGTGCCACGGCCTCCCGGCGCTGTGCCGGGGGC
>Ga0075420_100002472_pt1 | contig 15993 bp, 12 predicted proteins | sample SoiMetdeltSBSDD4_FD_75296 | JGI IMG/M metagenome (GOLD analysis project Ga0075420, IMG submission 75296) | Bulk soil microbial communities from a Populus tree surrounding site in Tennessee, USA - Soil MetaG P. deltoides SBSDD4 | ecosystem: Environmental > Terrestrial > Soil > Tree plantation... | reverse complement strand
GCGGGCGACGCGAGCGTCGTGCAGCTGTCGGCCACCTCGAGCACTTCGACGGCGGCCGGCGCGACCATCACGGTCACCGGCGCCAAGGCGGGCGGGCCCGTGACGATCACGGCCACGAGCGAGGGTGAGTCGGCCACGAGCCAGATCACCGTCACGTCTGGCGGACCTGGCGGACCTGGCACGCCCGGCGCGCCGGCCTCGATCACGCTGACACCGACGAGCATGAGCCTAACGGTGGGGCAGTCCGCCGCTCTCACCGCCGTCGTGAAGGACGCTCAAGGCAACACGATCACCACTCTGCCGGCCGGAGTCACACTCGGCTGGTCCTCGAGCAGCGCTACGGTGGCGTCCGTCGCTCCCACCAGCGGCCAGCCGTTCCAGGCGGCGGTGACGGCGCTCGCGCAAGGCACGTCGGAGGTCACGGCGACGATCGCGCTGACGGGGGCCACCGTCGTTTCGAACGCGGTCGCCGTCACGGTCAGTCCAGTGGCTCCCCCGACCATCGCCGCTGACTCGCCTGACAACCCCACCTGCGCGGTGAACACGTTCGACTGTCACTTCGCGGTCAAGGTGACCAACGGCGCTGGCCAACCTCTCGCGGGCGCGGAGGTCGATTGGGCGGCGACGAGCGTCGGATGCGCCCAGACGTTCAGGCTGACGACCGACGCGCAAGGCCGCTCGGCGACGGGCAACACCTGTACGACCAACATTCCGGGCGGCTATACGCAGACCGCTACGCTGGTGTCGACCGGCCAACGGGTCACGTTCAACTTCCAGCTCCTTGGGTTCACGCTCAGCGTGCAACCGCTCTCGAACAGCACGGGGAACGGCAGGGTCACCAGTACCGGTGGGATCGGCGCGCTCGATTGCACCATCACGGCCGGCGTTGCCGGAGGAGCCAGCTGTGCCGCGAACTTCGGCCCCGGCACCGTCGTGACACTGACGGCTGCGCCGAGCGGCGGGAGCGCGTTCGCGGGTTGGGGCGGCGCGGCGTGCGCCGAGGGCGGCACGACGCAGGCAACGTGCACCGTCACGATGAGTCAGTCGCGATCGCTGACGGTGAATTTCGCTCCGGCGTGGGGCGCGATGGCCGTGATAAGCCAAAGCGAAGCCGCACCAGGAGTAGCGCGGCGCATCTATTCGCTCGTCAGCACCGGCGGGCGTCTGGAAGGACTGGAGTTCGTCGGGGTGACCTATCCGGCGGAACAGCAGTACAAGGACTTCATCTCGAACGTCGTGATCAGTGGCGGGCCGAACACTCCCACCACCGTGACGCTCGACGACTGCAACTGTGGACGTGTGCCCGGCTCGGCTTCGACGTTCATTCTCACGTTCCGAACGTCGACCCCGGGTGTGACGCCGAACCCGAATGCGTATACGCGAACGAGCCGGATCCCGGAGACGAGCGGCGCGCGCGGGGGCGATGCCGGCCCGCCCATTCTGACTGTACCCACCGACCCGGCGGCACCAGCCGGCCCCACAGGTCTGCCGCCTGGTCCGGTGGGGGCGCCGTTCGGCCCGGGTCTGGGCGCGGTCGCCCCGCAGCCCCCAGGCAGAGGACCGTCACCACGGCCGTTATCGAATCCGGCTCTCGGGAGGAGTACGGCACCGCGCTGACACGGTGAGGCGGCCGGTCCGGTCCCGCAGGCATCGCGCTGCGCCGGATCGGCCGCCTAACGCCAATGACGTTGCGAAGGACCGACACAGCGGCTTTGCACAGCGTTCGGAGCCGCGCGCAATGACGCGCTGCGATCGCCGCACCGCTGGTTCCGCTGAGCAGGTTGATTCCGTCCTGGAGGAGTTATGTCGCTAGTGCCTCGCCACGCGCCGGTCCGTCGAGCGCTCACGTTGTTCGGGCTCGCGCTCGCGGCGTGCCGACCGGCGCCTCCGGGGCGAGTCGGCCCCGACGCCACGACCGAGGCCGAGCTCGCCGCCCGGCAGGCCGTCGCCGCCGAGCAAACGATCCGCGCGGATACGCTGCCGGTGCGCTCGCTCGGCGTCGTACCGTTCTCGGTGGGTGCCGTCGACACCGCGCTCGCCCCGCTCGCCTACGGGCTTGCCGACCTGCTGATGACCGACCTCGCCCGCAGCGCACAGCTCCGCGTCGTCGATCGACTCCGGCTCGACGCGCTGCTGCGTGAGGTCCGCCTCGTGGAGGCTGGGCGCGTCGACACGTCGACCGCCCCGCGCGTGGGACGCCTGGTCGGTGCGCGCCGCCTGATCATCGGTGCTCTCGCCGGAGAGACGGGCGACCGTTTCGGGATACAAGCGCGCGTCGCCGATGTCGTCACCGGTGAGATACGCGCAGTCGTTTCCGCCTCCGCTTCGCTCAGCGACATCCTCGCGGCGGAGAAGGAGCTCGCGCTGCGGCTCTTCCGGGAGCTGGGCGTGAATCTCACGCCGGCGGAACAGCGGGCGGTCGAGGCTCGACCCACTCGCAACCTCGCCGCGCTGCTCGCGTACAGCCGCGGCGTCAGGTACGAGGTCGAAGCGCGCTACGATGCGGCGGCGACCGAGTACCAGAACGCCATCCGCCTCGATCCGTCGTTCGCCATCGCCGGTTCGCGGCTCAGTGATGTCCAGACGCGCACGGGGCCGTCGGGGACGCGAACCGCCAGCCGGACGCAGCAGCGCGCGGCACAGGTCGCCCGCGCGACGAGCGCCGCCGTGGATCGACTGAACGGCGTATACGTCTCCCCGATCGGCGGATCGCAGCCCACCGGCGTTCTCACCGATCCGTCGATTGGGGCCCAGACCGCGACGATCATCATCACCATCACGACCCCACCGTGAGCCTCGTCATGACGCCCGCTGCCACGCATGGCTGTCGAGTCACCTTCATCCTTCCGCGACCGGTCCGCGCTGCGATCCTCGGCGTCGGTCTCGTCGCCGGGCTCAGTGCAGCAGTCTCGGTGCTCGGCGCGCAGGGGAGACTGGTCGGCAGCAGCACGTCCGCCGTCGGCCCGATCTACGAGCGATGGACGTTCGGGGACGGCGTGTATCAGCGGACGCTCGCCGGTGGCGACAGCGTTCGAATCGAGAGCGCCTCGCAGCTCTCGGTGCCGATCTCCCTGCGTGTGCCGCTTGGTGAGCGCTGGAGCGTCGATCTCTCGGGCGCCTACGCCAATGGCACCGTGTCGCTCGCCGCGCGCGACACCGCGCTCGACGTTGACCGCTACGCGGTGAATGGCCTCACGGACCTGCGACTTCGCGCCACGGGGCGCGTGGTCGGAGACAACGTCGTCGTGACGCTCGGCGTCAACGTGCCCACCGGCAAGACGTCGTTGAACAGCGAGGAGTTCAGCGCCATGCGCGTGCTCGCCGCCCCCGCGTTCGCCTTCCAGACACCAACCCTCGGCCTCGGCGCAGGAGGCACGGTCGGCATCGTGTACGCGCGTGAGGCGGCGGGCTGGGCGTGGGCACTGGGTGGCTCCTATGAGCTGCGGAACTCGTACGACCCGGTCACGTTCGTGGGCGAGATGAACCCGAGCGATGCGGTGCATCTCTCCGTTGGCGGCGACGGGCTGGTGGGCCGGCACGGGATGACGATCGCTCTCAGCGCGGACATCTTCACGAAGGACCGGCTCACGGCGCTCGAGCCCGAGGAAGGCGCCGGACAGAACGTGGCCGCGGGCTCCGTCGAGACGCAGCTCGGGCCGATCGTCATGGTCGACTGGCAACTTCGGCTCGCCTCGGCGCGGTTTCGCGAGCTGACTCTGTACGCGGTGGACCGCTACCGCACCAAGTACAAGCGCGACGGGACTTCGGTGGACGGAAGCAGCGGGAACTACCTCGACACGGGCGTGCGGAGCCTGCTCCCGGTCGCGCGATCGTCGGCGATCCTGGCGCATCTCAACGTCCGCAACCACACCGGGCTCAAGTCGGACGTCACACTCGCGACGGCGGCGATCACGAGCGCGGCGCTGACCTTGGGGCTCGTGCAGGATCTCGGACAGGGCTACGTGCTACAGCCCTTCGCTCGCGCCCAGACGGGTCGGATGAAGACGGGGAATAACTCCGGAAGCGTGCAGGCGTTCGCGGCGGGAGTCACGCTCGGCCTACGCTTCTGAGTCGTCGTCGCGTCGCGCACTCGGGGTGGTCTGCTTTGTCATCCCGGGCGAAGCTCGTTTGTCATCCTGAGGCGCCAGCCGAAGGATCTTCGTCGTCCAGCGAGAGAGGTCCCTCGCTCGGCAGAAGTCGATTCTTCGCCTGACGGCTCGATGACAAGGTTCCAACGGCTCAGGATGACAACCCGTAGCCCGGCCGGCGCTATCACTCCGGGCAGTTCAGCTGCCGGAGCTCCTTCGACGGATTCAGGTATTTCTGCGCTATGCGGGCAGCCTCCGTGCCGATGCCATCACGCTCGACAGCTCGCAGCAGCTTGCACGCCTCTGCGGTCTCGCCGAATACGAGCAGGAGCTCTGCGGCGTAGACCTGAGCCCTGAGATCATCCTCCCGCCGGAGGTTCGGCCGTATCCGGCGGAGCGTCTCCAGCATCCGCGTCGCCTCTTCAGGCGTCGGACTCGATGGACCCGCGAGCATCTTGTCGACGCTGTCCAGCGCGGCACGGGACGCCGTAACCACGTCGGCGCCGTCCGATCGTCTCGCGGGGACGGCGGTCGAGTCGCGCGCGATGCGCGCATTTCCCGGAGACTCCGCGCTCGCAGTCGTCGGAGTCGCCGCCCGAGGACGCGGCGCGTCGACCGCCGGTGCGTCACGGCCGGCGATCGCGGGTGGCGTGGTCACGTTAGGCACCGAACCTCCGCGGGCGGCCAGATCCCCGGCCGCGGTATCCGTGCGCAGAGAGGGGTCGACGCCGGAGGCCGCGGGCGGGACGCCATTGGCGGCGACTTCGGTGGCGTCTCTCGTCCAGAGTCTCCCGCTCGCTGCCAGTGCGGCGACGACGAGCACGAGGACGGCGGCAACACCGCCGGTGACCAGAACGCCTAACGACGGGCGCCTTCGGCGCTCGGCCACCGCTGGCGGGGCGGCGGATGCGCGCTCCGCCGGTAGCCGGTCCAATTCGTCGACGGCCTGTGTGAGGTCTCTCGCGAAACTCTCCGCGCTCGCGTACCGGTCCGCGGCTGAGGTCGCGAGCACACGATCGAACACACTCTGGAGCTTCGCCGGCCACGCCACGTTGGTTCGTGTTCCAGCGAGGGGGCTCGCGGGTTGCACCAACCGTCCCACAGCCCACTGGAGCGTCGACTCCTCCTCCGGCGACGCACTCGGGAACGGCATCTTCCCCGTCAGCATCTGGAACGCGATGAGACCGAGCGAATAGATGTCGCTGCGTGCATCCAGCGCACCCGCCGAGAGCTGCTCCGGGCTCATGTACTTCGGAGTGCCGACAGCGAACCCGGGCGACGTGAGCTTCTGCGTCTCGCCGGTTATCGCCTTCGCGATGCCGAAGTCCACGACCTTGACGCAGTCACTCCCGTCGCGGTTGCGGGCGAGCATGATGTTGTCGGGCTTCAGATCGCGGTGGATCACCGGATTCGGAAGCTCGTGCGCGACGGTCAGCGCCTCGCAGACCTGCCGGATGATCTCGGCGGCGCGCCGGGGAGGGACGATGCCGTCTCGCTCGAGCAAACGTGACAGCGGTTCGCCATCGATGTACTCCATCGCCAGGTAGATGAGCCCTTCCGTCGTTTCGCCGAAGTCGTAGACCTCGGCGACGTGCGGGTGATTGCCCATCTTCGCCGCGTTGTTCGCCTCACGGTTGAATGCGGCGATGATCTGGTAATCGTTGGCGAGCCCACTGCGAAGCACCTTGATCGCTGCGCGGCGTGGCACCCGGACGTGATGAGCCAGGTACACTCGCCCCATCCCGCCTTCGCCGATCTTCTCGGTGAGCAGGTAGCGGTCGGCGATGACGGTGCCGACGAGATCGTCCCGATTCTCGTCGAGTGACCTGAGCGTGGTCCCGTCCGCGGGACAGAAGATACTACCGTCCTCGTAGCTGACGTTACACGCCGGGCAAGTTTTCCCCATGATCGTCACCTAACGAGACCGGCGGTCCGCCGCACGCTTACCGGAGTTCGTGAACCCGTAGCGGTCGTTGAACCGCTCTCGACGCGGGCCGCGCCCGTTACGTCCCGCCGCGCGTGAGCTCGCCCAGCTTCTTCTCCGCCCCGTTCCGCTGAGCGACCATGGTCGGCGGCGCCTTGGCGAGGAAATCCTTGTACAACGCGATGGCGCGCTGCGCGCTCGCGCTGTCTCGCGCGACGATAGCGACGTCACGGGCGTCGGTGGCACGCGCGTACCGCCTGAGGTCCTCGAGACTCCCCGCCGGCGCTCCCGCCCCGGTGCTTCCGGATTGCCGCGCTCGCGCGGGCATGGCCGGGAGCCGCAGCCCCTTGTTCATCTTCTGGGCGAGCGTCGAAAGCATGGCAAGCACGTTCTCGGCCTTGTCCTCGACACTCTCGACATGCTCCGTCTCGCTCGTTTCCACGTTCACGGCGCGCGCGGTAATGCGCATCCGGCCCGTCATATCGACGAGAAACCCGCCGAAGATCATGTAACGTGCACCGAGGAGTTTTCCGACCTGGGCCGCCGTGCTCGGGTCGACCTGCTTCGTCTCGGTGAGCTTCTGCTCCTCGAGAATCTGCTGCAGAAACTCGCGCTCGATGACTCGGATCGAGTCATTGGACTGGAGCTCCTCGCCAAGCACGGCCGCGACTCCCTTGGTGAGCGGCTCGTACTCCTTGTGCTGCATCAGGGCGCCGTTGGTGAAATACATGACGGCAACCGTCGGCCGCGAGTCTGGCTGCCGAGCAGCCGAGGTTTGTGCCGGCACCGCTCGACCCAGCCCCGCGAGCATGACAGCCGCAGCGCAGAAGTACCAGCTGTGCCAGCGTCCGCGGGCGGCGCCTGACCGCCTCGCGCATTCAGGCCGATCCGCACGAAAAGACACGAGACCTCCCTGGTAGACGACGCCTGGTAGTGGCAGCCTTGCTGATTGGGGGCCTACACAGGGGTCGTGGGTCGGGGCGCAGCAGCACGTCACCGACATGGTCACACTCTCGCCAACTTCACCAGGCGAGCGGCAGGGAAACGCCGGATTCTGTAAGGCAAATCAAGTGTATGGCCGGGCGACGGTGCGAGCAATAGCGGAACCCTGCGCGAACCATCACAGTCCCGCGCGGGCGGCTTCGCCCGGGAATTCGATGGGACGTAAAGGAACCTCAGGCGCGGAACTCGCAATATGCTCGACTCGTGCGCTCGAGCTTCGACTGGCCGATTTCGGTGACACGCGTTGCGTCCACCCCCACGCTGTCAGCCCCGTGGTCGAACGCGGCGGCATCAGCCGCGCGATTCGCCGCAACGGCGCGACCGCTGCCAACACTCTTTCGGACGCCCATGGTGGCGCACGCGCTGTCGTCACGAGTCCCGGCTCCGCCGCGCCTCCAGTCCGTGGTTTCCGCGCTCCACGGGCGACTCTCCGTCGTGAACCCGGCCCACTCGGCCCGACTACCCGCGGGCCTCGCCGCTGCCGTCCACGGTCTGATACGCGTCGGATTCGATGGCGCCGCGCTTCTCGCGAAGGACGGATGGGACACGCTGGGACTGCACCCGTACCCCCGAGGCTATTCGCGCGTGCGGCCAGGAACGGATCCCCGCGGGACGTACGAGCTGCGCGTGGCCCGCTCGCTCATGAACGGGCTTCCAGGGGAAACACGCGACCAGCTCGACGAGGGAGTTACGTGGGCCGCGCTGGCCCTGTACGAGGCATCGCGCCCGACTATTCGCCTCACGCCGTCTAGCAGGACGGACGCCAGCGACGGCACGCCGAGCGCAGTGGCGATGGCTGAGATCGGTTACCGGCTGGTCATCGTGGCCGGCACCGCACCATTCAGTAACTGGGAGGAGCTGGATCACGCCGTCGGCTCGGCGCCTGCGACGCCGTGGCCCATCCCTCGGCGCGCGCGACAGGGCGGCGGTCACGAGCAGGACACCGACCGCAGCCCTGCCTGGTTCGTGGCACCATTGCTCGTCCCGGACGCGTGGCTCGCCGCGCACGCCGATCCCGAAACACTCGCCCACTGGGCCCGCCTAACGGGCCGGTCCGGAGGGCCCGATCGCTACTGGTTCCCCGAGACCTGGGACCGGTTTCTCGAGCCGGGACGTCGCGTCGGTTGGCTCACGGCGAACGATGTGTGGCGCCCTCGGCGCGGCCGACTCGCATCGGCCGCGAGCCCCAGGGCGGTCGACGATGACGACGATCTGCCCGCCAACCGCTTCGGCGCCATGACCCTGACGCCAGACCTCGAGCGCGGCGTCGGCGTCCCGCCGGGATATGCGTTCGTTCAGTGCGTCGGGACGCTGGACGTCTCGGTCGTCGTGACTCGCTGACTCACGCGGGCACGGGTGGGATCGGGCAATCGGGCAGCTCCAGCGCACCGGCGGCCGTCATGACATCCACGAGATGCGCCACGTCGGCGATTGTCACGTCGTCGGATACGAGTCCCGCCGCACGCAGCCCCTGGAGAAGCGCCGGGACGTCGCGGGTCCCATCGCAGAGCTCGAGCAGTGTGGGCGCCAGCGCCGGGGCCTTCACGAGCGCGTGAGTGGGCCACGCCGTCTCCACCGCCGCACCGACAGTGAACCACGCCCCCGACGCGTCCGACTCCAGGTGCACCGCGAGACGCGCACCCGGAGCGACCCTGGGCCGCTGACCGCGCATTCGCGCCTCGGCCGTCGAACCGGCCGCGACGTTGCGTCGTGCCCAGCGAAACACCCAATCCACCGCGCGGTGGTCCGGGGAGTTCCCGGCAACGCGTCGCTCTGTCACCGGCGCGCGGCCAACCGCGTCACGACGAATCTCGACGACAGAGACCGCGAATCGCTCGATCTCCAGGTCCTCGAAGTGCTTGAGCCACCGCTCGCAGTCGACGAAGCCCTTACCGCCCTTCGTGACGTTCCGGTAGGCCTCCATCGTTCCGTACTCGCCGATCTCGAGAACGACCAGGTCGAACGAGTCACTGGCCTCGCCAAGCCAGTCGCGCACCCGGCTCGCGATCGGAGCGCCGCGCCGGTCGCTCAGCGCCGCGCACATGACGAAACGCCCGCCGGGCCTCAGATGCGCGCCGAGTCCTCCCACGATTCGGCGTGCCACCTGCTCCCCGTCGGCGCCCCCGTCGCGAAAGTCGAATCGGTGCGAGAGCGCCGGGACGTACGGCGGGTGCGCGACGATGAGGTCGAACGTCTCGTCCTCCAACGCGTCCCAGACGTCGCTCTCGACGACGTGCGCGCGGTCGGCGAGATCGTTCAGCAGCACGTTGAACCGTGCGAAGTGGACGCACCGTGGTACGATGTCGCTCGCCCAGGCCTCGCCCGCGCCGCGGCGCAACGCACGCAGCGCCGCGATGCCGGTGCCCGCACACAGCTCGAGCACACGTCCGCCGGGCGCATCAGGGACGAAGTCGAGGAAACGCTCGGTGAGGTCGCTCAGCGCGCCGAACACGTAGTCCTGCGGGACGGCATCCACATCGGCGCCCCGCATTGGCTGACGATCCGATGCGAGCCACAGCCCCTGCGTGGGATAGAGCATGACAGTGGCGACGAGCGCCGCGGGTTCGCCGCTCGCCGGCGCCACCACGCCTAACGTGTCGAGGGCCTCCAGCGCCCTGACACCGAGGAGCCGCTCCGCCAGCGACACGGGAAGCGCCTCGCCGTCGATGAGCAGCCGAATGAGCGCCTCGTTCGCGTCCTCCGGGACACCGGCGAGGTTCGTCCGGCCGTCGGCGATGCGCTTCACGTTGTACAGCGAGCGAACACCGAGTCGCCCGGCGATCGTCGGCTCGTCGAAGCGCGCCGACACGAGGACGTCCCGCATCGTCGCGAACGCATCGGATGCTTCGACGCGCAACGCCGGTTTCGAACCGACGGGCCAGACATTGACTGAGGTCAAGAACGGAACCCCGAAGCAGGTTGATGGGCGAGCAGGGCGCTCAATCGGACTGCTCAAATGGCGCGCCCCACTCGGCGCGTCAAGGCTTGCGCGAGTCGCCGGTCGCGAAAAGGGTTCGCTGGCAACTGGCGCAGCGGCACTCGTCTGGTACGTTGTACCCCATGCCTTCTCTCGACCTAGTGCTGTGGAGCAAGGGGACGCTGCTCACGCCGCAGCATCTCCAGGCGCAGGACCGGTATCTCGATGAGCTGCTGCGTCTTCAGCTCGGCGCCCTGACGTTCTGCCCCTGGGGCATCACCCGGCTGGAGATCGACCGCGAGGCGCTGGCCGGCGGAACGGTCGTCGTTCGCGCCGCCGCCGGACGCTTCCCGGACGGACTCCTGTTCGATGCACCCGCGTCGGATCCCTCGCCGCCCCCTCGAGCACTCGAGTCGGCATGGCAACAGGACCAACGGGCGATGGTCGTCTCGATCGCCGTTCCGGAATACCGGCCGGGTGCACGAAACGTCGTTGGCCGAGACGCGCGAGGAACCGGCGCGGCGACGACCGCGCGATGGCGCGGCGAGGACCAGCTCGCCCGCGACGAAACCACCGGGCTCGCCGAGCGACCGATCCAGATCGCGCGCCCGAATCTTCGGCTGCTCCTCGAAGGAGAGTCGGCTGAAGGCTACGTGCTGATGCCGCTCGTCCGGCTGCTCCGCAATTCGGCGGGCGAGGTGTCGCTCGATCCGGCGTTCGTGCCGCCGCTCCTCGACATCGTGGCGAACCCGTTCGTGATGGGGATCGCGCATCGCGTGCTCGAGCGCGTCGGAGCAAAGGCGTCGTCCCTCGCGGGGACGCGACGACAACGCAACCAGGGGCTCGCGGATTTTTCGGTGACGGATGTGGCCAGCTTCTGGCTGCTCTATACGCTCAACACGCATCTGCCGCAGCTGCGCCACCTGCACGATGTGCGACGCGGACATCCGTCCGATCTGTGGGAGGCACTCGTGGCGCTTGCGGGAGCGCTGACGACGTTCGCCCCATCGTCACGCGCGGTGCCCGCGTACGACCACTCCCGTCTCGGCGACTGCTTCAGCGCCCTCGAGGCGCAGCTGCTCGAGCTGCTCGAGACCGCGGTGCCGGAGACAGCCGTGGCGCTTCCGCTCCGCACGGTGCGACCGTCGGTTCAGGCCGTCGCAGTCGAGCAGGAGCGATGGCTCGCGGCGCCGGCGTGGTATCTCGCGGTGAGCGCGCCCGTCCGACAGAGCGAGCTCGTTCAGAAGGTGCTGACGGGCTGCAAAGTCGGGTCGGCGGACGTGGTGGACACGCTCATTCGCCAGGCGTTGCCGGGGCTCGAGCTCGTTCATGTGCCGCAGCCCCCAGCCGCCGTCCCCGTGAAGCTGGACTTCGTGTACTTCGCGGTGAAGCGCGCTGGCGGAGCGTGGGACGCCGTGGGCCGGGCGAGGAATCTCGCGGTCTACGTTCCGGCCGAACTGGGCGACGCGCGGTTCGAGCTCGTCGTCGTGCTGGTCTGACGCGGGACGGCGCCGTCAGCGGTTGGGCGATGGGGTCGCGGGGAGCTTGGGGGCGGCGGGCGTCTGCACCGTTGGCGCATTGGGGACGGCAGGCGCCCGCACCGCCGGCGAGCTGGGTGCGGCAGGCACCGGCCCGCCCGGGACCGCGGCAGGCGGCGCAGGACGCAACACGAAGTACGCGACGAGCGCGATCGCGAGCACCAGCACCACGTTGAGCGCGATGAGCAGGCCGAGCGGAATTGATCGCTTGGTCGGGGTCGGCTGTGCCGGCGCGGGCGCTGCCGCCTTAGGTGCGGGAGGCGGCGGCGTCGCCGACTGCCGGATCAGCATCGTGTAGTCGCTCGGCCCACCACCTCGGCCGTCGGCGAGCGGCGATGCGGGAACCGCGTGTCCGCCGGCCGCGCCGGGATTCGTGAACACGGGTGGCGCGATCAATGGCGGAAGCGGCGTGTGATCGTGCGGCTGCGCCGCGAGTGGCGAAGGCGGAACGGCGAGCGGAGACGCCGCCGTGGGCCGCGGCCCGAGCGGGGGCGGCCCGTGTTGCGGTGCGGGCGGACTGGCCGGCGGGCGGTTCGCGGGCTGCGCGAACGACGAGGTCGCCGATCGTGGCGGCGCCGGCGGGCTGCCTAACGTTGACAGCGGGTCGGACCCGAGCGGCGATGGCGTGGCAAAGGCGCGCGGGGACGATGGCCCGAACGGCGACGCTGCGGGCGGCGGCGCCGGGGGGCCGAATGCCGGGCTTCCGGCACGCTGATTCATCGGCGGAGGGCCGACGAAGGGAGATGATGCGATGTCGCTTGGCGTGGGCGCCGCCGACGGTGTGAAGAGTCCCGTGAACTCGCCGGGCCTGAGCGGTGGCGCTACGGGCGGCGGCGGTGCGACGTGCGGTGCAGGTCGTGGCGGCGCGGCCGCGACCGGCGGTTGTACCGGCGGCGCGGCACGAGCGACAGGCGGTGCCGCGTTAGGCGTGATCGGTGCAGCCGGCGGGATGCGTTGTGTGATGGGTGCGGCGGGCGTCGGCGGCGCGGTCATTGGCGGCGGCCCGCCCGGAGGGCGCCCCGCACCTTGAAAGAGCTGTGTGAACTCGCCGGGGGCCGGGGCCGGCGGCGGTGGCGGGGTGTGCGAGGATGCGACCTTCCCGATCACGAAGCTTTCGGTTGTCCCGACCTTCTTTGGCGGCGCTGACTCGGGTGGCGCGAGCGGACCCGGCTCCGCGTCGGCCGCCGGAACCCGCGCGTCGAGCCATTCGGGAAACGTGGTCAGCCCCGCGAGGAACTCGCTCACGATCGCGAACCCGCCATCCGTCGGCGTCATCTCGAGAATGCGCGACCGGTCCGCGACCGGCAGCGCGCCGACCTGTCCGCGGAGCCGCTCCACCGCGTCGGGTTCGGCGCCGTCGAGGATGTGCACCATCACGGGGCGCCCGGTCGACGCCTCCTGCGCGTTGTGAGTGCGGATCCCACCGCCAAGTGCGACGCACTTCAGCAGGCGGTAACGGTCGTCGAAGCTGTTCATCGGGTGTCGGCGCGGGAACCACACCCCGGCCCGCACTGCAGGAGCGTACCGGGCGGGCGGGAAGAGAAGGTGCGGAGGGAGTATATTGTTCACTCCCATGCGACGCGGCGCAATCGTGCCACCTCGCTCCTGTCGTCTATTCCGGATTCCGTCATGCGCCTCCCTCCTCGCCGAGTGAACCGCGTCGTCTGGGAAGAGGGAATGTTCCTCGCGCCCCAGCACTTCCAGGCGCAGCGGCGGCACTTCGAGGATAGTCTCGGACACACGATCGACGCGCTCTTCCCGTTCGGCTACGGCGTCACCAGCGCGGCGCTCGACGCCGACGCTCTGGGCGGCGGGATGCTCGCGCTCTCCCACGCGCGCGGAATCTTTCCCGATGGAACGGCCGTGGCCGTGCCGGAAGCCGACACCCCGCCGCCCGCAACGTCGCTCGCCGACCGCTTCTCGCCCACGCGCGATGCTCACGTCGTGTTCCTGACGATGCCCGGGTGGCGCAGCGATGCGGCGAACGTGAAGTCGACGAACGGCAATGCGTCCGAGCTGGCGTCGATCATGGACGCGGCATCGGCCGGCGACAGCTCGGACAGCACGCGGTACATCGAGACGGTCGCCACCGTTCGCGACGAAACCTCGGGCGAGGACGCGACCGAGATTCACTTCGCGTCGAAGCGGTTGCGCCTCTGCCTCGACGACGAGGTGCAGCCGGACGATGTGGCGCTCGCGGTCGCGCGCGTCCGGCGCGACGGCGGCGGCCGCTACGTCGTGGACCCGGACTACGTCGCGCCAGCGCTTCAGATCGGTGCGAGCGACCGCTTACTCGAGATTCTGCGATCGGTCATCGGCATGCTCGAGGCGAAGGGCGCGTCGCTGAGTGCGTCGCTCGGTCCCGCCGGGACGCAGCGCGGTGGAGCGGCACCCGCGGCCTACATCGGCAACGAGCTGGCGACGCGATGGCTCCTGCACGCCGTTCGATCGGCGGAGACGCCGCTGCGGCATCTGCTCGCGACTCGCCGTGCTCATCCGGAGCGCCTGTGGGCGGAGCTGTCACGACTCTCCGGCGCGCTTTGCACGTTCTCGCTCACGACGCAGGCGCGGGAGCTGCCGACGTACACGCACGACGATCTCGGCGGATGCTTCGCCGCGATCGAGCGGCATCTGCGAACGCACCTCGACGTCGTCGTCGCGGCGAAGGCGGTCGTCGTTCCGCTCGCTCGCGGCGATGACACGTTGTTCGGCGGTTCGATCGCCGACGCGAGGTGCTTCGACCCTGCGGCGCGGTGGTTTCTCGGAGTGCGCTCGACGCTGGCGGCGCACGATTTCATCCCGCGGGTCCCGCAGCTCTTCAAGGTGTGCGCGCGAAAGTTCGTGCTGGAGCTCGCGCGACGGGCATTCCCGGGGCTCACGCTCGAGCACATCCCCGCGCCCCCGGCCGGACTCGCACCCCGGGCGGAGCTCACGTACTTCGAGATCGTGCGCGCGGGTCCCTGCAGCCAGGCGTTGAACGACACGCGCGAGATCGGCGTGTACGTGCCCGATTCGCTCGGGGAAACGACGATCGAGCTGGCGGTGCTCGTGGAGCGCCCGTGAGATGTTGGGATTCACTCCACTGATGGACCAGCATAGAGCAGCATAGAGCAGGATGTCGGGATAGGTCGGTATCGCTCGATATCGCTGACATCACATGGCGCGATCGGGCCGGGCGCTCTAGCTTCGCCATACGCGCCAACCCCGGATCACGCATCCGTGAGCGGCGACCGTTGCCCATCCCCCGCTACGTCATTCGCCATGACGAGTCCCGTCGCCGCTTCCGCTCCCGCCGCTCAACCCGCGCTGACGCCCGCGACCGCGACCCCGGTGGGCGCTGGTCGGCTCGCGCAGATTCTTCAGGAGCTGCTGACCGCAACGGCGCGATTGCGTGGCGACCGCCAGCCGGTCCCTGATGCCGCCGCGTTTCGATCGCAGCTGCTCGAGCTGGTTCGCCGCGCCGACCAGGAGGCTCAGAGTGCCGGCTTTCCGACTGCCGACTCGCGCCTCGCGATCTTCGCGGCTGTTGCACTGCTCGATGAGTCTGCGCTGAACGCGCGACAGCCCGCGCTCGCCGACTGGGCGCGGCGTCCGCTGCAGGAAGAGCTCTTCGGCGGCCACATGGGTGGCGAGTGGTTCTTCCAGCACGTCGAGCAATTGCTGGCCCGACCCGACTCGCCGGTGCTCGCCGACCTGCTCGAGGTCCATCACCTCTGTCTCCTGCTCGGCTTTCGTGGTCGCTACGGCGCGGACGATCGCGGCGCGCTGCACGCCGTCGCGTCGCGACTCGGCGAGCGCGTATCGCGGATGCGCGGTGCGCCGGGAGATCTCACCCCCAGCTGGCGCCCGCCTAACGACGCAGTGGCGGGCCGCGATCCGTGGATCGCGCGTCTCACGATCGGCCTGATCGCGAGCGTCGTGCTCGCGGCGGTCCTCTGGGGCGCCGGCACCTTGTCGCTTCGCGGATCCGCGCAGAACCTCGACGCACTGGCTCCCCCGCGCGCCGCAACGAGCTGACAGCCAACGGCAGCCGGCCGACCACGCTTCGATCACGCTTCTCCTTCGTCGTTTTCGCCACACCGACGCCTGACGCCCCATGGCTCGCAGCAAATCGACTCGCTGGTACGCCGCTCTCGCCGTTCTCCTGGCGTTCGTCCTCCTCGCCTGGCTTCTCGGCGGGGTGCTCACGCTCTCCGACGGCGAGCGCGTCGGGTTGCGTGTCGGACTCGTGGTGCTCGGACTCGTAGCGGCTGGTGCACTGCTCTGGTTCCTTCGTCCGGTCGACGAGCCGGTCGTCGCGGCTGGCCCCGGACGCGACGACGCACTCGCCGCGGTCGCCGCGGCGCGAGCGCGACTCCCTCGTGGCGCCTTCGACGCCAAGCCGATCGTGCTCGTCCTCGGCTCCCAGGGCAGTTGCAAGACGACCGTCGTTACGAATTCGGGAACCGATCCGCAGGTGCTCGCCGGTGATGCGCCCACAACGAAAGGCGATGTACCGGCGTCTACCGCTGGCGCGAACCTCTG
>Ga0075420_100002469_pt1 | contig 15996 bp, 12 predicted proteins | sample SoiMetdeltSBSDD4_FD_75296 | JGI IMG/M metagenome (GOLD analysis project Ga0075420, IMG submission 75296) | Bulk soil microbial communities from a Populus tree surrounding site in Tennessee, USA - Soil MetaG P. deltoides SBSDD4 | ecosystem: Environmental > Terrestrial > Soil > Tree plantation... | reverse complement strand
GATCCCGAATTACCCGGTCGATTTCACCGTCCGGCAGAGACTGGTCCAGGACGCGTTCGACCTTCTCTCCAAGGCCACGCCCGACGCGCCGCACCCGGTGGCGATGATCGACCTGCCGACCGAGCGGAAGGTGCTGGTGGCCGAGCTGCGCGACGTGACCAGCCGCGCGCAGGGCGACCGCGAGTTCGCCAACCGGCTCTTCCTGCACCGCCAGGTGGCGTTCAACGAGGCGCAGGAACTGGCGATGGACTGGTTCAGCGCCCGCGCCGTCAAATCCCGCCTCGGCTACCGTCTGGCCGACGACGAAGCCGAGGAGCGGGAGCGCAAGGAAGCCGCCGAAGCCTCCGCGGCGTCGGCGCGGATGCAATGACGCCCCGGGGCCGTCGAACTGCCCGCGCCCGTCGTCGTACTACCGGGTGAAACCGCCGTTCCAGGCGGACTTGACAGTCACCGGGGCGCCGCTAAAGTTGCGCACCCTCTTGCGCCATTAGCTCAATTGGCAGAGCAGCTGACTCTTAATCAGCGGGTTCTAGGTTCAAGTCCTAGATGGCGCATTTCACCCTCACCCCACCGGTGAGGGTTTTTTGTTGCCTCTCCCACCACCGGCAACAGTTAGCGACGGTACTGCCGCATTTGTGCTGAGGAGGATCGCGGACCCGCTCCGCCAGTGGTCGCTCAGCCCCATGGGCCTCCCCATCCCCACCGACCGGGAGCAACGCAGACGTCACGTCTGCAATCACCACCGCTGCCGATGAAGCCCCGCAGCGATATAGCGCCTCAATACACCGTTCTATTGGCCCAAAGACCAATTGATCGCCATAGTCCACGTCGGCGAGATGAGCTTCTCGACCCCGAGTGGGTCAGTGTGTGGAGCGTGTGCCTTGACCACCGATGTGGCAGTCCCCCAGTCCGGCAGTTGGCGGTTCGCCGGCTTCGTGTCCGTGCCGAACTGGCTGAGCGGGTATTCGCGCGCCTGGTTTCGAGCCGACGCCGTCGCGGCGGTCACGCTGCTCGCGTACCTGCTGCCGGCGGGGCTGGGTGACGCGTCCCTCGCAGGCCTCCCCCCTCAGGCGGGGCTATACGCGTGCCTCTTCTCCGGCCTGCTCTACTGGCTCTTCTGTAGTTCCCGCCACACCGCGATCACGGTCACGTCCGCAATCTCGCTCCTGATCGGGACTTCGCTGGGCGACCTGGCCGGCGGGGACCCCGCGCGGTATTGGGCGCTGGCCTCGGCGACCGCGCTGCTCGTTGCCGCGCTCGCGTTCGCCGCGTGGATCGTCCGCGCGGGCGTGATCGTCAACTTCATCTCCGAGACGGTCCTCGTTGGGTTCAAGACGGGGGTGGCGCTCGTCCTGGCGAGTACTCAGTTCCCCAAGCTCTTCGGCCTTAAGGGCGGTCACGGCAGCTTCTGGCAGCGCACCGGCGACTTTTTCTCGCACCTGCCAGAGGCCAACCCCTGGGCGTTGCTGGTCGGCGGGGGCGCGCTAGCGGTCCTCGTCGCGGGGAAGTTCTTCCTCAAAAACAGGCCCGTCGCGCTCCCCGTCGTGATCGCCGGCATCCTGGTGGCGACGGTCGCTCAGCTCGACGAACGCGGCGTCAAAATGCTCGGGAACGTTCCCCAGGGCCTGCCGCCGTTCCAATTCCCCGCCATTCGCCCGGGGGACGTCAACGAGCTCCTGCCGCTTGCCATGGCGTGCTTCCTGCTCGGGGCGGTCGAGTCGGTGGCCATTGGGCGGATGTTCGCGCTCAAGCACGGGTACCGGCTGAACCCCAACCGCGAGTTGCTGGCGCTGGCCGGCGCGAACATCGCCTCGGGGGTCGCGCAGGGGTTTCCGGTGAGTGGCGGGATGTCGCAGTCGCTCGTCAACGAGTCGGCGGGCGCCCGGACGCCCCTGTCGGGCTTCCTCGCGTCGCTCCTGATGGTCCCCGTGGTCCTGTTCCTCTCGGCCCCCCTGAGAAACCTACCGCAGCCAGTCCTTGCCGCGGTCGTGCTGATGGCGGTTGCGGGGCTGTTCAAGCCGCAAGCGTGGCGCCGGCTGTGGAGCTTCGGCGTCGGGGAGTTCGCGGTCGCGTTGGTCGCGCTCCTCGGCGTGTTGGGGTCCGGAATGCTCCGCGGGGTCCTGATCGGCGCGGCCCTCTCCATGCTGTTGCTGTTGCGACGGGCGTCACGCCCTCACGTCGCAACCCTCGGCCGAGTGCCGGGGACAGACTCCTTTGGCGACGTCGCCCTCAACCCGGAGAACGAGCAGTTACCGGGGCTGCTCCTGTTCCGGGTCGATTCGGCAATCCTCTACTTCAACGCCGAGTACGTCCGCGAGGCGTTTCTCGAGGCCCTTGCGGCGCAATCCCCTCCCCCGCGCGTGGCGGTCTGGTGCCTCTCAACGACCCCCCACGTGGACCTGGCGGGTGCGGAAATGTTGAGCCACCTGCGCGAAGAACTGCTCCGGCGCGGCGTCGAAATGAAGCTCGCCGACGCACGCGGCCCGGTCCGGGAGTCGCTCAAGGCCGCCGGCCTGGAGGCGGAGTTCGGGCCGATCCGTGAGAACACCGTCGTTTCCTCCGTCGTCCGCGACGCCTCCCGCTGACCGGCACCGCGGCCCCGCCGACGTTTCCCCGCCCCATCCAACCAAAGTCCAATGGAAGCGCGGTGCCGATGCCCCGACCCTGTGTGAATGGCGGAACGAGATCCGAAAGAGAAGGAACTGGCGGAAACGAACGGCAAGCTCGGCGCGAAGCGCTACGCGAAGGAGCTACGAAAGCTACAGGCGGAACTGTGCACTCTCCAGGACTGGGTCAGGCACAACGGGATGCGCGTGGTGATCGTCTTCGAAGGGCGCGACGGCGCCGGCAAGGGCGGAACGATCCGGGCGATCACCGAGCGCGTCAGCCCCCGCGTCTTCCGTGTCGTCGCGCTGCCCGCCCCCTCCGACCGCGAGAAGACGCAGATGTACATGCAGCGCTACATGGCGCACTTCCCCGCGGCCGGCGAGATCGTGATCTTCGACCGCAGTTGGTACAACCGGGCCGGCGTCGAGTACGTCATGGGGTTCTGCTCCAAGGAGCAGCACCGGCGCTTCCTCAAGCTCTGCCCCGTGACCGAGAAATTCATGGTGGACGGCGGGATCATCCTGGTCAAGTTCTGGCTGGAGGTGAGCGACGCGGAACAGAAGCGGCGCTTCGAGGCCCGCATCACCGACCCGCTCCGCCAGTGGAAGCTCAGCCCGATGGACCTGCCGTCGCGCAGCCGGTGGTTCGACTACTCCCGCGCCCGCGACCTGATGCTGGAGGCCACCGACACGAAGTACGCGCCGTGGTACATCCTGCGGTCCGACGACAAGAAGCGGGCGCGCCTCAACTGCATCCGGCACCTGCTGAGCCTCATCCCCTACAAGGCGCTGCCGCGCCAGAAGATCCCGCTGCCGAAGCGGTCGATGAAGGGCGCCTACGACGACCAGAGGCCGCTCAAGCGTCGCCGCCTCGTGCAAGAGCGGTACTGACGCGCACCGCGCGCCCGCCGGCGCCGCGCAACCATTGGACCAAAGGCCAATAGCCCGCACCCCACCCCCGCGGCGACAACAGCCGGGTCGAAAGGAGCCACCAATGGGCCTTCTGCGGGCGACCCGCCCGATCGCCATCCTGGCCTCGTTCACGCTGCTGCTCACGGGCTGTTCCACGAATGAAGGGCCCAAGCCCTACGTGTTCGAGGGGAGCGTGTCGTCGCTCACCGCGACCGTCGAGGCGATCGACCACGACACGCGCCAGGTCACCCTCAAGGGAGAGTCCGGCAACTCCGTCACGTTCGCGGTGCACCCGCGCGTCAAAAACCTCGAGCGGGTGAACGTCGGCGACGAGGTCAAGGCGGCGTACGTCGAGACCGTCGAGATCGAGGTCCGCGACGCCGGCAAGAACGCGGAGACGGCGGCCGACGCAGGCGACTGGGAAACGGCGTCGGACGGGTCGTTTTCGAGGCAGTCCACCCTCACCGCCGTCGTCGACCGCGTCGACAAAAAGAAGGGGACCGTCGTGCTGCGTGGCCCTGCGGGAAAGGCGCGCCCGTTCAAGGTTCGCGACCGCAGGAACCTGGAGAACGTCAAGATCGGTGACCAGGTGATCGCCACGCGCAGCGAGGCGCTGGCCGTCGCCGTCGACCCCGTCGACCGGTAGGCCAGTCGGGCGGCGGCGCCGCGCGCCGGCGCGCCGCGGCAAGGAATGCAGTGGAAGGACCGTAACCGTGACGACGCCCAAACGCAGCCGCAGCGTCCACGCCTCCCCCGGCCGCGCCGCCGCCGCAGGCACACTCGTGCTCGTGGCGCTCCTCGCCGGGTGTTCCAGCGAACGGCCCCCCTCCGTCCCCAAGACGGCCAAGTCCGTCGCCCTCATGGGTGGCGGCGAGGCGGTCAGTTTCAAAGCGCCGGAGCGCGGCATCGCGTACGTCTACGAGCGGCCCACGAACAACATGGTCTACACCGGCTGGCTTAGGGGCGGCGAGACGCTCGAGCTCGACCCGGGGCGTGACGAGGTGCGGATCGAGGGGCGCCCCGTCGCCCAGCGCCAGATGAAAGACCTGACCGGGTACGAGGTGTGGTTCGACCCGAGGCGCCCGTCGGCCACCGAACGCTATTAGCGGCCGCGGGGGCCCGACGCAAGCCCGGCGGGAGGACCGGCAGCGCCACCGCACGCGACGAAGGGATTACTATGGCCGGCCGCCCGACAGGCACTCCCGGGACGAGACGGCCCCGCCGCGTGCCCTCACTATGCGCGACGGGCGCGGTGCTGGCCCTCTTGCTGGCCGGCTGCGGGAGCTCCGAGCGGGCAAGGCCGGCGCGGTCGGCGGGACAACTGATGGAGGCGCGAGCGGCGGCGGACCGGGACGTCGCGGCAGTCCACGAGTCGATCGTGGAGCGCTTCGTGACGCACCTGAAGTCCCGACACGACGACCACGCCGCCGGCCGCTCGGATACGCCGGCCGTCGTCAACTTCCTCATCATCTCCGGAGGCGGCGACTGGGGCGCGTTCGGCGCGGGGTTCCTCAAGGGCTGGGGGAAGGTGCCGCCGGGGCCGATGTCGCGACCGCAGTTCGACGGCGTGACCGGCGTCAGCACCGGCGCGCTGATCGCCCCGTTTGCGTTCCTGGGCGACGATCAGTCCGTTGACAAGGTCGTGCGGTTGTACCGCAACCCCAGAAAGGACTGGGTGAAGCCGAGGGGCCTGCTCTCCCTCTTCCAGGGCGGCGCCGCCTACGCCGACATCCCCGGCCTCGAGCGAGAGCTGCGCGACGTCGTGGACGTCCCGATGCTGCGCCGGATCGGCGACGCCGGCGCCGACGGGAGGATGCTGGCGGTCAGCGCGACGGACATCGACACCGAGGAGGTGCACGTCTGGGACATCGTCGAGGAGGCGCGGCAGGCCGCCGCCGCGGGCGACCCGCGTAAGGTCCGTCAGATCCTGCTCGCCAGCGCCGCGGTGCCGGGGGTGTTCCCGCCGCGGCGGATCGGCCCTTCGCTCTACGTGGACGGCGGGGTCACGGGGAACATCCTGTACGGCGTGCCCCCGAACCGACGCGCAGGCTACACGTTCTTCGACCGTTGGCGGGAGTCGTGGCCGGGGACGCCGTGCCCCAAGGTTCGGTACTGGGTCATTTTCAACAACGAGCTCCGCTGGCCACCCGAGGTGGTGCAGCCGAAGTGGTCGAGCGTGCTGAAGAAGAGCTTCACCGCCTCGACGCGCGCCGCGACCGTCACCTCAATGCGCCAGCTCTTCCTCCAGGCGGAACTGGCAAGGCTGAAGCACGGAGCCGACGTCGAGGTCCGGGTGGTGGCGGTGCCGGACGGGTGGGTCCCCCCGGTGCAAGCCCCGTTCAACAAGAAGACGATGAACGCGCTGGCGGACCTGGGGGAGCGCATGGGCGCCGAACCGGCTAGCTGGAGCTCGGAGTCGCCGTGACGTGGGCGCGTGCCGGCAGGGCCACACTGGGGCCCGGGCGAGGCGTTGAGAGTTGGGGCGAATGGCGAATTGAACAACGGCGGCGGCGCGTGCCGTCGCCTTCACTCAGTGGGTTTTGCCCGTGCGTTGCCGGTCCTCTCGGCCACGGGCGTGAAGCAAGGAGCGCGTCATGAACGGGTACATGCGGGCGTTGGTCTTGGTGTGCGGCCTGGGGGCCGGCGTTGTGTTCACCGGGTGCGCCAAGGACGAAGGCAGCGGGCGGACCGTGGAAAGCGAGAAGGCGATCGTCAGCCTGAAGGGCACGCGCCAGGAGCTGGTGAAGTCGAAGGCCGAAGTGAACGACGCGATTACCGCGCTCGGGAGACTCGAGGCCGGCGGGGGAAACCTCCCGCAGACGTATAAGCAGTACACCGCCGCCGTGAAGGACGTCCAGGCGGCGGGAGACCGCGCCCGCACCCGGGCCCAGGAGATGCGGGCCAACGGCCGGGCGTACGTCGCCAAGTGGGAGAAGGAGATGGACCAGGTGACCAACCCCGAGCTCCGCGCCGGCGCCTCGGCCCGGCGGCAGGGCATCAAGGAGAACTACGAGGAGATCGTCGCCGCCGGACGGGGTGCGCGCGACGCGTACCAGCCGTTCCTCAAGGACCTCCAGGACATCCAGCGCGCGCTGGCGAGCGACCTCACCCCCGCCGGCATCGACGCGGCCAGGCCGGCGATCGAAAAGGCCAAGACGGAAGGCGCCACGCTCAACGAGCGCCTCGACGCGGCGATCGCCAAGCTCGACGAGGTTTCCGGCGGCATGTCCGGCTCGGCCCCGGCCGGCGCGTCCAGCGCCGGCGCTGCCCAGCCGGCGCAGGGGCAGCCGGCCCAGGGGCAGCGGCCGCGGCAGTAGTGACCCCGCCGCCTTCCGCCGATGACGCGTGGCCGCCGGTGGTCCCGGAACGCGGGACCGTCGGCGGCCCCGGGGAGCATTCCGTGAGAGTCAAGCCGTCCAGAGTCGGACTGTTGCAACCCGCCATCGTGTTTCTGTCGGCGGCTCTCCTGTCGTTCGGTTGCACGGGCAAGGGGTCCAACGACCTTGCCGGCGCGTCGCGCGGCGACGGGGGCGGGGGCGGGGGCGGGTTGGGCATCCTCAGGCCGGGCCAGGGCCAGGCCGGGGGGCCCTCAATGAACATGGACGAGATCCGTTCCCAGGTGATGAGCCTCGGGGACTCCTACACCCAGACGGTCGTGCAGCCCCTCGACGCCCTGGTCGCGACGTCGAAGGACCCGAACAAACAGAAATGGGCGCGACAGCAGCGGCTGGCCACGATCACCGTGTGCATGACGAACGCGACCGGCCCGAACCCGGTTGTCGGACTCCTGGACATGGTCGTGTTCGCCACCCTCAAGAGTGAGGCGGTGGAGAAGCACTGGGTCCCGACGCTGCTCGGCGAGGAGGGCAAGGCCGTCGCCGACGCCCACCGCCGGGGCGAGGCGGAAGCGTGGGCCGCCGTGCAACGGGTCTTGAGCAAGCAGCACTGCAACCAGTTGCGGAAGCTCATCGACGAGTGGCGTCGGGACCACCCGGAGCAGTACTACGTCGGGTACACGCGCTTCAGCGATTTCGACGCCTACCGCAACCTCACCCCGCAGTCGCCGGAGGCGCAGAACCCCGGGAGCCTGTTCAGCCTGTTCTACGTGGACCCGCTCGCGGGCCTGAACCCCACGGTCCGGGAGTTGCGCAGCTACCGCGCGCTGACGGAGCGCCTCGCCTACATCGGCTCCCGCTTCCCGATCCTCGCCGCCTACCAGGTGGACCTGGCGGTCACCAGCACGGTCGAGAGTCCCGAAATCCGCACCTTCGTTAACAGCACGGAGAAGTTCGCTGGCGCCACCGAACGATTCGCCCAGGCGGTCGTGAAGTACCCGAAGGATCTTTCCGCCGAGCGAGAGGCGGCGGTGAAACAGGTCGCGGAGGCGACCGCGCGCGAGCGGCAGGCGGCGATCGAGCAGGCCTCGCAGGCGCTCGCGGCGGAGCGAGAGACGATCCTCAAGCAAATCGAGGCGCAGGACGGCCGAATCCGGGGGATCGTCGGCGAAGTATCCAAGCTCGTGGCCCGGACGGAGCAGGCCGGGACGACGCTGTCCACATCGACCGCTCAGACGATCACCACCACCGAGGACGCCACCCGCCGCACCCTCGACCACGCCTTCCGACTGGCGGTCGCAATAATGCTCATCCCCTTGCTCGGGGTACCCTTGGTGCTCCTCGGGTACCGCGTCATGAACCGCCGAATCCTCGGTGCACCAGCCATGAGAGGAAAGCCGGCCTAGTTCGGATTAGGCTGAAATGGAACGGAAATGAAGGGGGGAATACATTTCCCGTGGCGGCGTTGTAGGGGCCTCGACACATGGACTGACAGGAATTTCCTTGACCTCGTCGATCCATCAGCAGTAGCGTGATTCCACTTGGGTGGTATGGGCAGGATTCGCGGGGTGTAGCGACAATTCCGTCCAAATCGGTCGTTGCAGATCGGGCCGTAAGCGGACCTAGGGGGGCCTGGGCCGGGCACTTGAATGCGTGGGTCGAGCAAATTTTGAATTCCGGGGACGTTGACCGCCCGCAAGCGACCGTACCCCCCGCCTGCGCGTTGGAACCACAGCCGTCGCACGGCGAAGCGCCCAATGCCGTCTTCACACTCGACCTCAGCCTGCAGGTGACATTCTGGGACAGCGGCGCCGAGCGGCTTTACGGGATTGACGCCGACTTCGCGTCGGGTCGTCGCTTTAGCGACCTCGTGTCCTGCTACCCTTCCCCCCCGCAGTGCGCGAAGGAATCCGTACGCGCGCTGGAAGCCATCGGCCTGGTCAACGGCCGGGCGATGCACGTGATCCGGGCCAATCGCCACAGCATCCCGGTGAGCGTGTCGTTGGTCCCCGGCGGGGGTACCCGGCCAACGGAATGCTTGGTCGTGGTCCGGGATGAAACCCCGCACCTCCTGCTGACCAAGTCGCTCCAGGAACGACTGGATTTCGAAATGCTCCTCTCGGAGATGTCCGCGCGGTTCAGCGGGCTGCTCGAGGAGCAGGTGGACGGCGAGATCCACCTGTGGCTCCGGCGCCTCACGGAAATGCTCGGCGTCGACCGCGGCTCCTTTTCGGAACTCACGCCCGGGGGCGGCCTCGCCGTCACTCACTCGTACGCCGTGCCGGGCGTAGAACGATACCCCCCCGGCCCCGTCAGCAAGGCGCTCCCCTGGGTCACGCAAGAACTCGCGGCCGGGCGGACGGTGGTGCTCACCCGGTTGCCGGACGACTTTCCGGAGCACGCCGTCGAGGAACGACGCTTCGTGCGCGAGACCGGGATGAAGGCGGCGCTCGGCATCCCCGTGTCCATTGCCGGCTCGCTCGTCTGCGTCCTCACCTTCGGCGCGGTCCGCCGGCCTTGCACCTGGTCGGCGGAGGTCATTTCACGGCTGCACCTGGCCGGCGAAGTCTTCGCCAACGCGATCGCGAGGCGCCAGTCCAAACAGCGGCTGGTGCAGAAGCAGCAGGAGCTCACCCACGTCGGGCGGGTGGCCGACATGGGCAGGCTCGCCAGCGTCATCGCCCACGAGCTCGACCAGCCGCTGGCGGCGGTGGTGACCAACGCCCAGGCGGTGCGCAACATGCTCCAGACGGCCGAGCCCGACCTGGCGGAGGCGGACGACGCCCTGAGCGACGTCATCGACTCCGCCATGCGGGTTTCCGAGATCGTGAAGCGCGAGCGCCGGCTGCTCCGCAAGACAGAAGGCGCCTTCGAGCAGATCGACTTGAACGACGCCCTGCGCGAAATCGAATTCTACATCCGCGCCGACGCGCGGCAGTGCGGGGCGACGGTCACGCTGGAGTTGCTGCCCGGCCTGCCGCCGGTGCTCGGCGATAAGGTGCAGTTGCAACAGGTGGCACTGAACCTCACGCGCAACGCGCTCCAGGCGGTGAGGCAACAGCCCGGGACCTCCAGGGAAGTCACGATCCGCACCGCTTCCGGAATCGGCGAATCCGTCTTTACCGTGACCGACACCGGCCCGCAGGTCGAGGAGTCCGTGCTGGAGCGCGTGTTCGACCCGTTCTTTTCGACCAAGCCGAACGGCATGGGAATCGGCCTGTCGATCAGCAAGTCGATCGTCGAAGGCCACCGCGGCCGCATCTGGCCGACGCGAAACCCGGGCGGCGGCCTGACGATGCACGTTTCGATCCCCAGGGAGTGAGGCGGCGACATGACGCAGACCATGACAACCCAGGACGCGACGGTGCTAGTCGTGGACGACGACCCGGAGGTCCGGCGGGGCGTCTCCCGCCTGCTGCGGTCGGTCGGAATCGCCGTGCGGACCTTCGCCTCACCCCAAAGGTTCTTCCGCGAGCGACTGCCCGCCGGCCCGGCCTGCGTGCTGCTGGACTTGTGCATGGAGGGCATGACCGGCCTGGAAGTTCAGGAGGCCCTGGGGCGCAACGGGCGCGGCGTGCCGGTGATCTTCCTGTCCGGGCACGCCACGGTCCCGGCTGCCGCCACGGGATTCAGGCACGGCGCCAGGGATTTCCTCGAGAAGCCGTTCCGCCCCGAGGAGCTCCTCGCCGCCGTACGCCAGGCGATCGAAGAAGACCGGCGGCAGGGCGTCGACCGCCATCAATCGGAACTGTTCCAGCACCGCTACGAGCGCCTCACGCCGCGCGAGCAGGAAGTGATGGCCCTGGTCGTGTCGGGCCAGTTGAACAAGCAGGCGGCGGTTGAGCTGGGGATCAGCGAGAAAACGATCAAGGTGCACCGCGCCAGGGTCATGGAGAAGATGGAGGTGGAGTCCCTGGCCGCGCTGGTGCTGATCGCCGAGCGGCTCGGGGTAGCGAGCACGCCGGAATCCGGGCCGGACGATTGGGCGGAGCCCGCCGGCCCATGCCTGTCACACCGCTGGTGAATCGTCCGTTGCCGGCGGTGCCGCCGTCGATCGTGGAGACTCGCCGGTTGCTCATCCCGTCGTCGGTCGGCTCGGCGCCTCCCCGGTGCTGATACCGAGTCCGCCGCTCACTTCGCCGCGCCGCCTCAATCACCATCCCGGTGTCGTTCCGCCCGAACGTCGCGCTTTCGTCGTACGGCTAAAGTCCAATTCCAATCGCCGGTGCCACGGCCGTATATCACGGCCTGCCCGGGTGGCGCCGCGATGTCTTGTGGGCGCACATCGCGCGTGGACGTGCCCCCCGGCGCGCAACAAGGTTCCCGATGGGCGGCCCCGTTATCTTCGTCATCGACGACGACGCCTCGGTCCGCAGGGCGATTCGGCGCCTCGTGTCGTCACTGCAGCACACCGTGCGCCTCTTCGCCTCCGCCGAACAATTCCTCGCCCACGCCGACAACGGCACGCCCGGCTGCCTGATCCTCGACATGCGACTGCCCGGGATCAGTGGGCTGCAACTCCAGAAACAGTTGGCCGACCAGAAATGGAATCTGCCGGTCATCTTCATCACGGCGCACGAGGACCCCAGGTCGCGCGACGCGGCGCTGCGCGCGGGCGCGATGGACTACCTGGCCAAGCCCTTCGAGTGCGAGAAGCTCTTGCAAAGCGTCCGAAGCGCCCTGCGGGGCCAACTGTGACCGCGCCGTGGCGGCGTATTGCCCCCGGTTGCCGGGGTGAGACCTAGGTCCAATAGCCGGCGCGGGCGCAACGTGCTGTAGTGCGCGTCAAACTCCGAGGCAAACCATGCGAACCTCTTACATCGCATTAACGGCAGCGGCCTTTCTCCTGGCGGTGTCGCAAGCGGCCGCGCAGTCCTCCCCGCCCCGCGGACTCGAGGACGCGCGGGCCGATTTCGACGCCGGCGACTACCCCGCCTGCCTCCGCAAGGTCGCGTCCCAGCTCTCCTCCAACACCGTCAAGCGCGACTCGCCCGAACGCCACGACCTGCTCATGCTGCGCGGGGAGTGCCTGGTCCGCTTGAAGCAGCGCACCCCCGCGGCCGAGGCGTTCGAGAAGGCGGCGGCGGTGACGAAGGGCCGGGGCGACCTGCCCCGCACGGCCAACGCCACGGCGCTCGCCGCCCTCGTGAAGGCTTCCCCCGACCTGAAGTACACGCCCAAGGCCCGGAGCGGCGGCCCCGCCATTGACGTCGCCAATCCGGAGACGCGGCGGGAGGCGATGGCGGCTCTGTTCGAAGACCTCAAGGCGCAGCTCGCCCCCGACGTGGAGAAGGCGCTCCAGGACAAGTCGCTCACCTCCACACAGCGCCGGCTCAAACAGTTCTGGGAGCTCTACGCCGTCGAGTTCGCGGCGACCGGAACCGCGACGTCGACCGAGCGGACGCTCCAGGACGTCGGCGGGCACGCCCGGAACCTGATCGCCGACGAGCTGGACCGGCTCATCTCGCGCCTCGAGCACCTCAGCGACCTGGCGGGCGAGCCCGTGTGGGGCGCCAACGTGATGGGGTACCGCGGCCTCAAGACGAGCGAGCAGAACGAGATCCGGAAGATGGCCGACTACCTCATGGAGATCCAGCGCACCGTCGAGAACGGCCGCCGCATCGCCCAGGCGCTCGGCAGGACGGGCGAGAATTGGGACTTCCTGCTCGCCGACTGCGCCGTCGCGCGCGACGCCGCGCAGCAGGCGTACGACCGGCGGTACTAAGCGCACGCGGCCTCGACCACGGCGGCGGGAACGGGAGATTCAGTGAACGCGGAACAGGCCCGTCTTGCCGAGGCGCGGGACCGACAGGCGCCGTGGCGAAGCTGGGGGCCGTACCTGAGCGAACGGCAATGGGGTACCGTCCGGGAGGACTACAGCCCGGACGGCAACGCGTGGGCCTACTTCACACACGACCAGGCCAGGAGCCGTGCGTACCGGTGGGGGGAAGACGGCATCGGCGGCGTCTGCGACGACCGCCAGCGCCTGTGTCTCGCCCTGGCGCTCTGGAACGGGAAGGACCCGATCCTTAAGGAGCGGATGTTCGGCCTCGCGAACGCCGAGGGGAACCACGGCGAGGACTGCAAGGAGTACTACTTCTACCTCGACGCCACCCCGACGCACTCGTACTTGAAGTTCCTGTACAAGTACCCGCACGAGGCGTACCCGTACGACGACATCGTCCAAACCAACGCCCGCCGCGGCCGCCTCGAGCCGGAGTACGAGCTGCTCGACACCGGCGTGTTCGGGCACGGCTACTGGGACGTGCTCGTCGAGTACGCCAAAGAGTCCCCCGACGAGCTGCTGGTCCGGATCGGCGTCACGAACCGCGGCGACAGGCCGGCTAAACTGCACCTGCTCCCGACGCTCTGGTTCCGCAACACGTGGTCCTGGTCGCAGCCGGAGCCCCGGCCGGTTCTCCGCCGCGCGCAGCTTCCGCCGCCGGGCATCTCCGCAGTTGCCGCCTCCCACCACGAGTTGGGCGAATGGCGGCTGTACTGCGCGGACAACCCTCCCCTGCTGTTCACCGAGAACGAGACCAACTGGAAGCGGTGCTTCGGCGTGGGGAACGCCTCGCCGTTCGTCAAGGACGGCATCAATGACTATGTCGTGCACGGCCGGCACGAGGCGGTGAACCCCGCCCAGGTGGGGACGAAAGCGTCCGCCCACTACCTGCTCGAGGTCGGCCCGGGCCGTACCCGCGTCGTCCGCCTGAGGCTGTCCCGGGCATCCGCCGCCGGGGCGGAAGCGTTCGGCCCCGGCTTCGAAAAGACTTTCGCGGCCCGCCGGTCCGAGGCCGACGAGTTCTACGAGTCGATCACGCCCCCCTCGGTCGGCCCCGACGCCTCGTCCGTGACGCGCCAGGCGCTGGCCGGAATGCTCTGGAGCAAGCAGTTCTACTACTACGACATCAGCCGGTGGCTGCGGGACCGTCTCCCGGAGGGCGCGCCGCCCGGCCTGCCGCGGGCACCCAGGAACACCGAGTGGTCTCACATGGTGAACGCGGACATCCTCTCGATGCCGGACAAGTGGGAATACCCCTGGTACGCCGCGTGGGACCTCGCCTTCCACTGCATCCCGCTCGCGGCGGTGGACCCCGACTTTGCCAAGCAGCAAATCCTGCTGATGCTGAAGGAGCACTACCTCCACCCCAGCGGGCAGATCCCCGCGTACGAGTGGAACTTCGGGGACGTCAACCCGCCGGTGCACGCCTGGGCCGCCCTCTACGTCTACCACATCGACCGGCAGGGCCGCGGCGGTGTGGGGGACATGGCCTTCCTGAAGTCCGTCTTCCAGAAGTTGCTGCTCAACTTCACGTGGTGGGTCAACCGCAAGGACCGCAGCGGCCGCAACGTCTTCGAGGGCGGCTTCCTCGGACTGGACAACATCGGCGTCTTCGACCGCAGCGCGCCGCTGCCGACCGGCGGCCACCTGGAACAGGCCGACGGGACCGCCTGGATGGCGTTCTACAGCCAGTCGATGCTGGAGATTGCGCTCGAGTTGTCGCGAGATGACCCGGTATATGAAGATTACGTGCTGAAATTTACGGGTCACTTCCTCGCGATCGCCTCCGCCATGGACCACATGGGCACGGGCGGCGGCGAAAAGATGTGGGACGAGGAGGACGGGTTCTTCTACGACGTCCTGCGTACGCCGGACGGGCAGGCGACGCGGCTCAAGGTGCGGTCGATGGTCGGCCTTCTGTCGCTCTGCGCCACGACGGTCATCCCGCCGGAGAGCCTGGAGCGGATCCCCGAGGCGCTGGACCGCGTGCGGTGGTTCCTCGACCGCAACCCGCACCTGACCGCCCGGATCGCCAGCCCGCGCACGCCGGGGGTCGCGGGCCGCCGCCTGCTGGCGCTGCTGAACGAGGACAAGCTCCGCCGCGTCCTGAGCGTCCTGCTCGACGAGAACGAGTTCCTCAGCCCCCACGGCATCCGCTCCCTCTCCCGCCTTCACGCGGACGAGCCTTACGCCTACGTTCATGACGGCCAGGTGTTCCGGGTCGAGTACGCGCCGGCGGAGTCCACCAGCGGGACGTTCGGCGGCAACTCCAACTGGCGCGGCCCCGTGTGGATGCCCGTCAACGTCCTCCTGATCCGCGCCCTTCTCAAGCTCTACGCGTTCTACGGAGACGACTTCAAGGTCGAATGCCCCACAGGCTCGGGCAACCAGATGACCCTCTTCCAGGTCGCCGGCGAGATCGGCAACCGCCTCATCTCCATCTTCACACGCGACGCCGACGGCCGCCGACCGGTCTACGGCGGGAACGAGGTGTTCCAGTCCGACCCGCACTGGCGGGACCACCTCCTCTTCTACGAGTACTTCCACGGCGACAACGGGGCGGGGATCGGGGCGAGTCACCAGACCGGGTGGACCGGCCTGGTCGCCTCACTCGTTCAGCTCTTCGGCGCGCTCACGCCGGACGACGTCCTTAACGGGCAGGCCGTTCCGGCGTTCTACCGGAGATCCGATGCCCCGGCAGTGGCCGTCGCGCCGCCCGCAGCGCCGGCATGGGACCAAAGTCTAATAGTTCCCGGCTCCGCCGCCCGCTAAACCTTCGTGGACTCACGGAGGCAAATCGGGCATGCGGCATCGGGCGGCCATACGGGCAGCAGCTTGGATCGGCACCACCTCGCTGGTGGCCGGTCTTCCGGCTTCGGCGCAGTCGCAGCCGGAGCAACAGCCACAGCAAGGGCAGCCGCAAGAGGGCGCAGGCGCCGTCGGCGCCGTCGACGAATCGAAGTGGCGCCAGCAGACGGAGGAACGCCTCCGGCTGTTGGAGGAGGAGAACGCCCGGCTCCGCACCCAGGTGCGCGAAGTCGCGGACACGCAGCAGGCGGTGATGAAGGACGCCGAGTCGCGGGGCCTGCTCCGCGTGGAAGGCGGCCAGCCGCGGCTGACCACCCCGGACTTCTTCGACGTCAACAAGTACGCCGCCGAGGGCGACTTCCCCGGGTCCGTCCGAATCCCCGGGACGAAGACCTCCTTTCAGATCGGGGGCTACGTCCAGCTCGACGCGATCTTCGACGCCGACCGGATCGGCAACAAGGACTCGTTCGTCGTCAACACGATCCCGACCGGCGGCGAAAAGACCGGCTCGGGCAGCTCCAACTTCAGCATCCGCCAGACCCGCCTCTTC
>Ga0075420_100002468_pt1 | contig 15998 bp, 28 predicted proteins | sample SoiMetdeltSBSDD4_FD_75296 | JGI IMG/M metagenome (GOLD analysis project Ga0075420, IMG submission 75296) | Bulk soil microbial communities from a Populus tree surrounding site in Tennessee, USA - Soil MetaG P. deltoides SBSDD4 | ecosystem: Environmental > Terrestrial > Soil > Tree plantation... | reverse complement strand
AATATGGCAGACCTGGATCAATGCCTATAAAGTAGATGCTATGATACAACAGGATAATCTTGCTGAATTACCTGAGCAACTTAAGACAACTCCTGCCACTCAAAGACAGAATCAAGCCTTTGTGCAAGCCAAGCCACCAACACCAGTCTTTAAGAAGCAGGTTAATACCTATGAACAACGACAGCCACAAAGACCTGCGCCCCAGCAATTGGTTGATGATGAAGACCCGTTTGGTGATAGAAATGGTGACCTCTTACCGTTTTAAGGACGCAGAATGATTTTGAAAGATTTTATAATTGTCTCATTGCATGAATTTATCAATAGACCATATAAGGTTTTGGAGAAGGCAACCCAAATCACTCCCGTATTAAGTTTAAGGTTCAATTATAATGAATTGGATACGTATCAAGGAACAAACGCCTAAGCACGGTCAAATCATTATTCCCTATAGATCTGACATGCACTGGGATACATGGGTGGTAACGCTGACACTGCCACTTTTGATCTGGGATGACGAAAAACAAAAAGCCAAGGATTCAAAATGGGAATTCACGATAACGCATTGGCTGCCGGCGCCAGAGGAACCTAAAGAAGAAAAAAAATATCCCTGTCAAGGAAGTTTAAACCATTCATCATGGATATGTATGCATAAAATATGCAATGAATGCACTCCTAATGGATGTAAATGTTATGAGGGATTTTAAATGAACAATATCATTCACATATTAAGTTTAAGGTTAACTTATAATGAATGAATATTGGTACAATCGCGTAGCATATTCAGTACTACTTACCATGATAATGGTTGTTATATCACAATTAATAGTTGGAAAATAATGAAATGGGTCAAATATCATACGGTTTATGGGCAAAGATGCTTTAAATCTCTGTTTATTGTTGGTGACAAGCTATTGCTAAAACTCCAGGTATTAAAAGAAATCTATGACAATACGCTGGACGATGACAAAAAAATAGGGATCGAATCCTATGTCTGTGAATTGGTTGGTTTTGCAAGTCCCATAATGGGACTTATTTTTAAAATGGGAGACCAGCCTCTTTCAAAAGAAGAATTTACTACATGGATGTGGGGCTATAATTTACGAAAAAAGAACGTTGCTATGAAAAATATACAAGAAGATGAAGATTTTCCTGTAGAATTATTAGAAAAAACAGAGTAATATAGCAGCAATTTTGAATTGACAGAAACTAATATTAAAAAAGCCCTAGGTTTTACCCTAGAGCCTTTTAATTTTTACCTTAACATCTGAAGTTACCACACCGATGATGTTATGGATTACCGAAACAAGTTAAAGAAAGAATAACGAGTTACTATGAGAAATAATAACAAAGAAAACACGATAGATCAAGGGAAATCTAAAAGAAACTATCTTCCCTATGATAATCGCGTTCGATTACCTATCAAAAAGAACCTCATCAAAGAACACATAGATGCCACCATTCTTGATTACGGTCAATTTACCAAAGCACGTCCTACTATTGCTAAGAAGTTTGGTGTTTCTGAGCGATATGTTACTCAAATCTATTCTGAAATAAAACAAGACCCTTCTTATGATGTTTCTCAGAAGCAAGGTTTCACTGTGATAATTAAATTCTCTTGCTTGGCGAAATCTTATCAAGCAGAAATATTCCACCAAAGTAATAGTAATAAGAATAATATTAAAAGTTTATATGTTAATACCCCTATATCCCCTAAAGGGGCACCTGCGGTATTAGAAAATAAAGAACCGAAAGAAAAAAAGACCATAAAGGGAGAACATCAATCGTTGATTCTTCGTTTGGGCACTAAGTACCGTTGGCACTATGAGAAGCAAACGCTAAAACTTTTTGCATATCCTACGTTTATAATCAAGCAGGCCTCGGAGGAACTCTCCTCGGCTATTGCTGAGTATGCACGAGAAAGACAGGGCATACGCTCAACTTATCGCTATATGAAGAAAATTTGTGATACTTTGATGGAAAGACAAGGCATTAAGCCTTTATGGAAACTTTACTATCGTGCTCGCTCTATAATCAGGGTACGTCCTAACAATCAAAAGCTTTCTATGAAAACCTCCCCCATTGCGCCGGCCCCCTTCCGTCCAGAAAAAAGAATCATTCATACTGTTGTGCCCACTAAAGAGCAGTCTGAGGTTGTATTACAACAGTCTCCAGAAGAAAAACAAGCGCATTTTAAGAAAATTATATTTGGATCAAGAACCATAGCAGATAAAGCGTTAAGAAAGATATTTGTTGAATATGGTTATCGTGAAATTTTTAACGAAATTCCTAATGACGCAAAATTGAAAGAATATGGTTTTGCTTAAAGGTGAGTATGAAGTACGATGATGAAGCGCAACCAAGTTTTAAAAAACCAAATCAGCCTGATAAGCACAGAAGCAATGTATCTGCTTATAGACCCTATGTCCATGAAGAGCGGCCACCAGAGTCAAGAGCAGATGCAATGGCGACGATGATAAAGGATGATTTTCTAAAATCACCTGAGTGGGAAGCATTTGTTCGGCTTATGGGAAAAGAAGCGGCAATAGAATGGTTTAAAGCGGGCCTCTATCAAGCGACCCGAAAATAAGAACTATCTTCTGGCGGCACATGAGCAGCCATTAAAGCGATAGGTGGCATCGTCATCACAGGTGCATTCAGGTCTTTCGTCTTTTTGGCAAGAAATGGCAGAGCATGAGCCGGCCGCTAGGAGAAACATAAAGAACCAAAATGAAGCATCATCGATCATGACAATTCCTCGTAGTACACAATACACGCAGTAAAATAAGTAACAGTACCAACGGCTGTAGTAGTAGTTTGAATGGAATGAAACTCTATCGTCTTAAGAAAATCATTAATATCTCGTTCTAACTTTTGAGCATCAACAGCGGTAATGATCTTTACTTTCATGCTTATCCCTTATGATTAATAACTGTATCTATTATACACCATGAGTAATTCTTGTCAAGATTAGACTTGCACAATACATAAACAGTTACAAACCATAATGTTCGTAGTAGGCTAGGGCAATTTTTAGAACCATTGAAAAAGGAGCTAAGCAGTGATCTACCATTTAGGTCTACCCGTACACACCTATATAGTGCCTGGTGATCCTATCCCCTGGGAGAGGGCACGGCTCAACGGTAAGACGTTCTTTGATGCCCAACGATACATCAAAAATAACTGGGCCATATCTCTTCAGTATCAACGAGAGACGCAACCATTCTACGAGAAGATCCCACTCCAGCTCATTGCCCACTTTTACTTTTCAGCACCCCAATCACTCAGACCCCAAAAAAGAGAAGAACTCATAGGACAACCCTATATACACAAGAAAGACGTAGATAACCTTATAAAATTCCTCTGTGATACCTGCACCGGTATACTCTACCAAGATGACTGTCTTATCTACTCAGTCTACTCAACAAAGACCTATGACCTTGAACCCCGAACTGAGTTCGCACTCGTACCCCTTAATCCCCTTGTACTTAAACCCAAGAAAAAAGAGAAAAGAGATTGAAGCACATGGATACTAATGCGCATAACGCGCAGACTGTAATTAAAAAACAGCGAAAAAAAAAGAAATCTACAAATGAAGAATTGGTAAGCTGGGATTATTCTCCACCCACATTCTTCTATGAAAGACTCAGCCCAATGAGCGATGCGCGCATAAAGGACTTCTGTCGAGAGATGGTTGCATGGGCGCAGTTACCGACGTCGCTCGTCTTCTCTCGGTTCTTCTCAGAGCGTAAGCCTCCTATGATTATGGCTGATGTATATAAGAAGATGGAGAAACACGAGGAACTCAGGGATACCGTTGGCCTCGTGAAGCAAATCCTAGCAGGCCGAAGAGAGCAGGGATCAATAGAATACAAGTACAACTTTGCTGCAATACGTGAGACACAACCTCTGTATGACCCTGAATATAAGACCTGGAAACTTGAGGCGATAAAGAGTACTGCGGATAACATTGAACGTATTGTGATCATGCCTTCAATACCTAAGCCAGAAGAAGGAGAGAAATGAAGCTAATCAGTACCAAGATAACCCTCGAAGAATGGTTGCATAGAGAGATGAAAGTAATCTGTGCCAAGCGTAGTCTTACCCTTAAAGAATACCTGGAAGCAGTAGTAACCGAAGCTATCCTTACTGATAAGGAGAAGAAGAAATGAGCGATAACCAAGTACTTATGAACAGAATCAAAGATACTAACGAGAACGTACAATTCTTATCTGCTACTCTTACGGGCCTTATAAAGAAAGTACAAGAGCTCGAGAAGACTCTTGAGCAGCAGGAGAAGACTAACGAAGAACTACAGAATGCCGTAGTATTGATCGCTGAAGAACTTGATATGATCATTGAAGAAGAAGAAGAAGCATTATCGTGAGTACTGAGATTAGACTTGATCGCTTCCGACCCCGTAATTATCAGCTTCCATTCCTTCATGAACTCTTTAACGTAAGAAAGCTCAAGCGATACTACTTAATATGGCCCCGGCGTTCCGGGAAGGATTTGGCCTGCTGGTACGCTTGCATACGGGTTATGATCGAGAAGCCGACACAGGTCTATTTTGTGTACCCTACCTATTCACAAGGTAAGAAGATTCTTTGGGAAGGACTGGATAACGAGGGATTTCCCCTGATCAACTATCTTCCCCAGGAACTGATAGCCTCCAAGAACTCACAAGAGATGTCTATAAAACTGATAAACGGATCGTTCTTCAAGATCGTGGGTTCTGATGAGCCTGATCGCCTTGTAGGTACTAATGCTTCCTTTATGGTCTTTTCTGAGTACGCTTTGCAGAACCCACAAGCTTGGCAATATCTTCGCCAAGTAGTCAGAGCGAACCAGGGAACTGCCATATTCATCACAACGCCCCGAGGACGTAACCATGCCTATGACCTGTATGAATATGCTAAGTCCATTCCTGAAGAATGGTTCGTGTCTAAGCTTACCGTTGATGATACCAAGCACATAAGCGCCCAAGACTTAGAGAAGGAGCGTAGAGAATGCTCTGAAGACTTAATCCAGCAAGAGTGGTTCACTTCATTCTCTTTAGGTGTAGAGGGTTCATACTACTCTAAGTACCTCAACGCGATACGTGTAAATAACCAGATCACCAACGTACCATGGCAGCCCTATCATAAAGTTCATCTTGCTGCTGACATAGGACATGATGACCAAACTGCAATTATATGGTTCCAGATTATTGGGCAATGCGTAAACATTATTGATTATTACGAGAATCGAAAGCAAGGCCTTGATCACTATGCAAAGATTATCCTTGAGAAACCCTATACTTATGGAAAGATGATTTTCCCTCATGATATGGCAGTAACCGAATATGGAACAGGATTGACTCGAGTTGAACAAGCACGTAATCTTGGATTAATACCTTCTATAGCACCGAAACTTCCAATAGAAGATGGAATTGAGGCTGTACGTTCGTTAATACCACGCTGTTTCTTTGATCAAGTGAAATGCGTAAAACTTATTAAGAATTTAGAAAGTTATCGTCAAGAATATGATTCTAAAAGACAAGTCTATTTAGGCAAGCCACTTCACGATTTTGCGTCTGATGGGGCTGATGCCTTCCGGTATTTAGCAGTATCTCAAAAGTTATTATCTGAAACCTTGAGTGCAGATGACTTAAATAATTTATATAACCAAAGTAGGCTTGGTGGACAAAATAACGTCCCTAAGCCGTTTCAACAACCAAATAATATGGGGAATTGGTAATGAAAACTCTATTAATAGTAGCTATTTCTTGTTCTGCCTCTGCCATGGAATCACCAAAAGTATTACGGCAGTCTACCTTTGTGGATATGCCTGCCATTGAGCGTGATCGATCGCAAGACTTTCCCGGCGTGAATGTTGTGCATAGAGGCGACACCCCATCAGGCGAGTCATTACGGGTTCCTATCCCAAGAATCGATGCACAAAGCGATCTTACAAAGTCACGCAAGAGATTGTCCCAAGAGATACATATTCACATAGAAGAACGCAAGGATACGCCAAGCACCCCTGCCAATAGCACCGAGGATAGTGAAAATACCATTCCTAAACACAGACACAATAGAAGAATGATTGTGAGTAATAGTATATCCGCTATAATAGCAACTTTAATAACTGCAGGAGTAACGCTGGCGGTACATTTTACAAGCTGTAAGAAGTGAACTATGAAATTATTTTTATGCGTATTATTGCCTATTGTCCTTATTGCCAGTGAACCACCATGGAAGAATGCTGACCAACCAAAGCGATCACAGGATTTTGCTGGGGTGAATGTAATCCATCGCGGTAATACTCCACCAATGCCCACCCGTGTTGAAGGATCACGTGATTTGCGTAAGCAGGCAGCAAAGAACTCGTGTAAAGAACGTATTAGTAACTTATTGAATTGCTGTAAGGGCGATGAATGAAGTGGATCAAAGTGAGTAAGCGACTTCCTGAAATTGGCAATAAGGTATTAGTTACTGATGGAAAAGACTGGAGTTGGTATGATGTCTCATGGCGATATGATGAAAACAAAGACTTAAGAGATCGAGCGCGAACTAATAAACACAAATATCCCGAATCAATAGTATGGTATACCAGTTGTTGCTGTAACCAATTTGGAGAATCAGAAATAAAATACTGGTCACCGATAGAACCACCAAAGGACGATGAATGAAATGGATCTCAGTTAAAGAAAAGAAACCTGCATCAAAAATAATAGTCATATTAGCTTCTAAAAAATCTTGTAAATACGAAAATGAAGATATTGCACATCCTCATGTAGCAAGAATATGCACGAATTATAAAATGTGTTGTTATAAAGATAATCTAAAAGGTCATTACCATTTATGGCATGATGATTCTGGTTATCATTATGAAGGGTCAATTGCACAATTTAAATATTGGACTGAACTTCCCGAACCACCAAAGGACAATGAATGACCATCATCATACTCATCTTCATACTTCTACCCAAGCCACAACCTGGCCCTACATCACTGCCCATAAAGCCAGTGCATGAAATTCTACAAAATAACTATGTAACGGGAAGCAGATGAGCCTGCAACGATATCGCCTACGGGCTAAGCATCTTCATAAAAAGCCAAAGTTAAAAAGATGTAATCGCCTTTTGGTTGCACCATATGATTGGAATCTTACCCGAAAACTCATGCAAATGGGTGCACGGACTTTTAAAAAACTTTCACAAACATAACTCAAACATAACTCATGCAATAGATACATCTGTGTGCTCTTTTACAGCAATTCTTCTCTGTGTATTTTTTTTGATTTTTTAAACAATTACTTTATGGTATTAGAATTGTTTAACCATACTATCATAAAGGATGATGATGAAAAAACTGTTACTACTCTCGTTGTTGGCATTGCCCGCATGTGGCATGGATAAAGGCCCAACTCTCAAACAATCTGCTTTGCTGTTAAGCCTTGCGACAACCCATACGACTTGTACGCTGATAGCAATCACCAAATGCGCCAGCCCATTACCGCTTGCTTTGAGCCTTGGGGCTGCATTAGGTTCAGATTACTTATTAACTAAATATGCAAAGGACTCAAAATGAAGAAACTCTTACTGATACTCTTATTACCTCCCTTTCTGTATGGCATGGAAGTACCCGATCATGCATTGATCTGTAGGGAACCCGTGAAAGTATTACATGACAAAAGCCACTATTATGTCACCGATGAAAATGCCTCATATCGCGTTGCAAACCATGAGGTAAGCCCATTGCTCAAAGAAGTTCTCAAACGTAACGCTGTGAAGGAATTTGCGCATGAGGCAAAGATTAGGGTGTTAAAGCATTCTCATGGATATAGTCTTGTCGATAAAGTACCGGGTAAGGGCGGTGGCCCTGCGCTGGCCTGTGCGGTCTTATTAGGGACACAGGTTGCCGGTTTTTGTGGGCTTATTGGTGGGGCCATGGCAGCCTCTGCGATTGTACCCGGTGGTGGTACCGTTGCCGTTGGAATTGCCTTGGGTTCGGGGGGACTACCGGGAGCTGTTGCTGCTATACAAATGACCTCGATCACCTGGTCAGCGTGGGCACTGGCATTACCAACTCCCTAAAAGGAATCTATGGAACATAATCTCGATAAGACGTTTAAAGAACTTGGACAATGGGCACTCTATTTATCGCTCATCAATGCGGTCTGCAGATTGCTCAAATTCTCGTGGTATGTACCATTCGATATGGACTTATTCATCATTGGAATTGGAATCGGGTTAGGGTTGCAGTATCTCTATCGACGATATTGGCAAGAATACAATCATAGTGTAAAGTAAGAACGCATTAAAGCTTCCTACTTTATGCACTATCAAATATCCCCTCACTTTAGTGAGGGGATTTATCTTTCAATAGTATCTGACAACAAAAAGACCAGAAGAGCAAAATTAATCATAGTAAACACAAATATGATCCATACTATCATGTAATATCCTCGGCATTTTCAACAATTTCTTTCCAATCATTCTCATCTACCAAGAATGACGCTTTATTACGTTCAAGGAATATGAGTTTCTTTTTCGGTACAGAGTCATGAGATAAATCTTTTATGGTCAATAGTATAAGCAACCACAGAATACAAAAACCAAGAAACATTAAAAACATATCTTCGAAGTTCATTACATATCCTTTCTATATTTTAATGAATGCCATCATATCTCAACCATCAGTTTTATCAAACAGTTGAATCAAAAATCATCTTATGACTAAGCTTGCGCAGATATATCTTCTTTCTTAAAACAAGAGAGAGCCTTGCAATGCCATTCTATCCTGCGTTAGCTCCAGAATTCTTAGATGAAAAGTATCGCGAAATCGCCATGCGGTACAATCAGTTTTACAACGATGCGTTTACCATAGGAGCAGCCTATTGGTCTGATGCTGAACTTGATACTCGATTCTGGGCGGGTGATCAAAATTTATGGAACGATTATTACGGGGGAAATCTACCGGCAGGCAGACGGCGTGGTTTTTATTTTAACCACATCAAGCCACAAATTAACGTAGTAACCGGATGGCAACGACGTAACCGAAAATCAACCATCGCTATCCCTGTAGAGAATGGTGATCAGGTAACTGCTGATCAGTATACCAAGCTTCTCATGCATAACGACCGTGATGATAACGTTCTTGAGACCATCTCTGAAGCATTCCTGCAAGGCGCCTGTATTACGGGAATGTCTATGCTGGTAACCTACTTGGATTACCGAAAAGATCCCGTATCAGGCGACCTTAAGACTGCACACTATGCCTATAACTCATTTATTATGGATCCCTATTGCCGTAAATGGTCAGACCTTTCTGATTGTTCAGGTGTGGTCTTGCGTAACTGTATTACCAAGAGAGAGGCGATAAGCTTACTTCCTCAGTACACTGAAGAAGTCATGAACATGTGCCAAATGCCGGGCACTCACGACGGGAAGTTCATTAACATGCCCGAGAACTATAACTATGCGATGCGAAATCTGCTCAATTATGATCAGTTCTTCTATCGTGATTATCGCCAAGCTCGACTCTTGCTTGATAAGAACACTGGAGAGGTGAACGAATGGAAAGGTGGCCCTGACGAAGAACTTCTTAAAGAATATCTTCGCCAGTATCCGGAAATCACCGTTATAGAGTCAGAAGTGCCCACCGTGCGCGTGGCTATCATACTCAATGGCAAAGTAATGTGGGACGGCCCTAATGACCTGGGAATCGATTGTTACCCGATGGTTCCGGTTATTGGATATTATGATCCCCAGCTGCCCTACTACCCATGGCGTGTGCAAGGTATCGTACGTGGCCTACGTGATGCGCAGTACTTATTTAACCGCCAAAAGATTATTCAGTTAGATATCCTGGAATCACAGATCAATTCAGGATGGGTATACAAGCCGGAATCATTGGTTAATCCTCTTGATGTGTTTACCCTTTCTGGACAAGGCAAAGGACTAGCACTTAAGAACGGAGCAAATATGACTGACGTCCAACGTATTGAACCCCCTGCAATACCACCAACGACCATACAGATTACCGAGTCATTAGGCCAAGAGATCATGAAGGCTTCAGGAATCAACGAGGAGCTTATGGGTTCTGCGGTTGATGAGAAGGCCGGGGTACTGGCTATGTTGCGCCAAGGGGCAGGATTGACCTCGTTACAGATACTCTTTGATCAGCTTGATACCTCCCAAAAACAACTGGGCAAGATTCGCATGGATATCATGACGACCAACTATGTACCGGCAAAGATCAAAAAGATTCTTGAAGGTGAAGAGCCTTCTCCCCAGTTCTATTCAAAAGCATTCGGTAAATATCACTGTGTAATCGAAGAGGGCCTCAACACGGCAACGCAAAAACAGATGCAATTTGCACAGATGTTACAGCTTAAAGAATATGGCGTACCGATTACTGACCAAGACTTGCTTGAAGCCGCAACGATCCAGAATAAGCAAAAGATTATGAAAAATGCGGTCAAGAATTCTCAGGCGATGCAACAAATGCAACAGCAACAAGCAGAGTTACAGATGGCTGATATTCAGTCACGTATCAATCTCAACAATGCACGCACAGTCGCCGATGAGGGTCTGGGATTAGAGCGCTTAAGCCGTATTGAAGAGAATAAGGCACTTGCTGATGAGCGTCGTGCACAGGCGATGAAAGATGAAGATTCAGCATTACTTGAGAAAGTTCGCGCACTTAAAGAATTGGAATCATTGGACGTGCAGCATTTAAAAGAATATATAATGCTGGCACAACAATTAAAGCAGATGAATACCCTTCAATCGGAACAAAAGAATACCTCATCACGTCAGCAAGGTGCTGGCGCAAGTTAGAGGCATGTACCTTGCAGCATCGAAAGATGGACTGTAGTAACTTAAGGAGTTTAGCAATGGCTAGACATCACAAATCACACAAAATGTCAGGATCAATGGGTAGATATGATGGCATGGAAACCCGTGACCGCAATCAATATCGTTCCGGCGAGTATGTTGACGAGAGCCGCAATGGCTACGCTGATATGCCACAACAAGTAGAATACAAAAAGTATGCAGAAACCCCATTTGGATTAGATCATTACCTTGATGATGGTATCGGTGGTATCGACCGTCAAGTTCGTTATGATCGTGACCAAGTTAAAAAAGGCCTTCAGACACGTAAGTCTGTATAAGGAATACTACAATGGCGAAGAAAAGAATGTACTCATCGGAGCATCCCTTTCCTTCGCCTTCTCGTCCTAACAATAACTGGGCGTATGAAGGCGGGATGGTTCCAGAGAATCCAAAAGAATTCGGTTCTGCTCCTTCGGAAAAATCGTTATCGAGATTTCCCCATCATACTTATGGTATTGCTGGACTGGGCGCACGGCTTGAAGATGGTAAATCAGGTATGGACAGACATGTTGACTATATCGTACCAACCGGAACCAACAATAAGTTCATGAACGGAGGTACTACCTAATGCCTTACATGCCACGAGCTGATAAGAAATCAGAGAAGATTGCTTGGAAAGTCTTGGGTAAGCCTGAAAACCTTGCCGCTAAAGAAACACCACGCGAACGAAAGATAAATGCCAAAATAGACTATCAAATTGCTGTTGATGGGAGATAACCATGTATAAATGCGGAAAATGTGGCAAGAACCACATGGCCGGTAAATGCCCTAAAGGAAAATAATGAAAAAGATGAAAAAAAAGGTCATCTCGCATCTCAAGCAAGATCAAAAAATGTTCAAGCATGAGGCGCATGAGGACAAAGAGTTGGTAAAAGAACTTAAGAAAAAAGTAAAAAAGAAGAAAAAATGAAAATAAAAGGGTAAACTTCATATAGGATATTTCTCTTATAGGAGTTTACCCATGATAAAACGATCTTTGATATTACGCGTTTGCCCAAATTGCAAAAAAGAAGATTTAGTACGTAAAGATGGCGTTGGAAAATATTGCCGTTCTTGTAGGGCTAAAATTAATAGCAAGAATAATATTGGCCAATATATAGATATTAAAGGTAAAAAATTTGGACGATTATTTGTTCAAGAAGTTTATTGCCTAAATAAATCTTATTATTGGAAATGCTTATGTGATTGTGGAAATATTGTTATTGTGCATGGCAATAAATTAAGATCAGGAAAAACTAAATCTTGTGGATGTATTACGAAGGCAAAAAATGGTCTTTCTAAATCACCAGAATATCGATCTTGGAAACCAATGATACAAAGATGCTATGATACAAAAGCTAGATCATACAAGAATTATGGAGCTCGAGGTATTAAAGTTTGCGATAGATGGAAAGAATCGTTTTTTAATTTTCTTGAAGATATGGGAAATAGGCCACAGGGAAAAAGTTTGGATCGCATTGATCCTTTAGGAGATTATGAACCAAAAAATTGCCGGTGGGCTACATCAAAAGAGCAAGGAAATAATAAAAGAAATAATTTAATTTTAGAGGCTTTTGGAAGAAAGCAGACATTGCAGCAATGGGCAGACGAATACAATATGACTTGGTCATTATTAAGACAAAGAATAATGAGAGAAAATTGGACAGTAGAAAAAGCTTTAACTTATAAAAGGAAATAATATGCCAAAACTATCAAGCTCGGCACCTAAAAAAGAAAAGAAAAAAGTTATGGAAAGAGAGATGTCAAAATTTTCCAAACATGAGCTTCACAGTGGAAGCAAAAAAGGCCCTCTTGTTAAATCAAGAGCACAAGCTATAGCAATCGGATTGTCCGAAAGTGGCCAATCCAAGAAAAAGATGAAAAAGAAAATAAAATGATCCCTTAAATACTGTCAGGTATGGTTTATGCAGTCGTCACCATATCTGACAGATTCTGAAAGAGAGAGATGGAAGAGATAAAAACTACACAAACTCCTACCTTTGGGCAGCAATATCTTGAGGGAATTCAAAAAGACTCTGGCATGGCACCCGTTAAGGATATTCGAGACGGAATGCTTTCCGAGTGGGATAAAAATGTCCTGGAAGTCGTGCAAAAGACTCGAGCAATAGAACCGACACGACACTTTTATGTCTGTGTGACCACTAAACGTGAATTACTACTAAAAAACACGATCAGAAACTACTTTGAATCAAAATATGCATGTCCTACACCATCTTTTGAGCAAGTAGTCTATAAGATTCACGAAGGGGGGACTGACATATCAATAATGTGGGTTATTCCTAATAAGGATGCCTGTATATATTTAACGCTTAATGCCCTTAATGTTGCTCCCGAAGAACGCCAATTACTTGAATATGTTCTTCGTTTTAACAAGGGAGAGCTTGATCAATTGGCTCAAAAAGAGAATGGCGAGATAGTACAAAAGCTTGATACATAAGGAGATATCTATGTACGAAAATGAGAATTCACCAATTGGGGAAACTATTTATGAAGACATCCCTCAAACTCCAATTCAACCAGAACCAGAGCAAGCCCCAGAAGTCGCCGAAGCTGCACCCGTGGAGACAGTGGAACAACCTGAGAAAAAATCCACGAACGTTGAACAAGAACGTCGAAGATACACCGAAGAACAACAACAACGTAACTTCGCAGAACTCAGAAGACAGCAAGAGCTAAAAGACCGAGAACTTGAATTAATGCGCAGAGAGATAGAGCAGCTTCGTCAGAATGCCTATCGACCACAGCAACCAAAAGACGATCTTGGTATTGCCAAGGATGCCTTTGCGGAAGTACAACATGTTGAGCGTATCGTAGAAGCACGCTTAAAAGAGCAAGATGAGCGATATCGCAAGCAACTTGAAGCACAGCGTCAACTTGAAGCAGAACGTACCTTAAATCTACAATATAAAGACCTCTATCAAGTTTTGACCCAAGAGAATCTACGCAGGCTGGAGCAGGAAGAACCTGAGATAGCCGCAAGTATTGCTGCAAATCCTGATACCTATTCTGCAAAGGTTGCTGCCTACAAACAAATTAAAAAGCTTGGCATTGTGGAAGATAATTATAATAATCTACGTGTACAAGAACGTTTATCACAAAATGCGCAACGTCCTAAATCGCCGAATGCGGTAGCACCTCGTCAGGGATCACAGGCCCTTTCAGCAGCTCCGGTTGCCCCCGGCTTTGCTGAAACGATTACTGATGATATGGCAGCTCGATATCGCAAAGAGATGGAAGACGCTATATCTCGCATGTAACAGTGGCTTCATTACACTTATCCTTTATCGATGATCTCCCCGGACATAAAAAATCTGGGGAGATTTTGTTGAATATAAAATTATCTTATGACTATACTCCTGAAAATAGGGTCTACTTTGCTCTAAAAGAGCTACGAAGACCAGGCTGACTCGCTGCTCGCCCCAGCAAATTTATCTTCTTTAGGGTTGAATTGGGACTCGCCCACCCACGACTGATCTGAGACTCGTCACCTCGAATGCTGATACATCGTTTTATCCCTTTTCAGGAGATACTGTTATGGCTGGTATTACTACCACATCAACACTAACACCTCCGGTACAGCAGTCGTTTGATTATCGTCTGTTGTCCGTTAAAGTTCCTAATATGATCCATACCCTACCCGCGATGCGCAAAAAAATGCCGGCGCATGGTGGCGATACCTTAAGACTTCGCCGTTACAATCCATTGGATACCGCCATGGTTCCACTTGGCAATACTGGCATAACGCCTCCACCACAACAGCTGACGGCCTTGAACATTGACGCTAAAATCTCGTGGTACGGGACTTATGTCATTCTGAACGAGCAAGTGGTGCTTCAAGCACAAGACCCTAAAGAATGTGTAGTCAATTGACAATGCAGTAAAGATGCCGTAAGATATTCTTATATGTTTAATGCTTATAGGAGTATCAAATGGAAAATAAGGAAATTAAGTTGGCATATTTAGCTGGCGCACTAGATGGCGATGGAAGTTTTTCACTGATCAAAAGGACTAAAGGTAGTTCTGTAGGAATCTCACCTTTGTATTACCCTGTAATACAATTTGGTGGATTGCATAAAGAGCTAGTTGATATGTTTGCTACTGAATTTGGTGGGTCTATATTTACTAGAAAGGCCCATATCAATAATGATGGCAAAAATAGAAAGACTTTTTTTGCATGGAAAACTGAGAAAAGCAATCAATGCATGCCAGCATTGGAAAGTTTAATTCCATATTTAATAGTAAAAAAACAAAGAGCTACATTGTTGCGCGATTTCATAACGGATAATCCATTTATTCGTGGTAGTAATCGATTAACTAATGATGTATTGCTTCGTCGTGAAAAATCATATTTAAAAATGAAGGAATTCAACGAGAATCCTTCAATGCATTGTGATTTGAATAGCAGAAGACAAACATCAGAAGATTCTTTGTTTTGGGCTTATGCTGCTGGCCTTATGGATACCGATGGATCGTTTTCATTAAAGCGTGAAATCAGAAAATCAAAGCAATATGCGCCAGTTATATTATTAACTATGGTTGATTGCAGAGCTATTTACCACATAATGAATAATTTTGTTGGTGGTAAATCAATAATAATTAAAGCGAAGACAGCAAAAAAAGGATTTTGCTATCGCTTTAGTATTAATTCACGTGAAGCTGCAATAAATTTTCTTACGAGATGCCTTCCTTATCTTTCTGTTAAAAAAAATATCGCACAAAAACTTCTTGAATTCTGCCAGATAACGAAAGTTACAAAAGGATGTAAGGGAGTTTCTACTGCCGATATACAAATACGGGATCAATACTATTTTGATCTAATTGAACTAAATAATGGGGTCTATAAATTTCCTCTGATAGTCTTGGAACCCTTAACGGATAATGCCGAAGGCAACAAGGAGCAAGCAGGCCAAAAGCCGTGCAGCTTGAACGCAGTAAGCGAGGAAACCTCTAACGAGGATGCGGTACTCTGATCTCTATGGAAACATAGAGAGGTAGGCTGAGAAGACCTACCCGCCACGAAAGTGGTTAAAAAGTAACAGAATGGTTCTTAATGAAGCTTGTAAGCGTCTTGGCGTGTCGCTTCGTCAAACAGAAGACCAACTAACCCGTGACATGC
>Ga0075420_100002467_pt1 | contig 16001 bp, 15 predicted proteins | sample SoiMetdeltSBSDD4_FD_75296 | JGI IMG/M metagenome (GOLD analysis project Ga0075420, IMG submission 75296) | Bulk soil microbial communities from a Populus tree surrounding site in Tennessee, USA - Soil MetaG P. deltoides SBSDD4 | ecosystem: Environmental > Terrestrial > Soil > Tree plantation... | reverse complement strand
CGAAGTCGAGCCCGCTGGCCCGGGCCACCGGTCCGGACGCGCCGAACGCCGCCGCGGCCTCCGCCGACAGCACGCCCACGCCGACGGTACGGGCCAGAAAGATGTCGTTGCGCCGGATGAGCCGATCCAGATCCGGTAGCCGGCGCCGGACCTCACCGATCGCCTGCCGCGCCCGCCCGGTCCAGCCCGCGGGCACCTCCTCCTTGAGCCCGCCGACGCGGTTGAACATGTAGTGCATCCGGCCGCCGGAGACCTCCTCCATGATGGCCTGCAGCGTCTCCCGCTCCCGGAACGCGTAGAACACCGGCGTGATCGCACCGATCTCGAGCGGGTACGAGCCGAGGAACATGAGATGGTTCAACGCCCGGTTCAGCTCGGCCAGCGCCATGCGGAGCCAGACCGCCCGCTCGGGGACCTCGAGCCCCATCAACCGTTCGACGGCGAGAACCACGCCCAGCTCGTTGGAGAACGCCGACAGCCAGTCGTGCCGGTTCGCCAGCACGATGATCTGCCGGTAGTCGCGTACCTCGAACAGCTTCTCCGCGCCCCGGTGCATGTAACCGATGACCGGCTCGCAGGAGATCACCCGTTCGCCGTCGAGCACCAGCTTCAGCCGCAGTACGCCGTGGGTCGACGGGTGCTGTGGCCCGATGTTGAGCACCATGTCCGCGGTGTCCAGCCCGGTACCGGTACCAACGGTCAGCTCCCGCAGTTCCGAGGTCATGCCGGCCATCGTGCCACGAAGCGCGACCGGGTAAGGGGATTGCATGATGTGTCTATGGTTGACACCATAGACACATGGCTCGCACGATGGTCGACATCGACGAAGAGGCACTCGCCGAGGCCGCCAAAGTGCTCGGCACGACGACGAAGAAGGACACCGTCAACAAGGCTCTGTGGGAGACCGTGACCCGGCAGCGTCGGCTCGAATCGCTGCTGGAGTCACAGGAGATGGCCGCCCGCGGCGACATCGCCTGGGATCTCTGGGAGGAGGACCAGGCGGCTGAGAAAGCCCTCGCGGCGAAGGTGGCGGCCCGGTTCGCCGACCGCGACGTGGCATGACGATCCGGTATCTGGCGGACACCAGCGCGATCGCCCGACTCCAACAGCGACAGGCGGCCGCTCCGTGGCGCCAGGCGGTGGCGGCCGGCGTCATCGCCATGTGCGATCCGGTCGAGCTCGAGATCCTTCGTTGGGTTCCCGGTGGGTCGAAGCGGCGGGACATGCAGCGAAGCCTCCGAAGCAGTTATCCGTGGTGCCCGGTCCCGTTCGACGCCTGGCAATGGGCCCAGGACCTCCAGGACCAGCTCGGTGACCGCGGCCAGCACAATGGCCTTTCGGCGGTGGATCTGATCGTCGCGGTCACCGCCGCGAGGAGCCGGCTGACCGTGCTGCACGACGACAGCGACTACGACGTCATCTCGCGAGTGGCCGGCATCCCGGTCCAGCGCATCAGCGCCTGAGGGTCGATGCCGACGGGTTCGAGCAGCCACCAGTGGCCGCCCAGCCCCGCCGGGTCGGTCAGCTCGGCCGCCTCGGAGGCGGCGGCGAGCGCGCGGACGTACCCGGTCGGATCGGTCGACGCGAGCGACAGCGGTGGCCGTGTGCCGGACACGCCCAGCGCCCGGAGCGCGTCCCGCTGACTCAGCAGCATCGTGGCGGGTCCCGCGAGCGAGTCCATCGCCACGTGCGCGGTCAGGTCGCAGGAACCGTCGGGTACGGGCGGTACCTGCCGCCCCTCCCGGAAACCGGTCAGTGTCCCGAACAACGGTCGCGACGCCGACAGGTGTCCATAGTCGACACATACCGCCAAGCCACGCTCCACAGTGGAGACCACGCCGGCCCAGGCAACGTCGCGCGGCAGGCCGATCTCGGCGAGCGCGCCCGGCACCGAAATGGGCCACCACCGGCGCAGCCACGCGGAGTCCTCAGTGGACACCGAACCGTCCAGCGACTCGTCCACGCGGACGTACCGGACCACCCCGGCGTCATCCACGGCCGCCACATCGAGTGGTACGTTGTCCAGCCACTCCGTCGCTATCACCAACCCGGTGACCGACCGCGGTGGATCCCGCTGCCATCTGATCGCGGACGGCAGGTCGGCGGGGCGCGGCGCCAGCTCGACGCCCACCGGCCGCAGGCGGGTCCGAAGCGACGAAGGGGCAGCGGCCAGCAGGGAGCGGAGCAGCTCCCCCCGCCCCGCGCCGACGTCCACGACATCGAGTGTCGCCGGGTGGTCGAGCGCCTCGTCGACGGCGCTCACAAGCGTTCGTACCGCGCCGGCCAGCCCCGGCGAGGCGAGGACGCTCGTGCGGAAATGCCTGCCGGCGCCGGCACCGGCCGTGAAGAAGCCAGTAGGCCCGTACAGCGACTCCTGCATCGCGACCCGCCACCGCACGGCAGCCAGCGTAGCTCCGAAGGTGTGTAGAAGTACGCGCTGGTACCGGTACATGTGCGTACTCCTGGCGGCCGTTCGCTGCCACCGTAACGGCATGAGCTGCTACACGATAATCAGCGCCGGGCCGGTGCCGGCGAGCATCAACTTCGAGCTGGATCTGGCGTACGGTGCCTCGACAGTGAGCCCGCCCCTGCTTTACGACGGCTCGGCCACCTGGGGGGCGACCGTCTACTCACTCGAGGGCGAGAACATCAGCACGCACCGCATCAAGGCGGACGGATTCCGCCTCGAGGGCGACGGCAACCGCATCGAGATCGCGACGAAGCCGTTCGAGCTGAACGCGGCTGGTCGCACCGAGATGCGCTCCATCCTGTCGGCCGTGCTCGACGTCGCCGACCAGCTGCGCGACGGATGCGCCGCGGCGCACCCGGCCAGGCTGGGCTTTCCGCCGAGCGTGGGCGAGCCCCAGTATTTCGCACCGGCGTGGCTGGAGCCGGCGGCCGCCTGCGTGTTTCCGCTGGGCCTGAGTGGCAAGGATCCGTACTACCGCAACAACTGTGGCGTGTGGGCCGCGCCGCAGGCCACGTTCTCGCTACCGCTGGCGAAGATCGACGATCTGGTGACCCGGATCCAGAAGAGCGAAGGCCTCGGGGTCGCCGGTCGAGCCTGGTCCGGCCCGTCCGGCTGGCGCCAGGGCGTCCGCAGCGTCGCGCTCTACGAGGCGCAGCGGTTTGTGAACGCCAGCCGGCTCGGCCACCTGCGGGCCAAGACGGTCCTCTCCGACGGCACCGTCGTGACGGACAAGAACTTCACGCCGGCCGTACAGGGGTTGCTGATTCTCATGGTCAGCTACCTGCGCACCGGCGGGCTGCCCTACGTGACGGGAGTCGACTACGAGGTCTTCCCCAAGGCGTACCTGCCGCTCAACAGCAAGACACCGTTCCGCCTGCTCTACGACGACCTCAGCGACGCCGAGAAGGCCGTGTTCAGCGAGCTGTACGGCGGTAGCGGCGCCCGGACGAACCTGTGGCGACTGGCCGATCCGACGGCGACCGCGAGCGCGGGCAGCACCAAGCTGTTCCCACCGCGGACCCATCTCAAACAGCTCGAGTTCTTCACCACAGAACCCACGTGGGACGAGTTCGTCGAGCTGACCATGACGAACACGCCCCTGCTGCGTACGGTGCCCGCGAGCAAGGTAAAGAAGGGCGAGGACGTGGGGTGCGAGGTGCTGTTCGCCCCGCTGTCGCGCATCATGCCGTACGAGGTCGGCAGCCTGCGGCTGACCGTCGAGATGCGCCGGCTCGGCTTCAACTGGGTACCGGCCCACCCGTTCACCGACAAGAAGGGCACGCGGCGGCCCGGCTGGAAGGACATGGTGGAGGCGCTCTACCGCCTGGCGCTCGACCTCAACGGGGTAGCGCTGCCCTGAGCGCGGCGAGATTGTTCACAGATCCTTGTCCCAGGTAATGGACGCGGGCGGATACTGGTGATCGACCGGTACCCCACTACGAGGACTGGATCACCGAAGATGAGCGCAACCCTGCGAACCGAGAGCACAGCCAGGAAACTCGCGGGCAAGAAGGTACTGACCGTCGGCATCATCGGAGCCGGACGCGTCGGCACCGCCCTCGGTACGGCGCTACGCCGCGCCGGCCACACCGTTACCGTCCAGCGCCGGGGCGCGATCGACATCCACCGGGTCGAGCTGGTCATCCTCGCGGTACCCGACGACGCCCTCGCCCCGCTCGTGGCGCACCTGGCCGAGGAGCGCGCCTTCCAGCCGGGTCAGGTCGTCGCCCATACCTCCGGAGCGCACGGGGTCGGCGTGCTGCATCCCGCCGTCGCCCGCGGCGTCCGCCCGCTGGCGCTGCATCCGGCGATGACGTTCGCCGGCCGGCCCGACGACGTCGATCGGCTGGCCGGCACGTCGTACGGCGTCACCGCCCCCGACGACGTCAAGCCCCTGGCCGAGCGCCTCGTCGCCGACCTCGGCGGGGTGCCGGAGTGGATCGCCGAGCAGGACCGGGCGATGTACCACACCGCGCTCGCGCACGGCGCCAACCATCTCGTCACGCTCGTCAACGAGGCCCTCGACCGGCTGCGCGACGCGGGGACCAGTCACCCGGAGCACGTCCTCGGTCCGCTGCTGCGCGCCGCGCTGGAGAACACGTTGCGGCTCGGCGACGCGGCGCTGACCGGGCCGGTCTCCCGGGGCGACGCCGGCACGATCGCCCGACACCTGGACACGCTGGCCGCCGCCGCACCCGATTCGGTGCCGAGCTACCTCGCGCTGGCCCGGCGTACCGCCGACCGGGCGATCGCGAGCGGCCGGCTGCGGCCGGCCGACGCCGAAACCCTGCTCGACGTCCTGGCGACGCGGCGATGATCACCGTCGGAACCCGCGCCGAGCTGAAGGAGGCGCGGGACGCGCTCACCGGCCGCACCGCGGTCGTGATGACGATGGGTGCCCTGCACGAGGGGCACCTGGCGCTGCTCCGGGAGGCCCGCGGACAGGCGGACCACCTGATCGCCACCATCTTCGTGAACCCGTTGCAGTTCGGACCGAACGAGGACTTCGACCGGTACCCCCGTACCTTCGAAAAGGACCTCGAGGCAACCGCGGACGCCGGCGTCGACGTGGTCTTCGCGCCCACCCGCGACGAGATCTATCCCGGCGGTGAGCCGGGCGTGCGGATCGACCCGGGCCCGCTCGGTAACGAGCTCGAGGGCGCGAGCCGGCCGGGCTTCTTCCACGGCGTGCTCACCGTCGTCCTCAAGCTGTTGCACCTGGTCCGGCCCGACGCGGCGTACTTCGGTGAGAAGGACTACCAGCAGCTCACGCTGATCCGCGCGATGGTGCGCGACCTGGACGTACCCGTCGAGATCGTGGGTGTGCCGACCGTTCGCGAGCCGGACGGCCTGGCGCTGTCCAGCCGCAACCGCTACCTCGACGGCCCGGAGCGCGTCGCCGCGCTCGCCCTGTCCCGGGCGCTGGCCGACGGCGCGGCCGCCGCCGCGCGTGGGGCCGGAGTCGCGGGCGCCCTCACCGCCGCGCAGAAGACATTCGACGGTACGTACGAAGCAAAGCTGGACTACCTGGCGCTGCGCGCCCCCGATCTGGCGCCGGTCGACGACAGTTATGTAGGGCCGGGGCGGATGCTCGTCGCGGCCTGGGTCGGCGGTACCCGCCTGATCGACAACGTGCCCGTGGAGGTGGCCGGCTGATGTTCCGCACGATGCTCAAGTCGAAGATCCATCGAGCCACGGTGACGCAGGCCGACCTGCACTACGTCGGCTCGGTCACCGTCGACGAGGATCTGTTGGACGCGGCCGACCTGCTGCCGGGTGAGCAGGTCGCGATCGTCGACGTGACCAACGGCGCTCGGCTCGAGACGTACATCATCCCGGGCCCGCGCGGTTCGGGAGTGATCGGCATCAACGGCGCCGCCGCGCGCCTGGTGCACACCGGTGACCTCGTCATCCTCATCGCGTACGGGCTGATGGACGACGAGACCGCGCGCGGCTATCGGCCGAAGGTCGTCCACGTCGATGCGGACAACCGGATCATCGAATTGGGGGCCGACCCAGCGGAGGTCGTACCGGGCCTGGCCGGTGACCCGATCCCCAGTAACTGAGTCGTTGCCGTATGCTCCGCGGGGCTATCCGCGACCCCTGGGGAGGGCGGCATGCGGCGGGCGTGGGGCGTACTGGTCGTCGTGCTGGCCTTGACCACGGCCAATTCCTGCCAACGGCCTCCGGGCACCGACGGCTCGCTGGCGGACGACTGGGCGGCGATATCCGAAGCCAAGGTGCCGGTGCCCGAGGTCGGGAGCTGTTACCGCACCTCGGCGACGTATGCGTGGGTGCTCGACAAGTACGTCGGCAGCACCACGCCCTCGTGTGAAGAGCCCCATCATCTGGAAACGTTCCATGTTGGCACGTTCTCCGGTGCGGACGCGTTGCGTCCCACGCCGCCGCCGAACGGCAGCCCGGAGGCCCGGCGGGCGTACGAGGCGTGTGCCACCGAGGCGAAGGCGTTCTTCGGCGAGGACTGGCGCAACGGTCGGCTCGACATCGCGGTGCTGTTCCCGACCAGCGCCCAGTGGACCGGGGATGCCCGTTTCTTCCGATGTGACGCGATGGAGCTGGCCAGTCCGGCCGGCCTCCTGCAGGAGCGGAAGGGCAGCCTGCGCGACGGGCTGAAGGGCGAGCGGCCGCTGGCGTTGAACTGCGCCGCGATCGTGCGCAACTCAACGGAGATCGAAGACCTCTCCCCGACCGCGTGTACGACGCCACACGACGTCGAGTTCGCCGGGATGTTCGTGGCGGCTGATGTGCCGTACCCGGACAAGGCCGAGGAGCGGCAGCGGCTGGGCAACGGCTGCCAATCGATCTTCCTGGGGTACGTCGGCGTGACGGCCGGGCAGTGGAGCAGCTCGCGCCGCGATCTGAGCTACCTGTCCTGGTTGGCGGCGGGCGCGGACGGCTGGCAGATGGGCAACCGGGGCGTGCGGTGCTACGTGATGGTGCTCGACGGCGTCAAGGTCAAGGCGTCGCTGAAATCGATCGGTACGCGACCACTTCCGCGCTGACTCCGCCGTCGCTACGCTGGCGCCCTCAAAGGTTCTCGGGCGGAAGGCATAGCCCGAATCAGGCAGGTCTCATCAAGCGGGGGAGGAACGTCATGAGAGGGCGCTGGTTAGCCGCCGTCGCGGTAGCGGGAACCGTCGCGGTCCTACTCGGCGGCTGTGGCTTGCCGAACGGGGTGGACGGCAAGCTCCCTGACGACTGGGCGGTGCTCGCCCCGCCGGAGGGGTGGCAGCCCGAGGCCGGCACCTGTCACACCGTGTACCAGGAGACGATCTCGCGCGAGGCCTACACTCCGGTCGCCTGCACCGAGAGCCACAAAGTGGAGACCGTGCACGTGGGCACGTTCACCGGTGACGATGCCAACCGCAGCGACGCGCCGCCGCCGGAGTCGCCGGGCATGCGGGCCGCGTACGCCGACTGCGAGGGCAAGGCCAAGGAGTTCCTCGGCGAGGACTGGCGGAACGGGCGGCTGTGGCTCGAGCTCGCGCTGCCATCGGCGGCCGGCTGGTTAGGCGGCGCCCGGTGGTACCGGTGTGAACTTTGGGAGATCAACGACATCGACAAAGAGGACTCGACCCGGGTGTCACGCACCGCCAGCCTGCGGGATGCCTTGCGCGGCCAGCGGCCGCTCGGGTACGGCTGCTACACGGTGACCTTGAAGAACGACGACATCGACAAGATGGTCCCGATCGCGTGCAACAAGGCGCACCAGGCCGAGTTCGCCGGGGTCTTTCTCGGCAAGGACACGCCGTACCCAACCGACGACGCGGACCGGAGCAAGGCCTTCGCGCCGGGTTGCGTGAGCGTGATCGCCCGGTTCGCGGGAGTCCCCGACGACGGCAACACCAAGTACCGGTTCGGATACATCTGGCAGTCGTTCGGCGAGGACGAGTGGCTGCGCGGCAACCGGGGCGTGCGTTGCTACTTCTACCTGAGCAAGAACGTCACCCGGTCGATGCGCGGGGCCGGGCCGAAGGTGCTGCCCATCAGGTGACGGTATGCTGCCCGCAGACCCCTGGGGAGGGACGTCATGCGGCGTTGGTACGCGGCTACCGGGCTGGCCTGCTCGACCTTTCTCGTGCTCGCGGCGTGTAGCGTGCCGCCCGGCGCGGACGGCAAGCTCTTCGACGACTGGGGGCCACTGGGCGAGGCGAAGGTGGCGGTGCCCGTAGCCGGGCAGTGCTTCACATCGAGCACCAGCAACGCTTTCCGGCTCGAGGTGTCCACGTTCGACGCGGCCAACTCGTGCTCGGTAGACCACGCGGTCGAGCTCGCCCACGTCGGCGAGATCACCGGCGTCGACGCGAATGGCGACTCGGTACCGGCAACGGACAGCCCCGCCGGCAAGGCCGCGTACTCCGGCTGTGCCACCGCCGTCCAGGAGTTCCTCGGCGCCGCCTGGCAGACCGGTCGGGTACACCTGCTCGTCGGTCTTCCGAGCGAGAAGCAGTGGGCCGGCGGCGCGCGGTACTACCGCTGCGACCTCGTGGAGATCTCCGACGAGGCCGGCAAGGTGGTGACCCGCAAGGAGAGCCTGCGTGACGGGCTGCGCGGGGAGCGGGCTATCGCGCTGTCCTGCGTCAACGACTTCGGTGACAGCGACGAGTCGGTCGACGGCATCGACTTCATCGCCTGTACCGGCAAGCACACCGCCGAGTTCAGCGGCGTGTTCACGGTGACGCCGGCGAACCGCGCGTACCCGGGCGACGACAAACTCTCCGACATCGTGCTCGACGGCTGCGAACAGTTGGCCGCCAAGTACCTCGGGTTGCCGAACACCAACATCCCGGAGGGTCTGGGCTGGTTCTCCCTCGGTACCTCCCAAGACGACTGGGGCCAGGGCAACCAGAGCGTCCGGTGCTACGTCGGCGTCTTCGACCGCAAGCGGCCGATCCGGGCCGGGGCGACCATCAAGGGGCTGGGCAACAAGCCGATTCCCCGCTGAGTACCGCCCGCGGCGTGTCGTGTTGACTGACAGGATGCGCCTGCCGGACCTACCCGTCGTACCGCGCCGACTTGCCGGGCCGGATCCCGGCTGGGCCGAGCCGACCGACGTGGTCGTGGTCGGTTCGGGTATCGCCGGACTCACCACGGCCCTGCACCTGCGCGAGGCCGGCCTGCACGTGACGGTCGTGACGAAGGTGAACATCGATGACGGCTCCACCCGCTGGGCGCAGGGCGGTATCGCGGCCGTGCTGGACCCGCTCGACTCACCCGCCGCGCACGCGCGGGACACCATCGTCGCCGGCGTCGGGCTGTGCGATCCGGCCGCCGTCGACGTGCTGGTGCGCGAGGGACCGGCGCGGGTACGTGAGCTGATCCGGCTCGGTGCCGCGTTCGACCGGCACGCGGACGGGACGCTGATGCTCACCCGCGAGGGCGGGCACAGCGCCAACCGCATCGTGCACGCCGGCGGCGACGCCACCGGCGCGGAGGTGCAGCGCGCTCTCCATGCCGCGGTACGCCGGGACCCGTGGATCCGTCTCGTCGAGCACGCGCTGGTGCTGGACCTGCTGTTCGACCGTACCGGTCGGGCGGCCGGGATCACCTTGCACGTACTGGGGGAGGGCCGGGAGGACGGCGTGGGCGCGATCCACGCCCGGGCCGTGGTGCTCGCCACGGGCGGCCTCGGTCAGGTGTACGCGTCGACCACCAACCCGGTGGTGTCCACAGGGGACGGTGTCGCGCTCGCGCTGCGGGCGGGTGCGGCGGTCGCCGACATCGAGTTCGTCCAGTTCCACCCGACCGCGCTGTACCTGCCCGCCGACGGTAGTGCGCAGCAGCCGCTCGTGTCCGAGGCACTGCGCGGCGAGGGGGCGTACCTCGTCGACGGAGACGGCAAAAGGTTCATGGTGGGCCAGCACGACCTGGCCGAGCTGGCGCCGCGGGACGTGGTAGCCAAGGCGATCCACCGGGTGATGCTGGCCTCCGGCGCGGACCACGTGTACCTCGACGCCCGGCACCTGGGCGGGGCGTTCCTCGCGGCCCGGTTCCCGACGATCGTGGCGTACTGCCGCGCCGCCGGTATCGAGCCGGGCGAGGACCTGATTCCGGTGGCGCCGGCGGCGCACTACGCGAGCGGCGGAGTCCAGACCGACCTGCACGGCCGTACCTCGATCCCCGGGCTGTACGCGTGCGGTGAGGTCGCCTGTACCGGTGTCCACGGCGCGAACCGGCTGGCCAGCAACTCACTGCTGGAGGGGCTGGTCTTCGCCCGCCGGATCGCGACGGCGATCGCCCGAGATCAACGCAGTTCCGCCGAAAGTGGCGCTACGACCGACCCTGATTACGCCAGTTCCGCCGAAATCGCGGCGACCTCGAGCCCGGCGCTACGCCCGGGTTTGCAGGTCGCCATGACGCGCGGGGCGGGGGTGTTGCGGTCGGCGGAGTCGCTCGCGGAGACGGCGGGCGAACTGGTCCGCCTGGGCGCGGAGTCGGCGCAGCCGATGACGGCCAGTTGGGAGGCGACCAACCTGCTGACCGTGGCCGCGGCTCTGGTCGCCTCGGCGTACTCCCGTGAGGAGACCCGCGGGTGCCACTGGCGCGAGGACTTCGTCGAGGCGCGGGAGGAGTGGCTGGGTCACCTCGTCGCCGCGATCGGACCGGACGGAAGGCTGACCGAGACGTGGCAGAAATGCTGAGGGGCGCAGAACTAGACCTGGATGCCGTGCTGGCCATTGTGGACAGAGCGCTCGCCGAGGACCTCGGGCCGGACCGGTTGGACGTCACGAGCGTCGCCACGATCCCCGCGGACCAGACCGACGTCGGGCACATCGTGGCCCGCGCCGACGGCGTGGTCGCCGGGCTGCCCGTGGCGGCCTTGGTCTTCGAGCGGGCGGACCCCCGTACACAGTGGACTGCCAAAACCCACGACGGCGCGCGGGTGGCCCGTGGTGACGTGCTGGCCGCGGTGGCCGGCCCCACCCGGGCGTTGCTGTCCGCCGAACGCACCGCGTTGAACCTGCTGTGCGGGATGTCCGGAGTGGCCACGCACACGCGGGCGTGGGCGGACGCGCTCGCCGGCACGAAGACCCGGGTGCTGGACACCCGCAAGACGACGCCGGGGTTGCGGGTGTTGGAGAAGTACGCGGTACGGGTCGGCGGCGGCACGAACAAGCGGATGGGCCTGTACGACGTCGCGATGGTCAAGGACAACCACAAGCTCGCGGCGGGCGGGCTGACCAACGCCTACCGGCGGGTGCGCGAGGCGTTCCCGGACTTACCGGTGCAGGTCGAGGTGACCACAGTGGACGAAGCGGTCGAGGCGGTGACCGTGGGCGCCACCTTTCTGCTGTGCGACAACATGTCACCGGCACTGCTGCGCGAGGTCGTGGCCGCGGTCGGCGGGCGAGCCGAGCTGGAGGCGACCGGCGGGCTGACGCTGGACCGGGCGGTCGACTACGCCGAAACCGGTGTCGACTACCTCTCGGTCGGGGCGCTGACCCACTCCTCGCCTATCGTGGACATCGCGCTGGACCTGATTCCACGGGAGTGAACCGATGCTGCTGTGCATCGACATCGGCAACACGAACATCGTGCTGGCCACCTTCGACGGCGACAAGCTCGTCCACTCGTGGCGGGTCAAGACGGACGCCCGCGCCACGGCGGACGAAATGGGGCTGTTGTTCCGCGGACTGCTCGCGGGTGACGCAGTGGAGATCACCGGGGTGGCCGCGTGCTCCACGGTCCCCGCGGCGCTGCGGTCGCTGCGCACGATGCTCGGCCGGTACTACGGCTCGGTGCCCAGCCTGATCGTGGAGACCGGGGTCCGCACCGGTGTCCAGTTGGCCATCGACAACCCCAAGGAGGTCGGCTCCGACCGGGTGGTCAACACGCTGGCGGCGTACACCATCTACGGTGGACCGTCCATTGTGGTGGATATTGGGACAACGATGACATTCGATGTCATCAGCGAGCGGGGCGAGTTCCTGGGCGGCGCGTTCACGCCGGGTATCGAGATCTCGTTCGACGCGCTCGCCGAGCGGGCGGCCCAGCTGCGCAAGGTCGAGCCGGCCGTACCGCGTTCGGTGATCGGCAAGAACACCGTCGAATGCCTGCAGTCCGGCATGTACTTCGGCTACGCCGGGCTCGTCGACCGCATCGTCGAGCGGATGGCCGAGGAACTGGGCCCGCTGCGGGCGGTCATCGCCACCGGTGGACTCGCGCCGGTCGTACTCGGCGAGTGCCGCACGATCACACACCACGAGCCGATGATCACGTTGATCGGGTTGCGGATGGTATATGAACGCAACGCCCGCTAGCTCCTATTAGTCTTTCCAGGGTGACGGATGAACGCACCACGGAAGCCGACGACCTGCCGGAGCAGATGCGGGTCCGCCGCGCGAAGCGGACACAGCTGCTCGACAGCGGCGTACCGGCGTACCCGGTCGAGTTCGCCCGGACGGCGACGCTGGCCGAGGTCCGCGAGCGGTACGCGGACCTGCCCACCGACACGGCAACCGGTGACAGGGTCGCGGTAGCCGGTCGGGTGATCTTCATCCGGAACACCGGAAAGCTATGCTTCGCGACCCTCCGCGAGGGCGACGGTACAGAGTTGCAGGCGATGCTCTCGCTGGACCGGGTGGGCACCGAACGGCTGGAGGCGTGGAAGCGGCTGGTCGACATCGGCGACCACGTCGGGATCCCCGGTGAGGTGATCACGAGCCGGCGCGGGGAGCTGTCGGTGCTCGCGTCCGACTGGGTGATGACCGCCAAAGCCCTGCGTCCGCTGCCGGTCTCGCACAAGCCGCTGTCCGAGGAGTCCCGGGTCCGGCAGCGGTACGTCGACTTGATCATGCGGGATCAGGCCCGTGCGACGGTACGCAAACGCGCCGCCGTCGTCCGCTCGTTGCGCGACTCATTGCACGGCCGGGGTTACCTCGAGGCCGAGACGCCGATGCTCCAGCTTCTGCACGGCGGCGCGGCAGCCCGTCCTTTCGTCACCCACAGCAATGCACTCGATATCGATCTGTACCTGCGAATCGCGCCAGAGCTGTTCCTGAAGCGCTGTGTGGTCGGCGGGATCGAAAAGGTCTTTGAAATCAACCGCGTCTTCCGGAACGAAGGAGTCGACTCCACACACTCCCCGGAGTTCGCGATGCTCGAGGCCTACGAGGCGTACGCCGACTACAACTCTATGGCCACCCTCACCCGGGAACTGGTCCAGGAGGCAGCGGTCACGGTGGCCGGATCCACCGTGGTACGGCATCACGACGGCTCTGAGTTCGACCTCGGTGGTACGTGGCGTGAGGTAACGCTCTACGGATCGTTGTCAGATGCGGTCGGTGAGGACATCACCGTAGAAACGCCTATGGCCAAACTCGTCGAATACGCAGAAAAGCACGATGTCCCTGTTGACGCTGCGTGGGGTCCCGGAAAGCTCGCGGAGGAGCTGTTCGAGGCCCTCGTCGTACCGGGTCTCGTCGAGCCCACGTTCGTCCGCGACTATCCCGAGGAGACCGCGCCGCTGACTCGCCAACACCGTACGCAGCGGGGTCTCACCGAGAAGTGGGATCTCTACGTCCGGGGAATCGAGCTCGCAACCGCGTACTCGGAACTGGTCGATCCGGTGGTCCAACGGGAACGGCTCGTCGCCCAGTCGTTACTTGCCGCAAAGGGAGATCCCGAAGCCATGCGGCTGGACGAGGACTTCCTCCGGGCAATGGAGTACGGAATGCCGCCCATGGGTGGGATGGGCATGGGGATCGACCGCCTTCTGATGGCGCTCACAGGTCTCGGCATTCGGGAGACCATCCTCTTTCCATTGGTTCGGCCCGAGTAATCTTTCCCGCGTTGTTGACGCAACGGGCATCGTTTGGGTTATCGTCCTCCCGAGAGAAACGTAATCGGCGCACGCGCCGAATGGCGGATTGCGGTAACTATGGGGAACGGGCTCGACCGCCGAGGCTGGCCGCCGGGGGCGAGCCGACGGGTCCGAGCCTGCTGAGGGGAAGAAGTACGCCATGGCACGAAGAGAAATTGTTGTCCTCGAGGACGATCTCGACGGCGGGGACGCCGCCGAGACGGTCAAGTTCGGTCTCGACGGCGTCCAGTACGAGATCGATCTGAACAGTAAGAATGCCGGGAAGCTGCGCGAGGCGATCTCGCCCTATGTCACCGCCGGCCGCCGGGTCGGCCGCGGCGGTCTGACGATCGGCGGCCGGGCGGCATCCGCCCGCAGCCGCGGCGGCGCAACCTCCGATCGCGAGCAAAACAAGGCAATTCGGTCGTGGGCCAAGAAGGCCGGCAAACCAATCTCAGACCGGGGCAGGATCCCGCAGGAGATTGTCGATGAGTACCACAAGAAGGCTGGCCGCTAGACGCAGGCCGCCTTCCCCCGACGTGCGGGCGCTCCGGCCGACCGGGCCGGGGCGCCTTCTGGCATGTCGGTCCAGGATTACGGTGAGTCGGGTCACGTCCGAGATTTCGCTCTCCGCGTAGCGGACGGCGCGGCGGAACACACACGCCTTGTCCTCGGTTGCCGATTGGGTCGATGCACGCACTACGGAGTCATGCAGTGTCGGGCATCAGCGATAGAGTGGTGACACGGAGCCACCACGGTTGCGGATCTTCGGTGCCCAGCGCACGTGAGGAGCACGAGGGAATGTTCGAGCGGTTCACCGACCGAGCGCGGCGGGTTGTCGTCCTGGCCCAGGAGGAGGCCCGGATGCTCAACCACAACTACATCGGCACCGAGCACATCCTGCTCGGGCTCATCCACGAGGGTGAGGGCGTAGCCGCGAAGGCCCTGGAGAGCCTCGGCATCTCCCTCGAGGGCGTACGCCAGCAGGTGGAGGAAATCATCGGCCAGGGCCAGCAGGCGCCGAGCGGGCACATCCCGTTCACGCCGCGGGCCAAGAAGGTGTTGGAGCTCTCGCTGCGCGAGGCTCTGCAGCTCGGCCACAACTACATCGGCACCGAGCACATCCTGCTCGGGCTGATCCGTGAAGGCGAGGGCGTGGCCGCCCAGGTGCTGGTCAAGCTCGGCGCCGACCTCAACCGAGTCCGCCAGCAGGTGATCCAGCTGCTGTCCGGCTACCAGGGCAAGGAGCCGGCCGCCGCCGGCACCGGTGCCTCCGGCGAGGCCGCCCCGTCGACCTCGCTGGTCCTCGACCAGTTCGGGCGCAACCTGACCCAGCTGGCCCGGGAGGGCAAGGTCGACCCGGTCATCGGCCGGGAGAAGGAAATCGAGCGGGTCATGCAGGTGCTGTCCCGCCGGACCAAGAACAACCCCGTCCTGATCGGGGAGCCCGGCGTCGGCAAGACCGCCGTCGTGGAAGGGCTGGCCCAGAAGATCATCAAGGGCGAGGTACCGGAGACGCTCAAGGACAAGCAGCTGTACACGCTGGACCTGGGCGCCCTGGTGGCCGGTTCCCGCTACCGCGGTGACTTCGAGGAGCGCCTGAAGAAGGTGCTCAAGGAGATCCGCACCCGCGGCGACATCATCCTGTTCATCGACGAGATCCACACGCTGGTCGGGGCGGGTGCCGCCGAGGGCGCGATCGACGCGGCCTCGATCCTGAAGCCGATGCTGGCCAGGGGCGAGCTGCAGACGATCGGCGCGACGACCCTCGACGAGTACCGGAAACATCTCGAGAAGGACGCCGCCCTGGAGCGCCGCTTCCAGCCGATCCAGGTCGGGGAGCCGACGCTGGCGCACACCATCGAGATCCTCAAGGGTCTGCGCGACCGGTACGAGGCCCACCACCGGGTGAGCATCACCGACGCCGCCCTGGTCGCCGCCGCGACGCTGGCCGACCGGTACATCTCGGACCGCTTCCTGCCGGACAAGGCGATCGACCTGATCGACGAGGCCGGTGCCCGGATGCGCATCCGTCGGATGACCGCGCCGCCAGACCTGCGCGACTTCGACGAGAAGATCGCTCAGGTGCGCCGGGACAAGGAGTCCGCGATCGACGCGCAGGACTTCGAGCGCGCCGCCCAGCTGCGGGACAAGGAGAAGCAGCTGCTCGGCCAGAAGGCCCAGCGGGAGAAGGAGTGGAAGGCCGGC
>Ga0075420_100002466_pt1 | contig 16002 bp, 13 predicted proteins | sample SoiMetdeltSBSDD4_FD_75296 | JGI IMG/M metagenome (GOLD analysis project Ga0075420, IMG submission 75296) | Bulk soil microbial communities from a Populus tree surrounding site in Tennessee, USA - Soil MetaG P. deltoides SBSDD4 | ecosystem: Environmental > Terrestrial > Soil > Tree plantation... | reverse complement strand
ATCGCGTCAGGGTGACGCGACTCGACGTGGATGAAGTGGATGTCCACGCCGTCGATCTTCGTGACGAACTGCGGGAGAGCGTTCAGCTTCGCTTCGGCCTTCCGCCAGTCGTACTCGGTCGACCAGTAGCGGGCGAGCTCCTTGAGCGTCGCCAGCTGCACGCCCTGCGACCGATCCCCGACGAGCTCCCTGGTGGGCCAGCGTGTCGCCGCGATGCGTCGTCGTAGGTCGGCGATGGCGGCGTCCGACACGCGCGCCCGAAAGGGACGAATGTGGTCCTCGCCAACGACGTCACGCGAGGTCGTTGGCGCGGCACGTACGTCCACGATGGGGGGTTGCGTCATGGCGCTTTCCCTCGAGCGCTTCGGCCGGGCTTCGCGGGCCGACGCAGCGGTCTGGGCCTCTGTCAGCGCTGGAACCGAGAAGGAGAGCGCGAGTCCGAGTGCGTAGACGCAGAGTCGGGCCGCGCTGTCCCGGGCGCTCGTAGCATCGTTCGCGCCGAGGTGCGGCCCGATACGGAGTTGGATCATGGTGGACTCCTCGTGGAAGACCTGCTCGTCACGCACATCGCGGCGGCCAGATGTCACCGCGAGCACGGAGGCAATCTCCCAAGGCGGTGCCGAGCTGCCCATTACCCGATGGTATCGCCGACACGTTGGTATCGGTCCGGGCGAAGGGGCGCGTGCTGACCGACCGTTCGTGGGCCACAGCAGCGGCCCACGTACCCGTTAGGCGGTCGCGACCAGCGTCGATCGCGCTCCGATGGGAGGTACCTCAGCCCCGGGGCAGCTGGCGTCAATCGTCCGGGGTTTGTCAACCGGACCCCGGTCGGGCCTTCGCCCCTCGACTCGGCTGGACTCGCGTGGCAGGCCGGTACAATCTCTAAGGAGTCCGATGGAACCAATGCACCACTGAAAGGCGGTCCGACGTGGAGCCTTTTCTCGAATCTCCCGCCGAGGAAGTCGCGCGACTGCAGAGCCGTCTCGCACAACTCACGACCGAGCTGGCCGCAGCCAACGAAGCACTGAAGAGCGAGGCTGCGGAGCGTAAACGCGCAGAAGAAGAGCTGCGCAACAGCGAACGTGACTGGCGCCTGATCGTGGACAACATCCCGGGGCTGGTCGCCCTGTTGTCGCCGACGGGCGACGTCGACGTCGTCAACCGGCAGCTGCTGGAGTACTTCGGCCAGACGTTGGAGGAGCTGCGGCAGTGGGGGACGAACGGCACGGTTCACCCTGAGGATCTGCCGCATGTCGTCGACGTCTTCACCCGATCAATCGCGTCCGGAAGTCCTTACGACATAGTCCAGCGATTCCGGCGGTCCGACGGGGCCTATCGCTGGTTCGAGAACCGCGGCTTTCCGCTTCGCGATGCAGAGGGTCGGATCGTTCGCTGGTGCGTGCTGTTGACGGACATCGACGAGCGGAGGCAGGCGGAAGATGCGCTCATGCGCAGCGAGCGCGACCTCAAGCTGATCATCGACACCGTGCCGGCGTTGGCCTGGTCGGCGCGTCCCGACGGAAGGGCCGACTTCTTCAACCGGCACTACCTGGAGTTCATCGGCTTCTCCGCGGAGCAGGCGGGGGACTGGGGATGGACGGCTGCGGTACACCCCGAGGACCTGAGCGGGTTGTCGGCGACATGGCAGCGCATCATGGACTCGGAAGCCCCCGGCGAAGCAGAAGCGCGCCTGCGCCGCCCGGACGGAGAATTCCGCTGGTTTCTCTTCCGTGCGAACCCCCTGCGCGACGAGACCGGACGCATCATCAAATGGTACGGGGTGAACACCGACATCGAAGACCGGAAGAAGGCAGAGGCGGAGCTGCGCCGGGCCTATGACAGCTTCGCCGATGGCCAGCGGCTGAGTCATACCGGGAATTTCACCGCGGACATCGTTGCCGACGAGCACACGTGGTCGGACGAGCTTTACCGCATCTTCGAGTTCGATCCCGCGATGAAGATCACGGTGCAGGCGGTTCGAGACGTCATCCACCCCGACGACCTTCCCTCGTTCGACGCGGGGTTCTCGCATTCGTTAGGCGGAGCGGAGTTCGACCTCGTCTTCCGGATCGTCACCGCGCGTGGACGGGTGAAACACGTGCGCTCCGTCGCCCACCTGGTCGAGCGGATCGCGGGCCGCCCGCTCTTCATCGGCGCCATCCAGGACGTCACGGAGACCAAAGTCGCCGAGCAAGCCCTCGACAAGGCGCGCTCCGAGCTCGCCCACGTGGCCCGAATCAGCGCCCTTGGCGCGCTGACGGCTTCGATCGCCCACGAGGTCAACCAGCCGCTCTCCGGCATCATGACGAACGCCGGCACGTGCCTTCGGATGCTCGACGCCGACCCGCCGAACGTCGACGGCGCACGCGAGACCGCCAGGCGGACGATGCGCGACGGCAACCGCGCATTGGATGTGATCACGCGGTTGCGCGCGCTCTTCACCAAGAAGGAGTCTCCGCTCGACGCCATGGATCTGAACGAGGCCACTCGGGAAGTGATCGCGCTGTCGTTGAACGATCTGCGGAGAAGCCGGGTGATGCTTCGGTCGGAGTTGGCGGAGGACGTCCCGCCCGTCATCGGCGACCGTGTCCAACTCCAACAGGTCATCCTGAACCTCGTCCTCAACGCCGCCGATTCGCTGCGCGAGGTCGACGATCGCGTGCGTGAGCTGACGATCAGAAGCGAGCGGGACGCCGGCGATCATGTGCGCGTGACCGTGCGCGACACGGGGGTGGGCGTCGACCGAGAGAGCATGGACAAGCTCTTCGATGCCTTCTATACCACGAAGCGCGGCGGGATGGGAATCGGGCTGTCGGTCAGCCGTTCGATCGTCGAGCGACATCACGGCCGTCTGTGGGTCGAGCCGAACGACGGGCCGGGTGCCACCTTCGTGTTTTCCATTCCGTGCGGTCCGGAGGGCGTGACGGCCCGGAGCGCCATCGGTCCGACGGCGGCCGACGCGAGCGCCTAACGTTTCGCGCCGGCCGCCGGACCACGCGTTACCGCAGCGGCTTGAACGCCGCACGCAGCTCCGACGCGAAGAGTGCCGGTTCTTCCCAGGCCGCGAAGTGTCCGCCGCGGTCGACGGCGTTGAAGTAGGCGAGGCCGGGGTAGACCGCTTCCACCCAGCTGCGCGGGGCAGCCCAGAGCTCGCCTGGGAACGTCGTGAACCCCACGGGAACCAGGACCGGCGGAGGAGCGTTGCCGCCCACCTTCGCCAGGAACTGCCCGAACTCCCAGTACCATCGCGCGGCCGATGTGCCGGTGCCCGTCAGCCAGTACAGCGTGATGTTGTCGACGATGGTCTCACGGGTGAGATTGCCCGCGGGCATGTTGTCGACGAACGCACGGGAGATCTTGTAGTAGCTGTCCGTGTCGTGGTCGAGCAACCAGGCCGCGAGGCCGATGGGTGAATCCAGCAGGGAGTAGCCGATCGTCTGTGGTCGCGTCGACTGTTCCAGGAAGTAGCCGAAGCCAGTCGCCTTGAACGTCTCGACGGCCTTGAGCGCCGAGCGTTCCTGGTCGGATTTCGCCGGCAGCTTATCGGCGATGCCTAACGCCCCAGTGAGCAGGTTGAGGTGGATGCCGACCAGTCCCTTCGGCCCCTGGCGCCCCATCGCGTCCGTCACGTCGGCGCCGACGTCGCCCCCCTGGGCGACGTAGCGCGTGTAGCCGAGGCGCTGCATCAGCACGGCCCAGGCACGGGCGATGCGGCCGGACTCCCAACCGAGCTCGGTCGGCTCGCCCGAGAAGCCGTAGCCAGGCAAGGACGGCACCACGAGGTGGAAGGCATCCTCGGCCTTCCCGCCGTGGGCAGTCGGATTCGTGAGCGGATCGATGACATCGAGCAGCTCGATCACGGATCCGGGCCACCCGTGCGTGATGATCATCGGCATCGCGTTAGCGTGACGCGACTTGACGTGGATGAAATGGATGTCCACGCCGTCGATCTTCGTGACGAACTGCGGGTAGGAATTCAGCCTGGCTTCGGTCTTCCGCCAGTCGTAGTCCGTCGCCCAGTAGCGGGCGAGCTCCTTGAGCGTCGCCAGCTGTACGCCCTGCGACCGATCCGCCACGAGCTCCCTGGTGGGCCAACGCGTGGCTGCGATCCTGCGGCGAAGGTCAGCGATCTGCTTCTCCGGGACGGCCACGCGAAACGGCCGAATGGCGTCCTCGCTGCCGGCGGGCGGGGTGCTCTGCGGCTTCGCTGCAGTCTGAGTCATGGGCTCGACGGTGGTGGTCTGCGTCATTGTGGATTCCCTCGAGAGTGTCGGCCGGGCCTGACGGCTCGACACGACGGTTTGGGCTTGTGCCAGCGCTGGACTGGACAGGGAGAACGTGAGGCCGAGTGCACTGATGCAGAGATGGGCCGGGCGGAGCCGGGCACGCGCAGCGTCGATCGCGCCGAGGCGCGGCCCGATACGGAGGTGGATCATGGTGACTCCTCGTGGAAGAACAGTTTCCGGCGTGCCTCCAAGTCGGCCGGATGGCACCCCGCGAGTGCGGAGGCAATCTTCCGAGGTCGTGCCGAGCAGCCCATTACCCGATGGTATTGCCGACACTTTGGTATCGGTCCGCGCGAAGGCACATGGCGCGGCGCGTTAGGCCCGGCGCCCGAAAACGCGAGCACACCCGCCAGTCGCTCCGCGCGCGTTGCACCGATACCATCAGGCAATAGAGATCGGCGCGACGTCCCGAGATTGTGTACGCGTGGAGCGCACGCGCATCCGGACCAGGCGGATGCAGACCGCGGATACCTTTCTCTGTCGAGGGCGCATGACGAACGTGACCGCCGAGACCGGCAGCACAGCCTCGAGCCCCGCTCGCGTCGATTACCGCAGAGTCAGTCCTGAGGCGATGCGCGCGATGGCGGCGCTCGAACGATTCGTTCAGGGCAGCGGCTTGGAGTCCAGGCTCGTCGAGCTCGTCAAGCTCCGCGCCTCGTACATCAACGGCTGCGCGTACTGCGTCGACGTGCACACCAAGGACGCACGAGCCGCCGGCGAAACCGAGCAGCGCCTGTACGCCATCCCGGTGTGGCGCGAGACGCCGTTCTTCACGCCACGGGAGCGAGCTGCACTGGCGTGGACGGAGTCTGTGACGGACATCGGTCACAGCGGCGTGCCCGACGACGTCTATGAACAGGCGCGCGCGGAGTTCTCCGAGACCGAGCTGCTCGCGCTGACGATGGCCATCATCGCCATCAACGGATGGACTCGCCTCGCGGTGAGCTTCCGAACCGAACCGGGAACGTACCAACCACGTGGCGCCCGCCACACGATGGCGGCCGCCGGCTGAGGTAGCCAATGCGTATCGTGATACTTGGAGGTGGCTTCGGTGGGGTGGCGGTGACGCGCCACCTCGAGCGCCTGGTCGGCCGACAACACGGCGTCGAGATCACGCTCGTGAGCCGCGATAACTTCTTCGTGCTCACGCCGCTGCTCTTCGAGGCGTGCTCCGGCGTCCTCGAGCTGCGACATTGCGCGCAGCCGATCCGGCCCACGCTGCGCCGGGCGCGCTTCATCGAGGCGACCGTAGAGGACGTCGACGTCGAACGGCAAGTCGTCCACGCCGTCGCGGCCGAGGGCGCGTCGTATGCGCTCGAATACGACCACCTCATCGTCGCGCTCGGGTCGACGACAAACCAGTCGCTGATCCCCGGCTCGTCGAGTGCGCTGACGTTCAAGACGATGGCGGACGCCCTCGTGCTGCGAAATCACCTGATCGAGCGGCTCGAGCGCGCCGACGCGGACACCGATCCGGAGACGCGTCGCCGGTATCTCACGGTGGTCGTGATCGGCGGAGGACTCGTCGGCGTCGAGCTGCTCGGCGAGCTGACGGCGTTCGCCGACGACATCCTGCGTTACTACCCGCGCATCCGTCGCGACGAGATGCGGTTCCACCTGTTCGAGGCGGGCTCGCGAATCCTGCCGGAGGTCGACTCGAAACTCGCCGACGCCGCGACGCGCATCCTGCGTCGCCGCGGGGCCGACATTCGGGCCTCGACTCCCGTGCGCGCCATCGAGTCGAGGTGCGTCACGCTCGCCGATGAGACGATCGAGGCCGGCACCATCGTGCTCGCGGCCGGCATCGTTCCGAACCCGGCGGCCGTCCGCATCCCCGTCGCGCACGATGAGCGCCGTCGCATCGCGGTCGATGCGACGATGCGGAGCCGGAGTCACCCCACGGTGTGGGCGTTAGGCGACTGTGCCGCCATCCCGGGACCCGACGGCCGCCCGTATCCCCCACTCGCGCAACACGCGAGCCGCGAGGCACGGCAGCTGGCACGCAACGTCGCCGCCGCGGTGCGCGGGCGCGAACCAGCCGCGTTTCTCTTCCGGACGCTCGGCACGCTTGCGTCCCTCGGACATTCGCAGGCTGTGGCGGAGGTCTTTGGTGTGCGGGTCACCGGGTTCGTCGCGTGGTGGCTGCGCCGAACGTATTACCTGTTCGAGATGCCGCGTTGGGACCGACGGCTGCGCATGGTGCTCGACTGGACGGTCGCGCTCTTCTTCCGGCCGGACATCACGAAGGTGGAGCTCGCCGTCGAGCAGGATCAGGCGAGGAGGAACTGCGCGGCGGGCGCCTCCCGGGATACGGCGACGCCCCGCGCCGCCGAGCACGACCGGGTGTGGGTACACGCCCGCTCCGCGGGATGACTGGTGCCGGTCACTACGCGGCTCGACGCGACCAAGCCTTCCACCTAACGGGAGACACCCCATGGCTCAGCAACCGTTCATCGCCCGCGGATTCCGCGCCCGAAGCGCCCGGATGGTCGATGCGCCTCGCCTCCCTCCCGGACAGTACGAGACGAACGACTTCCCGGTCCTCTCTGCCGGCCCGACGCCGCGCACGCCCCTGTCGAAGTGGGACTTCACGATCCGCGACGCCGATGGCCGTTCGGCTCGCTGGTCGTGGGACGATTTCCAGGCGCTCCCGCGCGACACGCCAGTCGTCGACATCCACTGCGTGACGAAGTGGTCGAAGTTCGGAACGAAGTGGGAGGGCGTGTCGGTCGACACGCTGCTTGCCGCCGCTGCCTCGCACGGGGTCGGAGCCGGCGCGTTCGTGGTTGCCTTCTGTGATGGCGGTTATACGACCAACCTCCCGATGTCGGACGTGACAGGGGGGAAAGCGTGGGTTGCGTTCGGCTACGACGGCGCGGCACTGCCGCCCGAGCATGGCGGACCAGCGCGGCTGCTCGTGCCCCATCTGTACTTCTGGAAGAGCGCGAAATGGGTGCGTGGGCTGCAGCTCGTGCCCACCGACAGCCCCGGATTCTGGGAGCAGCTCGGATACCACAATCGCGGAGATCCGTGGCGCGAGCAGCGATACCATGGCGATCCCTGACGCCACAGCGGGGCGACTCGAGTGGCGCGTGGCAACCGTGGTCGATGTTCGCGACGAAACGCCGCGAGCGCGCACGCTGGTGCTCGATGTGCCGCAATGGCCCGGCCACCGCCCCGGCCAGCACGTCGACGTGCGGCTCGTCGCCGAGGACGGGTACCAGGCGCAGCGTTCGTACTCGATCGCGTCTCCACCAGAGGATCGCGGGGTCGCGCTCACGGTAGAGCGCCTCGACGACGGCGAGGTCTCGCCGTACCTCGTCGGCGAGTTACGTCGCGGCGACGGGCTCGAGATACGCGGACCGATCGGCGGCTATTTCGTGTGGGACGTGGCGTTAGGCGGGCCGTTGCTACTCGTCGCGGGCGGCTCCGGGATCGTGCCGCTGATGGCGATGTTGCGCCGTCACGCTCGTGCCGACGCATCGGCGCGCGCCGCGGTGCCGGTGCGTTTGCTCTACTCGGCGCGGACGCCGGCAGACGTGATATACGCCGCCGAGCTCGAACGGCTCGCCGACCCGCCAGCTGTGGAGGTCGTGCTCACCTTCACGAGGGAGGCGCCCGTCACGTGGACCGGGTACCGTCGCCGCATCGACCGCGCCATGCTCGAGGCCGTGATCTGGCCGCCTTCCGCCGAGCCGCACGCCTACGTGTGCGGTCCGACGGTGTTCGTCGAGTCGGTCGCATCGCTCCTCGTGGAGCTCGGGCACGCGGCATCCCGCGTGCGGACGGAGCGGTTCGGCGCGACGGGTTAGGGCAGCATGTCACCGTGAGTGATCCTCTTTTCTGACGCAGAAGACCTGGAGGCGTGCCATGCGGGCTGAGAAGATCCACCTCGACGGAAACGCGGCGGGCGGAGTCCTTCGCGACGTGTTCGCGCACGAGATGACCGCGGCGCTGGCAACGTGCGGCGGCTGCGGAGCCGTAGGGCCCGTAGGCGCGCTGCTGGAGTACGGGCAACCCATGGGCATCGTGCTGCGCTGCCCCACATGTGACACGGCGGTGCTCCGCATCGTCCGCACACCGAGTCTCCTCCGCCTGGACCTCTCCGGACTCCGACTGCTGACGATACCGGCCTGAGCCAACACCAAGGTATCATCGACCCTCGGTACTCGACCGGCCCATTATCGGATTAAAGGCCACACAACGGAGAATGCGTGACGACGACTCGTTCGCTCGTGTCGGTGGTCGATGACGATGAGTCAGTGCGCGAGTCGCTGCCCGACCTGTTGTGGCAATTCGGATTCGACGCTCGGGCGTTTGCGTCGGCGGAGGATTTCCTGGCATCCGACTGCATCGCCGACACCAGGTGTCTGATCCTCGACATCGCGATGCCCGGCATGAGCGGGCCGGCACTCCAGGTCGAGCTGGCCCGCCGGCAGTTGGCCATTCCGATCGTCTTCGTCACCGGCCAGCGAGACGAAGCCATTCGCGCGCGACTGCTCGAGGCGGGTGCGGTGGCCTGTCTGTTCAAGCCGTTCACCGAGACGGCTCTGCTGGAGGCGCTCACGGTCGCTCTTCGGACATAGGGCGCGATGGACTACATGCTCGACCCTGGTGCTGCTAGCAACGACGGCGAGCGCCGATGGGCCACGATGCGCGTCAGGCGTGTCACGCCATACCCGGTGTGGACCGACCTGACTGCTGCGGCCGACCACGATCGCAGCGCCATTCCCGGATCGACGACTCGACGGCTTGCTAACGGGAGATAGACGACGCGATTCTCCGTCTGTGCCCAGAGCACGTCCTTGCTGTCGAACCACGCGGCTTTGCTCTCGGTGCCGGGATATTGCCACTCGCGGTTCACGTCGTGCCAATTCGCGCCGGCGAATCGGGAAAGTCCCTTTTCTCTCCCGCCGCCAGGGTGCCAGTGCTGGATTCGGTGACGACGAACGCTGCCGGCCGCCCTTCCTGCTCTCCGTAGGTGACGACGCGGCCATCGCGAAAGCGACTCACGGCGCCGGTGCGCCAGACGATCCACGAGCTGCTAGCGCGCGCTGCCTAGCTCACGGACGCTCGCAACCTCCGCCCTCGCCCGCATCCGAAACCGGGCGAGGGCGGACGTACATGGCGCGATCAGTTCCCGGCTGTCGTCGGCGGGTTGTTGCTGTTGTTGCCAGTGTTGCCGTTGTTGTTGTTGTTGTTGTTGTTGCAGCTGCCACCCCCCGCGGTCGTCGGCGGGTTGTTGTCGTTGTTCGTGGTGCTGCCGCAACTCAGCGAAACCGTCGGGTTCACCCTTGCCGCGGGCGCGGTTGGCGCCTGGCTGCAGCCGAGCGCGAAAATCGATGCGACCGTCAGTGTGGCGAGCACGCGTCTCATGGATCGGTCTCCCATTGGTGGGTTGTCTTAAACGCGCCGAAGCAACGCCTCCGCCGCTGTCGCGCTTGCAGCGGGGCTCCCATAATGAGCGCGCGCGGTTAGGGCGAGGTTAGCTGCAGTTGCTTTGATACTGCGCGTTTCGCTCGGGAACCCCTCACAGACCCGTTCGCGATGTCAGAGGTGGCACGCTCGACGGGGAAGGTGTCGTCAATGAAGACGGACGTGGTCACTGACCCGTGAACGCCGACTCTCGCGCGATTCAGCGCGTGTACCTGGTCCTGTTGTTTCTCCACACGCTCGCCGCGTCGTTGATCTGGGGGATCAACACCCTGTTTCTGCTCGACGCGGGGCTGAGCAACACCGAAGCGTTCACGGCGAACGCGTTCTTCACGGTCGGCATGCTCGTGTTCGAGGTGCCGACCGGCGTCGTCGCCGACACGCGCGGGCGGCGAACCTCGTACCTGCTCGGGACGATCACGCTCGCCATGTCCACGCTGCTCTACCTGCTGATGTGGCGCATGACGGCGCCGTTCTGGGCATGGGCGCTCGTGTCCGCATTGCTCGGCCTCGGCTTCACGTTCTTCTCGGGGGCGGTGGAAGCGTGGCTGGTCGATGCGTTGACCCATAGCGGCTACACACGGGACGGCGGAGCGCTCGATGCCGTCTTCGCGAAAGGCGAGATCGTCGAAGGAATCGCGATGCTCGGCGGCTCCGTTGGCGGAGGGTTCATCGCGCAGGCAACGAACCTCGGTGTTCCCTATCTCGCTCGAGCACTCGTGTTGGGCGTGACGTTCGTCGTCGCGTTCGTGTTGATGCGAGATGTCGGGTTCACGCCGAGCCGAGGGAAGCATCCGGTGCAGGAGGTGAAGCGCGTGCTCCGCGAAGCCGTCGCCCACGGACTCGGTAACCCGTCGGTTCGATGGGTGATGCTGGCCGCGCCGTTCACCGGCGGCGTGATGATCTATGCGTTCTACGCCGCGCAGCCGTACCTGCTCGAGCTGTATGGTGATGACCGCGCGTACGGGGTCGCTGGAATCGCGGCCGCGGCATTCGCCGGGGCGCAGATCGTCGGTGGCCTCGCTGTCCCGCACATGCGCCGCGTCTTTCGCCGACGCACGTCGGTGCTCGTGCTGGGAACGGGCATCACCGCGGTCGTGCTGGCGATCGTCGGGCTCGTGCCGCGATTCTGGGCAGTGGTGGCGCTCCTGTCGATCGCGGCGCTGATGTACGCTGCGATCACGCCGGTTCGTCAGGCGTACCTGAACGGCTTGATTACGGCGGACGAGCGCGCGACGGTGCTGTCGTTCGATTCCCTGCTGGGGTCGGGCGGAGCAGCCGCTGCTCAGCCGATGCTCGGTCGAGCGGCCGACGTGTGGGGTTATCCGACGTCGTACTGGTTGGCGGCGGTCATTCAGCTGCTCGCGACACCTTTCTACTGGTTCGCACGCCGGACGCACGCGGCGTCTGACGCCATGGACTCGTCGAGCTGACGGTCGAGGCGCCGAGGGACGGGAGCCTGGTACCCGGCGGCTCCTTTCGCGCGCGCGTTTGTCCGGACCATGACAAGGCCGCGAGGAGTATCCGCTCGGGTATGGCCGGAGCGTCGAACGCGTCGCATCGTTAATGTCGGATGTCAACTCGAGCCGAGAACAGATGATGAGAGCGTTCGTCCCGGTCCTGATCCTCCTGGCGGCGTGCGGTCGGACGCCGGCCTCCGAGCAAGCCGCAGCCACCGACAGCACGAAGGCCCCGGCGCCTAACGCGACAGCTGCCGTCCAGCCGGGCGTCGAGGTGTTTCTCGCGAACGTGCCCGAAGCGATTCGCGGGAAGCGCGTTGCCTTCCTGACCAACCACAGCGCGGTCGATCGTGCCGGCACACCGGATGTCGATCTCATCGCGAAGCACAAGGATCTCAAGCTCGTCGCGCTGTTCGCGCCGGAGCACGGGATCCGCGGCACGGCGCCCGCCGGCGCGAAGATCGAGAACGAGACCGACTCGGCGACCGGCGTCCCCGTGTATTCGCTCTACAAGAGCGAGGATCAGAAACCGACGGCCGCGATGTTGAAGGACGTCGATGCCATCCTGTACGATCTGCTCGAGGTCGGCGGGCGCACGTGGACCTACGTGTCGAGCATGGCGCTGTCGATGGAAGCCGCGAAGGCGAAGGGCATCCCGTTCGTCGTGTTCGACCGGCCGAATCCGATCGGCGGCGACATCGTCGAAGGCGCGCTCCTCGACCCGAAGTTCAAATCGTTCGTCGGGATGTATCCGATCCCGGCGCGACACGGCATGACCGTTGGCGAGCTCGCCCAGATGTTCAACCAGAAGTTCGGCATCGGCGCGAACCTCATCGTCATCAAGGCATCGAACTGGCAGCGCTCGCAGTGGCTCGACCAGACCGGGCTGCCGTGGAAGAATCCGTCGCCGAACCTGCGCTCGCTCGCCGCGCTGAACGACTATCCCGGCACGGTCTACTTCGAGGGCACGAATGTCACCGAGGGCCGCGGCACGGACCGACCGTTCGAGCAGGTCGGCGCGTCGTGGTTGAACGCGCCGGAGGTCGTGCGGGTGATGAACGACAAGCAGCTGCCAGGAGTCCGCTTCGAGGCGATCACGATGGCGGTCGAGGCCGGCGCGCGGAAGTTTCCGGGGCAGACGATCCCGGCGATCCGGTTCAACATCACCGACCGCGAAGCCTATCGCCCGGTGCGCGCGGCCCTCGTGCTGATCGATGAGATTCGCCGCCAGCATCCGCGCGAGTTCGAGTGGCGTCCGTCGATCGACCGCCTAACGGGATCGGACAAGGTGCGCGCGGCGATCGAAGGCGGTACGCTGGCGGCGCTGCTGGACGAATGGGATCGCGAGGCGGCGGAGTTCAAGGAGAGCCGTAAACCGTTCCTGCTGTATCCCTGAGTCATTCGAGCGTAGCGACGAATCGCAGTTCGTGATCGCGTATGGTCGGCGGCCGCATCGCGCCTCCGGCGGCTGGATGCTCCGCGCCCGGGGCCGGCGGGCATAGCGTGTCGTTTCGTCGGGTGGCGTGGTGGTCCCGCCGGCCGCCGGCGCCTCGCATAGGCCGCCTCCGCCGCGACGCGCCCGCCTCCCCCACGCCTGCGTCGTTAGGCCGGCCGTCCCGCGGCACGAGGGGGGAGCGCGGTCGCTCGGCGTAGGCGGCGTCGGCCCGCGTGCGCGAGCCAACTCGCGACCTGGCTGCGAAAGGCCCGCCGGATTCGGCCAAACCGGACCGGACAGCTAAGGAACACGAATCGCACAACGCGGATTGTCGATTTCGTCGACCGTGGTTCGACGATCGAGTAGGACTCAAACAAGTTGGCGATCTCATGAACGGCACGAACGATATGAGCGAAGCGTCCGCGGGACCCGCACCAAAGGCGGGACCGCGCGCGTGGGTCGGCCTGGCAGTCATCGCGTTGCCATGTCTCCTGTACTCGATGGACCTCACGGTCCTGCATCTCGCGATTCCCGCGCTCACGCGCGACCTCGAGCCGAGCAGCGCGCAGCTGCTCTGGATCATCGACATCTACGGCTTCCTCGTTGCCGGCACGCTCATCATCGCCGGCACGCTCGGGGACCGGATCGGGCGACGCAAGCTCCTGTTGATCGGCGCTGCCGCATTCGCCGTCGCGTCGGTCGCCGCCGCGTTCTCGACGAGCGCCGAGATGCTGATCGCGACGCGCGCGCTGCTCGGGCTTGCCGGGGCGACGGTTGCGCCGTCGACCCTGTCGTTGATCCGCAACATGTTCCTCGACCCGCAGCAGCGTACCGTCGCCATCAGCATCTGGATCACCAGCTATTCGCTCGGCGGTGCGGTCGGGCCGCTCATCGGCGGCATTCTGCTCGAGTACTTCTGGTGGGGATCGGTGTTCCTCATCAGCGTGCCGGTGATGGGGCTGCTGCTCGCGATCGGGCCGTCGCTGCTGCCGGAGTACAAGGACCCTAACGCGGGCCGGCCGGATCTGGCGAGCGCGACGCTTTCGCTCACGGCCGTGCTGTCGATGATCTTCGGGCTGAAGCAGATCGCGCAGGATGGCGTGAGTCTCCTGCCCATCCTCACGATTCTCGCGGGGGTGGCGCTCGGCGTCGTGTTCGTGCGACGTCAGCTCGTGCTCGCGGATCCGCTGATCGACCTGCGGCTCTTCCGCGTGCCCGCGTTCAGCGCGTCGCTCGCGACGTACGGCCTGACGATCCTCATCATGTTCGGCGGGTTCCTGTTCCTGCCGCAGTACCTCCAGCTCGTGCTCGGCCTCTCGCCGTTCGACGCGGGACTGTGGACGCTCCCGTGGGCGCTCGCGTTCATCGTCGGCGCAATCGCGACGCCGAAGCTCGCTCGCTCCGTTCGCCCCGCCCGTCTCATGTCCGCCGGCCTCGCCCTCTCGGCCATCGGCTATTGGATGATCGCCGGCTTCGACACGGACACCAGCTTCGTTACGTTTGGCGCCGCGTCGTTCATCCTCTCGATCGGCGTCGCGCCGGTGTTCACCCTGACGACGGATCTCATCATCGGTTCGGCGCCGCCGGAACGCGCGGGAGCGGCGTCGGCCATCTCGGAGACGAGCGCGGAGTTCGGCGGTGCGCTCGGAATCGCCGTGTTCGGCAGCATCGGCGTCGCGGTGTACCGCGCGTGGATGGCTGACGCGGTTCCGGCGGGGCTCACGGATGACTCGTTACGCGCCGCGACGGCCACCATCGGCGGCGCGATCGAGGTCGCCGGACAGATCGGCGGCGCGGCAGGCGACGCGCTGCGTGATGCCGCGCGCACGGCATTCGTTCGCGGCCTGCGCATCGGTGGTTGGATCAGCGTGGTCGGCTCGCTCGTGATGGCAGTGTTCGCTGCGACGTCACTGAGGGCAGTCCGAGGCTCGTCGGAGCAGGGTGAGCCCACGGAGCCAGGACCCGCGCCAGAGCCCGAGGCCGCGGCTGGCTAATGGTTGCGATTCACGGAGTGCGGGTGACGACGAAACGGCGAATCGGCCTGCGACGCAGAACGCGCAGCAACGGCGAACGCAGAACAGGCATCTGCGTTCTTCTGCGCTCGCGCCGTCAGGCGCGATTCCGCGAATTCTGCGACGCAGTCCGTTTCGCAGTGCAGCGGCCCAGACGGATGCGTTAGGCATGACGAGGGATGCTGCGGGTTTCGCCGAACCGCGCGATCCAGAGCCGGCTCTCGTCGAGGCCGAGCGCGCGCCAGCGTTCGGCCGTGCGACGCGGCGGCTCGTCCATCGGCTCGTCAGTCAGCCGAAACGTCCCCCAATGGATCCCGAGCATGAGCGGGAGCGGCGCGCCCGGATGGGCGCCGACAATGTCCTGGTACATCTGCACCGCCTCCTCGGGGTCCACGTGCACGACGTTCATGAACCAGCGAGGATCGTAGGCGCCGATCGGGATCATCGCGAAGTCGAACGGGCCGCAGCGCGCACCGATCTCGCCGAATAGCGGGTGATACGCCGTGTCGGCCGCGAAGTACGCACGCTTGCCGCTTCGCTCGATCGCGAAGCCGCACCAAAGGGTCCGGTTGCGATCGCCGAGGCGCCGGGCGCTGAAGTGTCGCGCGGGAGTCGCCGTGACGCGCACCCCATCGACGACCGCCTCCTGCCACCAATCCAGCTCGACGATGTTTCGCGCGCCCCAGCCGCGCACGTACGCGCCGAGCGCGAGTGGTACAACCCACGTCGCCTGCGGATGCGCGCGCGCGATGTGCCGCACCGCGTGCTTGTCGAGATGATCGTAGTGGTTGTGCGACTGCAGGACGATGTCGAGCGGCGGGAGCGTCTCGATCGGCAACGCGGGATCCATGACGCGACGCGGCCCTGCCCACTGCACGGGAAACGCGCGCTGGCAGAACACCGGGTCGGTCAGGACATTCACGCCGCCGAGCTGCAGCAGCACGGTCGAATGGCCGATCCACGTCGCCGCGAAGTCCGAGTCGCTCGCGCGCGGATACGAGACCGACGGCGTCGTTATGGGAAACGAGTTCCGCGCCGGCGTCGGCGCGAGCTTCGACCGCTCCCGCTGCAGCGTCCACTTCATCACATCGCCCCAGCCGCGTGGCTCGCTGTTCGGCCAGGGGTTGCGAAACGAACCGTTCGGGCCGTGATGCGCCGGCGATGCAGCCGCCGGCGTCGTGGCCGGCGCGGCGAGGTCTCGCGTCGTCATCACGAACGATACCCGGCGAGGCGTGCATAGCGCCAACGTTCTGCGCTTCAACTACCTGCGAGGTAATCGACTTTTCTCCGGCGCTGACGATCTTGCGATCACCAAACGCAAACCCAGGTGATCAGGAGATAGATATGACGCTTGCCCTTTCCAGCTTCCTTCGACG